>Ga0187782_10001243_pt1 | contig 18372 bp, 18 predicted proteins | sample 0715_SJ02_MP15_2_FD_132454 | JGI IMG/M metagenome (GOLD analysis project Ga0187782, IMG submission 132454) | Tropical peat soil microbial communities from peatlands in Department of Meta, Colombia - 0715_SJ02_MP15_20_MG | ecosystem: Environmental > Terrestrial > Soil > Wetlands > Peat | place...
CCCAGATTGCCGCTGCGATCCTGAATCGAAGGAACCGTGATGAGCCCGGTATCGATGCCCTGGATCAGGCGCGTTCCCTGGTAGTCCACGAAGAAGAACACTTTGTCTTTCCGGATCGGGCCGCCCAGCGCGGCGCCAAACTGGTTCTGGTCATATGTGGCGCGGTCCTGGGAGAAGTAATTCCGGGCATCGAGAGCCGTGTTGCGCAGAAACTCGAAGCCGCTGCCATGAATCTGGTTGGTCCCTGATTTGGTGGTGACAACGACCTGGCCACCGCTGAAATTGCCGTACTGGGCGTCGAAGTTGCTGGTCAGGACCCGGAGATCCTGGATCGAGTCCAGATTAGGGACAACGGCCGTGCCCATGTTGAAGGTTTCTTCCACGTTCGCGCCGTTCACCACGAAGCCATTGGCGGTCTCGCGTTGGCCGCTTACCGACAAGTTGCCGGCATTGAGATCGCCGGACGGAGACGTGCTCGTGCATCCGGACATGAGCACGGCGTTGGGCTGCCGCGAGCTGGCCGGCACCACGCCGGCCTGCAAAGCCAGCAGATCGGTGTAGGCGCGGCCATTCAGGGGCACGCTGGTCATTTTCTTTGCGGCAATGGTTTCGCCTAGTTGCGTGGAAGACAGGTCCGCTTCCGACCCTTGGGCAGAGACCTCGACAATGGTGCTCGCGGAATCCAGAACCAGAACCGCGTCTACCTTGAGTTGCGCTGCCGCTGCGACCGCGATGTCGCTCTGCAGGTACGGCTTGAATCCGGGAGCCTGGATGCGGATCTGGTAGTGGCCGGGCGTGAGCGCGGCGAAGCTATAAGAACCATCATTACCGGTGACGCTGTTCTGCTGGTCACCATTGTCGGAGTTCTGAAGCGTGACCGCGGCGCCCGGGACGACGGCGCCGCTGGGGTCAACGACGGTTCCGGTGAGGCCCGCGGTTGCGTGAGCCCTTCCCCATGGACAAAAGATCAGAGCGAGTAAGAAAAGGGAAAGATTGAAAGTGAAATTGAATTTCATTTTCATAATGAGAACATGCTAAGGGGGCGGTGGGCGGGCCGCTGTGAGGTGGGTCACATCTCCACGTGATGAAAATACGGGCAGACGAGCTACCGCGGCTCGGGCTCGAGCAGATGGCACGAGTAGGTCTTCACCACCAGCCAGACTTCGCGGCCAACATCGAGCTGTAGCGATTCCCGGGCGCCGGGCGTCAGCCTGACTTGAAAAATGACGCCGCAATCGACGCGGGCGTGCACAGTGATGCCCTGCTGTTCAAGTGCCAGCAGCCTCCCGGCGAGCACATTGCGCGCGCTCAGGCCCCGTGGGCGTTCGACCGCCATCAGGATGTCGCCCGCATGGATCGCGACGCGCACGCCGGCGCCCGGCGCCACCTGGGCCAGCGGGACTTCCAACTCGACGGCAGATTTCTCCAGGCGGCAAGTCATCGTCCCGACTGTCGCCTGATGAGAAACTACGCACGCATCGAAGATGTTCTCGAATCCGGCCAGTTGCGCCACCATCTCCTGGCGCGGTGCGCGCAATACCTCCTGAGGCGGTCCCTGGGCAAGGATTTTTCCTTCGTCCAGCACCACAACCCGTTCTCCCAGAGCAAAGGCTTCGCGCTGGCTGTGGGTAACGTAGAGGATAGGAATCGCATGCTCGCGGTTCCACGAACGCAGATCCTCGATGAGCTGGGATTGCGTGGGCAGGTCGAGCGCGGCCAGCGGTTCATCCAGCAGCAGCACCTGCGGTCCGATGACCAGCGATCGCGCAAGAGCGACACGCTGGCGCTCTCCACCAGAGAGTTCCGCCGGTCTGCGGGCTGCAACGTGCAAGATGCGGAACTGCTCCAGTATCGCCCGCACACTCCATTGGCGTTCGCTCGCCGCGAGGCGGCCCAGACCGTAGGCTATGTTCTGCTCGGCGGTCAGGTGCGGGAACAGGGCCAGGTCCTGGAACACGTATCCCACGTGGCGACGCACGACCGGGACATTGAGTTTGCGCTCTGCGTCGAACAGCACCCGCTCGCCGACCCGGATCCCTCCGGCATCAGGCGCGACCAGTCCGGCGACGCAGTTGAGCACAGTCGTTTTTCCTGAACCCGACCGGCCGAACAGGACGGTGATGCTGGCCGGAACATCGAGCTCAGCCGCCAGCTCGAATCCGCCGGGAAAGCGTTTCCGTATGTGCGCGGAGAGCGCGTACTGGTCCGCGGGCGCCTCTGCGTCGCCGGCCGTGCGCGCCGTCACAGCGCCCATACCTTGCGGTTAACTGCGTACACCACCGACAGGGTGAGGAACGAGACCGCCAGCAGCAGCAGCGCGGTCTGGTTGGCGGCGACGTAGTTCAAAGACTGAACCTGGTCGTAGATGTCAATGGAGATGGTACGGGTCACGCCGGGGATATTGCCTCCGACCATCAGCACCACTCCGAATTCCCCCAGAGTATGCGCGAAGCTGAGCACCAGCCCGGTGATGATCCCAGCATACGACAGGGGAACGATGACGCGCGCGAAGGTACGCAGGCGCGACACCCCCAGGGTCGCAGAGGCGTGCACGAGCTGCTGGTCCACCGATCGAAAAGCAGCGGCAAAGGGCTGGACAGTGAACGGCAGGCTGTAGATCAGCGATGCGACGACAAGCCCTTCAAAGGTGAAGGACAAGCTATGTCCGAAGGCGCGCACCCAGAGCCGACCCAGCGGGCTGCGCGGGCCCATAGCGACCAACAGGTAGAAGCCGAGCACTGTCGGCGGCAAAACCAAGGGCAAGGCCACGACCGATTCGACCAGAAACTTCCAGCGCCAGCGGGAGTAGGCGATCCAGTAGGCGATGGGCAAACCGATCACGAACAGCACCACTGACACAACGAGGGCCAGCTTCACCGAGAGGGCTAGCGCCTGCCAGCTCATGGCTTCTCCGCCGGAGGCTGGAACCCGTATTCGCGCAGAATCGCTTGCGCCTCGGGCGTCCGCACGTAGTCGAGGAAGGCGCCAGCCAGGGTTTTGTCCGCCGCCGCCGTGGGGATGATCGCCGCCTGCTCGATGGGTGGATAGGAATTGCTGGGAATTTCCCAGTACGTGCCTTTGTCCTTCAGCGTGGGAGCAAGAGCAAGCGAAAGTGCGAGGATGCCGATCTGTGCGTTGCCTGACTCCACGAACTGCGCTGTCTGGGAGATGTTTTCCCCCAGCACCAGCTTGTCGCGCACCTGGTCGTAGAGCTTGAGGTTCTCGAGCGCGGATTTGGCGGCGCGTCCGTAGGGCGCGTGCGCCGGATTGGCGATGGCGATCTTCACGACCGAGGGATCGAGCAGTGCTTTCATGCCCATCCTGCCCAGATTGAGGGTAGAACCCGACGGCATCCAGAGCACAATCCGTCCTGTACCGTACACCCACAGCGTGGGGGCAATGGCCAGCCCGCCAGCTGCGAGCTTCCGCGGGTAGTCCACGTCTGCGGAGAAAAATACGTCGAACGTGGCTCCGTTTTGGATCTGGGCAAAGAAATTTCCAGACGACCCGAAAGCCACTCTGACTCGGTTGCCCGTCTTCTGTTCGAACCGGTGCGCGATTTCAGTGAGCGCAAAAGTCAGGTCGGAGGCTGCCGCTACCGTGATCTCGCCCGGCGCACTCCAGGCCAGCACCGAGATTACTAACAGCAGCGGCCACAGACGCCAGGTCTTCATAACTTTCACCACAGGTCACACGCGAACGATCATCACTTCGGTGGACTTGATCAGAGCGGCCGCGGTATCGCCCCGCTTCAACCGCATCTCGCGCACCGCGTCGGCGGTGATGATGGAGGTGATGATCTGGCCGCCGATGGAGATCTTCACCTGCGCCATCAATCCGCTGGTGCGCACTTCGAGCACGCGTCCGACGAGCTGGTTGCGCCCGCTGATGCGGCGGAAATTGCGGCGCCGCTCCGGGCCGGGTTTTTCACGCAGACGATGCAGGTAACGGTCAAGCTCGCTCTGTGGGATACGATGATGGCCGCCGGCGGTCTTGACGGTGCGCAGCTTGCCCTTGTAGATCCACTGCTTCACCGTGGGATAGCTGACGCCCAGTACGGTGGCGGCGTCGCGGGGACGGAGGAGATCCATAGGATGTGCAGTTTAATACGATATTAGATGTTATTTCAAACCGTTTTCTGCACGTTGCCGGACGGGATTCGAGACTTGGCAAGCTACCTCTCTACAAATCGCGGAATGCGGAACTTCCTGCCATGATGTGAATCTGAATGGGTACGTGCAAATCCGAGGGTCGCGGGAATCCGTACTAATATGTGGAGGGGACATGCTGATCAACAAGCCTGCCGACGTAGCCTCATCCGAGATCACGCCCAGGCGCGCCTACCTGAGCCGACGGGCATTCATGGCGGGAGCTGCGATTGCCGGCGGGTCACTGCTCGCCGGACGGCGGCTGCTGGAAATGGCGTCTCCGGCCGACGTGGTGCGGGCGGGCGCGAAGCTGAGTACGGTCAAGGGCCCGTTCGGCACCGATGAGAAGCTCACGCCTTACAAGGACGTAACCACGTACAACAACTTCTACGAGTTTTCCACCGACAAGGGCGAGCCGGCGCAACTGGCCAAGGACTTCCGCACGCGGCCGTGGCAGGTGAAGGTGGAGGGCCTGGTGCAGAAGCCGCGCGCGTTCGACATCGACGACATCCTGAAGCTGGCGCCGCTCGAAGACCGCGTTTACCGCCATCGTTGCGTGGAAGGCTGGTCGATGGTGATCCCCTGGGTCGGCTATCCGCTGAGCACTCTGCTCAAGCAGGTGCAGCCGCTGGGGAAGGCGAAGTACGTGGAGTTCACGACCATTCTCGATCCCAAGCAGATGCCGGGCCAGCGCATGCGCATTCTCGACTGGCCCTACATCGAGGGCCTGCGGATGGATGAAGCGATGCATCCGCTGGCCATCCTGTGCGTGGGCCTATATGGCGAAGCGTTGCCGAATCAGGATGGCGCGCCGGTGCGCATCGTGCTGCCGTGGAAATACGGCTTCAAGAGCGCCAAGTCGATCGTGAGGATACGCCTCGTGGAGCAGCAGCCGATCAATACCTGGAACCAGGCTGCGCCAGACGAGTACGGGTTTTATTCGAATGTGAACCCGGACGTGGACCATCCGCGCTGGAGCCAGAAGACAGAGCGGCGCATCGACGGCAGCGGTTTCTTCGCCTCGATCCGGAAGATTCCGACGCGGCCGTTCAACGGCTACGGCGACCAGGTGGCGCAGCTCTACGCCGGCATGGACCTGCGAAAATATTTCTAGATGACCCGCGTCGGCTGGCTCAAACTCGTGGTCTTCCCTGCCTGCCTTGTGCCGCTGGCGAACTTGACCTGGAAGGCGGCGACGGCGAACCTCGGGGCCAATCCCATCGAGGCCATCACCCACTCGACCGGCGACTGGACGCTGATCTTCCTGCTGGTGACGCTGGCGATCACGCCGCTGCGCAAGCTCACCCGCCAGCTCTGGCTGATCCAGTTCCGGCGGATGTTCGGGCTGTTCACCTACTTCTATGGCTGCCTGCACTTCTTGACCTACATCTGGCTAGACCAGGGGTTTGACGTTCACAGCATGGCCAAGGACGTCTACAAGCGTCCGTTCATCACCATGGGTTTCACGGCGTTTGTGCTGTTGGCGCCGCTGGCTGTGACCTCGACGCGCAAGATGATCCAGCGGCTTGGCGGACGGCGCTGGCAGTGGCTGCACCGATTGGTCTACGTGAGCGCGGCCGCGGCCATCATTCACTTCACATGGGCGATGAAGAAAGACCATCACCGGCCGATCGAGTACGGCATCGTGCTGGCCGTGCTGCTCGGGTATCGCGTCATAGTGTGGATTGCGCCGAAGATCCTGGGCAAGAGCAGACGTGCAGCTGCTGTAGCGAATGCAGCCGGCGACTAAACGCTCGCCGGGTTACCTTCGCCCTCAAAGTCTCCCCTCATGGCCTTTCGGAGAATCGTCAACAACAGCGCGGCCAGAGCGACAATGCCGATGATCCACAGAACCATCGTGGTCTTTACCAGCCAGGACGGTACCGTTCCCACGCGCTTGAGGAGAAAAGGAAGGAAGTTCCAGGTGTCGATGTGAACGTAATCCCAGTCGTCCCACTTCATAGCGTAGTTCGTGAGGCCCCATGCCTCCATCTTTCCCAAGGCGAAGGCAGCGATGTTCTTGAAGCGCAGCGCGATGACGAATGTGGGATGGCCAAGGGTTTCCATCTGGTAGATCTCAAGCGGCATCCAGAATGCCAGTGACGCCAGTTGAATGGTGGCGCTGGCGGCCGCCAGCGCTATCCCGAACCACCGCACCACGCGTGCCACGTGCGCGCGGTAACGCATGAGAAGCGGGACGGAGATGAATGCCAGCAGTTCAGCGGTGGTCGAAACGTAGCGATCGCCCCACGCGAAGTCGCCGCTCCACACGGTGTAGCGCGCGTAGAAGCTGATGTAGGCCAGCAACAGAAGAACGAAAGTAAGGACATAGGCCTTGATCTCGGGCCGAAATCGCTTCCACAGCAGTATGGTCACGATGGCCGTCAGAATGAGGAGCGGGTCGAAGAGAAAGATAGATTTTTCCGGCTGGAAAAGCGCGCCCAAGAAACCAATGCGGAACGGCGTCTCGAAGGGATAGTTGGCCGGCAAGGTGGGATCGAGCATTCTGCGCTCGGCAGCGAACACGCTGATGTAGGTGTTGAATAAAGAGCCGAAGCGGTAGAACTGGTAGCCGCGGTCGAGGAGAAAGAAAGCACCGTACACCGGCGCGGCAACCTTGAGGTACGAGACGGCCTGGTCGAGCAGGGCCCTCCCGGGCGCCCCAGCGAACCACGATACCAACAACAGAAAGACGCCGACTGCAACCAGGTCCATGCCGGTGGTCAGGCGGGTCAGCAGATTCAGGCCCAGGGCGGCGGAACCGATGAATAACGAGCGGCGATTGCCGCTGTGCAGCCAGTCGTACTGGAAGGCAAGGCCGGCAAGCGTCAGCAGCATGATGTAGTTGTTCTCCATCATGTTCTGGGTGTAATGCAGGTGCGTGGTGCACAACAGCAGCAGCAGAACACCGGCCATCGCCTGGTTCACGGTGAATTCGAACTGTCGCAGCAGGCGGAAGCACACCAGGGCGGTCAGGACCGACAACAGCGCGTTAACACAGAAGGAAACGAAGAGGACGCGGATGTCGGGGTCGTCCTGATACTCGGACAGGGCTGGGAGCCGCTCCAGGTAGGTGCCGACCACGTCGAAGGGCAACATCAGCAGCGGCTGGCCGATGCCGTACCACCCGTAAAGTTTGCCCCCGCGGCCGTGCACTCCGAACTCCGGATACTCGTTGGGAAACACGGCCGGGTCGGAAGTCCACAACGAATGGGCCGCCTGCAGCCGGTGTGTGGTGTCGCTGGTTCCAAGTTCGCCCGACTGAACGACGAGCGCGGTGAGCAATGCCACCGCTGCAAGCAGGAAGGCAGGACGGGCGCAAAGGGGATTCCGGCAAGCTGGCATCCGAGGCGATGCTATCGCACAGGGGAAGGAGGTTCAAATGCCCCGTCTTGATACACGCGCACTCCCGCATTCAGGAGGGCGGCGCAATCGGCGCTGCTTTACCAGAGGGGCTTGCCTTCCTTGTCGCGAAACACGAAGGTCTGGTTGCCGCGTTCGATCTTGCGCGCCAGAATGGCGTTCTCGTCGTCGCCGACCTTGGCTTTGACGCCGGTGATCACGACCTCGTCACCCCTGGCAAAGCTAAGCCCGTACTCGCTCATGAACTTGCTCAAGGCGAGGTGAACGGTAACCAGGCCCTTGTCCGTCTTGACCACGAGGTGGGCGCCCATCCCGCCGCTGACCGGACATTGAAAATCCTTCACTTCATCGATTACGCCCTTGATCGTCAGCTCATTGGCAACGTCATACTTGGGAGCATTGGCAGGCGCTTGCGCCCATGCCACGCTCATCGCAAGGAGAATGCCGACGGCGAGAATGAATCTCGGCTTCATAGCAGACCTCCTTCGGCCGGCTGTCGCCGGCACATAACGCGCGCACACGGAGATCAACGCCACTATTCACTCTAACCTCGGCATGCTCGGGGATCAGTGATAGCCGTCACCATCCGCTGCACCACAGGTCACCGGCTTCAGGCCCGGAACTTCGCGCGCCAGCAAGTGTTCGCAAAAGGGGTCTCACCTGCCGCGCGGGCAATCTCTGCTAGGATTGACGTCGTATTGGGAGTGCAGCCATGGGCGAACTTGGTCTTCCGGAAATCCTGCTGATTCTGGGCATCGCGTTGCTGCTGTTCGGTCCCAAGAAATTGGGGGACCTGGGCAAAAGCCTGGGGGAGGGTATCCGCAACTTCAGGTCAGCGATGAAAGAAGAACCACAGAAACCCGCGGCTGATCCGTCCGAGAAGTCGGATAAGAAAGAGACGTCGTAAGAAGAAAATGGCGCAACCGGTTGCGGCGTTGCCAAGTTCGAATTCGGATCTTCTGATGGACGCAGTCAGCCTCTCGGAAGCCATCGCCGCCAAGCGGGTCTCCTGCCGCGAGGTCATGAGTGCCTTCCTCGACCGGATCGAATACTTTAATCCTCTAGTGAACGCGATCGTCTCGCTCCAGCCGCGGGAAATCCTGCTCCGGCAGGCCGAGGAGCGCGACCTGGAACTGGCACGCGGCCAGCGGCGAGGCTGGATGCACGGCTTCCCACACGCAGTGAAAGACCTGGCGCCAACTCGGAGTCTGCGCACCACCTTCGGCTCTCCTCTGCTGGACATTGTCCCCGACGAGGACGCCATCTTCGTCGAGCGAATCAGGAACAGCGGAGCCATCATCATCGGCAAAACCAACGTCGCCGAGCTGGGCATGGGATCGCAGAGCTACAATCCCATCTTCGGCACGACACTCAATCCCTTCGATCTCTCGAAGACTGCAGGCGGAAGCAGCGGAGGCGCAGCCGCGGCGCTTGCCCTGCGTATGCTGCCGGTTGCGGATGGCACCGACATGATGGGCTCACTGCGCAATCCTGCTGCCTTCAACGGTGTCGTGTCGCTGCGCCCTTCCTTGGGACGCGTGCCTTCGGCCGAGATCGAGCTGTTCTTCGGGCAGTTGTCGGTGGCCGGACCGATGGCCCGCAATGTCGCCGACCTAGCCATGCTGCTCTCGGTGATGGCGGGACCAGATGCACGCATGCCTTTATCGATCGATGAAGACCCTGCGATTTTTACGCGTCACCTGGAGCGCGATCTTCGCGGCACGCGCGTGGGCTGGCTGGGAGATCTAGGCGGCTATCTGCCGATGGAGCCCGGGATCATGGAACTGTGCCGCGCCGGGCTGAAGACACTCGAAGGCATCGGATGCACGGTAGAAGAAACCGGGCTGGGCTTCCCGCCCGAGCGGCTGTGGGAGGCATGGGTCACGCTGCGGCATTGGATGATCGCCAGCGGCCTGGGTGCGTTCTACGAGGACCCGGCAAAACGCGCGCAGATGAAGCCGGAGGCGGTGTGGGAAGTGGAAGGCGGCTTGAAGCTGGGTGCGCAGGATGTGTACCAGGCCTCGCTCACGCGCTCCGACTTTTATCGCGCGGCCCTCAAGCTGTTCGAAACCTACGAATACCTCGTGCTGCCGAGCACACAGGTGTTCCCGTTCGATGCCGCCGTGCACTGGCCGAAGACGATCAATGGCGTCACCATGGATACCTATCATCGCTGGATGGAGGTGGTGGTGCCGGCCTCGTTGCTTGGCTTCCCTACCGTCAATGTGCCGGTGGGCTTCAGCGCGGACGGGTTACCGATGGGAATGCAGATTATCGGCAAGCACCATACCGATTTCGCCGCGCTGCAGCTTGCGTATGCCTATGAGCAGACGACAAGCTGGGTCCGCAAACAACCGCCGCCGATGCTCGGTCGCGCTTAGAACTGCTCCATGCGTCTGGCCATCGTTTCTGACATTCACGGCAACCTCACGGCCCTCGAGGCTGTCATAGCCGACCTCAAGACGACGAGTCCTGACCTCGTAGTTCACGGCGGCGACCTGGTGGTGGGCGGGCCGCGTCCTGCCGAGGTTATCGACCGGATCCGCGAACTGGGCTGGGCGGGCGTGCTGGGCAACACCGACGAGGTGCTGTGGGTGCCGGAAAAGTTCGAGGAACAGGTGAAGCGCGCTCCCAAGCTCCGCCCGCTGCTGGAGGCCCTCTCCCAGGAAACCGCGGCAACCCGCGATCGGCTCGGAGACGAACGTTTGCACTGGCTGCAATCAGTTCCGCTCAGTTGGCACAGCCACGGCGTAGCCTTGCTGCACGCCAGCCCTGGCAACCTGTGGCAGGCGCCCATGCCGGATTGCGAGCCACAGCAACTCACGACCATTTATGGCCGCCTCGATGCTGAAGTTGTGGTCTACGGGCACATCCACAGGCCGTACGTTCGGCAGGTCTCGGACCTGGTGGTCGCCAACAGCGGTAGCGTCGGTATGCCCTACGATGGCGATCCGCGCGCTTCCTATCTTCTTGTCGAGGACGGGAACGCGACGATCCGGCGAGTAGAGTACGACGTGGAAGCCGAGATCAAGTATTTGCTCGGCTCCGGCTACCCGCGCGCACAGTGGCTGGCGGAAATCCGGCGCCAAGGGAAATACGTACCGCCCTTTTGATGGTCTCGGCCCTTCGGTCACTGCGCGTACCACAGCAATCCCTTGTAGTTTTCGAGCGGTCGGGATAGAACCAGCGCAGTGCCCGATCACAGCCTTATTGTCGCCGAAGCACCCGCAGCAACTCCGCAACCGGAATTCGTGGTGCGTGCTCCGCAACCGAGCTCTTTGCGCCGCTGGGCCGTCCTGCTTTTTCTTTCGCTCAACTTTCTCTTCATGCTCACTTCGACCGGGCGGATTCGCACCACCGATGAGGTAATGACGCTGTTCGAGTCCGAGAGTCTGGTGCTTCGCGGATCGACGGCTGTGCCGCAGGCGGTCGCCGCCCATCTTTTCTTCGGACGGTACGATCGCCAGGGCCAGCCGCGGGCGGCCTATGCTCCCGGTCAGGCGCTGGCCACCACGCCGTGGTATGCGCTTGGGCGCTATGTGCTGGAAAAAGCGCCAGGCGTCCCGGAAAACGCACGCGACCTGATGGTCGGGTTCGCCATCACCCTGAGCAGCGCGACCTTCGCCGCGGCTGCCGCCGCCTTCGCTTTCCTGATCTTCTGCGGAATGGGCGTCGAGCGCCGAACCTCGCTGGCGGCGACTCTGCTGCTCACGCTGGCGACACCACTTTTCGCCTATTCCGGCTGGTTCTTCTCTGAGCCGCTGGCTTGCGCGCTGCTGCTGGGAGCGGCGTGGAGTCTGTTCGGACGCCATGACGGTGTCCCGCCTCAGCGCGCGGCGCTCGCCGGCGCACTGTTGGGATTCGCTGTTCTGGTGCGTCCTACGCACATCCTGCTGGCACCGATTTTCCTGGTTGCCATCCTGGTGCGTGAACGACGCTCGGGCGTGAAACCGGCTTTTATAGCAGCGTCAGTGTTTGGCGCTGCCGTTGCCGCCTACCTCGCGTACAACCATCAGATTTTCGGCAGCGCGTTCCAGTTTGGGTATCCCGACTCGGTGGAAGCGGGCAAGCACGTGACTGGTTTCGAGACACCGTTATGGGTTGGAGCAGCCGGCTTCCTGTTTTCGCCCGGCAAGTCGCTGTTCCTGTTCGGACCGCCGATTCTGCTGGCGCTGTGGGGACTTCCCGCGCTGTGGCGGCGCCACCGCGGACTGGCGACCATCGCGACCCTCAGCCTGCCGCTGGCGCTTGGCTTTTACGCGCGCTACACCCAGTGGGAGGGGGGGTATTGCTACGGTCCGCGCTACCTCCTGCCCGCACTGGTGCTGCTCTCGCTTGCGTTAGGACCGGCGCTGGCAAATGCCGGGCAACGCGCGCGGGCTGTTGCGATCGTTCTTTTTGTCGCTGGCGTCGTGGTACAGGTGCTGGGGCTAGCCACCAGCTTCCTGGAAGCGGAGGTTGGCCACCGCTATTACAGCCAGCATTTCGACTATCGGATGGGTTACAACGCGCTCCAAGTCCAGGCCGAACTCCTGCTGAAGTACATGAGCAGTTCTGCGCCGGCGCGTATCGGACTAGGCTTCGACCGCTGGTTCGTCTTCCTCGGCAAAGCCGGGGTCAACCACGTTACATTGCTGGCAATAGGGATGGTGCTGGCGGGCTGCAGTGCGGTCTTCATCGCCGCGCTGGCGCAGTGTGTACGCCGGGAGAGCGTTCCGCCCACGCGCATTCGCGTCAGCTCCGTCGCCTCCGATTAGGCGACCCGGAAGCGCTTCGCCGCTAGTTAAACCCTGCCAGCTGCGCCTCCAGATCAGCAAGGGCCTGGTTCAGCATCTCGCGATGCCGCGGATGCTGGCTGACCTCCAACTGCTGCAGAACGCGGCTGCGCGACAGCAGCAGGGCCTGATGACGGCGCATGCGCTCCGGGTCCGGGTTGTCGGGGTGGCTGGATTCTTGGTCGCTGGTGTCGGCTGCTTCAATCTGTGATTCCACAGACTTACTCTCCCAACCTCTGGCCATACTCCAATTATACGAAGTCTGCCGCTCGAAATCAGGTGTTTTGACTGGTGCTTTCACCGAACACGCTGGGACCCGGACCTAAAGTAATTTGAGCGTCCACAAGGACACAGACTACCATCGTTGGCGAGGTGTAAGGCATGGCCACGGAAGTTGTTCTGCCACAAACAGGTTACCCCCGGATACGGCGCTGGCCGCGTTACCGCATCAACGTCCCTGTGCGGGTGGTGGTGCAGCGGCCGGACAAGACCGTGATCGTCAACGGCCGAGGCATGGAATTGAATGAAGGCGGCATGGCCCTGTTCGCAGGCGTTGAGCTAAAGGTCGGGCAGCGCGTGGAGGTCGAGTTCACGCCTCCCTATGATGGCCAGCCACTACGAGTACGCAGCACCGTCCGCAACCGCAGCGGCTACAATTACGGCACCGAGTTCCTGCTCCAAGACCGCGACGACAAACTGCACGCCGAGCACATCCGCCAGGTCTTGCAGGCGATGGGTTCCCCGGCAGACGATTAGCCCCCTCAGGCTGCGGAGTTTCTAGGCCGTCCTGCAACCGGGCCCGCCTCGAGCCGCTTCAGCAAAGCTTCGATTAATCTCTCCTTCGCATGAAGGCTGGCCTTGAAGCGGGTGTCCTCGGTCTTGTAGATTTCCTCCCGCAGTTCCTGATAGTCGCGGCGCAGCAACTCTGCCAGGAAAGCAAATTCTTCGGAACTTAGGTCGATCTGCACGCAGACTCCTCGCACACAATTGTAGTCCCGCCAGGCCCGGCCGGGCCAACCACATCTGCTACTCAGCCGCGAGCTTCCAGGACTTGTCAGCACGGACGAAGGTCAGCGCTGCCTGCGCGGGCTCCACGTGATAAAAAGCGACGCCATAGTTCTGAATGAGCGTGGAGCGGTCCCAGGTATTGAAGCTCTTGGCGAGCGGCCCCGCGGCGTCAAAGACGTTGCCCAGCTCGTTCGGTACCCACCGCCAGGTGAACTGCACATAAGCGATATCGCGGCCGCTCATGGTGACCTTGGTAACAGCGGCCAACTGGCGCTCCGCCAACGGCACGGTGTAACCGACGCTGCCGTCCGAATTCTTGGTCGTCACGATTCCCGGAATGGCGGCGAGTTTGCTCTCGCCATCAGGCGTGAAGGCGACCTTGATCGCATCGCCCTTGGCCTTCCCCAGCTTGAGGATCCCGGCCTTCTCCAGCAGGCGGTAATGAGGATCGCGGATCTTCTCGGCCACGCTGGGCTCCAGCACACCGACGTGGAAGTGGACGGTAGCGGGTCCTTGTCCCTGCAGGTACGCAGAAACGAGTCCTGCGGCCTGCTGCTGCGACAGGCTGCGACTGGGCACCAGCCAGTAGCCCAGGCTACCCACGATTACGGCGACCAGCACCAGGACCAGCACCAGCGGTATGACAAACGACGATTCCTTTTGCAATTTAAGTTCTTCTTCAAACATCGGCGTCCCTCCGCGAGAGTCGCTTGGAACAACCCTGACATTTCCACTATAAGAGGCTGCGGATATGGGTCTGTGACCGCGCATACACCACCGCGTGACAAGAGCCGGTGGCGGTCGGGCCGACAAAATCACGCCATGGTGTGATTGCGGTCACTGTGCAAGGTCGGGGGACATCGTGAAATAGAGATTGCGGGCCTTTCCGCAGGCGAGGCATGCGATGAGCGACGATAAGGCAGTAGCGCCCGAGCGTTGTCCGAGATGTGGCGCCGGCTGCGCCCCCTACCACAAGTTCTGCGCGGAATGCGGCATGTTCCTGCGCGACGCGTTTCTCGACCAGCGGTTGCTGCTGGCCATGACCTCTGCGGCCGAAGGCCACAATGACGAGGCCCGCCGGGGACTGGAGCGCATCCTGGAAGCCGCGCCCGACCACATGCTGGCCAATCACCTGCTGGGCAGCCTGTATTTCCACGAAGGCGCGCTGGAGGTGGCGACGCGCTTCTATCAGAAAGCGGTCGCCGTAGCGCCGCGCTTCATCCTCGCCCACTATGATCTGGGTGTGGCCTGGTACCACCGCGGCAACATGCTGGAAGCCATCCGCTCGTTCCGCCGCTGCCTGGAGATCGACCCGCAGTACAACGCCGCGCATTACCGGCTGGCGCTGGCGCTGTTCCACGCCGGGCAACTGGAGGAGGCCCTCCAGCAGTTCGAAGAGTCGATCATCCTCACGCCGGAATATCTGATGGCGCATTACCACATGGGCGTCATCCGCGAGCGGCGGGGCGATATGCAGGCTGCCGAGCGCGCCTTCGAGTACAGCGAAGACCAGGCGGTGGGCGAAGTCAGCAGCCTGTTCCACCTGGCCGTGATCCGCCGCGCGCAAGGAGATATCGCCGGTGCCGAAGAATGCCTGCGGCGAGCGCGTGAATTCGGACAGACGCCAAAGGTGGCGGTCTCTCGGCAGTAGCCCGATACGCCCCATAGAACACCCGCGCCGGCGGCGCTACCCAGCCGACGCCGGCAGCTCAAGCGTTTCCGGGCCTGAATCCACGCTGAAAACCGAAATCGGCTGGCTCTTCCCCTTCACTTGCAGCGGGGCCAGGCGGGTGAGCTGGAACGCAGGGGCGGAGCCGAGGTCACTGGCAGTGTCTTCGGAAATAAGGGTCTGGCCGGCGCGGGCGCTGGCCATCAGACGCGAGGCTACGTTCACCGGGTCGCCGATCACCGTGTAGTCAATGCGGCGCGGCGAGCCAATGTTCCCGGCAGTCACCACGCCCGTATTCACGCCAATCCCCACGCCCAAACAGGGCCAGCCGCGCGCGGACGCATCGCGGTTCATTTCATTCACCAGGCGCTGGATGGCGATGGCGGAGCGCACCGCGCTGGCGGCATCGTTGCCCTTGGAGATGGGCGCTCCAAACACCGCCATGACTCCGTCGCCGAGGTATTTATCGAGCGTGCCTCCGTGATCGAAGATGACATCGGTGACGCGCGTGAAGTACTCGTTCAGGATCTCGACGATTTTCTCCGGCGGCAGGGTCTCCGACAGGCTGGTGAAGTTGCGGATGTCGGCAAAAAGGATGGTGACCTTCTGGCTCACGCCGCCCAGCTTCACCTCCTGGGGGTTAGCGGCGACCATCTCCACGACCTCGGGAGAGAGAAAACGCTCCAGGGCGGAGCGCTGCATGGCGTTCTCGGCGAGTTCGGCGTGCGTCTTGGCGCTGTCGATGGCCGCGGCTGCCTGCGCCGCTACCACAGCCAGCACGTCCAGCTCATCCTGGGTGAAGGCAGCGGTCTTGTTGAGGTTGTCCACATACAGGACGCCGGCGAGCCGATTGCGAGCCACCAGCGGCGTGCAGATGGCCGAGCGCAGGCCGGAGATCATCATGCTCTCGCTGCCGCTGAAGCGCTCGTCGGCGGAAAGATCGGTGATGAGAATGGGCTGTAATTCCGTCTTCATCCGTTCCAGCACGGAGCGACTGAGGATGATCTGTGGCTGCTCCTTGGTCGGGGCCACGCGGTAGCGCACCTCAGTCTGGCGGGTCACCTCGCCTTTTTCGTCGAAGAGCATGATGAAACCACGCTCCACGCCTTCGACGCGAAAAGCCAGCCCCATCACTTCGGCCGCGATGTCGTCGATTGACAGCTTGGCGTGCAGCGCCTTGCCAGCGTCATAAAGCATGCGCAGCAGGAAGTTCTCGCGCTCCAGCTTCTCCAGGACAGCTCGCGACTCGCGGGTTGTGTCGGGGACCTTCACGGGCTGGCTGGCAGGGCCGCCACGCAGGACGTTCTCGATGGTCGAAGGAATTTCGGCACGGCGAATCTGCAGTGCCGCATCGTCCACCGACTCGAACACCAGCTCGTAGGCCCCGATGCGTGCCCGGTCACCCTTCTGCAGCTCGATTTCGGCGGCGATGCGTGTGCCGTTCACCATCACGCCGTTGGTGCTGCCGCGGTCGGCGATCAGCACCGCCCCCTGCGGCGACTGTTTCACGACGGCATGAAAGCGGGAGACGCTGGGATCGTTGAGCACGAGGTCGTTGGCGTTGCCACGGCCGATCGTGATCAGCGGTTTTGTCAGCTCCAGGATGCCGCGCTTGCCGTCGGGCGCTGAGATGATGAGTCTCGCCATGACTCAGACTAGGGCTTCTCTTTCTCCAACACTTCGTCCATGCCCACCGTCTTGCCCTTTTCAATGTGCACCGAGCGGTGAATGGTCTTGTAGCCGGGAAGGATGATGGCGAGCTCATACATGCCGGGTTTGACGGTCACCTTTGTGGGTGTGGTCTGGCCGACCGCGGCATTGTTCAAGGTGACATAAGCGCCGTCCGGGTGCGTAGTCACATCCAGGATACCGACATCCTCGGGTGAACCGCCGCCGCCAAAAAGCCGCTTCAACTTGGAAGCTTTCGCGGGAACGAGTTTGGGCGATAAGTTGAAGGTTTGGCCTTCGGCGAGCTGCACAACGGTGTTTTCGTCCTTGTAGCCTTCCATGAGCAAGCGGACGTTGTGTTCGCCCTGGGGGATCCCCAGCTTGGCGGGTGTGAAGCGGTTCGTGGGCTTACCATCCACCACAATCGACGCACCCGGCGGGTCGCTTTGCACATCCAGAACCGCGCCGGAGGCGGTCAATGCCAAGTCCAGGTTCATCGTCGCGCCGGGGGCGACATCGAGCTTGCGCTGCACCGTCGCGTAGCCGACTTTGGAGATGCTGAAGGAATGGGTGCCAGCCTTGAGTGGCGGAGAGTCGAACGGCGTTACGAATGAGCCGCTGCCGTCGATGGTGACGGTGGCGCCGGCGGGCGCGGAGGTGGTGTGTACCGTGCCGGTCGGGACAATTGCTGGCGGAGGCGCAGGCGCGGGCTGGGCTGCGGAAGCCGTTTGATTCACCCCCGATCTTATCTTGGACTTCGGGGTCTCTGGAGGCTTGGAATGCTGCGGCACGCGCGATTCCGCGGCCGGAGTGGTCTCCGCAGGCTTTGTCTCGGGTGGCGCGGCCGGCGCCTCAGGAGCGGGCGCAGCCGGTGGCGGCGCAGATTCCTGGGCAACCGCTGGAGGTGGCGTTGCGCTCGCTTCCTGCACCTGCTGTTGATGCCGGCGGTGCACGAGCCAGCCTGCCGCAGCCCCGATCAGCGCCAGGACGACAATCCCGGCGGCAATCAAGAGTGGATTCATTCCCTTCGCTGGAGCCTTTCGTATCGGCGGCTTGGCGGGTGCGCGCGCAGGCGGAGTCACCGGAGACACCGCTGCGGGTGCCGGCGGCATGGGCGCGGCTGCGGACGGCGCTGGAGCTTGCGCAACTGGCGGAGCGGACGGTGGCACGGCTGCTGATACGGGAGGCATTGCCGTCGCCGCGGGTGCCGCTACCGATGCAGGGGCGAGCGGCCGTGTCTGAGCCGGAGGGGACGTCACGATGGTGCGGTCCCCAACCGCCGACATCACCTGCGTAGCGGCCGCTTCCGATCCAAACGATTTGTAGTTCTGCAAGTCCGCAACCAGGGCAGCCCCCGTCTGGTAGCGGTCATCCGGAGCCTTGGCCAGCGCCTTGGTCACCACCGCGCTCAGGCCGGGATGAATGGTGACGTCGAGTTCACGCGGCGGGATGGGGTTTTCGGAAACGATCTTGTAGATGATGGTAGTGATGTTCTGGCCGTCGAAGGGTTTCTCGCCGGTCAGCATCTCGTAGAGCAGTACGCCGACGCCGAAAAGATCCGAGCGGCCGTCTATGGTCTTGCCCTTCACCTGCTCGGGCGACATGTAGTTAGGCGTGCCCAGCACCTGGCCGGTGGCGGTCATGGTGCCGCCGGCCTTGGCGATGCCGAAATCCATCACCTTGACCCCGCCGTTGGCCGCCAGCATGATGTTGGCCGGCTTGACGTCGCGGTGAATGACGC
>Ga0187782_10001244_pt1 | contig 18365 bp, 18 predicted proteins | sample 0715_SJ02_MP15_2_FD_132454 | JGI IMG/M metagenome (GOLD analysis project Ga0187782, IMG submission 132454) | Tropical peat soil microbial communities from peatlands in Department of Meta, Colombia - 0715_SJ02_MP15_20_MG | ecosystem: Environmental > Terrestrial > Soil > Wetlands > Peat | place...
CGCAATGAGGGCCACCTTCTGCTTCATCCCCTTGGACAGGCTGCCGAGGAGGGCGTCTGCCTTGTCGGTCAACGAGAAGGTGCGGAGGGACTCGGAGACTCGTTCTTCGAGGACCCTGTCCTCGACTCGACGTATCTTGCCTACGAACCGGAGGAACTCCCCCGCCGTCAGGGCGGTGTAGAGCGCAGGGTTCTCCGGGACGTATCCGATGAGCTCCTTGGCAGACTCGGGGTCCTGGACGATGTCGTGCCCGCTGACCCTGACAGTGCCGCTGGTGGGCCTGAGGATCCCCACGGCGATCTTCATGAGAGTGCTCTTGCCCGCCCCGTTGGGACCGATGAGCCCGACGATCTCCCCGGGATTCACAGTGAACGAGACGTTGTTCAGGGCGACCAGACCATCGAATTTCTTTGTCAGTGACTGGACCGAGATATCCCCCATGGATGCAGCTTCCTGGATGGGAGGAGACCTTTTTCGAGTTGCCTATGAACTCACCGAGAAGGATCACCAGTAACAAGATTTGTATCGCCAATGACACCTTCGCTCTCTTCACTTTTCCCTAATCGAATAAACCAGAGGAGCCCCTCGTCATGATGTACGTGGGCGAGGTCACGGACCTGCCGTTCCCTAGGCTCTTAGGCTTAAATAACTCGAAAAGGAATTTGGTCCACGTTGCGAGTGACGGGTACTGCTTCCAGATACGCCCCCGATGGGGGGTTTCGAGCAGGAATAGAGAATCCCCAGTGCCGCAGTTCAGCCTAGAGGTACGATTATGAAAACGCGCCCAGCAATAGCAACCATAGTGTTGGTCATTGTGGTGATCGTCGTCATAGCTGCCGCCGGGGTCGCCTACGCCTTCGTCTTCGCAAGCCCCAGCACCCCCGGAGCCAAAACGACCACCACCACCTCCACGTTGATTATCGGAACGTCGTCGTCCAACCTGCCGACCACCACCGTGACCGTCGGCAGCTCGACAACAGGCACCCAGAGCTACGAGGATTTCAGTGGGAACTACACATTTACCATTCCGCTGGGTCCCTCAGGGATTAACGACAGCACCGGGAAGCCGATCCAATGGAACTCCACCCAGACCGCGACGGGATCGTTCACGTTCTCGATCAATCCGTCCACCTACCTCGGCAGCGGGAGCGGCCAGGGGAGCATCACGGTGACGACGCGCGGTTACTGCACGGGGAGTAGCACTGTCCAGTACACTTTCGGAATTGAAGCTCAACACATCCCGGGAACGAACAACGTCTCCATCGGATTCAATCTCCCCACGCCCCCCACCGTCATGGTACAGCTGGCGTGCCAGGGGTCCACCGCGGGCTTTAACACGGCGAACAACCCGGTGTCATATCTCAGCGTCTATCCGAACGGCCTCGACCTGAACTCGTTCCCAGCGAACGTGTCCCAGGCGCCGTCCAGCGGGTACAGCTACACGGTTTCCATAAGCGAGACCTAGCAAGCCCTTGGCGACGCTGGCAAAAGAGAGAGAGCGATTAGGCTAGCGCATCCAAGAGATACGAGCCTGGAAACGACTCGCCCATAACTCGGTCAAGACCTAGTGAACCACGGCCTGTTGTTTTTCCACTTCGGCTCGGCTACTCGAAGCGAGGTATGGTTCGAGCCGCTTTTCCAATTCGTGGCGTGGTTTGTGATAGAGCTCTTCTGCGTCTAGCCGGGTGACAGGCGCACGCTGGTATCTCGCGATAAACTTCGTGAAGGCTTTGTTGACTCCGTCTAGGTACTCAAAAGTCATCGTTTCTTCGTAGCGACGGCGGCGGTTCCTCACTCTCTCCATGAGAAATTCAGTGCTGGCGCTCAAAAAGAAGACGCACGTCGGGGCGGGGACTCTCTCCTGAAGTGATTTGAAGAGCGGAAGGAAAATCTTTCTGTCATCCGGTGAAAGCGTGAAACTGGTGTAAGCTTCGATGCCATCGAAGAACAGATCGCTCACGACATTCCCGCTGAACCGTCCTCCTCTCATGACTTTTGCGATGTCATGATAGTGCATTATGGTGAATATGAGCTCAGTCTCTAGGGCATAGGCCTCCGGATCCCTGTAGAAGTCTGCTATCAGGGGATGTTTGGCGACCTTCTCTAAGATCATCTCAGCCTTCAGGCGTGCCGAAAGCAGGCGGGCGAGAGTCGTCTTGCCCGAAGCTAGCGGTCCACCGAAGACGATGTATTGCTGCACTATCGCCTTCGGTTCTGGCCCTGCCGGTGTCTTAACTGTGTCTGGCCTGAGCCTCCCCAGCTAACTCGACTTGATTCTTCGTTTACCCACTGTCCTGCGTCTCGACTCGGCGGCGAACTCGAGCAGCAGGTCGTCGAGCGCCTTCTTGAACTCCTCCCTGTCGCTCATGACCTTCAGAACGTCGGTTGTGACCCGCGCTCCCATCTTCGAGAGGAAGTCGTCACGAAACCTGGGGTCCCCCTCTCCCATCATTATGATCCTGTTCACTCCTTCGAGCATCCTGAGCGGGCCGTAGATCAGCGGCTCGTCCACGCAGTCTCTGGCGCTCGCCACGAGGTAGGTCGCCAGGTCGAAGACGTCGTAGTCGGGTTTACGCCTGGCCATCCCACTTCATCCCGAAGGCATCGTGGTGCACCGTAGGCTTCGAGCCCTTCATCGGGGGCGGCCTGTCCTTGCTCTTATATCCGATTCCCACGATGATGTCTATCCTATACCTCTCTGGGATCCCTAGCACCTTCTTCGCCGCCTCGGTGGTCGCCGACCTAACAAAAGACACTCCGAGCCCGAGCTCCTCGGCTTTCAGCGCCACGTTCTCCGCCGCGGCCCCTGTGTCCAGCAGCGAGAGGACGTCGCGTCCCTGGACTCCCATCACGTCTAGCGCCTTTGACAGGTCTGTGCAGATGACGAGCGCTGCTGGTGCGTTGGCGAGGAAGCTCGGCGTGACGCCTCTCAGGAGCTTCACGTACTTCGGATCGTCGACGATGATGTACTCTCTGACGGGCATGTTGCCGCCCTGTGGGGCTCTGGCCGCCGCGTTGACCAGCTCCTCCAGCTTGTCCCTCTCTACCGGTGCGGGATCGAAGTTGCGGCACATCGACCTCCTCCTCAGCGCTTCTGACAGCTCCATCAATGGTCCACCCTGACTAATGCTGCGCTGGCGTCAGCAAGTTCCGTCGTTGGTCACCCTCCTCCGCGCTTTGGGCTTCCCCAGACATTTGTTCCGTACTGCCTCCCCAGATCCCACGCCAGAATCTCCGTCAGGGGCGGAGACTTGTAGCTCCCGATCTTACTGTGCGACCACCCATAGCCATCCCTTAACGTCACGAGGTATTCCGCATACTTCAGGGGCGTGATGACGGGGTCGAGCACCGGCACGCCCAGCTTCTTCTGTAGCAGGTTCCAGAAACCGAACTCGACCGTACACCCCAGTATGAGGACCTCGGCCCCGTCGATCCCGACCGCCTTCCTTCCTTCTTCGATCTGAGCCCTGCTCGTCTTGGATGGGTCTCTTTGGAAGTCGAGGACACCCATGTTGATTACCCTGAACGACGCAAGCCTGTCCTTCAGGCCGTACTTCGCGACGGTGTCTGTCATCTGGGGAATCCACTTTCTTCGGCCCACGATGACTGAGAACTTGTAGCCGAGGCTGCAGGCCAGGAGCATGGCCGACTCGGCGGGGGCGGTGATGACCGTCCGCTCCGAGATTTCACGGGCTTCCTGGAGGCCCAGGTCGTAGAAGCAGCCAATCACTACCGCATCGTAGCCTTCGTCTTCAGCCTTCTTGACTTCGTGCAGCACGTCGGCGAGGACCAGCGACTCATAGTAGTGGTACTCGACATGCCAGGGTCCCCTCTGCAACGACACCAGATCCACATTCGTCCCCTTCGCCGCCGCTCCCCTCAGTTCGCGAAGCATGGGAGCGTCATTCACTTTGGTGCCGACTGGATTGATGTAGAGAATTCTCACAGGCGATTCGTGTGGAAGACTGGATTTAAGGCTGCCAGAGTAGATAGGACCCTGTGGAGTCAGTTCCTTTCTACGTTCATCTATGTTGGACTATGTCCCAATTCGACCTAGTTATGATCGAGTTGAGAGCCTCGACCTTCGAGTTGACAATATCGAGGTTAGAATTGAGTTCTTGCAGACTCTTGTTAGCCCTCTCGAATCGTTTCTTCACATGGTAAAGGTATCCTCTGCCTGAGCATGTCTTGCAGACAGTTTTCTCGGTTTCGATGACTTTGTCGGGGACGAATACCATCTTCTCTCCTTCGTCCTCTTCCGTTCCTGCCTCCCACCGGGCGGCCTCGTATCGTGTCTTTGCCCATTCTCCGACTCCTTTGCACTCCGGGCACGTGAATTTCGTGTCGTTTGAAGGGACTTCCAGGAGTTCGAAACTAGTCGCGGGGGGGACCAATTGATATTGTGTCGGGCTCCTGCGAGTCGCCAGCCTCCAAGAAGCGATGCTGACGGCCACAAACACAAAGAGAAGAGCGAACGCGGCCAGGGCTGCTTGGGGAGCGCCGAGAGAATCGATCAGCCAGCCTGAGATCGGGTTTGGGATAGAGACAACGTAGGCGTCGGCCAGCGACAGGAAGATGGAGACGTAGCAGATGTACCTCCAAGCGATATCGGGGAAAAGTGGAGGGCGGTGTTGCTGTATCATCTTACGGAACACCCGTTCTGGGGTTTCCTTCAACAGGAGTTCGTAAAGCCTGACGTCAAACGGCCGCGTTCCAACCGCGTATTCCAACTCGGTCTCTGTCAATGACCTGGTCGGACCCAGGGCTGCCTTCACGATCGAGAAGCTCTGAATCGGGTGATATTGACCTTGCGAGCGGATAGCATGGAATTGCAATCTATACACAGTACATAGGTTGCACTTGAGAACGTGAGACAGGAGAAGGGACGAAATTACGAACCTGCACTTCCTGGTGATGCAGGCTAGGTCAGATGAAGAGAAAGTGCCTTACAAGTCAGAACAGGTTCTTCATTCGAGTGTTAAAGAGCGTCATTTCATCAGCTCTCGACGTGCGTACCACTCAGACGCCCCTGATTCATCTAGACAAGATTAGCCGAAGGTTGAACAATTCAGTCTTCGCCAAGTTGGAAAGCTACAACCCCACTGGTTCCCACAAAGACAGAGAGAGCCAGGAGATGATCAAGGACATTTTGGCTCGAAAGTCGAGCAGGGCGGTGATTGCGAGCACTGGGAACGCTGCCATCTCGCTTTCCGCGCTGGCCCCCTGCGAGGGGATAGAGGTCGACGTATTCCTTTCTAAGAAAATAGAGAAGGAGAGGCTTCGGCTCATCTCAGCATTTTCTCCGAGAATCCATCTGGTGCCTGGAGGATACGACAAAGCATACCGGGAAAGCGAGGGATTTGCAGAGAAAGAAGGAATCTACAATGCGAATCCCGGTCGGAACAGATTCAAGATTATCGGCGATTCTGGAATCGGAAGGGAGATTGTAGAGCAATTGGGGACAAGATTTCCAGATTACATCCTCGTCCCGAGCAACAACGGGACACTAATCGCAGGTGTTTGGCTGGGGAGCAAACATGCCAAACCGAGGATGATTGCGGCCGTGGCACCGAATAGCAGGCTGATGTCGAGTATAGCTGGATATCACAGGCTTGACGGACAGGAATTGGAAAGAACAGTGTCCGAGAGCGGAGGGCAGGTCGTTCCTGTGACGGACTCGCAGGCTGCCTCGGCGCTTGAGGATCTGAGGTTTGAGGGCGTCTTCTGTGAGCCGGCCTCGGCTGCTTCCCTCGCTGCGTTGAAGAAGGTTGGAATCAGAGGGAAGACCGTTGTGTTGGTTATAACCGGAACTGCGTTCAAGTTCGTAGAGTCCTATGCAGGCGCCACTCAGAAAGCCGCATTGAAGAAGACCTAGCCGGACCTACGTCCCGGCTTCCGCTTCGAACTTTTCGGCCATTTTTTCCACGTAGATGTAGTAGTCTGATCGGCTCAGCATACTCGCCGCCTCTTCGTCCAGTATCACGAATACGTTGGGGTGCAACTGAAGCACACTGGCCGTGACTTGGGCGGAAACAGGTCCCTCAATGGCATCCCTCACCGCTCTGGCTTTGCCGCCGCCACTCGCCAGCATCAGCAACTTCTTCGCGCCGAGAATTGTGCCCACTCCCATGGTGACAGCGAAATGAGGGACGTCGCTTTCCTTGCCGAAGAACCGTGCGTTGTCCCTGATGGTTTCTTCCGTCAGTGTTTTCAGGCGCGTCCGTGATCCGAGAGACGAGCCAGGTTCATTGAAGCCTATATGGCCGTCTCTCCCAATACCAAGCAACTGGATGTCGATGCCGCCCGCTTCCTTGATGCGTTCTTCGTAACTCTCGCAGAATGACCCGATGTCTGTCGCCATCCCGTCTGGAATCGATACGTTCTCTGGTTTTACGTTGATTTTTTCGAAGAGGTTCTTGAACATGAAACTGTGGTAGCTCTCGGGATGGTCAGGCCGAAGTCTGTAGTATTCGTCCAAGTTGAAAGTGCGAACGGCTGAAAAGTCGAGATTTCCCGTTTCGTGCATCCTGATCAGCTCCTGGTATACCCCCAGGGGCGTCGAACCCGTCGCCAGGCCAAGAACCGCTTGTGGTTTCGACCTTATCTCCTTGGCGATTATCTCAGCAGCCTTGCGGCTCATCGCCGAATAGTCTTTCTCGATGATCACACGCAACTTGAAAAACAAATCCCATGTCTCGTTAATAAGGAATAGATGACGTTGAAGTAGCTGGCAGGCTCCGCAGGGGAGAACCAGAGTGGAGATACCCCTCGCCGGCGCAGAACGGTTTTTTAGTCGATGAGCAACTCGAATCGCTGTTGAGGACGAGGCTGAAGAGTTTCCTCGAGACAACGGAGATCGTAGAAGCTATCCCAGTGAAATCAATCGTGCCTTCACGGTTCCCTCTGCGGTTCGACCTTGGGGACATTTCATCCCTTGCTTCCTCGATAAGCAAGACCGGGTTGCTCGAACCAATAATCGTCCGCCCACTCGACACGAAGTTCGAGATTGTCGCGGGCCATCGGCGTTTCGAGGCCTGCAGGAAGAACCGGTTTCATGAGATACCCGCGATTGTGAAGGAGTTGACGGACAAGGAAGCCTACGCAGTGTCGCTTGAGGAGAACATGCAAAGACAGACCCTGGACCCGTTGGAGGAGGCAGCCTCTTTCAGGTTCTACACCGAGAAGTATGGTTACGGAAGCACGAGTGAATTGGCACAGCGCATCGGCAAGAGCGAGGAGTTCGTGTCCCACAGGATAATGCTGCTTTCCCTTCCCGCGGATGTCAGAGAGCAAATCAGGAGACGTCTCCTAGGTCCCAGCGACGCCTGGGAAATCTCCAGAGTGAAGGTTCCTCAGCTACAGAAAGAGATAGCAAGAACGGCGATATCCAGCGGAACAACCGTCAGGGACATCAGAAGGGTGGCCAACCTCGTGAAGGCAGGGACGTCAGTGAACGACGCCTTTGAAATGACTGACTTCGAAAGGAGCCCGAGCGCCAGCTGGGGTCAGAAGCACCGGGACGCCGCGCGCCTGAAGTCCACCGCCGTCACCACCATGAGGGTGGCGCTCATCAGGTTGGACAATCTGATTGGTAGGTCTTCCCACGATTCTCCCGAGGCCATGAAGGAGCTGGTCGGTCTCCGCCTCGGCGTTCATGACCTCATCGGGCGCTTCCAGATGGAACGGGCCGGGGACTTATCGCCATCGGATGACGTCGAAGCTCTCGTTAAGGGCAGATTCCTGGCGTACTTTAACTCGGGCAGAATCAAAGAAATAGCGAGAATGCGGTCGAGGGACAAATTCACCATATTCGACGACTACCCTCTCCCCCTGATGAACCTGAAACAGTCGCTGAAGCACGATTCTGGCGTCTTGAAATCATCTCTGTCGAGGAATTGCCTGGTCGAGGACCTCAAAGTCCACATGTTTGGGAACGGAACGGGCGCCATCGCCACCTTCCTCTTTCTGCAGAAACATACGAAGAGAGGCAGGGTATACAGTTGGCGGTCGAGAGTATCCTTCGTCTTTGAGAGGAGCAACGGAGAGTGGCGGATCGTTCACGAGCACTGGTCCGAAGCAAACCGTGCAAAAACCACCATACGGGGGATAAAGAAGGTAAACGAGGCAGGGCGCAGAATACGCCCAAGCGCATCATAGCAGGGAACTTCAGGCTCAAACGCTAATATTCATCGGGGAGGTCTGTTTGATTGAAATGGCTCGGGCTAGAGCGGCTGAGAAGTTGGTGGGCGACTACGTCGAATACGCGGAGGGGCTGGATACCAGGAAGTCTTGGAGCCTCTTCAACAGAGCGGTCAAGGTGATGCCAGGGGGGGCCAGTTCGCACGGGCAGTGCTATCCGATCTTCAACCCCTATCCTCTCGGGTTTGAAAGAGGGAAGGGGAGCAGAATCTGGGACCTGGATGGGAACGAGTATCTCGACTTCGTCCTGGCCATGGGTCCTCTCATTCACGGCCACGCCCATCCGAAACTAATCGCGGCTGTCCGAGAGCAGCTCGAGAAGGGCACCATGTTCGCAGTCCTGCACGACAAAGAGGTCGACCTCGCCGAGAAGGTCTGCAGGATGACGGGAATGGACATGGTCAGGTTCTCCAACAGTGGGGCCGAAGCGACCCAGACGGCGATCAGATTAGCGAGGGGGCACACTGGCAAGAACAAAATCATAAAGTTTGAGGGGTCATACCATGGAGGCCACGACTATGTCCTTCTCGGCGGCGGGACGGTGCCCAACGCCGGACCTCCGACTGCTATGTTCAGGAATCCGGCATCTTGGGGGATCCCGGAGGACAGTCTGAAGAACACCCTCCTGGTGAAGTGGAATGACGCCGAATCTCTCCGCAAGGTCGTGAAACGGCACAGCGACGACCTGGCTGGGATCATCTCCGAACCTGTGCTGATGAACATCGGGACCGTACCGCCCGAAGAGGGGTTCCTCGAACTCATAAGAGAGCTGTGCGACAAGAACGACGCTCTCTTCATTCTGGACGAGGTGATAACAGGCTTCAGACTGGCGAAGGGAGGGGCTCAAGAATATTTCGGCATAAAGGCGGACATCACCACCTATGCCAAAGCCCTGGGCGCCGGTTTCCCAATTTCGGCCATCGCGGGGAGAAGGAACATAATGGAAGATCTAGTGCCCGGGAAGGTCTTCCACGCGGGCACCTACAACGCGAACCCTCTGGCGGTGGTTGCAGCCCTCGCGTCATTGACAGAACTCGAAAGGCCGGGGACCTATGATAATCTGAAGAAGGTCGGACTCAGGCTTCAAGCGGGCCTCGAGAAGGCGGTCGAAAAGACAAAGACGACCGCCCTAGTCCAGGGAATCGGGCCCGGAGGGAGTCAGCTGTACTTCACTAACCTGAAGAAGATAAGCAACTACGACGACTTCCTGAAGACCGACGGGGCCAAGTACATGAGGATGCACAAGATCCTGATGGGGAAGGGTCTGTATTTCCACCCCCAGCAGAACGAGCACCTGTTCGTCAGCACCCGCCACACAACCGAGGACGCAGATGAGGCTGTCACCAAAGTTGAAGAGGCCCTAAGAGAACTCTAGGCGTCCCAGGACTGCCGAGGATCTGCAGTCTGATGGTGCTGAGAACGTAAGGTCAGAAATAATCAGGCTTGATGAACAGCCAGTCTACCGAAGGTGAGAGAACCCAGTCCGAGTACTCGAATTTCTGCAGGTCATGACCCACCCATCCTCTGAACAGAGACCTCTGTTCAGCGTTGACACTTTGCTGTGGCTGTATCTTGTACCGGACGACCGGTCTGCGCCCCAGTCTTACCCTCACCTCCTCCAGGCGGCCGGCACGGCCTACTGTGAATGTCAAAGTGCGACCCGGCTTGGAGTTCTCAACGTAGAAGCGCAGATTCTCCTTGAACTTGATCTTGTCGAATCTGATTCCGTCGACGCCTATGAGCTCATCACCTGGAAAGATTCCGGCTTCCGCAGCAGGGGTGTCGGACAGGACCGAGTCCACGAAAGGCTCCTGTTTGGTGTCAACGAATTTGAGACCTGCATACGCGCCCTTTCCTTCAGCGCCTGACCAGGGGACCAGAGTCAGCCCCGCATATCCCAGGTAGTGGTCGAACTTGATGTCAGTTGCGCCGCGCACATGGGTCTCGAACAGCCCGTCCAAGTTCTCGCCAGCCACGGAATCGCATGCTTCCTTGAACTCCTGGTCAGTGTAACCCGACCCCTTCCCTCCGGTATCGCTGAAGATTTTTTTCATGACGTCGTCGAGGCTCTTTTCACCCCTCGTCGCCCTCCTGATACTGAGGTCGATCGTCATCCCAAGCAGCGCACCCAGGGTGTAGTACGATATCTCGGCGTTCACGCTGTTCTCGTATGGTCTGTAGAATTTGATCCATGAATCGTAGCTTGATTCCTCTGCGCTCTGAAGTCGCCTTCCCGGGGTCGCGAGGTACCTGTTTATCAGGTCCGCGATGTTGTCGAGAAATTCAGGCACCGAATAGATCTTCGCCCTTCTCAGGAGGAGGTGCTCGTAGTAGGTTGTTATGCCCTCGGCGATCCAGAGCGAGTTCGTGTACTGCTCCCTTTCGTAGTCGAGATGGGCGAGGGGAGCAGGAGTGACCCTCTTGACGTTCCACAGATGGAAGAACTCGTGACAGAAGAGGCCGTCCATCCGTTTGATACCATGCTCTGTGGTGAACGCCAGCCGTGGAACTAGGCAGTAGGTGGAGCACCGGTGCTCCATTCCGTCGTCACCCACGTCTCCGTCGACTTCTATGAGGAAGACATACCTATCGTAGGGGAGCCCGCCAAAGACACCGGAGGCCGCTGCTACTATCCTTCTGATGTCATGGACGACGCGTTCCTGGTCGATCTCTTCTCCGCCGCAGATGGCGACTTCGTGGACCTTGCCTTCTTCGACGAAGCTGTGCCGCCGGAAGTTGCCGATCATGATCGGCGAATCGACGAGTTGGTCGTAATCTTGTGCGACAAATGTTGGGAGGGCACCTTTCATCCTAGTAAGGCTGGTTGAGATGTTCTTGCAGTAGCCGGCTGGAGAGAGGCGGACTATAGTTCTCCTGGCTTCGTACCCTTTTGGACAGAGGAGCAGGGTCACCGGACTGAGCAGTGCGTGGTCGGAGTCCAGATAGCTGACTGACGTGGTTCGCTCAAAGGAATACACGCAGTATCTGACCCTCAGAGGCTCTCCCCTTGCCTCGACCCGCCAGGCGTTCTTCCTGAGCTTACTTAGGCCAAGGCGGCCCCTTGCGTCTTCTGCTTCAATCGTGGTGATGTTTCGCTCGAATTCGGCTATGCGGTACGTCCCCGGGGCCCAAACCGGCATGACGAAATCCACGGGTCCGTCGGCTACATCTTCCAGCACGAGTGTCACGTCGAATGTGTGGGTCTTCGCTCGTGCCATCGAGATCCGATATTCGACCGCGTTCAATGCTGTCCGTCTCTCACCGGAGGTTCCACACCGCCGAACTCGTTGCTTTCACCCTGACCGGTCGAGCCTCGAGGGAACAGGTTACACGCCACGAAGTGCCGCGTGCCCAGGCCGGTAAACTCGGGGACCAGGGGCACCGTCAGGCGCACCCTTATGGTCGCACCGGTCGTGTCGGATTGGCTCGTTATATCTTCCACAGCTCTCAGGGCGAAGTTGGACTGGTTATCTTTCTTTGCGGCGACGGCCCTCTTGATGGATTCGACCTGGGATGCGTCCAACGACTCTGACGTGTGTACTTCGAAAGTCTGGTCGTCGATGATCCTGCAGTCGCGACTCTTGAGCGCCTCGCTCAAACCGGGGAACCCGCTGGACGCCAAGACATCCGAAAGCGACCCGATCGCTTCATCAGGCGACCAACCGCAGTTTCCCAGGGCGGAGGGGCAGCGCGGGTGGAAACGGCACCCGCCGGGAGGCCTCACAAGGTCGGGGATCTCCCCCTTCAGCAGTATCTTCTCTCGTTTCGTGGTCGGATCGGGGACGGGAATCGCCGACAGCAGCGCGATTGTGTACGGATGGGCCGGGGAGTTGAACACTGCCTCGGTCTCCCCTTTTTCGACTATCTGCCCGGCGTACATGACGTAGACCTCGTCTGACATCTGCCTTACCACCGCCAGGTGGTGGGAGATGAAGAGGAAGCTCAGGCCCCGTTCCGACTTGAACCTCTTCAGGAGGTTCAGAATCTGGGCTTGCACGGAGACGTCCAGGGCAGAAGTTGGCTCGTCCAGGACTATCAGCCGCGGGGACATGGCCAAAGCCCTGGCGATCGCGACCCGCTGGCGCTGCCCCCCGGACAGCTCGTGGGGGAGCTTCTCCAAGAACTGCTCTCCCAGGCCACACTCCTCGAGGAGTTTTGAAACCTTGGAGTCTATCTCATCCTTGGGGCGGTAGTGATGGGCTTTCATCGGCTCAGCCACTATCGCCCTGATCGTCATGTGGGGGTCGAGCGAGGAGAACGGGTCTTGGAAGACGATTTGTGTGTCCTTGCGGAACTCCTTCATCTTGCGCCTGTCGAACCGGTAGATGGAGTATTCCCTTTCGATGGTCCTGGCTTCCTTCGAGCCTGCCGTGAGGGTCCTGTATCTGTCGATCGAACTCCTAGGGATAAGGAAGAAGGCCGTTCCCTTGCTGGGCTCCATTAGCCTCAGGACGAGCCTCCCCAGCGTTGTCTTGCCGCATCCGCTTTCGCCGACGAGGCCGACAACCTCGTTCTCACCTATGGTGAGCTGGGCTTCGTCGACTGCGTGGACGTACCTCGTGCCCCCGATTACCTTCTCCCCCTTCACAGGAAAGAGCTTGCTCAGATTTTCTGTCTGCAGGAGGACTCGTTGCTCCTGGGCGGGAGGATCGTCTTCACTTTTCGTAGAGCCAGCACCTCACGTAGTGTCCTTCCTTCACAGGGATTGGGGGAGGCATCTGAGAGCACTTGTCGAAGACGAACGGGCATCGGGTGTTGAAGCGGCATCCCGCGGGAGGGTTCATGAGGTTCGGGACGCTTCCGCGGATCAGGCCCAGAGTCTCGACCTTCCTGTCAGAAGGAGGGATGGCGCTCAGAAGCCCCTTGGTGTAGGGATGCCTGGGGTCGGAGAACAGGTCTACGATGTCAGCGATTTCCACCAAGTTGCCGGCGTACATTATCCCTACTCTGTCGCAGATCTCAGCTATGACCCCCATGTCGTGGGAGATGAACAGGATTGAGGTGTTGAGGTTCGCCTTCAGTTCGCGGAACAGCTGAAGGATCTGGGCCTGGATGGTGACGTCGAGGGCCGACGTCGGCTCGTCGGCGATGATCAGTTCGGGGCTGGCGGCGATTGCCATGGCTATCATCACACGCTGTCTCATACCTCCGCTCAATTCGTGGGGATACCCTTTGAGGACACTGCTGATGTTCGGCATCCCTACCATTGAAAGCAGCTCGGAGGAAACGGCCAGGGCCTCCTTCTCCAGGAGCCCAAGGAATCGCGCCCTGAGTATTGGAATCCTGGCTGGGAACCGATAGGCAGCCGGGATTTTCCCCTGCGCACTTACCCCTCGCAGGAAGGGGAGCGAGGCAGAGTTGACCTCTTGTTTTAGACCTTTGATTCGCTGGATCTTGCTCCCTTCGCTGATGTCCCTTCTGTAGATGACAGATGTGATCTGTTCCTCAAGTCCGGGGATGTCGTACTTCCCTACCAGTTCCCTGATATTCTCCCTCGAGACTCTCTGATGTGCCAGCGCATCCGCAACTTCGCGCAGCGCCTCCGGGGGGACCGCGTGTCGTGCCAGTATCCTGTTAGAGAGTCTCGGGAGATCGTGGGTGAGAAGAACCTCAGACACCTGACGCCCAATCGACCTGACAGGATTGAGGGAGGTCATCGGCTCCTGGAAAACCATTGAGATGTGATTCCCCCTGATGTCGGCGAGTTCCCTCTCGAGGTTGTTGAGCTTCGCCTTGTTCCTCTTCAGCACCTTGCGATTCTTCTTGCTTACAATCCTGAATTCCTTGTCAATGTTCTTGGCAAGGTTTGTCCCCCTGAACCATATCTCTCCCTTTTCTATGATCCCTGCCTCGGGGGTCAGTCTCATTATCGAAATAGCCGTCTGTGTCTTTCCACATCCTGTTTCTCCGACGAGGCCGAGCGTCTCTCCAGGCTTCACCTCGAACGAGACGTCGTCTATCGCCTGGATGACTCCGGAGCGGGTGACAAAGCTGATCCTGAGCCCGCTGACCCTGAGCAGCTCTTCGCTGCCTGGGGTGTGGTTAGGTTCTGTTTCTTGGATCAAGCGCATCCCTCAGCCCATCGCCAAGTAGGTTCATCGCAACCGCGAATATGAGAATCGTCACCCCGGGAAAGATTACCACCCAGGGCGCGGAGATCGCATAGGGGAAACCGTCCGATATCAGCTTCCCCAACTCAGGGAGAAGGGGGTTGGCGGAAGCGAAGCCTATGAAAGTAAGAGCCGCGAACGTCTGGACCACCGTCCCCAAGTCCAATGATATCTGCACGAAGACGGGGGTAAGAACGTTAGGCACTATGTGCTTGGTTATGATACCCCAGGAGCCTACGCCGCTCGCCCTCGCAGCTTCGACGTAGGCGTTTTCCTTAATGGAAAGAGCCTGGCCTCTGGCGTACCTGGCGTACAACGGCCACCAGACGATGACAAGGGCGAGGCTCAATTCGTCCAGGCCGCGCCCCAAGACAAACCCCACAGCTATTGCAAAGGGGAGGTAGGGGATGCTTAGGAAGATGTCCGTTATCCTCATCAGGATCTCATCGAAGAACCCCGAATAATAAGCCGCGACCACGCCCACCAAAATGCCCACCAGGGCTCCCGCCAGCACGATCACGAACGAATACCAGAGGTCCACCCTTATCGCTGCGACCACCGCCTGGTACAGGTCTATCCCTGGGTAAGTCGTTCCGAAGAGGTGCTGCAATGATGGAGGCTGGGGGACAGGGTTGGTGTAGTCGGGGACCTCTGCGTAGGCGTTGACGACGCCGATCAGCTGTGGATAGACGGCATCTATGATCGCTATCAGGACGTATCCAAGTACTATCAGCAACCCCGCCGCCGAAGTGACGTTCTCGAACAGGATCCGCAGGGTCAGTTTGGTCTGGTCGAAGCGCGCCATGGTTTCTCGCTAGTACCTTATCCTCGGGTCGAAGAACCCGTAGAGAATGTCGACGATCAGGTTCGAGAAGATGAACGCCAACCCAAAGATCACTGTCCCTCCCATTATCCCGCCGATGTCGCCGCTGATCAGAGCCTCGGTGGTCCAGTACCCGATTCCAGGAAGGTTGAAGACCGCCTCGATGAGCACGACCCCGCCGAGAAGTCCGGCTATGGTGTACCCGGTGAGGGTTATGACGGGGATCAGGGCGTTTCTCCGGGCGTGCTCGTTTATGATGGCGCCCTGTCGCAGACCCTTGGCCCTGGCCGTCCTGATGTAGTCCTGGTTGAGTGTGTCTTCCATGCTCGACCGCATGACCCTGATAATCGATGCGAGGATGCTGAAGGTGAGGGTGACCACGGGGAGGACCTGGTGTAGCGCGGCGTCTACGAATATGTCTAGGCGTCCATGAATCAGGGAATCGATGAGGAGGATGTGAGTCGGGTACGAGATCCCGGACGTGAACCAGCTCAGGTTGTTGGTCAGGGCTATGTTTACCGAGCCGCTGATTGGGAAGATGTTCAGGCAGGGGCAGACGGCCGGGCTGGCGAAGGCGATAATCAGGATCAGCCCAAGCCAGTAGACGGGCATTGAGTATCCTATGAATGAAAAAATCCTTGTCGAGTGGTCGACCAGGCTATCCTTCTTTACCGCGGACCATACCCCAACAGGGATTCCTATTATTATCGTGAGAATCGAAGAGAAGGCCGCTAAGATGATGGTGTTCGGCAGGAAGAGCCCTATCGCTCCGAGGACCGTGCCGGAGTAGATCGGGGTCTGTGTGTACCCCCAGTTGCCCTGAAGGAAGGCGGAAAGCCAGTAGAAGTACTGCACGAAAATCGGATCGTTCAGGTGGAACTGTTGCGTGAGGCGCTGCTCTTGCACAGCCACCGGAATCGCGCTGTGGATGTTGACGTATTCCCCCAGGAACCTCTGGTACCCACCTACGTGGGTCAGTATGAACACGATCAGGGTCAGACCAATCAGGGTAGGGAAAACCAGGATAAGACGCCGGATTATGTAGACCCTGAGCGTCAAGCGCCATGCCCCCTCGCCTTCATGGCCTTCGCAGCTTCGACCGGGCTCGTCTCCCCGCCGAAGTCCCGCTCCGCTATGTCGATGGCGTGGGGGACCATCGACCCATCCCGTCCATGCCGAGGCGAACGCGCTCTGAGAGGATAAGAAGTGTCTACGTTTCTCGCATGCGAGAATGCACACCCCAGCCGGCCGTCAGAAGCTCCCTTTGATCGTCTGGAATGTAACTCACGCCGCTGGGCAGCTCTCCAAGTGTCTCGTTGTCCTTGGAGTCCATCACGGCACACCGCCGGAATCAAGGGTAATGAATCGAGGACTACTTGTTAACGTACACGTACAATAGGTTTCCAGCAGCGTTCAACATAGGACTTTCTTCGTTGGAGTAGCCCGTGAGCCAAGACCTCCAGAACCAGAACGCCTGCTGGACGTACACGTAAACGTACAGACCCAGGGCTATCGCGAGCCTGTCGCAGATGAGGTAGGCACGCTGTCTTACGGCCGGATTCGTGCTGGTGTCTCCCAGGGTGATGTTCCCCTGCAGCCACTGGTAGACCTTCGCCTGTGTGTAGGAAGACCCATTGATGGTCACCATCTCGTTGGGGCCGGCGGGGGTAAGGGCGGTGAAGTTCGCCCAGTTGTTGGCTGGACCGTAGTCGCCGTTGGTCGCGTACATCCCGAAGACGTAGTCGGTCGGGTCAGGAAAGTCGGGGGCCCAGTTGTCCCAATAGACTCCCTGCGGGTTGGCAGGGGTGAGGTCGGCTATCTGCTCCTCTATTGGTATCTGAATAGGCGTGGCGGTTATGTTCCCGCCGCTAGCCTGCGACAGGGCGGCAGCCCACTCCTCAGCTGCGGCCAGGTCGGTCGGGTCTGAGGTGTAGACGATTATCGGGACTGCGATCTTCATGTCGTGCCAGGCGGAAAGTGAAAAGTTACCTTCGGCGTCCTTCAGGTTCTGCGTGGGGAGGCCCCCGAGAAGGCTGGGGGAGGGCTGGTAAATCATGCCGGGAGGAATGATCCCCTGGTAGGGCGCCCCAAAGCTCGCCCCGTACTTCTGGTTACCTAGCAGATCGTTGAGGTAGTTCGAGTAGGGGAAGGTGTCAACCCAGAGGAGGCGTGTCGGTAGGTCGGCGAAGTAGTTGCTCGGCTCGTTGAAGCCTGGGCCGAACTGGGATGCTTCGGTCGACTTCGTAATGTTGATGTTGAAAGTGTAGTACCATTCTTCAAAGCTGGGAAAGTTGTAGATCTTGGCAAGGCCCTGAGATTGCATGCTCTGCAGGACTGGAAAGTCGGAGTTTGGCAGGAAACTGATGGAATCGGCCTGGCCATCCTGGAACATCAGAAGAGCCGTGTCCGCATTCTTGACCCATTCGATCACCACCGACTTGTTGGACGGAGGCATTTCGGGGACCCCCGTGTAATCGGGGTTCGGGACCAACTCTGCGGACTGGCCGGGTAAGTAGGTCTCGATCTTGAAGGGACCAGAGCCGATGGGGCTGAACTGCATGTTGATATTGTAGCTCCCTTCGTTCCCAGTTCCCATGTAGGAGGTCCAGTTGCCTTCGCCAAACCCGTCTCCCACGGACGAAGCGTAACTGGCGTCGACGATTCCACACCCTTCGGGGTCGCTAAGGATCTGGAAAGCGAGGGTGGAGGTCATCGGCCTGTTGAAGTTGATCGTCACCGTGTTAGACTGACTGCTGTACGAAAACGCCTGGGTGACAGCGCTCCAGGTATTGTTGGTGTAGACAGTCGCGGTCCCGTTCTGGACACCGGGGATTACATACTGGGCTAGGAGCCACCCGGGGGTCCCGGGGGTCCCCGCGGTGAAGGCCATGTCTCGCACAAGGCTGAACCAGACGTCGTAGGCTGTAACTGGATCACCGTTAGAAAAGTACTGGTTGGGCCTGATGCTGAAGGTGTAGACCGAGCCGTTGTCTGCTATCCCTCCGTTCTGAACAGTTGGAAGGGCCGAAGCCACTTCTGGAAAGAGGAGTCGGTCGACGACGCCTGATAGGACACCAGCGTCTGATAGATGTTCATTATGATCTCGAAGCCTATGTTGGCCTCGTCGTCAACCTGGGGGTCGAATGAATTGGGGCCCCCGGGAACGACTTCGACGGAGGTTATCACATTTGGATTGGTCAACCCGCCGGTGGCTGACAGCACTTCCAGGGGCA
>Ga0187782_10001245_pt1 | contig 18350 bp, 14 predicted proteins | sample 0715_SJ02_MP15_2_FD_132454 | JGI IMG/M metagenome (GOLD analysis project Ga0187782, IMG submission 132454) | Tropical peat soil microbial communities from peatlands in Department of Meta, Colombia - 0715_SJ02_MP15_20_MG | ecosystem: Environmental > Terrestrial > Soil > Wetlands > Peat | place...
AGCGTCGACTGGTGCGAGACGAATTATCGGTTCTCACCGTACGTGTGTGAGCTCTTCAACACCGTCTCGAGCTTTGCGATGGTTCTCGGTGGGGTCGCCGGATGGGCGTGCCACCGGCGCGTGCTCGACGGCCGGCTGCGGATTGCCTTTGCCTTGCTCGCGCTCGCGGGCGTCGGCAGCGCCGCGTTTCATGCGACGCTTCGCTTTGGTCTGCAAATGCTCGACGAGCTGCCGATGGTCTACCTGGCGCTCGTGCTCGTCCTCGTGTTGGTCGACGATCATCCCTCCCGACCGATCGGCGCCTGGCTGCCGGGGGTCTCGCGGTTTACGCAGCCGGCATCACGATATTGCTGTGGGGCACACGCGGGTCCGTCGCGTTCTGGGCGTTCAAAGTGAGCTTCTCGGCGGTCGAGGCGTTCTGCGTTCTGCGCCTGCTGGTGCTTTGCGGGCGCAGCGACTCGCCCCTCGTTCGCCGTCTCGTTCTCCGGGGGTTGGGCCTGTACTTTGCCGGCATCGCCTGCTGGTTCGTGGACCTCCGGTTCTGCAGCTTCGTCGCTTGGACGCTGCCCGGTCGTGGACTGGTCAACCCGCAGCTCCACGCCGTCTGGCACATCCTTTCGACGGCAGGCCTCTACTCCGTTCTGGTCGGGCTCGGCGTCGCGCGTCTTCGAGCGCTCGGGGCATCGCCCCGGGTCGAGCGCCGGTACGGTCTCTTTCCTTGCGCGACGACGAGCCGGCAGCCGCTGCCGGGCGCGATGGGAAGCGCGACTTGACGGAGCGCCCCCGTCCCGAGATGTTCCCTTCGATGTCGTCCCACGAATCGCTGCAGCGACGTCTGGCTGATCTCATCCGCATCGACACGCAGAACCCGAGCGGTGACGAGTGGCCTCTCGTCGCCCAGCTCGCCTCCGAGCTCTCGGCGTTGCACGCATCGCGAGTCGAGACCTTTTCCGTCGGACGGCACCACGCGGTGTTCGCGGCGTTCGGCGCTTCGCCGAGGGTCTTGCTGAATGCGCACGTGGACACCGTGCCGGCCAACTCGGGATATTCGGCGGATCCGTTCGCGCTGGTCGAGCACGAAGGCCGCCTCCATGGCCTCGGCAGCGCCGATACGAAGGGCGCGATCGCTGCGGCCCTCGAGGCGCTCGCCCATCGTGCCCGGCTCGGACCGCCGGTCTCCGAAACCGCGGTTCTCTTCTCCGGCGACGAGGAGCGCGGCAACACCATCTTGCGAGCATTCTGCGCCTCGGAGCGGTGCCGCGGCATCGAGCGAGCCATCGTCTGCGAGCCGACGGGGTGTCGGGTCGGAGTCCGGCATCGGGGTATCGGCGCGGCTCGGGCGACGGCGATATCGCCGGGCGGACATTCGTCGCGCGCCGATTCGCTCGCATCTCCGCTCGTCGTGCTTTCGCGCGCGGCGCTCGCGATCGACGCCTGGGGGCGCCGCCGAGGCACCGAGGGCCCGGCCGGATTCGAGGGGCTTTGCATGAACGTGGCGTCCATGACGGGAGGCGTCGCATTCAACGTCATACCGACGCGGGTGGCCCTGACGGTTTCGTTTCGGCCGTGGCCGGGTGCCGACCTGGCGGCCCTTCACCGCGAGCTCGAAGCGGTCGCGCGTGCAGCGGTCGCCCCCGATGACGTCGAGTGGGAAGTGTTGCTCGCGAGCCCGCCGTTCGCGACGCGCCGTGTCGAGGCATTTGCGCCGGAGCTCGGAGACGCCGTCCGCGCGCCGATCGACCTGCAGTTCTGGACCGAAGCCGCCTTGCTGTCGGAGGCGGGGATCGACGCCGTCGTGTTTGGCCCCGGACGGATCGAACAGGCGCACGCCGCGGACGAATTCGTCGAACCCGCGCAGCTCGTCACGGCCTGCGATGCCTTCGTTCGGGGGCTGCCGTGATGGAGCCCGAGATCATCCAGCGTTTTCTCGAGAGCGTCGGGCAGAAGGCGGACGTCGACCTGTACCTGCGGCTCTTCCGTGCGCAGGAAAAGGAAAGCTTCGCGATCATCGCCGCGGATGCGCAGATCGTACGGACGGCGCTAGATCCCTTCCATTTCGATCTGCGAATCCTGGCAGGGCTCGGTCTTTGTCCCGTCGTGCTGCTGGGGCTCTTCGACGCGAAGGACGCGGATCGTCAGGCGACACGGGTGTACGACTGGCTCGTCGAGGATCACGTACCGGCGAAGATTCTTTCCTCGTCCCGTGGCGCCGAGGGGGCGACGGCCGCCGCCGTCCGGGAGCTCGTTCACGGCGGGACGATTCCTCTGGTGTCGCTCGAGGCCGCGCGCGACGGGACGACCGACGGGCGCTTCGACATTCTGTCGGCGCTCGCCTCGCGGCTCGGTACCCGCAAGGTCGTCTTCCTGTCTCCTACGCGGGGGCTCGAGCGCGAGGGAGCCCCCCACATCTCGGACGTCAACATCACGACCCAGTACGAACGACTCCTCGGCGCCAAGGGGGCGCTCGCGCCCCGGCACCACACGCTCCTTCGGCAGGCGAAAGGACTGCTCGACGAAGTGCCCCACAGGATGAACATTGCGGTGGTCAGCCCGCTCGCGCTCCTTCGAGAGCTTTTCACTGTGAGCGGCGCGGGAACTCTGATCCGCAAGGGATCGCGCGTCGAGAGCCACTCGACGTTCGACGCCGTCGACGTGCCACGCCTGCGCGCGCTCATCGAATCGGCCTTCGGGCGGATGCTTCGGCCCGAGGCGCTCGAGCGCGGAGTGGAACGCATCTATATCGAGGAAAACTATCGCGGCGCGGTGCTTCTGGCCCCCTCGCCCGCCGGACCTTACCTCTCGAAGTTCGCGGTCGAGCGCGCGGCACAGGGCGATGGGATCGGCGGCGACATCTGGACAGTGATGGTGCGGGAGTATCCGAGCTTCTTCTGGCGTGCGCGGCCCGAAAACCCGATCGTGCCGTGGTACGCGCGCCAGTGCGACGGCCTCGCGCGCTATCCGAGTTGGCACGTCTTCTGGTGCAACCTGTCCCCCGCCGCCATCCCCGCCGCGATCGAGTATGCCCTCGCGCAGCCCGCCGACTTCGAGGTCGAGCCGACTCAATCTCCAGGCGCTCCGACGGCGTGACGCCTCCGCTGGAGCGGCGCTGCGAGGGATGGCAGCGAGGGAGCGGTGGGCAACGGCGCTTTAGTCTAGGGACCGGCGAAGCTCCCGTGGTAGCCGACGTCCTCGCAGCCGAGCGCCGCGCGCGTGCGCTGCAGAGGCGCGCTGCAATCCAGCATGACGGCGACCTCCTCGGTCCTCGCGCCGGTTTCACCTCCGAACGCGCGCTCGTACGCCCCCGGATGGGGCCCGTGCGGGATCCCCGCGGGATGGTGCGACAAGCTGCCTTCCCCGATCCCCCGGCGCGAGCCGAAGGCCCCGTTCGCGTAGAAGAGCACTTCGTCGACGTCGACCGAGGCGTGGGGGTAGGGGCAAGGATTGGCCCGCGGGTGGAAGTCGAGCAGACGAGGAACGAAGCTGCAGATGAGCGCTCCGTTGGCCTCGAACGTGGCGTGCACCGGCGGCGGCAGGTGCACGAGGCCCACGCGAGGCTGAAACGAGAGGATGGGCAGCGCAAAGGGATAGGCGGAGCCGTCCCACCCGACGACGTCGAGGGGCGAGTGGGAGCTGCGGAACGCGAAAAAGGCGTCGTTGCGTTTCACCGTGATCGCACGCACCCCTTCGTCCAGCGGGCCGACGAACTCGGGGCGCCGAAAGTCCCTGTGAGAATAGGGCGCGTCCATCTTGAGCTGGCCGACCGAGTTTCGGTAATGGCGCGGCAGGTCGAGCCCCCGCTTGCACTCGATGGAGAGCCACGCCTGATCGACCCCTGCGTCGGGAACGAAGCGGTGCAGCGTTCCCTTCGGCACGCAGACGTAGTCGCCCTGGCCGAAACGAAGATCGCCGAATACCGACCGGAGCACTCCTGCGCCCCGTTGCACGAAATAGAGATCGTCGGCATCACCATTCACGAAGTATCCCGAGTCCGGTCGACGCGGACGGACAAAGCCCAGGACGACGGCCTCGCTGTAGAGAAGAGGCGTTCGCGCGAGCAAGGGCGTCGCGTCGTCGTCGGACGGACTGGGCACGTCGAAGCATCGGTAGTGCCGGCGCAGCAGATGCGTCGTGGGCACGGCGGCCGGAGCCGGAAAGCCGTGACCCCCGTCGACCGGCGCGGCCTCGTGGGGCCGGTAGCGATGATAGAGGAGCGAAAAGGGGCCCTCGAAGCCGGCGCGCGTGATGCACTCCTCGTACGCGGCCACACCCGGCTCGATCTCGAAGACGATGTGCGGCTTGGCCGGCAGCCGCCCTGCGCACCATCGATCGAGCATCAGCGCGCATCCTCGCGCGTCTTTTCGCGCCCGCCCGACTGTTCGCGTTCGCCCGACTGTTCGCGCCCGCCCGACTGTTCGCGTTCGCCCGACTGTTCGCGTTCGCCCCCGCGCTCAGCCCCACTGCTCTGGTCGCGTTCGATGCTCTCGAAGAGGGCCCGGAAGTTCCCGGCGCCGAAGCCGCGATCGCCGCGTCGCTCGATGATCTCGTAGAAGAACGGTCCTGCTTCGGGGCTTCCGTAGAGACCGGCGGAGTCCCTGAGAAAGATCTGCAGCAGGTAGCGGCCGGGGCCGTCGCCGTCGACCAAGATCTCCAGGGAGCGCAGGTCCGACTCGGCCTCTGCGATGGAGTCGACGCCGAGCCTGCGCAGGCGGGCCGGAAGGGCGTCGTAGTAGGCGGGGGGGGTGGGCATGAACTCCACGCCTCGGGAGCGCAGCCCCCGGACGGCCGAGACGATGTCGGAGGTCGCGAGGGCAACGTGCTGCACGCCATCGCCGCGGTGCGCCTCGTGGAACAGGTTGATCTGCGACGCCTTGAAGTTCGGACGGACGGGTTCGTTGTTCGCGAATTTCACCCCGCTCGACGGATGCCACATGACGACCGAGCGAAGCCCGGACCCTGCGTCGCGAGGGCGTTCGGACACGTCGTCGGTGTGAAACTCGACGCCCCAGAAGCGCTCGAAGCCGAGTACGTGCTCAAGCCAGAGGAGCGCGGGCGCCATCGTCTCGAAGTTGCTCGTGACATGATCGAACTCCGTGAAGCCGAACACGTTGCCACCCGCGCTCGGCCTCGGATGCGGCTCGAAGCCGGGATAGAGCGTGAAATTCCCCTCGCGCTGGACGAAGCGGAAGGTCGTGTCGCCGAACGGCGTGACGATGACGAACGTCTTCAACCGCCCGCCGGGGTCCTCGAACGTCTGCACGTCTTGGACGGGCGTGGCGCCGAGCCGCTCGAGAACGGAAAAGGCGTGATCGGCGTCGTTCACGCGAAGGACGATGCTGCCGACGCCGTCGGGGTGCTTCTCGAGGTAGCGATGTGCGCGGCCGCCCGTGCCCGCTGGGGTCGAGCAGACGACGCGACAGCGCCCTGCCTCGAAGACGAGAGCGCGCTGACGACCCTCGCGCTCGAGCTGGTCGCCGCTCTTGCCGACCTCTACGAAGTCGAGCTTTTCCGTGTAGAAGCGGCGGCTTCGGTCGAGGTCGTGAACGTAGTAGTGAATCGCTTCGATCCCGAGGATGCCGATGTCGAAGCCGACGGCGCTGCCCATCGTCTCTTCAATCTAAGACTCACGCGCGGCGAGTCATCCCTCGCGCCCCGCAATCGCCGGCGCCCCCTGCTCACTCGTGACGCGCTGCTCGATGGCGCCGCACACGCTCCGCCCGTTCGAATCGAACGCCTCGATGCGGATGACGTCGCCGGGCTTCATGTACGGTGTGCGCGGTGCACCGAACGAAAGGGTCTCCCGGGTGCGCCGCTCGGCGAGGCAGGCAACGCCATGCGTCGCATCTTCGTTGGAGACGGTGCCGCTGCCGATGATCGTTCCCGCCGCGAGCGCCCGCGTCCTGGTTGCATGTGCGACGAGATCGCAAAAAGAAAAATGCATCTCTTCCCCCGTCAGCAGGTCTCCCACGCGCGATCCGTTGTAGGTGCACGCGAGGCGCAGGAAAGCTCGACCGTCGCGAAACGCTCCGCCGAGCTCGTCGAGCGTGATTGCAAAAGGCGAGAACGCCGTCGACGGCTTCGACACGAAGAATCCGAAACCTTTCTTGAGCTCCGCGGGAACCATTTCACGGTAGGTCACGTCGTTCGCGATCATCACGAGTCGGAAGTATTCCGAGGCCCGGCGGGCGGGCGTTGCGCGCGGGACATCGCTCACCACGACTGCGATCTCGCCCTCGAAGTCGAGGCCGGCGTCCGCCACCCAGGCCAGCGGATCAGCAGGTCCGAGGAGCACGCCGGAGCCCCCTTGGTACACGAGCGGATTGCTCTCGAGGTCGTCCGGTGGCGCCGCGCCGCGTGCGCGGCGAACGAGTCGGACGTGGTTCAGGTATGCGGACCCGTCAATCCACTCGTAGGCGCGCGGTAGGGGAGCCGTGAGCTTGACGCCAGCGAGCGACTCGCCCCGTATCGAGCCGCGGTCGAGCTGATCCGCGCGATCGCGAAGGGCCGGCTCTACGCGGCTCCAGTCGTCGAGCGCGCGCTGCAAGCTCGAGGCGATGCCTTCCGCGTGTGTGAACGAGCGACCGCTGGCGTCGATGATCGCGAGCGAGCCGTCGCGCGTGCCGTCGTCGAGCGAGGCGAGCCTCATCCAGGCATCCAGTTTAATGCGTGGTCTGGGGACGCGCGACCACTTCGCGCGCGCTAGACTGATGCATGGCCAGCAGCGCGCCCCATGTGCCCGCGCACCTGCGCGCATTGGTCGTCGAGCAAGCCTACGAGCAGTACACGTCGATCGACCATGCCGTGTGGAGGTTCGTGCTCCTCCAGATGCGCTCTCGCCTCGCGCAAACGGCGCACCGAGCCTATCGCGACGGCCTCGACGCGACGGGCATTTCGGTCGATCGCATTCCTAGCATCGCCCAGATGAACGAGTGTCTCGGGCGCTTCGGCTGGGCGGCCGTGTGTGTCGACGGATTCATCCCCCCGCGCGCCTTTCAGGAATTCCAAGCGTCGGCCATCCTGCCGATCGCCGCCGACATCCGCACGCGCGATCACCTCGTATACACGCCGGCGCCGGACATCATCCACGAGGCGGCGGGGCACGCGCCGATCCTTCCCGATCCCGTGTTCTCGGCGTATCTGCAGCGCATCGGCGACCTCGGGCGCCAGGCGTTCACGCTTCCCGAAGAGGGTGCGGTGTTTCGCGCCATTCACGACCTCAGCGAAATCAAGGAGCGGCCGGGCGCGTCGGAAGACGACGTCGTGCGCGCCGAGGCGGCACTCGCGGCCGCAATTGCGGGAGCGACCGAAGCGAGCGAGGCGACCCGGCTTTCCCGCCTCTACTGGTGGACCGCGGAGTACGGCCTCGTCGGCAGGGTCGACGACTACAAGATTTACGGCGCAGGCTTGCTCTCGTCACTTGGCGAAAGCGAGTCGTGTCATGACGCGGCAGTCGAGAAGATCGCGCTCGACGAGCGCTGCATGGACGTGGCGTACGACATCACCCGCCCGCAGCCTCGCCTCTACGTCACGCCGAGCTTCGAGGTGCTGCACGAGGTTCTCGATCGCGCCAAAAGGTCCCTGGGGGTCTTCCTCGGGGGGCCCGCGGCGGTCGATCGCGCGATTCGCAGCCGGGAAACGGCGAGCGTCCGTTTTTCTTCGGGCGCGTGGGTGATGGGCGTCGTCGCCGGGGCGGCGCCCGGCCCGGATTGCACCTGGGTCGACTTGACCGGCCGCGTCGGCTTCGCGTGGGACGGGCCTCCGCTGCAAGGAGCATCGCCCGACGTCCTCTCCGATCTGTGTGTTCTTTGTGGTCCGCTCGAGGGCGGCTGTGAGCTCGATCGGGTCACCGACGGCGAGATCGCGCACTGGGCCGATGCAGGGCGAACGACCCATCGGGTTCGTTTTGCATCGGGGGCAACCGTCGAGGGTCGTCTCGCGCGCGTCGTTCGCCGCACCGACGGCCGTGTCGCTTATATCGACTGGGACGATGCACGCATCGCTCGGCCCGGATGCGTGCCGACGGCGCTGCAGCGCTACCGGATGATCGCGGCGGGCGACCTGGTGACCGCGCGTGCAGGAGCGGTCGATCCCGGGTACCATTCCGAAACCGTGTACTCCGCGGTCCGCGTCCCCACCGCGCTAACCGCCGACCCCGAATCCGCGCGCGTCCTCTCGCTTTACGAGAGCGCCGAGCGTGCGCACCGCTCCGGGCAGGCAACCGTCGCTGCGACGTTTCCACTCATCCATGCGGCGCTGGAGCGCGATTACCCCCGCGAATGGCTCCTCCGGTGGAACCTGCTCGAAAGCTTGATCAAGGTCGGAGCGGCCGGCGAGCTTGCCGATTCGCTGCGGGCAGAGCTCGAACGCCTCGAGATCATTTACGATCGACGCCAGCCCATCGCGTCGGGCCTGCAGTATCTGGAGCGCATCCCCCGCATCGCGGCATGACTGCTCGCGGCGGGTCCGGCGCCCGCGCGGTGCGCCCCGTGGCGCCCGCCCGGGCTGCGCTCGCCTGTCCTCACGCGCTCTCGGCATCCGGCTGGGAGCTTGCGTGAGCCGCGATGAAAGGAGGAAGGATGGCACACGCGGCTTCGACGGTGCGCAGCGTCGGGTAGGGCTCGGTGTCGACGCCAAAGCGCCGGGCGGCGTAGAGTTGTGGGACGATGCACGCGTCGGCGTGAGTGACGGCATTGCCGACGGCATAGGTGCCGGCCGTTTCGCGAACGAGGGTCTCCACGGCTTCGAGGCCGCGGGTGATCCAGTGGCGAGTCCAGGCTGCACCATCGGCGCCGAGCTCACGCTCCACCCAGAGCCGGACGGCCGTGTTTTGGAGCGGCTGGATGCCCGCGACGATGAGAAGCGCGATCTGGCGCGTTCGCGCTCGGAGAAACGCGTCCGAGGGCAAGAGGGCAGGGAACGGGTGAAGCTCCTCGAGCAGCTCGAGGATGGCCATCGACTCGGCGATCTGGCGCTCGCGTCCGTCGACCGACAGCTCGAGAACGGGCACGTAGCCCATCGGGTTTTTCGCACGGAACTCAGGACGGTGCTGCTCGCCGCCGCCGCGCTGGAGATGGACGGGGACGTACTCGTACTCGATTCCCTTGTACGCGAGTGCGATGCGCACTCTCCACGTCGCCGAGCTGCGCCAGAATCCGTAGAGCTTCATGCCCCGAAAAGTAGCTCGATTTGCACCGCTCCTCTCGAACTGTCCAGCCGCTCCGGTCGGTAGCCTGCGGCCGTCATTGCAAGGTGGGGACGGTCCAGTCGATCCAGGTGCTCCGATCGAACGAATACGGCCCATCGGTCTTCGCGACGTTCGTATCGCCGCGACCCGCCAAGGTCAGGAACTTTTCGACGAAGGCGGTCACCTCCGGCTGCTGCGAGCCGTTCCACGCACAGTGCGTATGGTCTCCGGTCTGCGAGACCCCCATGCGGTCGGGAACACCGAGCGCCTCCCAGACCAGATGCGCCGCCATCGAGCCCGTAAACGTGCTGACATTGCCCAGCCACTCCTGCGACGTGTTCTCGATGACGAGCAGCGCGCGCGGAGCGATCAGCGCCTCGACCGCGTGGTGGTCATAGGGGAGCTTGGTTGCTGCGCGGCCGAACCGGCTGAAGGAGGTTCGAAACCACGTGTTTTCGCCCGTGATCTCGGAAAGTGTCTGAACGTGTCCACCCGCCGCGAGCTGGGCGTCCGAGACGCGCCAGCTGGCCGTGCCCCCGGATCCCGATTCCTGAGGGATCGTCAGCGCGATCCGGTCGTCGAATGCGCCCGCGATCAGCGCGCCTTTTCCGTTTCGAGAACAGCCGGTGACGCCGAGCCGCGTGGTATCGATGGCGGCGGCCGGGGTTTGCTCGAGGGCGTCGATGAGACGGCTCACGCCCCATGCCCAGGCGATCATCGAGCCCGCGGGGTGATCGGCGCCGTACAGATCGTAGAATCGCCCGTGGCCTCGGGAAGTGGCGTCGTGTTGCTCGGCAAGAACATCGTTCGGAAGGATGATGGTCGCGACGCCCAGGCTGCGCAGCTGGTCCGGGCCGATGGTAATGCGTCCCAGGCCAATCATGGCGGGATAGGGAGGCGAGCCGACGCTCGGGAGGGTGATGGACGCGGCGAAGGAAATGGCCTTCCCGGCGTCGGACACGGTGACGGTGATTTCGTTCCCGCGGATGGCTCCTTTCACGGACGCAGGCCGGCCCGGCTTTGGACCGAGCTCGTATTCCTGGACCTGGGCGCGGATCTCCGCGCGCCGGCACGTCCACTCGCGCTTGGTCGTGATGCGCGTCCCCCGCGCAGCGCGGAAAGGGTCAGGAAGCTTGGGGTTCGTGGGAAGCTGCTCGAAGGCGACCGGGGCTTCGACGGCACATTCGCGTTCCGAGGATTCGACGCGGGGGCCCCCCTTCGCGAGGTGAGAATCAGGGCCGGCGTGCGAATCAGCCGCGACCCGTGAATCCGGCGCCGCCCGCGACTCGGGCGGTGGAGTCGACGGGCTCGCCGGCGCACCCGGAGAAACGCAGGAAATCGACCCTACGACGGGCATCATTCCGGCGAGCCAGCGAGGCCCGCGCGCTCGTGGGGGTCCGTTCGATGGACCGCGGTTCCGGTCGTCGCTCGGTCGCACTCCTTCATCGTAATACACGAGCCGGAGCCGATGAGGCGACACGCAGCGCCGCTCGCGTGCTGGACGGCGCACGCCGATGAGGCGACACGCAGCGCCGCTCGCGCGCTGGACGGCGCACGCCGATGGGGCGACACGCAGCGCCCCGCGCTCGCTGCACGGCGCACGCAGCGCTCGACAGGCGCCGGATTTGTCGTGAATCTCTCGCTTCGGATGTCCCACGCGTATCCCAAGCAGCTTGTCGGTGCCGCGAGCGCCCGCTGGATGGAGCTCGAGAAGGTCTCCGACCCGGGCGAGTGCGCTTTGCGAAGGGGAGCCCTTCCCCCGCCGGCCGCGTTCGAGCGACTTCTGTCGGTCGCATACCAGGCATCGCTCCTTCAGGAGGAGGATCGTCCCGTTCATTTTCGTCTCTTCGTCGGCAACGGGGAGGGCTTGCCGGCCGAGGCAGGCCCGCCCGACGGCTTGCAGGTGCTGCGTTTCGCCGAGCCGCGGTCGTACAACGAGCACGAGATTCGAAGGCTCGCTCCGGCGGCGAAGTACCACCGCGCGCTTATCGGCGTCCAGCTGACGGGGGGCGACGACTTTCAGATCTGGGGCATCCTGCAATCGGGTCCGCGCTGGATGCAGAGCGCGCGCGGCGGCCGGGGATTGCCCTCTCCCGTTCCGAAAGATGTCGTGGTCGTACGCGTCGCCGGCCCCGGGCTCGTCGCCGTGAGCGTCGGCGATGTCACGATTGCCGAGCTGCGGGGCGGTCGGCTGCAAGGCGGCCCCATCGACACCTTCGAGGCGGAGTGGTTGGCCGCTCGCTTTGCCCACGTTCGCGCGGAGCTCGCCGCCGAGCACGAGCGCGCCATGGCGGGGAGAGGCGTGCCGCTCGACCCCGGAGTTGCGCGCAAGACGTCGCAGCAGATGTTCAAGCGGGTCATCTCCATCCTGCGCGAGGCGCACCACGGCGGCACGCTGCTGCTCGTCCCTCAGGAGCGGGCCGAATCGCTCCTCGGCGAGGGGGGGAGCCTGCGCCTGAAGTACGCGTTCGCGGACGGGGAGCCGCGACGCCGCCATCGCGCGCTCGTCCGAGCCGTCATGCGAGAGCTCGCTCTCGCGGCGTCCGAGGCCGATCCGCGACCGGAACGCGCCGGCTGGAGCCTTTATGCCGGATCGTCGCGGCCTTCGATCGTGCTTCTCGACGAGGCCATTCTCGAGATCTCCCAGCTGTTCGGTGCGCTCGCCGACGTCGATGGCGCGGTCGTGCTCACCGACCGGTTCGAGCTACTGGGATTCGGAGGAGAAATCACGGGACACCTTCCCGAGATCGTCAGCGTCCGTCGCGCCCTCGACCTCGAAGCTGCGTTCTACGACGAGGTTTCGATCGACAGCGTGGGCACCCGGCATCGATCGGCCTATCGCTTTTGCACCAAAGAGCGCGACGCGCTGGCCATAGTCGTCTCCCAGGATGGGGCGGTGCAGTTCGTCGCGTGGCATCAGGGCGCGCCCACCTTCTGGGAGCACATGCCCGCAACGATATTTTGAACCGCATCGTACGCGTGGGGCCCCGAGTGCCGAGGCGAGTTCAGATGGCGCGGCGTTCTTTGCGAATCGCTCGGGATGGTGCCCGTGGGGTCGCCGTGATTGAATCCGGCCACGGTGGCCAGAGCCATCTTCGCAGTCTGGGTCATTGCAGCGGTGGTCGGTTGCAGCTCGAGCCCTTCGAGCACGACTCCGGCCGGTAGCGGCAGCAATGCAAGCAGTTCGGGCACGGGCGGGGGCGACGGGGGTGGCACGGCGGATGGAAGCACCGGATACGGCGCGAACAGCGGCGGAGCGGTGGGCGGCGACGGCTCGTCGGTCTGCGGCCCCGTGTATGGTACGGGCGTGAGCAACGGGGGGATGATGACCTGGGACTCCAACGGGTCGAGCGAGTGTGCGTTGATCGTCGAGGCGTCGCGTACGACCGACAGCGCCATGGATTCCCTCGACGTCGACGGGGCGACTTCGTCGGGCGTCGCGGTTGACATCGTCGTGGCGAGTTACGTTGGCCCCCTCGGCGGGACCTACTCGTGCGCGACGGACGGGGGCTTCAACGAGGAGGTGATCTTCATCTACGGACTCGGGACCATTGCCGATTGCACCGTCACGATCACCCAGGCGGGCAGTGGAAACGTCGATGCTCAGGGAACGTTCTCCGCAACAGGGGTCGGCGACGCCGGCACCTTCACGATCACGAATGGCGTATTCGACGTTCCGGTCACCGTGACCGACGGTGGATGACGACCTTCACGGGGGCTGGGGTGAGAACGCGATCGTGGCCGATTGGGTCCCCTGCAGCGCCTCCGGAAATCGGATCGACAGCGCCGCATCTCGCATGCAGTCCTTGGCCGTGTCGCCGAATCGGTTGCGGTAGTGGAGGTCGACGGTCGTCGGTGTCCCCGTCTTGTCGATCGCGAATGTGATCTGAACCGAGGTACGTGCGAGGCGGGGATCGGTGGCGCGCGCCTGTGCGTAACACGCATCGAAACGAGACCGGCCCCGCTCCAGCACCTCCGAAGCCGAGGTCGGCGTCGCCGGCGCCGCCACCGCTGGGCTCGGACCGCCGGACGGTGTCGTCGCAGCCGACGATGCCGGCGTCTCGGCCGCAGCGGTCGGAGAGACCGCGGGCGGGGGGCCAGAAGCGCACGCGATCAGACAGAGCGCCGCTGCAAAAACGGACACGCCACACCGCCCAAGGCGAGAGCAGCCCACGGCAGGGACGGTACCACGGAGTTCGTGGGCGGACCTCGATCATCGGCGCTTCCGGAGCGCTCCCGGGTGAGTTTCGCTCAACGCGCGCAACACTTCCCCCAAGACGTGCGCGGCGCGCTCGAGCTTTACGCCTCCAATCCGAGCGCCCAGCCCGTCGGCCCACGTGCGCTGCGCCGCCCCGATGCCCCTCAACGCCGCACGGCCGTCGGGCGTGAGCCTCAGCAGCCTGGCACGAAGGTGATCGGGGTTGTCGGTGAATTCCGCAAGAGCGTCCTGCTCGAGGACGTCGGCGACGCGCTGGACGCTCTGGCGTGCGAGCCAGAGGCGGCGCGAAATGTGCGCGACAGCCTTCGGCGAATCCTCGATTGCCGCAAGGACCTGCCAGCGTGCGCTTGTCTGATGAGCCCGTCCGGCGAGCCGATCGTTCGCAGCGGTCAACGCACCGTGGAGACGAAAGACGATGGTGACCAGCGCGCTCAGTGCGTCGCCCGCAGGGGTGCGGCCTCGGCCGTTTCGCGCGGCCCGTGCGTCGACTCGAGTCGATCGGGGGTCGGCAGCCCGCCTTTGCCGCTCCACTTTCGCCGGGGGGGGTGTTCCGTCGGTCGGGCGCGTCCGCGGTTCGCGGCGATTCGACCTTTTCCGGCCACCGGCCTGCAATCGAGATCGACGCGCAGAAGGGCTGCGACCGGTCCGAGCCATATTGACAGTATGCTGTCGTATCAACCTGTTCGAAGTCATGACAACATGCTGTCATACTTCTACCCTCGGGCGCGAGCCTCCTGTAGGGGGGCGAACCGTTCTCGAAACGCGTCGCCCATGGCACGCGGGGCCGACGATGCGGGCAGGTCCGCCCGGCCGATCTCGCCGGAGCGCGTCTCAAAAAAGCCATCGCGTCGCGTCTGCGAGATAGAGTCGAGCGCGTGACGAACCGACCGACGGCAGATGCCGAAGAGCTCCAGCGCTTCGGCTACGCGCAGGAGCTCGTGCGGCGGCTCGGCGGATTCTCCAGCTTTGCGATCGGCTTTTCCGTCATCAGCGTTCTGACGGGCATCGCCTCGACGTTCGGCGACGCGCTCGCCGCCGGAGGTCCCGCCGGACTTGGCCTTGGCTGGCCGCTCGTCTCCTTCGGCACGTTGCTCGTGGGCCTCGCCATGGCGGAGCTCGCGAGCGCGTTTCCCACGGCCGGCGCCCTTTACCACTGGGCGGCATTGCTCGGGGGGCCCGCGTGGGGTTGGTCGACGGCGATGCTCAACCTCGCCGGCCAGCTCGCGATCGTCGCTGCGATTGACCTTGCCTGCGCTCAAGCTCTGGCCCACGTCTGCGGTGGGAGCGACCGGCAGGCTTATGCGCTGTTCCTGCTCGTGCTCGTCGTCCACGGTGGACTCAATGCAACCTCTGTGAGGCTCGTCGCGTGGCTCAACGACGCCTCCGCGAGCGTCCACGTGGTCGGCGTAGGCGTGCTGGCCGCGTGGCTCTTCGCCAAGGGCGTCGTGCATCCGCCGGCGTATCTGGCCCACGTGACCGCGACCTCGACGCCGGACGGCAACTACGCCTTGGGATTCGTGCAGTCGCTGGTGCTGGGGGTGTGGACGTTCACCGGATTCGATGCGGCCGCTCACGTGAGCGAAGAGACTCACGACCCCGGGCGTCGCGCGCCGCTCGGGATCCTCACCGCGATCGGGGGCAGCGCGATTGCGGGCTTCGCGCTCGTCGCGGCGCTGACGCTCTCCATACGTGATCCGAAGGTAACGGCGGCCGCCCCCGACGCGGCCCTCGAGGTGCTTCGCACCGCCCTCGGACCACAGGCAGGACGTGCGGCGATGGCGCTGGTCGTTCTGGCCATGTGGTTCGCGGGACTGTCGAGCGTGACCAGCGCATCGCGAATGCTCTTTGCCTTCGCGCGCGACGGCGGCGTTCCGCTCGCGCCGTGGCTGCGCAAGGTCAGCGGCAGAACGCGAACGCCGCTCAACGCCACCGTGGCCTGCGTCGTTCTGGCCCTGGTCCTGGTTTTCGCGACGGCGCCGCTCAGTGAAGCCGTGTTCCTCGTGGTCGCGGCGCTCGCGACCATCGCACTGTACGCGTCGTATGCGCTCCCCATCGTTCTGGGCGCGACCGCCCGCACGCGAGGTCGCTGGACCCGGCGCGGCCCCTTCAACCTCGGTCCCGCAGGCGTCCCCCTCGCCTGGGCTGCGGTCGCGTGGACGGTGATGGTCGCGCTCGTCTGCACGCTCGCGAACCGCCAGGCGACGGAAGTCTTCGCCGGACTCCTTGCCGTCCTCGCGGCCCTCTGGACCTTGCATGTACGTGGACGCTTCAGCGGGCCGAAAGTGGACCTTGCCCACTTCGAGCGTGCACCGGACCACGACCCCGTCGGATCCCTGCGCCTCGAACCGGGATCCCGCCCGCCATGAGCGCCGGGAGGGGATGACGGGCGCTCCGCCGCCCCCCTTCCGGTGGACGAGGGTGTGGCGATCTCCCACGACCGGGCGCACCTGCAGTCTGATCCGAGACCCCGAAGGAGGGCTCCGTTTGGCACAGAACGGCACTCGATTCTTGGACGCGCCGCAGCTCTGTCTGTGCCGGAATTTTCGGAAACGCCCCCTTCCGATGCACGAAAACACGGTCAATCGGCGCGCAATGCGAGTTGGCAAGACCCCTGCAATTGCAGTCGGGCGAGCTCGAGCCCGGTCGCGCGCGAGCTGCCCCGCCTACCCCCTGCTCGCGGCCAAGGATGCTGCACATGATCTCCCGTCATTGGCTTCGAGGTTCGGTCGCTCTGCTCGCTCTCGCCACCACCATGGTCACTCCCGTCGTTGCAAACGCGGACACCGCCTGCACGACGGACAGCGACTGCGGGAAGGGCTTCATCTGCCAGATGACGGGCATCTCAGGATGCCCCCTCATCGCCGCATGCACGCCGGGGGACGCGGGGACCGACTGTGTGCAGCCTGCTTGCCAGCCCCAGGTCGTCAACGCGTGCGAACCGGGGCCCTGTACCACCGATTCCGACTGCGGCGACGGCATGGTCTGCCATCCCGATTCGGTCGAGGCGTGCGGAGCTCCGGCCTGCGCACCGGGACAAGCGTGCGCACAGTCGAACATCACGTGCACGACGACGACGATGAGCACTTGCGTTCCCAAATACGACTTGCCCTGTCAGGTCGACTCCGATTGTGGGCCTGGGTTCAACTGCACTCCCGACACGGTCACGGTTTGCTCCGGAAGCTCAGGCACGGGTGGCGTCGCGAGCGGCGGCAGCTCGGGCGGCAGCGGTTCCAGCAGCACCGGCTCGAGCTCGGCCGGCAGCGCCACGATGGGGAGCGCGCCGGGAGTTCCGGTAACGTCGCCGCCTCCCTCCGCGGTCGACGCCGGCATCGTATCGCCGCCCGTCTGCACAACGACGACCCTCTCGACTTCGAGCTGTGTGGCGCAGACGATCGCGTGCTCGACCAGCGCGACGTGCCCCTCCGGCTGGACGTGCACGCCCCAGGCTACGGCTGTGCCGCTGATCGCATGCGCCGAACCGGTAAGCGGCAGCGGCACGGTCCCAGTGGCCTGCGACGCGGGCACGCCGACTCCTCCGCCGTCTCTATGCGTGCCGCCCTATTACACAGTCGCGAGCAGTGGCTCAGGTGTCGCGAGCACGCTCGGGTCGGGGGTTACCACGGTGGGAGGCGCCAGCACCCCGTCGGTCGCGCCAGCATCCACGGGCGCCGACGGCACGGCTTCCTCGACGCCGGATGATACGGCCGGAGGCTGCCAGATGACGCCCCGTGCGAGCGGCCCGAGCGGATGGGCCCTCTTCGGTCTGGTCGGTCTCGCCGGCCTGACCCTTCGCCGTCGCCGTGTCGCCCTTGCCCGCCGCGCCCCACGCTGAGCCACTCTGCGACGCCGGACTCGATGCGCAGGCTTCCGACTAATTTATAATTTGAGCGCAGAGGCTGCTGGGGAGTTAAGCAAATCCCCAAGCGTCGGTCCGGCGCAAAATCAGGTCAAGAGCTATTTGTGACGGACCTGCCAACAGCGCACTCCAAAAAAAATCGCCAAAAATGACCTAATGCGGCACCTGCCGTATCCCGTAATGACCTCAACCGTGGGCCTCGTTCTCGTTGGTGCTCGCGTGAGAGGGGTATGTTCATGCAAGAGATGCAGGAGCGGATGCTCGTTCGCTGTGCGAGCCTCTATGTCTTTCTCACCTTGGCGCCTTTGCTTGTCGCGAATACGCTCGGATGCGGCTCCGCGTCGTCCCCGGGAACACTGACGACTTCGAACTTTTCGACGGGGTCCGATGCTGCTGCGGATAGTGGCGGCAACTGCAGCGCAGAGGAGACGTCGTGCTCTGGGCAATGCACCGATACGTCGAGTGACCCGAGCAACTGTGGAGCGTGCGGGGCGATGTGTGAGTCGGGCCTCGTTTGCTCGAAGGGCACGTGCTCAGTGAGCTGTGGATCGGGCACGCTCCAGTGCGGGATCTCCTGCGCAGACACCACCAGCGACCCGTCCAACTGCGGCGCTTGTGGTGTCAAGTGTCCGAGTGGAGAAGTCTGCTCCCTGGGAGCATGTGCCGTTGTGTGTGCCGGAGGTACGAACCTGTGTGGAAGCTCCTGCGTCGAGACCAGTGTAGATCCGTCGAATTGCGGCGGATGTGGCATGCAGTGTCCCTCCGGCCAGCTCTGTTCGAATGGACGGTGCGCAACGACATGCAGTGAGGGGTTTGCCACGTGCGGCGGTTCAGCCGCATCGGACGCATCGAGCGGACAACCCTATTGCGCCGACGAGCAAACGGACAGTGCGAACTGCGGCGCGTGCGGGAATGCCTGTCCGGCTGGACATGCATGCTGGGGTGGAGTCTGTGCTCTGACCTGCGAGTCGGGACTGACGGAGTGCGGAGGGGAAGGCGCTCCACTGACCTGCGTCAACGAGCAATCGGACAACTTGAACTGCGGGGCATGCGGCAACGCGTGTCCGGCGGGCCAGGTGTGTTCGGTGGGTTCG
>Ga0187782_10001248_pt1 | contig 18286 bp, 14 predicted proteins | sample 0715_SJ02_MP15_2_FD_132454 | JGI IMG/M metagenome (GOLD analysis project Ga0187782, IMG submission 132454) | Tropical peat soil microbial communities from peatlands in Department of Meta, Colombia - 0715_SJ02_MP15_20_MG | ecosystem: Environmental > Terrestrial > Soil > Wetlands > Peat | place...
CTAGGAACCTACGAGAACGTAATTGTCGGATTCAGGTAGCTGTAGGCCACGTCCACGAGGATGTTTACGAGAAGCACGATCGTGCTGATCAACAGCAGTTCGCCCTGGACGACCGGATAATCCCGGCGGAGCACCGCCGACACGGCGAGGTTGCCGACCCCGGGAAGCTGGAACAGCGTCTCCGTGATGAATGCCCCGCTCATGAGAATGGTGAATGCCAACCCGAGCACGGTTACCACTGAGATGATGGCATTGCGGAGGGCGTGCTTCAGGAGCACCACGCGCTCACGCAGGCCTTTGGCCCGCGCGGTCCTGATGTAGTCCGAGTCCAGCACCTGAAGCATGCTGGCGCGCGTGATGCGGGCGATCAACCCCGCCTGCAACAGCCCGAGCGAGGCCGCCGGGAGCACCAGGTGCTGGAGCCAAGGGATGACACCTTGCGTCAGCGGCTGATACCCGCCGACCGGGAGCCAGCGCAACCCCACTGCAAAGAAGAAGATGAGCAGCATCCCGGTGACGAATTCCGGCACGGACAGACCGAACAGAGCGACGCTGGTCGTCACTCCGTCCGTCCAGCTGTTCGGGCGCAAGGCGGCCATGATCCCAAGTGGAACGCCGATCGCTGCCGCCAGTGGGAGAGCGAGGGAGGTGAGGCTGAGCGTGACCGGGAGCCGTTCGAGCAGCGCGTCGGAGACGCTGCGCCCCAGGAAGAACGACTGCCCGAGATCGCCGTGGGCGGCGCCGACGATCCAGTTCGTGAGCTGAACGTACAGTGGCTTGTCAAGCCCCAACCGTCGGTAGATGGCCTCTTTGCTTTCGAACTGCGCTTCCTGGCCGAGAAAGGCGGCCGCGGGATCCCCCGGGGTGGCGTGTACGACGAAGAACGACACCACGCCCACCGCCACCCACATCGGGATCAGCAAGAGGAGCCGCTGCAGCACATACTTGCTCACGGACGCCTCCCCTGCCTCGCAGGTACCTCCACTCCACGGTCTCGCAGGCTTGTTGGCAGATCCGGTCGGGGGCGCGGCGGCCTTCCCGTCCCTTCCACAGCCGGGCTGGCGCCAAATCGCATCCGACGGGGTGAGCTATGACGTCGGTTCAAAGCCTCTTCAGCCCTCCTTGCTTCCACCGAACCTCGACGATGGCGGGCTAGCGTTCCTTCGTCACGTTCCAGAACCGCGGGATCACGTAGAACGGCCGGTACCCCTTGAGGCTGCTGCCAATCGCCTCGGGCTCGAAGTAGTCGCCGATCCGAATCACGGAGACGTCGTCCCACACCAGCTGCTGAATCTTGGTCCACACCGCCTGGCGTTGCTTGAGCGGCAGGTCCGTATTCACTTGGTCGAGGAGCTGGTCCATCTCCCGGTTACAGTAGTTGTAGGCCGACAGGGAGCCGCACTTCAGCGATACCGCGGTCTGCAACGGGTCAAGCCGCGGGGACCAGCCGGTCTGGTTGATGTGCCAGCCTTTCAGGCTCTGCGCCCGCTGGATCTGCGACGGCCAGTCCATCAGCTCGATCTTGATGTTGATGCCGGCCCGCTGCCACTGCGCAGCCTGGGCCAGAGATGCCTTGTACATCCAATCGTAGTTCTGGTTTGTGAGGAGGATGATCGGCTCATTGTTGTAGCCGGCCTCGGTCAGCAACCGCTTCGCCTGCGCCAGGTCGGGCTTGTTGTACATTCCCGATCCGGCCGTCGTGTACCAGTCTTTCTGCTCGGGGAAGAAGATGCTGGGGGAGACGCGGATATACTCCGGCCGGTTCCCGAAAGAGGTGGCCGACAGAACCTGCCCCATGTCCAGCGATGCCACGAGCGCCTTCCGGAAGGCGAGCTTGTCCATCGGAGGTTCCCCGTGGTTCAATTCGTCGAAGATGCCCCACTTTGGTTTCACGATTTCCACGGTGATGGTTTTGCTGGCCTCCAGCTGCGGAACGCTCGTGATGGGGACCGACTCCGCGAAATCGTACGCGCCGGTCAGCAGGCCGGCGACGCGGCTGCCGGCCTCGACCACAGGGATCAACCCGATCTGATCCGCGCACGCCACGCGGCGACCGCCGAAGCCCGTGGCGCCGGCGAACCGGGCGTCGGGCCGGTAGTCGGCGAACTTGGTGAGCCGTACCGCCACGTCCGGTCTCCACTCGGCAAACTTGTAGGGACCGGTGCCGACCAGATCCTGTCCGCGGATCTCTTTCTCGCCGTACTTGTCGATGATCGCCTTCGGGAGCACCGCGAACAACGGCGATGGAATCGCCAGATTGGGCAGGAACGAGAACCGCGTGGTCAACTCGAAGCGCACCGTCAAGGCGTCGACCGCGGTGACGCTCTTGAACCCGCTGAACCGCTGCAGTGCGCCGGGCGCGACTTTCAGATATCGCTCGAAGGACGCTTTGACGTCTGCGGCGGTCAGCGTTTGGCCGTTGTGGAACTTTACGCCCGGCCGAAGTTTGAAGATGTAGACGAGCCCGTTCGACGTCGACGTCCAGCTCGCGGCGAGCTGCGGGATGATCGCATAGTTCTCATCGTAGGTGATCAGAGACTCGAAGAGGTACACCGCGACCTGCCGCGACGCGGTGGTGGTCGACAGCATAGGATCGAGGGTCGGTGGGTTGGTCGACATCGCCGCTACGATGGTGCCGCCTGCGGCGCCACACTCCGGCGATTGCGCCAACGACGGAACCGTCGGGCCGAGCGCGATCAAGAGCGCGCCCAGGCTCACGACGAGCATCGCAGCAAGCCACCTCGTCCTGGTCCAGATCCCGGTCATGACATTCCCCCCTGTCACCGCGCGGATCCGGCGACCCGCGCCCGCATCTCTCCGATCTACCCGAACACCGCGTTCACCGGGGCCCGATACCGCGGATTCTCCCGGAAGCGTGCCGCCGACTCCATGTCCTTCAAACCCGACCCCGTGAGGGTGCAGACGACGGTGTCATTGCCCGCGATCTCCCCGCCCGCACAGGCTTTCGACAGCGCCGCGACGGCGTACGCGCCCTGGGGCTCGGCGAAAATCCCCTCGTCGAGCGCGAGCTCCTGCTGAGCCGCGTGTACATCGTCGGTGGTCACCCCAACCCATTTCCCGCCCGAGGCTTGGATGCTCCGCCAGGCCCACGCGCCGTCCAGCGGCCGGTAGAAGTTGCCGCTCCGGTATGGTTCTTCGTCAAGCCGGGGGATGGGCGCGTGCATTCGATCGATGACCTGCCCGCCGCTAACCCGAGGGATTCGCCGAATCAGTCCCATCGCGCGAAGCTCATCGAACCCCTTGTACACGCCGCCCAGCAGGCCACCGCCCCCCACGCAGCAGAACACGTGGTCGGGTGCCCCTCCGAGTGCAGCCGCGATCTCGAACGCTATCGTCTTCGCGCCTTCCACCATGTACGGATTCACGGCACGCGCGGAGACCATCGGTACCTTCCCATGGGCGAGCGCGTACCGTTGCATGCCGGTGTAGACGGCGAAGTACCGGCCGATGTCGTCGTCGGACGGCGGGAGGAGTTTGACCTGCGCGCCGTACATGGAAATCTGCAATCGCTTGGACTCAGCGGTGTCGACCGAGACCCAGACCTCGGCGTCACACCCGGCGCGGGCGCAGTACGCCGACAGCGCCACGCCGACGTTTCCGGACGAGACCGTGGCGAACTCCGTCCTGCCTTCGCCCACGGCCTTGGAGATGGCGATCGAAACCTGACGATCCTTGAAGGAGCCCGTTGGGCTTTCGTACTCCAGCTTCAAGTAGAGGCGCTCGAGCCCGAGGCGCGCTGCGAGCCGGCGGCTGCGCACGAGTGGGGTGCTGCCCTCGCCGAGTGTTACGATCGCGTCGTCGCGCACGGCGGGGAGCACCGACCGGAAACGATCCCAAATGCTGCCAGGGGACGTCCACGTCCCGGCGAACTCCTCGGCGGCCCGCGCGTATTCGTACACGACTTCGAGTTCGTCCCCGCATGCGTCGCACCGGTATCGAACTCCTCCAGCGTATGACCGCCCGCACGTTACGCACCGCAGTGTCTCCATCATCTCCGTCCCTCGCCTCTCTCGTACTCTTGCGGCAGCGCCTTGACGATGCGTCCGCCGCACATCACCCAGTCCACGTGGCGGCAGGCGCGAATGTCCGCCAACGGATCGTCGCGGACGGCGATCAAGTCGGCGCGCATACCGGCACCGATGCGGCCCGTCGTCCGGTCGAGCAAGAGCGCGCGCGCCGCCCGGACGGTGGCGCCCCGGAGGGCTTCCAGCGGTGGAAGCCCGGCCTGGACCATCAGTTCCAACTCGAGCCACGTCTCGTCGAAGGGCGTTGCCGCAACTCCCGCGTCCGTCCCGACGACCGTCGGAACGCCCGCGTCGTGCATCTGCCTGAAGATGTCGAGCATCGTGCGTTCCTGGCGGAGCAGGAACCGCTCGTGGTCCGTGCCGGCGGACGTCGTCCGAGGCTGGTCGAGCCGATGGTATCCGGCCGCCAGCCCCATCATGACGCTGTTCCGATGCCGGAGAATCTCCGTCGTCACCGCGGGGTCGTACGAGCGCCGAAGCCATCCGTGCTCTTCCCGTTCAAAGAAGGCGCAATGCTCGATGCTGTGAAATCCGGCGAGTGCGCTCCGTACCGTGCCCTCGCGGGACAGGCAGTGCGACACCGTCGGGAGGCCGAGATCGCCGGCTGTCTCCGTCACCGTGTTCAGTTCGTCCTGAGAGAACGCCGGCCGTTCCGGCAGCGTGCCCGGGGTCATCTGGCCGCCTGTCGCCATGACCTTGATGCTCGTGGCGCCGCGCTTGTGTGCGAGCCGGACGAACCGGCGGATGCTGTCCGTGCCGTCGACCTCCCCGCCCATGAAATGTAGATGCCCGCCGGTCTGGGTGAGGGGAGGTCCGGACAGCAGCAGGTTGGGCAGATCGAAGAGCCCTTTCCCCGCAACCTCCCGCATTCCCTCGAGCACGAAGAAATCGGATCCGCAGTCGCGCGCGGTCGTGACGCCGCTCTGCAGCAGGGTCTGTGCGTTCCGCAGCGCGCGCAGGACCCGCATCCCGGGGGTCTCGGCGAGGTACTGCTCCCGCGGGGCCGCGCAACCGGAGAACGCCAGATGGACGTGTGTATTCAACAATCCCGGGCAGAGATAATGGCCCGAGAGATCGACCTCATGCCAGCCGTCGATCCCCGAATCGCGCGCGAAGTCCCGCTCCGTGCCCACGAAGCATATCGTGCGGCCGTCCACTGCCACGACGCTCGGGAGGAACTGGCCCGGCGGATCGAGGAACATGCCCTTGCTCCTGATCAGGTACATTGCCCGCTCCTCATGTCGTCTGGCGTTTCGGATTGAAGAGGTCGCTCAGCCCGTCGCCCAGCACGTTCAACGACAGGACGGTCACGGCCACGGCGAACCCGGGCAGAGCGACCAACCACGGCGCCTGCTGAAAGATTGCCCGTGCCTCACCGAGGATGTTGCCCCAACTTGCGCTCGGCGGTTGAATGCCGACGCCGACGAAGCTCAGGCCGGCCTCGCCGAGGATCGCATAGGCGAACAGGAACGTCTGCTGGACAATCAGCGGCGGCAGGAGCCCGGGAAGGAGATGCCGGAACACGATGCGGAGTGGCGAGGCCCCTAAAGATCGTGCCGCTTCCACGTAGACGACGTCTCGGAGAACCAGCGCTTCCCCGCGCACGATCCTGGCCGTGCGGGGAACATAGACAAGCGATAGCGCGATGACCACGTTCACCGCGGAGTTGCCGAGGCTCGCGAGGATGGCCAGGGCCAGCAGCAGCGGCGGGAAGGCCATCATCACATCCAAGAAGCGCATGATGTAGTGATCCAGACGCCGGCTCGAACCCGACGTCAGTCCGAGTAGGGTGCCCACGACGCCTGTGGCGAGCATCGTGAACAGCCCGATCAGCAGGCTGTTCCGCCCTCCGGCGAGTAGTCGGGCCGCCAGATCCCGCCCGAGCGCGTCCGTGCCAAGTATGTGGTGCGTCGAGGGAGGGGCAAGGATCGCTGCGTAGTCTAGCGCGTTGGGATCCACCCGGTAGACGAGCGGCCCGGCGACCGTAACCAACGCCACGAGGACGAACAACACCGCCCCGAGTTTCGTGGACGGACTCGCTCTGATCACTCGGCGCGACGGCCCGCGGGCCAAGGGGGTTCCGGTCATGGTTTCCGACGCCCCGCGGGCTTCACGAATTCCGCGCCGCCTCACGAGCATACTCCCGCGATCGGCGCACCGGAGGCAGGGCGTTCGACCGCCTCCATGTGGCCCTCCATCTCAACCTACCTTCGCGGGTACGGCACGACCATTGGGCCGACGGTGTATTCCCGAGGCACCGGACCGGAACGTCCACCGTAGATCGACGGTGTCTTCCGTTCGAGAGCGGGCGACTCCTCTTGCGTTCCTGACCGATCCCAGCAGGCGTTCCTCACCGCCGCCATTCGAGCGCCACGACCGCGTCGGATCGTTGGATCCCGCCGGGGAGTAGCGCGCCGCCGCGCAGTCTCGGAAACGCGTCTCCTGGGCATACGTCCGGTAGGCCATTGTTCGCCGGCACGTGCTGGTTCGGAGGCGCATCATCGCGTGCGTGCGTCGTCGGCCCTCGATCGGCGTTGCGTGTGCTCGACGCCGCGGAGGGCGTTCAACGCCCGGCCGAGGGGCAGTTCAATGATCGGAAATGGCCGCATCCCGCGGAGGTGGGAAGAAGCCGCGAGGCCCGCGGGCGCTCCGAGATGCTGCTCCAGCCGGCGTACCGCTCTGCGCCGAATTCTGAACGAGGAGAATACCCCCGCGTGAAAGGTCCATCGAGACGGTCCGCAGCGTCTCTGAGCGCTGGCGATCTGGACCGGTTGGCCCCGCTGATGGAAGCCATGGTGCACGGGCGCGATGACAGCCCGGAGGTCTTGCTCCTCAGACTGCTCGACCACGCTATCGCCGTGCTCGGTGCCGAGGGCGGATCGATCATGGTGGTCGCCGAGCCTCACACCCTGATGTTGCGGGTCATGAGAGGGAGACTGGCGCAGGCGGACTCATGGGCGTCTGTGCCGTTCGGGCAGAGCATTGCCGGACGCGTGGCGGAGACGGGCATCGGCATGCTCGTGCAGGATGTGCCCGAGGGGCTGACCGGCTACATTTCGAAGACACATCCGCCGAGGTCGGCAGTGTGCGTGCCGATCTGGTGTGCGGGTCGCGTGACCGGAATCCTGAACCTCAACCTGTGGACCGCTGACCGCCGGTTCGGCGAGATCGACCTCCAGATCGCGCGGTTGCTGGCGATCCAATTGGCGTGGGCATTCACGCTGAACCGCCGGCTCGCCGAGATCTGGCAAATCGCGAAGGTGGACGGACTGACGGGGCTCGCGACGAGGTGGCACTTCCAGGTGCAGTTGGAGGCGGAGATCGCACGATCAGTCCGCCAGGATCTGCGGTTCTGTGTGGTAATGACAGACATGGACGGGTTCAAGCAGCTCAACACGCGATATGGCCACCTGGCGGCTGACGCAGTGCTCCGTGACCTAAGCCACGTGACTCAAGCGAACGTGCGCAGCATGGATCTCGTCGCCAGGTTCGGAGGGGACGAGTTCGTGCTCCTCCTCCCGGACGCGGACATCGAGACGGCGCTGCAGGTCGTCTGGCGCCTGCAATCCGCGGTCGCGACCCACCGCTTCGCAGGGCCGTGGGGCGACCTCATCGGGCTCTCCCTCTGCGCGGGCATCGCCCAATATCCTCTGGACGGCCACGATGGCGACGACCTGCTCCATGCTGCCGATCTCGCGTTGATGGACGCGAAGCGCCGCGCCCGCGGCGCGGTGTCCGTCGGGGCTCCCGGCAGGTAGCGGAGCCGCCGACCGGACTCGGTCACGGGGACGATACTGTGAGGAGCGTTGCGCTTGCGCCAGGAAGGGTGACGCTCGTCCTCCCGCGCTCGAACGCCACGGGCTGCTGCGGGCCCATGGTCCAGGTCCCGTCAGGGGCCACGACCCCATCCCCGAGGGTTACGCCGTCCGTGGCGTCCAGCGACGGCCCCCCCAGGCGGATCAGACCGCCCACTATATCGGCAGTCGCGTTGGTCACGCGGATGCCGACCGTCGCCGGCTGCGTGCCGAAGTTGACCATGACAATGCGCGTGAGCCCATCGGTGCCGCGCGTGGCGTAGGCGGTGATGCTGGCGTTGGGAGTGACCTTCGTGGGGACGAACCGGCCCTGTGCCGCCAAATGGAACATTAGGAGCGCGTAGTAATTGGGCTGGACTCGGAACCGATCGGCCTCCGCGTCGCTGCGGGTCGGAGCGCAGATCGGAGTATAGCCACCGCACTGGTCGAGCGTGGCGTGCAAGTTGATGCCGATCATGCCAAGCTGGGCGGTGCGGAACAAGTAGTCGATCGTCCAGAGGGCGCCCGCGAGCGTGTCGCTGACCCCGTGCTTTCCGCCTCCGAAGACGGAGTTGGTCTCGGTCAGCCGAAGCGACTGGCCCGCGTCCGTTACCGTCCGGACCCATCCGCCGATCTCCGCCAGTTCCCGCGCCCGGAGGTCTGCCGAGACGAGATTGGGGATGCTTGCGTACGCCGGCGAGGAGGGATCGGTGATCGGGGCCCCTAACGGGTAATGGTGCGACGTGGCGAACACGATCTCGTGGTGTTCCTCCTCCGCGAGCGCGCGAAGGAGCTCGACGCCGCCCGGGGTCCCGGCGATGCTGGGGCCGACCACCCGCGCGCCCGGCACCCGCCGCCGCACGGCGACGAGGTACGCGCGCCACTCACGCAGATACTCCTGCACGCCATACGAGGACGGGCGCAGCGCTCCGGCGTAGGTACGAACGTAGAGATCGGGTTCGTTGCCAAACTCGAACGCCTCCAGCGTTCCGGTCCCGAGCAGCATGGCCGTGGCGGCCTCGTCGGCCGCCGCCTCAGGGTCGTAGTGGCCGAGATCGAGACCGAGCAAGACCTTCCATCCGGCCTGCCGGGTAAAGTCAAACATGCGTCGAAGGTCGGCTGGCGTCACGGTGGACGTGGCGCCCTCGAAAATCCCGGCAGGAGCCCACGCCGATTGGTCGAGCGTGTTGCCGCCGAATCGTGCAACGGCGACGCCAAGATTGGTAAACAAGCGGATCAGCACGGGGCGGTCCGGGGCGAACTCGTCGGTGTCGAGAGCCGATGCCTCAAAGCTGAAGCCGAGAAACTCTGGCGGGATGTTGGTGCCGAGCGGGATCCCGCTGACGAGGACCGACGTCTGCGGGGTCCCATCCGAATCCGAGGGATCTCCAGTAGCCGGCGAGGGTCTTCCGCTGAGGCACACCGCGGACACGATGACCATGGCGGCGGCGGCGCACTGGGACCACCTGTTCATGCGCATGCACGCTTCCCTCCAGGGCCGGCCCGTGGTCCTGCCGACACGTGACCGTTCCCTCTGCTCATGCTTGTATTCTACTTGAGTTTCACCGAGAGGAAAGGAGAGATGGCTCCGACGCCCAGGCTCCCCCTCCCGCAAAACGTCGAGTGGCTCCCCGAAGTTCCCGTCCAAGGTGGGGTCTCCAAAGAGCCTACCATGACGTCGCACCGCAAGAGCGGGTGATGTGCATGGGGGTTCCGGCCATGTCGGATGATCCACTAACGAAAGTCCCGGCTTCGGAGCGCGGGCGGGCGGCGGTGGACCTGCGGGGGCCACAGCGCGGTAGCGACGATGTGCACGACGTCGTGTTCTCGCTGGATTGTTCCCGAGATTCCGAGAAACGTCGCGGTCTTCGCCAGCGTCGCAAACCGCTTGAAGACACGTTCCCAGACGACGATGTTTACGAAACCGGTCTCGTCCTCGAGCGTCATGAACGTCACACCCGACGCGGTTCCGGGCGTCTGTCGGCAGATTACGAGCCCCGCGTACTGGACAGGCCGGCCGTGTGGGAGAGTGCCGATGGTACGCGCATCCGGCAGGCCAGCCGCCCGAAGCTCCTCTCGGAGCGTCTCCAGGGGATGTCCGCGCGGGCTGTGGGCGGTCATGCGATAATCCCAGGCGATCTGTTCATGGAGGCTCAGGGCATCAAGCGCCGATGCGGGTTCGTGCATCCGTAACGGCAACGTGATGTGCCGCCGTTGCGTCAGGCCATGGACCCGCCACAACGCATCGCGGCGGTCGATGCCAAAGCCTTCGAATGCCCCCGCCTCCGCGAGAGCGGCAAATGCACCCCGGTCGAGTCCGGCGCGCCGCACGCAGTCGCCAAGCGAACTAAATGGCGTCTCCGTCCGGGCGCGCACCAGGTGCGCGCCGTCGTCCTCGCCGAGCCCGTGGACATACCGCAATCCCATGCGCACGGCGCTGGTCGCGTCGCGCCCCCCGGCGCTCTCTTCGCAGGGCTCGAGCGTGCAGTCCCACAGACTCCGTCGGACGTCCACGGGCCGGATGACGACGCCGTGACGCTTCGCATCCTCGACGATCGTCGCCACGCTGTAGAAGCCCATCGGCTGCGCATTGAGGAGCCCGCACGTAAAGTCTGCAGGGAAATGACACTTGAGGTACGCGGTCGCGTATGCGATCAGCGCAAAGCTGGCCGCGTGCGCCTGAGGAAATCCGTAGTCCCCAAACCCACGGATCTGGCCGAAGACTCTCTCCGCGAACTCAGCAGGGATACCTTTGGCGATCATGCGTGAGATGAGCCGGTCGTGGTGACGCTCGATGCGGCCGGTGCGGCGCCAGGCCGCCATGTCGCGCCGCAACTGGTCGGCTTCGCCCGGCGTATAGTCCGCCGCGACGACCGCGAGGCGCATCACCTGCTCCTGGAACAGGGGGACGCCAAGGGTCTTCTCGAGGATCGGGATGAGCAACGGATGCGGATACTCGACCTTCTCCTCGCCGTTCCGCCGGCGCAGGTATGGGTGCACCATGCCGCCGGTGATCGGACCGGGGCGTACGATGCTGATCTCGACGACGAGGTCATGGAACGTGTGCGGGCGCAGGCGCGGGAGCATGGCCATTTGGGCGCGGCTCTCGATCTGAAACACCCCGACCGTGTCGGCGCGGCTCACCATCGCGTACGTCGCCTGATCCTCGGCCGGAAGCGTGGCCATGGAGTATGCCGTCCCGCGGTGCTCCCGGAGCAGCCGGAACGTCAGATCCAGGTGCGTGAGCGCGCCGAGCCCGAGCAGGTCCACTTTGAAGAGCCCGAGGGCCTCGAGATCGTCCTTGTCCCACTGGACGACGGTTCGGCCGTCCATCGTGGCGTTTTCGATGGGGACGATCTCGTCCACCGGATGATCACCCAACAGAAATCCGCCGGGGTGAATCGAGAGGTGGCGGGGAAGTCCCACCAGCTCGTTCGCGAGGCTCAGCAGATGCCGGTGCACCGGGGCGTCCGGATCCAGCCCCGCCGCCCGCAACGTCTCCTGGGGAATTTCGCCGTCGTAATCGAGAAGCCTGGCCAACCTGTCGAGCGCGGTGTCCGGGATTCCCAGAACCTTGCCGATGTCCCGCACCGCCGACCGGGGACGATAGCGAATCACGTTGGCGACCATCGCCGCGTGCGTGCGCCCGTACCGAGCGTACACGAACTGAATGACTTCCTCGCGGCGGTTGTGCTGAATATCCAGGTCCACGTCCGGGGGCTCGGCGCGCTCCCGTGAGAGGAAGCGTTCGAACAGCAGGTTCGACCGCACCGGATCCACCGCGGTGATCCCGAGGCAATAACACACGGCGGAGTTGGCAGCGGAGCCGCGCCCCTGGCACAGGATCCTGTTCCGGCGGCAAAACTGCACGATCTCCCACATCGTCAGAAAGTATCCGCCGTAGTCCAACTCGTCGATCAACGCCAGTTCCTTGTGGAGCTGCTGCGCGACGTCGGCCGGGATCGTGTCGCCGTACCGTTCCTGGGCGCCTTCGAGCGCGAGATCGCGAAGCCAGGCCTGGGGGGTCATGCCTTCGGGTACCCGTTCTTCCGGATAGCGATAGCGGAGCTGGTCGAGTGAAAAGACGCACCGCGCGGCGACCTCCTCGGTACGGGCCACGGCTTGCGGGTCGTCATGGAACAGTGAGGTAAATGTGTGCGGTGAGCGTAGCGCGTGCTCGGCGTTGGGTTTGATCAGCCGCCCGGCGTCCGCGAGCTGGCGTCCATGACGCAGGCAGGTGAGCGCATCCTGTAACGGCCGGCGGGCCGGCGTATGATAGAGCACCTCGACGGCGGCCGCAACAGGGAGGGCGTAGCGGGCTGCGCGGTCGCGCACCCGCGCTTCCTGTCGCGGGTCGGTGTCCCGGCGATGGCGAGTCACGAGCGCGTACACTGCGTCGCCGAACGCGTCTCGAACCGGCCCGGCGACCGCATCCGGAGCCTCCTCGCCGGCGAGCAAGCTCTGATCCCCGCCCCACAACGCGACGAGGCCGCGCGCATGGGCGCAGACCTCGTTCCAGGTGACGGCGCACTCCCCTTTGGGCGACCGGCGTCTTCCCCGCGTGAGCAACCGGCAGAGGTTCGCATAGCCGCTGAGATCCTGCGCGAGGAGGACGATCATCGATCCATCGGTGACGGTCACTTCCGCGCCCGAGATCAGGCGACACCCCGCTTCGCGCGCCGCCACGTGCGCGCGCACAATCCCGTACACGCCGTCGCGGTCCGTCAGCGCGATGGCCCGTAGTCCAAAGCGGTGCGCCTCGTCCACCAGTTCCTCTGGATGCGACGCTCCTTCCAAGAACGAGAACGCGCTCTTGCACCACAATGGTGTGTACACGGGCTCATTCCACCCGGCCATGGAGGAACCACCGCCGCCGGAGGCGGTCGTGATACACCCACAGGAGGTCGCCGTGCCTGGTCTGCGCAAAATGATAGGCGCGGTCCACCTCACGGACCCACCAGCCGCCGGAGACAATGTAGGGGCCGAGGAGTTCCTCGACGGCACCGTGCGTCGTGCCGAGGATCAGCCATCCGTCGTGCAGGTGCGTTGCGGCGGGGACCAGCGGTTCCGGGTGCGCCCAGATGCGCCGGACGAGCATCCGCCGCGGTACAGGATCCGGATGGGGAAGCGTGAGTGAACTCACGGGCTCCCACGCGACACGGGCCTCCGGGAGGTGACCGTCACGAAGCCGCGCGCGGACCACGGCCTGCTCGCCGAACTCGGCACGGAGACGGGCCAGCGCGCGGTTGCCGGCGGTGAGGTCACGACGCGGATGGATGCCGAAGAGCCGGAGTTGTTCGTGGGTCGCGGGCACCGCTTCGGCCGTAAGCTCGATATCGGTGATCCCGGCCACGGCGTGCGGCCCCTGGGAGAGATGGAGTGGTCCGAGTCCGTTGGATTTGTCTCTGGGCCTGCGTGAGCCAGTACGCGCGGGGTCAGAACTGGGATGCCCCAACGCGATCGCGCGGGGGAGAACGACGCGACCCTCCAGGCGCAGCCGGACGAGATCCAGGATCTGTACGGAATCGAGGGTCGGGGCGGCCGGCCGGATGTGTTCCGTCCGCGACCCGTGCCGGTCGAGTTCGAGCCGGATCTCGAGCACAGAAAGCGCCGTTCCCCGAGCGGCCAGCGTGGCCAGCATTGGGTCGAGCATCTGCTTGAATACGAAGAGGCAGCGGGTCAGATCGGTTTCCGGTTCATCGAGGGCCCGCCGGGCGCGCACGGGCGGGTCCTCGGCGGACGACCGAAGCTCCGCCCGCGGCTCTTCGGCAGCCTGGTGTAGCCGGTACGCCTCCATTCCGAACCGCTCGAGAAGCCCGGCCTCCGGAAGTTGCACCAGAGCGCGGACGGTCGTCACGTTGAGCTTGGTAAGTGTTTCACGGATCTCCTGGGTGAGTGTGAGGTGGGCGAGCGAGACGTTCATAGCCGCCGCCCGCTCGTCGTGAGCATCGTGAAAGATCCGCACTCCACGGGTAATTTGCGCGACGGCATAGGTGCCAAAACGGGTAAATCCGATCACTACGGTCGCCTGAAATCCCTCTTGCAGGAGATCCGACCGGACCGCCCCGGCCCATCGCGCCGGTGAGGGGTAGAGACGGTCGAGCCCGGTGAGGCCGACCCAGAAGACCCCCGGATCGTCCCCCGGCTCGATGTCTGGGGTGAACTGCCGAAGCCGGACAATCAGACGGTCTCGTTCCTGTGCGACATCTGCGGGAAAGACACAGCCCGCGTTGAGCGTCGGGGAGAACGCCAGCGCGGCGGAAAATCTCATGCCGGGACGTACCCCGGCCCGGCGGGCGTGGCTGTTGACCCAGACGATCGGGCTCTGCGGACGATCCTCTTCGAGGACAGCGACGGGCCCCCCGCGCCATTCGGGATGATGGCGGAGGAGGATCTGAAGCGGAAGCGCCGGGATACTAACGCAGGCCAGCCGGTCCACAGCAGATCTCCTCGAACGTCCAGGGTCCCCGGCGTTTGTCCTTGACGATGTGCAGCGTACACATGAACGTATCCGCATCGAGGCGTGTGCGTGTCGTGCTGCCGTGCAGCGCCACGAGCGATCCCAACGAGGGGGTGCCGGGAGCTTTCTGCGTCACGAAGACGATCGCCGTATGCTGTTGTTGGGCCAGCCCCGCGAGCCGGGCGAGCGTGTGGGATGACAGCGTGTGGAATTCGTGCAGGTCCACGATCAGCAGACCGAAGGCGCCCGATCGTGCGAGCCGGTCGGCGCTGCGCGCCGCGGCCCCCGCGTCTGGAACACGAACGACCACAAGGGATGCGAGGTCCACGCCGTTCTCTGCGACGTCTGGGGGGAAGAAGATCTGGGCCCCGGGGGTGATCCAGACGGCGATTTCTCCATGCTGCTGAGCGTCCACGACCAGCCGGGTTGCCATCGTCAGGCCGGCCGAAGCTCCAAGTCCTGAAAGTTCACTCAATTGGCCGGCCAGCGCGGCGAGCGTCGGCGCTCCTGGGGCGGCCGGTGCGCCAGAGGAAGGGCGCACCGAAAATCGGTTCAGCAGAGCACGCTCAAGGGTTGGCATACGTTGTGTTGCACCTGTTCAGACCAGCCGGTTCCTTCGCGATCAGGAGGAACGCGGCCGAATGAGCATCTTCCATATCCTACATATATCGTACATATGTTCGGTATTATAATGCAAGGGGTTCTTCTCACGATCACGCGGCCAATTTTCGAGGCGAGAAGGTAATGTTGCTCGCTTGCCCGTTCCCGGGCCGCGCACTGGCGTTCATCGCGGCGTTCCTGCCCTGGGCTTACCCCGCCGACCCTTCTGAGATCGGCTGACGCTGGTTCCTGGTTCCCCCGGTTCACGCCTCCTCTGGAAAGTTCATGGCCGGTGTTTCTCCGGATCGTGCTGCCCATGACGTAGCCCGTGCTCGTCGCCAAGAGACGCTTCGCGTTCCGGCGTGATGAGCTGCGGCTTCGTGTTCGCGGGCGCGTTCCTGCCGAACGGGCGGCGCCAGACGACCGCCGCGGGAATGTCGACGATGGACACAAACCTCGAAGACTTGAGCATCGTCGCGAGTGTAACCGCCAGGAGCCCGTCGGTTGTGCTGATCGCGGTCTTGTCGGCAGGAGCCTGCACCCGTAGTCTCGCAGCGGCGATGATCGGAGGCGCCTCGCCGTGGCGTCTCCTGTTGAAAGCGCACGGTCATCGGGTATACTGAATGCGGCGTGATCCGCTGTCAGGCGGGCCGCCTGACGGAGACGTCCGGGTCGTCGCTCCCGAGATCGCAGCCGTTTGTGCCGTTGCAGAGAGAGGCCGCAGATGACGACAGCACCACGACGCTCCACTGGGTCCCGGGCCGGCTCAGGTCCTCGAGGCCGAGTGCGACGCAGGACCCCCGTAATCTGGCGAACGCTCGGCCGGGGCCTGCTGATCGTTGTCGCCGTAGGCGCCTTGCTGGCGCTGCTCATGACGGGCGTGCTCGTCGGGGCGGCCATGGCGATCAACTCGCATCTTCCCCCTGTGGATGCCCTGTATGCGCCGGCAAGCGAGGCGACCCGCATCTACGCGGCGGACGGCGAGCTGGTTGCGAGCCTCTACCAGGAGAACCGCGACAGCGTTCCTCTCTCCCGGGTCCCGACCACGCTGCAGCGGGCGGTGGTGGACACCGAGGACGCGGACTTCTACCACAACCGCGGGATCTCAGTACGTGGCATCCTGCGGGCGGGCTTCCGGAATCTCGTCGAGGGCGGCTACGCCGAGGGTGGAAGCACGATCACGCAGCAACTCGCGCGCAATCTGTTCCTGACGCCTCAAAAGTCGCTGACCCGTAAGATCGCCGAGATGCTGTTGGCAGTGCAGATCGAGCGGCGGCTGACCAAGGACGAAATCCTTGCGCGCTATTTGAACCAGGTCTACTTCGGCGAGGGTGCCTACGGCGTCGAGACGGCCGCAGGCGTATACTTCGGAAAGCGCGTGACGGAGCTGACGCTTCCGCAATCAGCGATGCTTGCCGGCCTCATCCGCGCGCCATCGGCCTATTCACCGTACGAGCATTCCGCCCGGGCCAAGGCGCGGATGGCCGAGGTACTGCAGCGCATGGTTGATGTCGGGGATCTCACCCCGGCCGAGATGAACGCGGCGCTGGGTGCGCCACTGGACCTCGCCGCGAAGGGCAACGGCGGGTTGATCGGCATTCGGGCCCCTTACTTCGTCAGCTACATTCTTCCGGGGCTGCTGCAGCGCTACGGTGAGGATGTACTGTACAAAGGCGGACTGCGCATTTATACCACGCTCGATCTGACGATCCAGGCTGAGGCCACTGCGGCGCTCCGCCAGGGAATCGACGCCGCACAGGCGCAGCATTTGAACGTGCATCAGGGCGCGGTCGTGGTCATGGACCCACGCACGGGCGCGATCCGCGCCATGGTCGGCGGTTATGACTTTCGCACCAGCCAGTTCAACCGGGCGTGGCAGGCTCATCGGCAGGCGGGTTCCGCCTTCAAGCCATTCACGTACACGGTCGCCGTGATGCGGGGCATCCCGCCGACACATCTGTTGCTCGACGAGCCGCTCGAGTTCCAACTCCCAGACGGCAAGGTCTGGAAACCGCAGGACTTCGATCACACCTGGCACGGATGGGTCACCGCGCGCTATGCCCTCGAGAACTCGATCAACGCGGCCACCATCCGGCTTGAACAGCAGATCGGGCCGGCTTCGATCGTCGACCTGGCGCACCGGATGGGCGTTCAGAGTCAGTTGTTGCCGACGCTCGCGTTGACGCTCGGCGCGTCCGACGTCACCCCGCTGGAGATGGTGGACGCGTACGGCGTGTTCGCCAATGGCGGCGTTCGCGCGGATCCGATGGCGATCACCAAGGTGACGGACTGGAGGGGCAAGGTGCTCGAGGAGCACACGCCGCAGCGGACGGTCGTGCTGAGCCCCGATGTCGCCTACGTGATGACCGACATGCTCAAGGGGAACGTGTTGCGTGGCACCGGTACCGCGGCGAACATCGGGGTCCCGCAGGCCGGAAAGACCGGCACCACCGACGACTACCGGGACGCGTGGTACATCGGATACACGCCGTACCTCACGACCGGGATCTGGGTGGGGAACGATGACAACTCGCCGATGAACGGGGTGACCGGGGGCGCCGTTCCGGCGCGTATCTGGGCGGCGCTGATGAAGAAGATCACGGCGACGATGCCGCACGACGACTGGACGATGCCCGACGGCGTGGTGCAAGAGACGGTCTGCGGCACGTCGGGCTCGCTGGCGGCGCCGGGCTGTCCGGACCCGCGCCCCGAGGTGTTCATCAAGGGTACCGAGCCGGACGCGTACACGGCGCCGGCCGGAACGCCTGGAAGTTCTTCGGGGCCGCCCCAGGCGTCCACGACCACGAGTCCCACGCCGCCGGACTCGGGAAGCCAGCCGGACGTGGGCTCCGGGTCGGGGCAGGGTACGAGCGACACCCAGCAGGGCTCCGGCTCGTCGCCGCAGCCGGCCGGTCCGCCCGCGCCGACGCCGGTCGCGACCCCCGTGCTCGCTGGGACGATCCCGGTTGTCGTCGGCACGCCGACAGACGGCAGTCGGGTGGACGTTCCATTCCTCATCCAAGGGACGACGCGACCGGGCGCGACCGTCCACATCATGATTCGGAGCCACACGGCATTGCTCCAGACGCAGGTGGCCGACGCCGACGTGCAGGCGGACGAGACCGGGGCGTTTTCCTATTTGGTGAATCCGTGGTTTCGACCCGCGGGGGCGACCTATGTGGTCACCGTGACCGCGACCGTGGGGTCCCAGAGCGGCTCTACGACGATGCGGGTGCAGTTGCGCTAAGGGCCGTATCCTCTAACCTAGGCGTATTCGACCGCCCTGTCAAGTCATTTAAGAATCTAACCCAGAAGGGTATCGTCAAGTCATTTAAGTTCTTACCGGGGCCCCAACCGCCGCGCGTCGGACTGGTGGGTCTGTGAAC
>Ga0187782_10001249_pt1 | contig 18282 bp, 16 predicted proteins | sample 0715_SJ02_MP15_2_FD_132454 | JGI IMG/M metagenome (GOLD analysis project Ga0187782, IMG submission 132454) | Tropical peat soil microbial communities from peatlands in Department of Meta, Colombia - 0715_SJ02_MP15_20_MG | ecosystem: Environmental > Terrestrial > Soil > Wetlands > Peat | place...
CGCGCTCACATAGAACACCAACCAGAGCGCCGGACAGAGGAAAACACCGAACGGCACGCGTGTGGCACGATCGATGGCATGGCCGCGCAGCCGCGCCAGCAAGACGACGATGAGCGCCGAGATCGAGGCCAAGCCGAGCCAGAGCGGTACTGCCGCGACCGCGAGCCAGGCGCCGCCGGCGGCGGCGAGCTTGACGTCGCCGAGCCCCAATCCCTCGGCGCCTCTGATCGCGGCATATGCCCAGCGCACCGCCGCGAAGACGAGCGCGGCGCCCGCGGCGCGCGACAAGGCGATGCCGCAGGCACGCCATGGCTCCGTCGGATCGAGCACCGGAGCAAATACGAGACCGAGCAGCAGTGCGCCGACGGTGACCGTGTCGGGGAGCAAACAGGTCCGCGCGTCCACGTCGGCGCCGGCAATCATGAGTGTTCCGAGCGTGGTCGATGCTGCTGCGCACGCCCACGGCAACGAAGCTGCCGAAATCAATCCGATCAGAACGCCGCCGCCCAGGCAAAGCGTCACGTTGGGACGCAGCTGCGGCTCCAACGCGGCCGTCACTTCGTTGTGCTCACCGCCTTGGGCACGCCGATCACCGGGGTGGATCGGCGCATGAGGTCCAGCTTCTCGCGGAATTCCTGGGCCACGCTCGCCGCATCGGCGCCATCGCGAATAAGCCGCGGCCTGATGAAAACGATGATCTCGGTGCGTTGCTTGTTGTTCGACGTATTGCCGAACAAGGCGCCGAGGAACTGGATATTTTGCAGCCCCGGTATCCCAGCCCTGGTGTTCTGGTCCTGATCGCTGATCAGACCGCCGAGCAGCACGGTCTGGCTGCTGCTGACCGACACGGTGGTGTGGATGTGCCGGTCGGAGATTGTCGGAGTCAATGTCTGCTGGTTCGGGTTGACCACACTGGAGACCTCTTGGTCGATCTCCAGCTGAATCGTGCCGCTCGGATGCACATGAGGCAGAACCTTGAGGATCACGCCGGTATTCTGCATCTGAATGGTATTGACGATCGGCGCGCCCGTGGTCAGTACCGCCGCCGAGCTGGTCTGGATCGGGATTTGGTCGCCCACCTCCAGAATGGCCGGCTGATTGTCGAGCACCACGACGGACGGCGAGGACAGCACCTTGACGTTGGTCAGGGTGGAGAGCGCGTTGATGATGGCGCCCGGATTGGTCTGCGATCCGAGAAGCAGGTTGAATCCGGGTATCACCTGCGCAAGGGCGCTGGTGGCCGCCGCAGTGACCGCATTCGTCCCCGTCGAGGTCGAGTTGGTACTGCTGGAGGTCGTGCTGGTAGGCGCCGGCGCAGCGTTAAGAAGCCCGACCGAGCCGTTGTTTCCTTGTTGGAGGAAATATTGCACGCCGAATTGCAGCTGATCGGTCAAATCCACCTCGGCGACGGTCGCCTCGATGGCGACCTGAAGCTTGGGACGATCGATCTGCTGCAATGCGCGCTCGATGATCCGAAAATCCTCCAAATTGGAGAACACCACGACGGAATTGTTGGGCACGTCGGCGGAGATGCGAACGGTGGGTAGCAGCCCCCGCGCGATGCCCGCAGCGCCCGCTGCGCTCGGCGAATCGGTGTCGGAACCTTTCTTGTTGGCATCCGCGAAGTTCTGGAACGCCGTCGCGATCGAGGAACGGTTTTGGCCTTGACCGCCGCCCTGGCCGATGGACTGTCCCACGCCTTGCCCGGCCGGCAATCCGGTATTCAAGCCTCCGCCTGTCATTGTGCTCGACGTACCGGTGCCGGTAGCACTGCCCTGGCCGAAGCTGCTGCTGCCGCCCAACGAGTCGAGCCGAGACTGGCCCGAGCGCGCTCCGGGGGCGAGTTGATCGCGCGCGGTTTCGCCCGCGGTCGAGCCGGGCTGGCCGCTCTGGCCGCCGGAGAAGATGTCATTGAGGATGGCAACGATCTGCTTGGCGTCGCCATACTTCAAATGATAGGTGCGCAGCGCGGTTCCGGAACCGTCCGACCGATCGAGGCGCTCGATCCAGCGGGTGGCCTCGTCGATGACTTTCGGGCTCTTGGCGACCGCCATCACCGCATTCATGCGGGAGACCGGCTGAAAGCGGACGACCCCCTCGCCGCGGCCGCTTTCGATATTCTCGAAGATCGGCTGCAACTCGCGGATCATCTGCTCCGGAGTAGTGGCTTTGAGCGGGTAGACCCCGACCGACTGGTTGCGCAGCCACTCGACGTCGAACGAGGCGATCATGTCGAGCGCAGCCTCGCGCTCGGCGGTGGTACCCTGGATCAGGACCAGGTTGCCCGCCGCATCGGCGCGCATGGCCCCCGGACGCGACAGGAAGTTCTCCGCAAGCTTGGCCATCGTTGTCGCGGATGTGTAGCGCAGCGGAACCACAGAGACGCCGAATCCCGGCTCGCCGGCGCCAATGCTGACCGACCCGGCGCCGTTCGTCTCGCTCAGCGGAACGATCTTCAGAATGCTGCCGTCGCGCACCACTGCGGCATTGGCCGCGCGCAAGGCACTCTCGAACACGGTCAACACGTCCTTGCGCGGAATGGGGCCAACCGATGCCAGCGTCACCGTCCCCTGGACGCGCGGGTCGATCAGGTAATTGAGACCGAGCACGTCGCCGAGGATCGACTTGGAGACAGCCTGAACGTCGGCGTTCTCGAAATTTAGTTCGACGCCGTAGGCGCCCACACTGGCGCCCGGATCGGCGGCGGCAAGCCGGACGCCGCCGCCGCGGGTCCGCGTATCGGCCACCGGCGAGGTGCGCTCCTCGCCGCGGTAGATCCACGGTCCGGATGCTTGCTTTGTCGCGCCGCTCTGGCCATTGGACGCGCCGCCTTCGCTATCGAACGCCGGGCGGGCGTGCACGTCCATGCTGCGAACCTGATCGAGCGGATCGTGCTGATCGCGCGGCTGGTGGGCCGCGGAACTGTCCAGGGCACTATCGAGCGTGTTGCAGCCGGCTAACAGACAAACCGCAGTAGCCGCGAAGAGCGCAGTGCACAACCCTCGTGACGGCAACATTTTCAGTTGCACGGTTCCCACACCCTGTCTGGCGCGCCTCGATTAACAACATTACCCGCAAGGCAATTCACCCGCAAGGCAATTGGCAACAGGAGTAACACGATAACAAGGCGGCGGCCGTGCTTGATTCCGTCAAGATTACGCGCTTGTCGAAAGAGAACAGAACCCGAGCAGATTCATGATGGTAAGGCCTTTTTTGATGCGATGACGGCGCGGCGGACGATTGCCGCATTTTCGCCTGCATCTTTAAAATCCCGGGTGAAATTCCCACGCCATGGCAATCTAATCCTGCGGCGCGATGCCTTCGTGCCGAGCCGCAATTTTCTTGTTTAGCGTGGTCCGCCCGGGTAATTTCGCGGCAAGATGTTACAAGCCGACTTCATGGTGCATCTCGCCCGCAAGGGCGTGGTGCGCGCAGACGCGACCGTCAACGAGCGCCTCAATCCGCGTCGGTCCGATGGCAACGCCGATGTGGATTGGGCGGGGCTGACCAAACTCACGCAGTCGGCGCTCGCCGACGAACTTGCCGCGTTCTGCAACTGCAGCCGGCTGCAGCGTCGCGAGCTGACCGGCGGGCGTTTCGCCGGCGTGCGTCTGTCGAAGCGCTTCCTGAAAGATGGTCGGCTGTTTCCCTTCGAGGATGCGTCGGGCACCTTGGTGCTGGCGATCGCAACTCCCGTGGACGCCGAGACCGTCCGCGCCGTGGAGATTGCCCTCGGGCAGCCGGTCAAGATCGCGGTGGCGACGCCGGATGATATCGATGCGGCGCTCGCCAGCACGCAGGAAACCGAGGCGACCAATAATTTCGCCGCGCCGGCCGAAGCGGCTCCCACCGAGGACAATCTGGACGATCTGCGCGACCTCGCCCGCGGTGCTCCGGTGGTGCGGGCCGTCGACGAGTTTCTACGGCTGGCCGTCGACCAACGCGCCACCGACCTGCACATCGAGCCGTTCGCCGGCGTCCTTCAGGTGCGCCTGCGCATCGATGGTATCCTCAAAGGGATCCCGGCGCCGCCTTTCAGCATGGCGAAAGGTATCGTCTCGCGCATCAAAATCCTCGCCGGGTTGAATATCACCGAGCGTCGCCTGCCCCAGGACGGGCGTGCCCGCATCGTCGTCAACGGCGCCGAGATCGATCTGCGCGTCGCCACCATGCCGACGATGCACGGAGAAAGCGCGGTCATCCGCCTGTTGCGCAAAGGTTCCGGACTCACGACGCTCGACCACCTCGGCCTGCTGCAACGCGACGAATCGATCATCCGCAGAACGCTGCAGGCGCCGTTCGGAATGATTATCGTCACCGGGCCGACCGGATCGGGCAAGACGACCACGCTCGCCGCGTCGCTCGCCGCGATCAATGATCCGACCCGAAAGATCCTGACCATCGAGGATCCGATTGAATATCAGATTCCCGGGATCAATCAGACGCAGATCCATCCGACGATCGGCCTGACGTTCGCTTCAGCGCTGCGCTCGTTTCTGCGGCAGGACCCCGATGTCATCATGGTCGGTGAAATGCGCGACGGCGAAACCGCCCACATCGGTGTTCACTCCGCGCTTACCGGCCATCTGGTGTTGACGACGTTACATACCAACACGGCGGCCGGCGCGGTCACCCGGCTCATCGACATGGGGGTCGAGAGCTTTCTGATCGCCTCGTGTCTGCGCGTCATCATCGGCCAGCGCCTGGTGCGTGTGCTGTGCGATCATTGCAAGGAGCCGCGCCGGCTTTCCGCCGCCGATCTCGTCTCCGATCCCCGCTATGCGGTTCTCGGCTTCGCTGCGGGGGATGAGATTTTTCAGCCCAAGGGCTGCGACTACTGCAGCTCCACCGGCTTTCGCGGACGCAAGGGAGTCTTCGAGGTCATGGAGGTCAGTTCGCAGCTGCGCCGCGCCATCGGTCCGAAGACCGACGCTACCGATCTCGAGCGCGTGGCGCGCGATGAAGGCATGACGACCATGACCGAGGACGGCATGGCCAAGTGCCGTGCGGGCCTGACCACCGTCGACGAGGTTTTTCGGGTCACCTCGAGTCTTTAGGCTGGCACGATGCCGCAGTTTCGCTATCGCGCTGTCACCCAGGCCGGAGAGATCGTCGTCGGCGAGGTGGAGGCGCATTCGCGCGAAGAGGTGGTTCGGCGCATCGAATATCTGGGCCACCTGCCGATCGAAGCCGAGATTGCGACGCGGGGGATTTTTACCCGCAGCGCCGGTGCATTCGGCGGGATGCAGCCGCGCGCCCGCGATGTGACCATCTTCTTGCGCCAGCTGGCGCTGCTCGTCGGCGCCGGCATGACTCTGGAGGCGGCGCTGCAGACGCTCGGCGACGACGCGGCGCGCGGACTGGCGCGCTTCGTCAACGCGCTGCGCTCGTCGATTTCTGCCGGCGACAGTTTCGCCGAAGCGCTCGAGCGTCATCCCGCCATCATCGAGCCCGTCTATGTGGCGATGGTGCGCGCCGGAGAGGCGTCGGGGCGGCTCGACGGCGTGTTGCGCGCGATCGTCGAGGACCGCGCCCGAAGGGAGCTTCTCGCCGAACGCCTGAATTCGGCGATCCGATATCCGCTGTTTTTGATTTCGTCCGCGGCTTTGATTCTGTTCTTTTTTCTGACCTATGTGGTTCCGCAATTCGAGCCGGTGTTCAAGGATCTCGGCGGGCGGCTCAACGCCGGCGCCGCGCTCGTGCTCACCGTGTCCACGTGGTTGCAGGGCAACCTCGACATGTTTCTCGGCGGCTGTCTCGTTGTGGTGCTCGGCGGTTGGCTTATTCTGTCGCGGCCGGGAATTCGCGCACAACTCATCGGCGTGGTCGGCGCGATTCCGGGCGTGGCCGGAACCATGCGCGATCGACGGACTGCGCGCATCGTCGGAACTCTCGGTCTGTTGGTCGCCAACGGTGTGGCGCTGCCGACCGCTCTGAAGATGCTGCGCGACGTGGTTACCGACCCCCGTTCGGTCGCTGCGCTCGATCGTTTGCACGATCAGGTGCGTAACGGCCGACGCTTCGCCGACGCGCTCGCCGACATCGACTTGCTGCCGCAGCTGGCGGTGCGCATGCTGAAAGTCGGCGACGAAACCGGCGATCTTCCGGCGATTGCCGCACATGCGGCACAATTCTACGAACATAAGCTGAGCGTCGGGCTCGATCGCCTGATGGGCGTGATCGGACCAGTGGCGATTATCTTCGTCAGTCTTCTTGTCGGTTCACTGGTTATATCTATAATGAGCGCTCTCCTGAGTATCACTGAACTTGCGATGTAACGCAGATTGCAAGAGGAGAATCGGCCGTGCTGGGAAGACAGGTAGGCCGGCGAGTGGGCGTTGCGGCGGCGCGACGCATGGCCTCGTCCGCAAGCCCCGGCTTTACTCTCATCGAAATGCTGGTGGTGCTGACGATCATCGGATTGATCGTCGGCTTGGTGGGGCCGCGGGTACTTAATTACCTCAGCGAGTCCCGCGCCAAAGCGGCAAAGTTGCAGATCGAGAGCCTCGGATCGGCGCTCGACCTGTTTTATATCGACGCCGGGCGCTATCCGACCACGTCGGAGAACCTCGATGCGCTCGTCAAACGGCCCTCCGGCGTGGAAGTGTGGAACGGGCCGTACGTCAAGGGCGGCCGGGTACCGCTTGATCCGTGGGGTCATGCCTACCACTATCGTTCGCCGGTGGAGAAGGCGCCCTATGAGATCGTGTCCTATGGTGCCGATGGTCGTGAGGGCGGCACGGGGACGGCAACCGACATCTCGAACGTTGAGCACTGACCGCAAAGCCGGCTTTACCCTCATCGAGGTGGCGGCGGTGATGCTGATCATCGCCCTGGTGGCCTCGCTGGTTGTCACGCTGACGCCCGGCACGGGACGGGCGCAGCTGAAGGCGGTAGCGATGGAAACGGCGGCGTTGCTGCGCCGTGAGCGTCTCGATGCCATTCTCAGTGGTCACGCCCGCCAGGTTTCGATCGACGGCGAACAGCGCGCGCTCGTCGGGGACGGACAGGATGTGGTGCGCATCCCACGTGACGTCGTTCTCGACATCCTCGGCGTCGACGAGCTGTGGTCGGGACGCGTGTCGGTGGTGCGGTTCGAACCGGACGGAGCGTCCACTGGGGCCGTCCTGAAACTGTCGCGCGAAGAGGCGCAGTATGAAATTCGCGTCAACTGGTATACGGGTGCGATTGCGCTCATTCCTCCGCACTGACCGCAATCGCGGCCGCGCCGGCTACCTGCTGCTCGAGGCGCTCGTCGCGCTGGCGCTGGTTTTGGCGTTCGCGGCGGTGCTGGGTCCGGTGCTGTTCCAGGCGCGGGGTATCATGACCGGCGCGGACGACCGCGTCGCCGCGCAGGCGCTGCTGCGGACCTTGCTCGATTCGCCGCTCGACCGCGCGGCGCTCGACAAGGGCAACGAGGGCAAGACCGCGGGACTGCAGTGGCGCATTACCGCGACGCCCATGCACGCGCCGAGGCGGCGCTCGGAAGATGCCGACTCTTTGGACAATCGACCGGCGATCGCGCAGAACCGCCAGCGGATGAACGCTGCACCCGGCCAGCAAGGTGACCGCAGCGTCGAGCAACAGCAAGCCAGCTGGGCGCCTTACCGCATCGTCGCCACCGTGTCCTGGGGAGGCGAGTACTCGATCACCGGCGAGACCGTGCGGCTCGGCAAGGTGCAATGATGCCGCCGCGGTCGAACAAGCGGATTGCCGGTCAGAGCGGCTTCACGCTCATCGAGGTTCTGGCGGGGCTCGCGATCGCCGCCGTGATCATCATGTCGACCGCCGCGCTGATGTGGAACGTCACGATCTACTTCGATCACGGAACGCGCAACGTCAGCGAGGCGGATCGTTTGGTACTGGCAGTCGACCGGCTGGCCGCCGACTTCGGTGCCGCACGATTTGCTCAGCGACTCACCGCATCCGGCGGTGTCGCGGCGGCATTCATCGGCCAGTCGGGCAAGGTCGGCCAAGGCTCGAAGGTGGTCTTCGTTTCGGGCGCCATCGTTTCCACGAGCCCGCAGACGGAGGAACTCGTGGTCCTGACGGTGGAGCAAGCCGGCGAAATCACGCGGCTTGTTCGCCGGCGCGCGCAATGGCTTGGTCCGCGCACCCATCTGGAGGGCATCGTGGGCAAGGATCCGGTCGCACTGCTCGAAGGACGCATCGATATTCGCTTCGCCTTCGGAAAAGTCACGTCGGATGGAGCGCTCGCCTGGCAGGACAGCTGGATCGACGAGTTTGCGCTCCCGCGTTTTGTGCGCATGAGCGTGCGTAGCCGCGGCACCGGCGCGGAACTCTTGAGCGGATCCCAGTTTGTCGTGCGCAGCAATTCGCCGCCGTCATGCGTTGCCGACGATGCCAACGCCACCTGTCTCGTCGCGGCGGCGGACAACGGCACCAATCAACCGCAGCCGGCGACCGCCACCCCACCGCAAGGGGCCGTCGGCAATCAAATTCAGGGGACGGCAAGTGAGAACCGTTGATCGGCGGCGTGGCATGGTGCTCGTCATCGTGCTGTGGACGATCGCTTTGCTCGCTGGCCTCGCCATGGCGGCATCGACGACCTTCCGCGGCTTCGCCGGCATCGTCACCGTCGATCGGGATCGGCTGAGGGCCGACGCCCTGCTCACGGCCGGAGTGGAGACGGCCGCCAAACTCATGGCCGACGCGTCCGACGGGCTGGTAGATGGGCTTGAAACCACCGTGACGCTGCCGGCCGGCTCGGTGCGGGTGCGCCTTCGCGATGAGGGCGGCCGTATCGACGTCGGCAAGGCGCCGGAAGAAGTGCTCGTCTCGCTGCTGCAATTCGTCGGCGCACAAGAGCCGCGGGACATTGCACGGCGAATTATGTATTGGCGCGATCCGGACGCCGCCTCGCGCCCAGGCAACGGCGCGTCGCCGCCGCGGAACGGCGCCCAGGCGTCACCGGCAGCCCAACCCGGCGTGCAGCCGGTGGGGGGCCGCGCCGGCATGAATGGGACGGCTGCGGGGCAGGGCGGCGCGGCCACGCCCCAAGGCCAGGCCCAGGGGCAAGACAACGACAAGCCGACGGCTGCGCCCTTCACCGACGTTCGCTTGCTTGCCCGCATCCCCGGACTCACTCCCGAGCGGGTAGCCGCGCTCCTGCCGTTGGCGACGGTATTCGGCAGCGAAACCGTCAATCCGGTGACGGCACCCGGCAACGTCCTTGCGGCGCTGCCTGGCATGGATCGCGAGCGCGTCGCGGCGATCCTCGACGCTCGCCAGCGCTTCGCCAGCGATCCGGATCGGCTGAACGCGATCCTGGGACCGGCGCAACAGTATATGCAGGTCAAGCCGCAGCAGGCCGTGTCGGTCGATCTCGTGGCCAAGCTCGCCGATGGCTTCGGCACAGCAGCGCATGCGATCATCGTCAGGCTGCAGGACGACAGCGAGCCTTATCGCGTGCTGTCGTGGACGCCGCTGCCGTATCGATGAGCGCGCTGCAGCATCGCGGGGACTGATGGCGGCACTCCGCTGATCGTCGGAATTGCCGGCCCGGCGACATGCAGTTATCGGGTGGCAAGATCTCTCTCGGTCACTACAGTTTGGTTCCGTACGAAGCTCGCTGCCGGCGAAGCGGGCAGCACGTCAGCACCCCGTTCAGGCGCGGTCGACCGGCGACGATTTGGTCTTTGGAGCACGGTGTGAGCGGCGCTTCGGTTCTGTTCCAGTCCCGCATCTTCTATGGCTGGTTCGTGGTCGCCGCCGCGTTTGCGGTGACCTTCGTCGGCTTCGGCAGTGCCTATTCGTTCGGCGCCTTTCTCGCCGCGTTGCAGCACGACTTTGCCGCATCGCGCGGCTCGGTTTCCGTCATCTTCTCGCTGGCGGGCTTCTTCTATTTCGGCCTCGGCATCATCACCGGGCCTCTGGCAGACCGCTGGGGCTCCCGAGTGCTCGCCGTGATTGGAATGATCCTGGTCGGCGTCGGCTTGCTGGCGGCGAGCATGGCCCGCAGCTTGGCGGAAGTCTATCTGGCCTACGGACTCGGAGTCGGGCTCGGCATCGGCTGCTCCTATGTTCCGACTGTCGGCGCGGTGCAGCGATGGTTCGTTCGGCGGCGTGGCTTCGCCTCCGGTCTTGCCGTTAGCGGCATCGGCGTCGGCACGCTCGTATTGCCGCCGGTCGCGGCGTTGTTGATCGAGGCGGTGGGCTGGCGTGCGACGTATGTCATCTTCGGCGGATTTGCCCTCGTGGTCGGGACCGGAATGTCTCTGATGGTCGAGGACGATCCCCGCGATCGCGGCCTGCGCCCCGACGGCGATCCGCTGCCGCCGGACGAGCCGCGGCTGCCGTCGGCCGGTACCTCCGTGCGCCAGGCGATCCGATCTCGGCGATTTGTCGGCCTCTATGCCGCCTCCTTGATCGCAGCTTTCGGCCTGTTCGTGCCGTTCGTTCACCTCGTGCCCTACGCGATCGATCACGGCGTGCCGCAGTCGTCGGCGGTGCTCTTGGTCGGCACGATCGGCGCCGGCAGCACTGCCGGCCGCTTCCTTCTCGGCGGCCTCGCCGACCGCGTCGGCCGGCCGCTGTCGCTTGTGGCGATGTTTGCCGGAATGGGGCTCGCGGCGCTGGTGTGGGCGTCGTCGACATCGCTATGGGCCCTGGCCGTCTTTGCCGGCTTCCACGGTCTCTTCTACGGGGGTTACGTCGCGCTCGCTCCGGCCGTCATCAGCGACTATTTTGGCGGGCGTAACGCAGCCAGCCTGATCGGCATACTTTATACGAGCGTGGCGTTCGGCACCCTGATCGGGCCGAGCGCCGCCGGCTTCGCGTTCGATGTGAGCCACAGCTACATGCTGCCGATCCTCGCCAGCGCCTGCGCCAACGTCGTCGCCGCATCCATCACGGCTGCGACGTCGAGAGCATGATCTCCTTCAACATGGGCAGGGGTCTCGCCCGGCCCGCTCAGACCGCATCGTGAAAGATGACGCCGAGCGTGTGCCGTGAACCCGAGCGCAGTCGGCTCACGCCGTGGCGCATGTTCACCCGATAAAGGCCGCGAGCGCCACGCACCGGGCGGTAGCGCACAGGAAAGATCACGCCTTCGCCTTGCTGCAGCGGCACGACCTCCGCGCGCGATTGCATGCGCGGCCTCTGCTCCGTCAGGACGAACTCGCCGCCGGTGAAATCGGTGCCGGGCTCGGAGAGGAGAATTGCGACCTGAAGCGGGAATACGTTCTCGCCGTAGATGTCCTGGTGGAGGCAGTTGAAGTCGCCGGTGCCGTATCGCAGCAGGAGCGGCGTCGGCCTGGTCTGACCTGCCCGGTGACAGCGCTTCAAATAGTCGGCGTGGTCGGGCGGGTAAGCGGCTTTGCCGTCGGTCGCGCCGTTCCAGCGGTTGGCCAGTTCGGCGAGCGGCGGGTAAAGGGCACTGCGCAGCGCCGCCACGGCTTGCGGCAGCGGATAGGCGAAATACTTGTATTCGCCGCGGCCGAATCCGTGGCGTGCCATGACGATGCGGCTGCGGAAAAGTTCGTCCGACGCGTAGCCTTGCACGAGCGCTTCGCACTCCGGCCTCGACAGCAATGGTCCGGTCGTCGCGCAGCCATAGGTGTCGAGATCGGACGCGGCGGTGGTCCAGTCGAGCGCCGCGACGCGCGCGGCAATCGACGATGCCATCGACATTTTACTCCGCGGTCTCTTGCGCGTCCGCATCGTGGTGCCGTGCTGTTCGGTTTCGGATGGCCCCTTTTGCTGGCCACGCCGTCGGCGGTGCAAACGTTGTGGGCGAGGCGAGCTCATAAGACACGAGGCAGAATAAGACGACGACCCGAAATCTGCATGAGCGCGCGCGCGGCGCCCCGCTCGGCGTGGGGCGGCAGGCCGGCGGCTAGGCCGGTTGCCGGCCGGCGTTTATAGTGCTGGACGATGAAAGCGGTGGATTTCGACTACCTGCAGCCGCGCAGCGTGCCGGAGATTTGCGATTTACTCGCGGCGGGGAAGGGCGAAGCGCGCATTCTCGCCGGCGGGCAGTCGCTGGTACCGATGCTTGCAATGCGACTGGCCCGGCCGGACGTGGTCATCGATATCAATCGCGTCGATGAGCTGCACGGCATCGACACCGCCGCGGACGCGGTCGCCATTCGCGCCTGCACGCGGCAGGCTCGAGCGCTCGATGACCCGACGGTGCGCACGCGGTTGCCGCTTCTGGCCAAGGCGCTGTCGTTCGTCGGGCACCGCCAGACCCGCAATCGCGGGACGATCGGCGGCAGCCTCGCCAACGCCGATCCGTCGGCGGAAATCGGCCTTGCCGCGCTTGCCATGGGCGCCGAAATCGAGGCGCGCTCGAAGGCCGGCGACCGCACGATCCCGGTCGGGGAATTTTTTGTCGCCCCCATGGTCACCGCCCTCGCCGCCGACGAGTGTCTCACGGCGATACGGTTTCGGCGCTGGAACGAGCAGGGTTCGCTCGGCACCGGATTTCAGGAGACGAGTATTCGCCGCAGTGACTTCGCGCTCGCCTTGGCGGCGGTTCAGCTCACCCTCGACCGCGGGGGAACGTGCTGCCGCATTGCCGTGAGCCTCGGGGCCTCCGGCACGAAGCCGCAGCGGCTCACCGAGATCGAGCAGGCGCTGATGGGCACAAAGCTTGGCAAAGCGGAGCTCACCGAAGCCGAGCGTCTTGCGCATGATGGCATCGATGCGGTTTCTGATATTCACGCCTCGGCAGCGCACCGGCGCCGGATTGCCGGTGTGCTCGCCGCGCGCGCCATCGCCGAGGCGCGCGATGACGCTCAGTCCCGGCGAAGCTGAAGCCATGTCGCTGCACGAGATCACGGTTATGGTGAACGGAACGGTGCACACCGCGCGCGTGCAGGCGCGGCTCACCCTGGTCGATTTCCTGCGCGAGGTGCTCATGCTCACCGGCACCCACACCGGTTGCGAGCACGGCGTATGTGGCGCATGCACCGTGATGCTGGACGGCAGCTCCGTTCGCTCCTGCCTCGTTTTCGCAGTCCAGGCCGCGGGCTCGCAGGTGCTGACCGTCGAGGGTTTGGCCCCAGACCCCGAAGGCATGAGCGTCCTGCAGGATTCGTTCTGTGAATTGCACGGACTGCAATGCGGCTTCTGCACGCCGGGCATGCTCATCGCCGCCCACGACCTGCTGCAGCACAATCTGGCGCCGACCGAGGAGGACATTCGCGAAGCCATCGGCGGTAATCTCTGCCGCTGCACCGGCTACAAACAAATCGTCGACGCGGTCGCACTGGCGGCCGAGCGGCTTTCGCGCGCCAACGCTCCGAAGGGTTCGGCCGGAGACGCGGCATGACCGCCGACGTGCGGGCCGGCTTCCGCTATATCGGCCAACGCCGCCGGCCGAAGGAGGATCGCCGCTTCGTGACCGGCTCCGGCCGCTATGCCGCCGACGTTACCCTGCCGGGAATGCTGCACGTCGCTCTGGTGATGAGTCCCCATCCGGCGGCGCGGATCGTCGCGATCGATACCGCGGCGGCGCTGGCGCTGCCGGGGGTTCGCGCGGTGGTCACCGGCGCCGAATTGATGCAGGGGACCGAGCCGATCCTCAGCGGCCTCGACCTGCCGAGCATGAAGCGATACCCGCTAGCGCTCGGCGTGGTGCGCTACGCCGGCGAGTGGGTTGCCGCGATTGTCGCCGAGAGCCGCGCGCTCGCCGAAGATGCCGCCGAACTGGTCGAGGTCGACTACGAGCCGCTGCCGCAAGTCATCGATCCCGAGGCGGCAATGCAGCCGGACGCGCCGCGCGTTCATGGCGATCTCGATGGCAACGTGCTCTATCGTCGCCGCTTCGTCTGGGGTCCGGTGGCGGCGGATTTTGCTGCGCCGGCTCACAAGGTGGCGTATCGGGCGCGTTGGCACCGCAGCGCGACCGTGCCGATCGAGACTTTCGGGGTCGTCGCCCGCTGGAATCCGGCACAGCAGCTTCTCGATGTCTGGGCCTCGGTGCAGATGCCGAAATTTCCCGAGCACCTGGCGCGAGCGCTGCGTCTGCCGGGCAGTGGAATTTGCGCCCATTTCGATGTCGACGTCGGCGGCAGCTACGGGGTCAAGCGCGGGCTGAAACATGCGATCCTGGTCGGCTATCTGGCCCGCAGCCTGGGGGTCCCGGTACGGCTCCTGGAAGATCGGCTCGACAACATGCGGGGCGGGGACGCCCACGGTCCCGACCGCATCTTCGACGTCGAGATGGCGTTCGATGATGATGGTGTCGTGCGCGCGCTGAAGATACGTGCCATCGACGATGTCGGCGCCTATGCGGGCCGCGCGGCGCTGCAGCTCGGCAAGCCGATCACCGCCATTGTCGGTCCGTATCGCATCCGCAGCGTGGCATACGAGCCGATCAGCGTCTGTACCAACAAGACGCCGGAAGAAGCGGTGCGCGGCTTCGGCCAGGGTCCGACCAATTTCGCGCTCGAGACCGGCATGGATCTGATTGCCCGGCAGCTCGGTCTTGATCGTGTCGAGGTGCGCCGGCGCAATCTCATCCGCACGGACGAGTTCCCCTACACCATTCCGAGCGGCAGCAGCTACGACAGCGGCGACTACCATGCCGTGCTCGATAAGGTGCTGGCCGCCGCCGATTGGAGCACGCTCGTCGAGCGGCGCGACGCCGCGCGCGCCGCCGGCCGGCTCGCGGGTGTCGGGTTGTGCTGTTGCCTCGAGCCGAGTGGCGGGAATGCTTCCTTCGAGCCGCTGTTCAATCCGCAAGCTTCGAACACGACGTGGATGGAAGGCTGCCAGATCAAGGTCGATCAGACCGGTTCCATTGTTGCATCGATCGGCACCAATTCGTCCGGCCAGGGTCATGAAACCCTGGTGGCGACGGTGGTGGGCGAAGTGCTGGAGCGCGATCCCGACACGGTCCGTGTGGTGCGTGCGGATTCCCTCGGCGCGCTGCCGAGTCATAGCGCGGTCGGCAGCCGCATGGCGATCATGCTCGGCGGCGCCGCCGCCGGCGCGGCCCGAAAGCTCAAGCAGGGCCTCATCGCCATCGGCGCTCACAACCTCAAGGTGGCGGCCGAGGCTTGCATCTATGTTGATGGCGCGGTGGCCCTCGCCGCCGATCCAGCCGAGCGATTAGGCTGGCAGCAGCTCATCGACATTGCCCACCGCCATTTCCACCTGTTGCCGCCCGGCACGGAGCCCGGTCTGCAAGCGAGCTACGTCTGGGAGGTTCCGACCGGTGGCGCTCTGCCGGGGGCCGACGGGCGGGTGCAGATGTATCCCTGTTATACGTTCGAGTCGCACGTGGTTTATGCCGAGATCGACCGCATCACCGGTCAAACACGGCTCGGCGGTTATTTTGCCGGACACGATTGCGGGGTCATGATCAATCCCGACATCGTCCACGGCATGACCTATGGGGGAATCGCCCACGGCATCGGCGCGGCGCTCTACGAGCGGTTTCACTACGACGACGACGGGCAATTGCTCAGCGGCTCGTTCATGGACTACCTGATACCGAGCGCGCACGAGGTGCCGAATATTGTCATCGTCGATCACTGCACGCCCTCTCCGCTGACGACGTTCGGCCAAAAGGGTTCCGGCGAGGCGGGTTATCTCGGGGCGCCAGCCGCGATCGCCAGCGCGGTCAACGACGCGCTGGCGCCGCTCGGGTTGCACATCGCGGTCGTGCCGATGACGGTGGCGGCGCTCGGCGATTTGCTCGCGACCAAGGACGTGCAGCGGTGATCGTCGACGCGCACGCGCACTACGTGCCGGACGCCATGCTCGATGCGCTCAAGAGCGAGCGCCGTCTTTTTCCTTCGATCGCGGTGAACAGCGAGTGCGGCGAGGTCACGCTCGCCTTTGCGGGCGGCGCGCCCACCCGGCCCGTTTCGCGCAAACTCGTCGATCTGACCCAGCGCCGCGACTGGCTCGCTAGGCGCAACATCGATTGTCAGCTCGCGGGCGGCTGGGTCGATCTGTTCGGCTATGAGCTGCCGCCCGAAGAGGGTGCCGACTGGTGCCGCTTCGTCAACGAGCACATGCGCAGTGCGGCGACGGCGCTGCCGGCGCTGCGGCCTCGCCGGCGGCGCCCCTGATAGATCAAGAGCACCTGATCGCGGCCGCGCAGCTTTGCCGATGCGGTCCCGCGGTGCTCGCGCCGCGATCCGCGCACCTCGAAGAGATCGGCAAAATCATTTGCAAACAGGATCGAAACCCGCAAATCGACCGCGCGATCGCTGTAGCTGCGGATGCCGAATCGCTGATAGGCAGTGTCGCGCCACAGAAGGATCGTGCGCAGGATATGCATCGTGTCTTTTTCCAGCACGATGTGCTGGTCGGCGATGAGGTCGCGATTGGTCAGATCGACGAAGAACGCCGAATTGTCGTCGCGCAGATTCGACCCGAGCAGCAATGGCGGATGGTCATTGATCAGGAGCTCGAGACGCGACAGATACCGCGTGTCCTGATGGAACAGGCCGGCGGAGCCGCCGGGCAAGGCCGGGATATCGCCGCGGCTGTCGAGAACGACGAACGTGTCGCCGTATTTGAGCGAACGGGGTGGCCGGGTCGAAGCCAGGGCGTCCGTGAGGTAGAATGGCGCTTCGGCCGGACTCTCGAATGCGGACACTTGCGCCGCGGTTTTCGGGGACATCGTATTCGCTCAAGCTGTGGCAGAACCCGAAATAGCGTCTCGCAAGACGATGTTGCGGCACGCCGTTACGCATGCCGGCTGCGTTCGTTTTGCATGGTGACGCTTTTGGCGCACGCTGCGGCATCCCGGCGAGAGGCGTTCGGCAGGACAGCAAGGGACAAGCGTTGCCGAGGCCAAGAGTTCCATGCGGATCGAGGAAAATTGGGGATGGGAAAACGATGACCACACCGGCCACAGCGGCTGATTACACATCGGTGCCGTCGTGGGCGCGCTGGGGTCAACTTGCCGGCGGTATCGTGAGCATGGTGATGATCGCCAACCTGCAATACGGCTGGACGCTTTTCGTCGATCCGATCGAACAGAAATATCATTGGGACAGCGCCGCAATTCAGGTCGCGTTCAGCATCTTTGTCGCGACGGAGACCTGGCTCGTACCCATCGAAGGCTGGTTCGTCGATCGATTCGGGCCGCGGCCGGTCGTCGCCGTGGGCGGCGTCCTCGTCGCCTGCGCCTGGGCGCTGGATTCGCAGGCGAGTTCGCTTGCGGAGCTGTATGGAGCGGCCGTGCTTTCCGGCATCGGCGCGGGCGCGGTCTACGGGACCTGCGTGGGCAATGCGCTCAAATGGTTTGCCGATCGCCGCGGTCTCGCCGCGGGCCTGACCGCAGCGGGCTTCGGCGCCGGCGCTGCCGCAACCGTCGTGCCGATCCGCGAGGTGATCCTGGCATACGGCTACCAGTCGGCGTTTCTATGGTTCGGCCTCGGGCAAGGACTGATCGTCTTGGCTGTCTCGCAATTCCTTCGCGCGCCGGGACCGGGTGAGGCGCAGAAGCCGGCGACGCGGCTTGCGCAAACGCTGCGCGACTACACGCCGCTCGAAATGCTGCGCTCGCCGGTCTTCTGGGTGCTCTACGTCATGTTCGTCATGGTGTCGGCGAGCGGCTTGATGGCGACCGCGCAGATCGCGCCTATCGCCAAGGACTTTCAGCTCGCCGACCGCGAGGTGACGATCGCCTTCGTCACCGCCACCACATTGAGTGCGGCGCTCGTGATCGACAGCGTCTGCAACGGTCTCGCCCGGCCGTTCTTCGGGTGGATTTCAGATCTCATCGGTCGCGAGAACACCATGGCGATCGTGTTCACCATTGGGGCTGTGGCCTACTGGGGCCTCGACGCCTTTGGGCACACGCCCAACCTATTTGTTCTCGGAGCCGCGCTTATTTTTTTCACCTGGGGCGAGATCTTCAGCCTCTTTCCGTCGACCTGCACCGACATTTTTGGAGCAAGATACGCGACCACCAACGCCGGCCTGCTTTATACCGCCAAGGGAACCTCGGTCTGGGTGGTGCCTCTGGCGAGCTTGCTCAAGGCGACGACCGGCCACTGGCACTGGGTTTTCATCACCGCTACGATGATGAATCTCACCGTCGCGGCGCTCGCGCTCTTCGTCCTGAAGCCGATGCGACGCCGGCTTGCGAGGCTAGGCTGAGCGCGACTAATAAGAGATAATGCGGGACGCGCGAGCGTTCGCGGGCGGTTGCGCCTTCGCTCGGCGAACGGTCGATGGCGCTCTGCCGGGTAGCACCGGTTTGATGCGTTTCATTGGAGAAACCCATGGCTGATGTGTTGGCGAAAGCGAAGACCCCGCAGACAACGACCGCAGAAGACACCCTGCGAA
>Ga0187782_10001250_pt1 | contig 18251 bp, 15 predicted proteins | sample 0715_SJ02_MP15_2_FD_132454 | JGI IMG/M metagenome (GOLD analysis project Ga0187782, IMG submission 132454) | Tropical peat soil microbial communities from peatlands in Department of Meta, Colombia - 0715_SJ02_MP15_20_MG | ecosystem: Environmental > Terrestrial > Soil > Wetlands > Peat | place...
ATCCGATTCGACGTTGCTAAGGCTGTTGGCCTTTGCTTACGGATCCACGGGTGAAACCGAAAAGTCTGTTGCCGCATTTCATCAGGCCGCGGCGAGCGACGCGGGCGTTGAGAATCAATACGATTGCGGAGTCGGGTTTATTCAACTTGGCGCTTTGTCGCAGGCGCTCGAACTCTTCACCGCAGCCACGAAGACCCATCCGGAGTCGCCACGTTTGTGGCTTGGCCTGGGGATTGCCGAGCATCTTCTTGATCACAAACAGGAGGCCGTTTCCGCGCTGCTCCGCTCTGCGGACACCGACCCTGATTTTCTACCGCCGCTCGCACTGTTGGCTCAACTCTCCAGCTTGTCCGATCAGACGAAAGCCGACCTTCGCGGCCGGCTTGCACGCTATCTGGTGGCTCGTCCGGAGGATGCCGAGGCGCACTTTGCGTATGCTCTTGTGTTGAAACAGGCGCGGCCGGACGAAAGCAGCAATTCCCAGGGGGAGATTACTTCGCAGCTGAAACGCGCTCTTCAATTGAATCCCCGGATGGCTGGAGCGCACTTCTTGCTTGGCGATATGGAAAGCGAGGCAAACAATTTGCCCGCGGCAATCGATGAGTATGCTGCGGGGTTGAAACTTGAACCTGGGAACGCTCGGGCACACTATCGGCTTGCACTGCTGTATCGCCGCAACGGCCAGCAGGAAGCCGCCCGCAAGGAAATGGACGCCTACCGCGAGCTCCACGGAAAACCAGGCGATGAGGACGCTGCGGATGCGACTGCTAGTTTTTCCCTCGCCATGCCGTCAATCCAGCCTATCCCTGCGCAGCGAAGTTGCGGCTTCAAACCGAAGTGACATTTCCGTGCATGGATGGCGTTGTCAGTTGGCGAAGCTGACGCGGATTTCGTCGGCGACCTTGAGGGCGTGTTCGATGCACGTGCCGACGGCGGGGCCGTTGAGGTAGTTACCCACGAGATGCAAGCCGTGGAATTGCGCGCGCAGCTTTTCGACCGCGGCCAGGCGCGCGGTGTGGCCGAGATTGTACTGGGGAATGGCGCGCGGCACGATGTTCACGTTGGAAAAGAGCGGCTGATTGCGAATCTTGAGAATGGGCGTGAGTTCGCGGTGAACGAGCGCGACGAGTTCCTCCGCGGGTTTCTGCAGCGCGCTGGGATTGGTAGCGCCGCCGACGAAACTGGTGAGCAGGGCATAGCCTTCGGGCACGCGGCCTGGAAAAAGGGAGGAGTTCCACACGGTGCCAAGGACACTCAAGCCCGACGAGCGCGGCACGAGGAAGCCGAAACCTTCGAGTGCATCGCCTATGTCGGTCTTGCGATAACCCAGGGCGACAACCGCGATACCCGCATATTCAATCGGCGCCAACTGCGTCTCGAATCCGAGATTCAGCGGAGCAAGAAGCGTTCCCGCAACATTGGTGGGCACAGCCAGAATGAGCCGCTGGGCTTCGATGGATTCTTCACCGCGCGGTGTTCGGGCCGCTACGCGGAAGCGCGGAGCCTTCGGCTCCGGTGAGTGATCGAGCGCGGCAAGCGAAGTGACTTCAGCGTTGCAAACGAGACGTTCACCGAGATCGTTGGCCAGGGCATGCGTGAGGGCTTGGTTGCCTTGCTGGAACGTCTGCAACGTGGCTTTCTCGCGGGGAAGGTTGCCGCGCTTGGCTTTGCGCTGCTTCATCACCGGGAACATGCCGCGAAGAATGCTGCCGGAAGCCATTTCCGCTTCATGAAGAATGGGAAAAGCCGCGCGCAGACTGAGCTTTTCGGGATCGCCGGCATATACACCGGAAACAAATGGGCCGACGAGGCGATCCAGCAGCGTCACAGAAAATTTGCGACGGATAAAATCGGCGATGGATTCGTCGGGCTCCAGGGCGTGGGACTTGCCGAGGACGTCGCGAATAATTGCGCTGCGCGTCCCGCCTGCCATCAACGGAGACGCGAGCAGGCCCGGGCCCATGGGGACATTTTGCAAGTGGCCGTCGATGAGCACGTAGCGCGGCGCTTTCGGATCGGCCAGCAGGCGCTGGTCGAGAATCTGCAGATCGCGGCACAGAGCGGTGAGGCTGGCATTTCCCGCGAAGCTTTGCGGGCCCCACTCGAGAAGGAAGCCATCGCGCTGAGCGGACTGGATGACGCCGCCGGGACGCGGCGCGGATTCAAAAACCAGAGTAGAGATTCCCGCTTTCTGCAGCGCGTACCCGGCCGTCAGGCCAGAGATGCCCGCGCCTACGACGAGTGCTTGGACCTGGGTGGACATGAGATGAGTATACAGTCCTCAGTAATCAGTTTTCAGTGCGAAGACAAAAGCCCGTCCGTTGTCATTCCGAGCGAAGCGAGGAATCTGCTTTTTACGATCGCGCTTAAGAAAAGCAGATTCCTCGGGCGAAAACCGCCCTCGGAATGACAGCTACATTACAAAGTCTTGGAAAACAGCGGGCGCGCCGCTAATTGCTGCTTTTCTAGGTACGGATCGAACACCATGGCGAGATTGCGGATGAAAATGCGGCCCAGCCAGGCGGCGCGGATTTCTTTTTCATTCATGACCACGAGGCCGTCATCCTGAGGCATTTTCAAGCGTTCGAGTTCCGGAGCGAAGTATTCATTGAAGTCGATGGCAAATTTTTGGGAAATCTCATCCTTGACAATCACGGTGTGGCAGAGAAGGCGGCTGATGACCTCGCGGCGGATGAGGTCGTCCTGAGAGAGGCGATAGCCGCGCATGGTGGCGATGCCGCGCTCGTTCACGGTTTTTTCCCAATTGGGGATGTCGCGATGATTTTGCGCGTAGGTGTCCTGAATGCCGCTGATGGCGGTGATGCCCATGCCGTAAAGATCTGCGCCGGCCTTGGTGGTGTAGCCCTGGAAATTGCGGTGTAGCGTGCGATTGCGTTGCGAGACGGCAAGTTCGTCGTTTTGTTTGGCGAAATGGTCCATGCCGATGTACAGATAACCTGCTTCGAGGAACTTCAGCAGGCCGCTGCGGAAAATATCGAACTTCTTCATGCCTTCGGGAAGATGAACCACAAAAGAGCCTTGTTGTTTCTTCAGCCAGGGCACGTGCGCGTAGCTGAACATGGCGATGCGATCGGGCGAAAGGCCGACGATTTGCTCGACGGTGTGGGCGAAGCTTTCTCCGGTCTGATAGGGCAAGCCGTAAATCAGATCGACATTGATGCTGTCGAAGCCCAACTGCCGGGCAAGGGCGATGGTGTCGCGGGTCATTTCGTACGGCTGGACGCGGTGCACGGCCTTCTGGACATCTTCCTTGAAATCCTGAATGCCCATGCTGAGGCGATTAAAACCCATCTTGTGGATGGTCTCCATGTGCGCAGGAGTGGTGACCCGCGGGTCGATCTCGATGCCAATTTCTGCGTCTGGAGCGAAGGTGAAGCGTTCGCGCGTGTAGGTGAAGAGATCTTCCATCTGCTCCGGCGAAAGATATGTGGGCGTGCCGCCGCCCCAGTGGAATTGCGTGACCTGGCGGGAACGAGAAACGCCGCGAGCGATGTGGTCGACTTCCTTTTTCAAAGTGGCGAGATACGGCGGCGTACCGCTCTTATCTTTGCGAATGATTACGTTGCAGGCGCAGAACAAGCACAGGCTTTCGCAGAAGGGAAGATGCATGTACAGGGAAACAGGAGTGGCCTTGCGGTCAGCGTCGGCGATGGCGGCTTCGAATTCTGTGGGGCCGAAGGTGTCGGTCCACACGGGCGCTGTGGGATAGCTGGTGTAGCGCGGACCGGGGCGGTTATAGCGCTCGACGAACTCTTCGCCAACAGAAAGCTCCTGCTGCATCTGGCGGAGAGTTGGGTTCAGAACAGCCATTACAAGTACCTCCAGTGGTCAGGGGCGCAGCTGCACAGCCGACCGGGCACCGTGAAGCGCGGCTCGCTGGCCAGTGGTGATGAAAAGTTCAGCATTCTCGACCGGCGTGTGTTGCAAAATTCCATGGCCAAGGTTCAGGATGTGCCCGCGACCCTCCAGCTCACCGACGATATCGAGCGTGGCCTGACGAATCTTCTCTTCGGGACCTAGCAGAATGGCGGGATCCAGGTTGCCCTGAAGAGTCACGCGCGGGCCAGCCAGGCGGCGGACTTCGGCGAGGCACACGCGCCAGTCGACGCTGAGGACGTCGGCCCCCGCCTTTACGATAGCTGGGAGGAGGTGGTGTGACGCCTTAGTGTAATAAATGACCGGAACAGCATGGCCGAGGCCGCAAATCACTTCTTGCACCGCAGGCAGAACGTATTCGGTGTAATCGTGGAGGTCCAGTTCGCCGCACCAGGTGTCGAAGATCTGCACAGCGGTCACGCCCGCGGCTATTTGGGCTTGCAGGTAGGGAATTGTGGCTTGGGCGATCCGGTGCAGGAGTTCACGGAAAACCCGAGGCTGGTGATACAAGAAGTTCTTGACGGACGCAAAACCTTCTTTGGTTCGGCCCTCGACCATGTAACAGGCCAGCGTCCACGGGGAAGCGGCAAACCCGAGGACAGGCACGTCGGGACCCACGTGCTTCACCGTGCGGCGAAGGGCTTCCATCAGGAAGCCCGTCTCCTGCTCGGGGTCGAAGGCGTGAAGCTTTCTCACGTCGGCCTCGCTGCGAACAGGCTGTGGCAGGTTCGGCCCGGCGTCCTCGAGCTCCAGGGGCAGGCCCATCGCTTCGGCGGGGATCAAAATATCGGAAAAAATGATGACCGCGTCTACGCCAAGGCGCCGAAGTGGCTGAAGGGAGACCTCGACGGCAAGCTCCGGGGTCTTGCAGACCTGCAGAAACGAGTGTTTGGCGCGAAGTTCCCGGTATTCGGGAAGGTAGCGTCCCGCTTGACGCATCATCCAGACGGGGAGACGCGGGACGCGTTCGCACCGGCAGGCGCGCAGAAACAGCTCCTTGCGGGTAATGGCAGGGTCCTTGAGGTTCATCTACAGCAGGATAACAAATCCGCGAGATTCGTGCCGCGGCACTGTAGCAGCGGCTTTACGCCGCTGCTGCGGCGGGGTAAACCCGCCTCTACACGCGTAGGGGCACAGCAGTGCTGTGCCCCATTCAAGGCACCTTTAGGTCTTGCCGAGAAGGGGTCCAGCGGTGCTGGACCCCTACGGCCGCAGGCGAGGAATGGCTGTGCCACGCTGGAGGAATGTCGGGATGCCAGCAATTAAAGTAACACTTTAACTATTAGAGATTGTTTGTTCGAATGCGAAAACTATTCGCAAATCGTTGAATTGTCGGCATGCCGACAATTCTTGGTCCCGAAGTCACGAGCTACACTGCGAGAAGTGCAGCTACTGCGCTATACTCGGAGAATCTTGAAAAACGCGCAAGATGGGGCAGGGCGCGCTCCCGCAACCCCCAGATCGGCGCGGAATGCCGATGACTGAAACGTTCATAATCACCACTGCTTTGGCCTACCTGCTGAGCTTGGTACTGTATCTTCGCTTCTTGTACACGGGGAAGGACTTTACCGGTAGGCTCGCTACCTTACTGATGTTTCTGGGTTTATTGACACACTACCTATCCCTACTGATGCGCGCCAAGGGGACACATACAGTCCCATATCACGACTTGCAGGGCTCCATGTCTTTGTTCGGGTGGCTGCTGGCGGTCACGTACTTATGCCTGGAAATCTACCACCGGCAACGAACCGTTGGAGCCTTTGTCCTGCCGATCATCCTGGCGTTTTTCTTCTCCGCTTATCTGTTGCCGAACCACGCCGGGACACCAACCGCAGCGCATGGAGTGGTCTTCGCGCTGCACGTCACTCTAAGCATTCTGGCGTATGCGGCGTTCGCGCTGTCGTGCGTGTTGAGCCTGATGTACCTCGGAGAGGAACGCCTGCTACGGATTCGACGGCTCGGGGATGTGGTATGGAGGCTGCCTCCGCTGGAATTGCTGGAGAGGATGAGCCACACCAGCGTGCTGGTCGGATTAATCACGATTGCGGTTGGAACAGCATTGGGATTTGTGGCTGTGGAGCGCTTGCCGGACCAGCCGCACTTCGACCCGAAGTACCTGGTGACCTTGGTGGTCCTGGGAATGTACGCGGCATATTTCCAATTGGCGCGCACCGCAGCGTGGCGAGGGGCCCGGGCGTCGAAATTGTGCGTATTCAACTTTGTGCTGGTGGTGCTGAGCTTTACGGTGGTGAACCTGTATCTTTCGCCACATCATCGCTATTTTTAGCGGCGGGTGCATAGCGGGGTTCCAAGCGGTCGGGCGCACAGCCAAGAGTGGCTGTGCCACGGTTAGGAGCGCGCAAATCGCGGCATGGAGCTAGTCCTCGTTGGTCTGAATTTCCGAACAGCGCCCGTGGAGGTGCGGGAAAAGGTGTCTTTCTCGCAAGAGCAGGCGCTGCAGGCGGCGGAGGATTTGCGGTCGCAGGGGATTCTGGAAGAGACGCTGGTACTTTCCACGTGCAATCGCAGCGAAGTGTACGGCGTGCGGCCAGTAGGAAACCGGGAGTCGGCAGCGGCGCTGGCGTCGTATTTGTGCAAGTTCCATAAAATGCAGCCGGACGTGCTGAATCCGGCGCTGTTCCATCATTACGATCATGACGTGGTGCGGCACTTGTTTCGCGTGGCGGCGGGGCTGGAGTCGATGCTGTTGGGAGAAGCGGAGATTCTTGGCCAGGTGAGGGACGCATACCTGCGGGCGTATGAGGGACACGTCACGGGGCCGGTATTGAACCGGCTGTTTCAGGCGGCGCTGGAAATCGGGAAGCGCGTGCGCGCGGAGACAGAGCTGGGGACGCGCCCGATGGGCGTGGCGTCGGCTGGAATGAAGCTCGCTGAACGGATTTTCGGCAAATTGAACGACCGCAGCGCGCTGGTGTTAGGCGCCGGAACGATCAGCGAGCAAGTGGTGTCGCAACTCCGCGACCGCAATATCGGGCGCCTGTACGTGTCGAACCGTTCGCGAGACAAAGCCGAGGAATTCGGGCGGCAGTACAACGGCAAGGTCATCGAGTGGGGCGAATGGGACGCCGCGCTGAAACTCCCTGACGTGATTGTCTCGGCGGTGGGCGTGCAAGACGTGCTGCTCACCAAGCCGCTGATGGAAAGGGCCATGTCCGCGCGCGGGAATCGCGCCCTGTTCCTGATGGATTTGGGATTGCCGCGCAACGTGGAGCCCGCGGTCGGCAAACTGTACAACATTTTCCTGTACACCATCGACGACCTGACGGAAATCGTGCAGCAAAACCGCGAGGCCCGGGAGAGTGAAGTTCCGAAGGCGGAGGCGCTGGTCGAGGAGCACGTTGCGAAATTCATTTCCTGGCAAGCGAGCGTGGAATTGATTGGAGTTCTGGACACCTTGCGCGGCAGCCTGAAAGAGAGACGCGCGGCTTTTTTGGCGGAAAAACTCGCCGGCATCAATCATTTCAACGCCCAGGACCGCGAACAGATCGGTGGCCTGATGGACGAACTGATTGAGCAACTGCTGATCGTTCCGGCCGAGCGCCTGCGGGCGGAGAAAGAGCTGCGCAAGAAGATTCAGAGCGTGGAAGCGATTCGCGCGTTGTACCTTTCCGACCGGGAGAAACCGTGAGGCATCTTCGCATTGGCAGCCGAGGCAGCATCCTTGCGCGCTGGCAGGCGGAATTCGTGCGCAAACAGCTCTTTCAGGTTATCGGCGTGGAAGCGGAGGTGGTGATTATCAAGACCTCCGGAGACAAGATGCAGCAGGCGCCGCTGACACAGATCGGCGGAAAGGGAATATTCATCAAGGAATTGGAAGAAGCGCTGCTCGAGGAGCAGGTTGACCTGGCGGTGCACAGCGTAAAGGACATTCCAACGGAAACGCCGGGGCGCTTACATTTTCCAGCGGTATGCCGGCGTGACGACGTGCGGGACTGCTTGGTTTCGCACAATGGCATGGGTTTGGCGCAGTTAAAGCAAGGGGCGCGCGTTGGGACGAGCAGCCTGCGAAGGCAAGCGCAACTCCGGCACCATCGCCCGGACCTGGATATTCGCGAATTGCGGGGGAACGTCGATACACGCTTGCGCAAAGTTGAGAGCGGGGAGTACGACGCCATTGTGCTATCGAAAGCCGGCTTAGACCGACTGGGCTGGAGCCAGAAAATCACGGAGCCGCTTTCCACGGAGATTTCTTTGCCGGCCGTGGGGCAGGGGGCGATCGCCATTGAATCGCGTGTGTCGGATCCAGACACCTCGCAAATTTTAGGGAAACTCGATGACGCAGAAACTCGCACCTCGATTATTGCCGAACGCGCGCTGCTCTCGACGATGCAGGGAGGCTGCCAAGTGCCGCTGGGCGCCTGGGCGCGGCTGGAACGTGGTGAACTGGTGATGGAAGCGGTAGTGTGCTCCGTCGATGGCGCGCAGTACGTGCGGCAAAGGGCCAGCGCGCCTCCGGATCAGGCCGCGCCATTGGGTCAGCACATGGCGCAGTTGCTGATTGAAGGCGGGGCGCGGAACATTCTGGATGAGGTGCATCGCGCCCGTGGGTGAGCAAGCTTCCAATGCGCTGAAGGGGAAGCGCGTGGTTGTGACGCGCGCGGCGGAGCAGAGTGAGCAACTGGTGAAAGAGTTGAAGGACCGAGGCGCGGTGCCGGTGTTGTTGCCGATGGTGGCGTTTGCGCCGCCGGATGACTCTGCGCCGTTGGACCAGGCGATTCGCCAATTGTCTGCTTATGATTGGGTGTTTGTGACCAGCCAAAATGCCTTGCGTGCGCTGCGGGAACGCTGCGGCTTGCTGAAGTTCAACTTGCCTGAGACATTCTCGGGCGTGAAGATTGCGGCAGTGGGACCCGCAACCAGCGAAGCGGTCGAGAATGCGGGACTCCGCGTGGCGTACGTCGCTTCGAAACACACAGGAGTCGCGCTGGCGGGGGAGTTGGCGAACGAGGTTCGCGGTAAACGTGTGCTACTGCCTCGGAGCGACCGCGCGAACCCGGAGCTAGTGGAAGAACTGAAGCGGCTCGGAGCGGACGTGACCGAAGTCTGCGCGTACAAGACCATTCCTCCTGAGAAGCGCGACATGGATGCGGCCGCGAAGACGGCCGAAGGGGCAGACGCGGTGTTGTTCTTCAGCCCTTCGGCGGTACATCATCTGCAAGAGTTGCTGGGGAACGAGAAGTTTCTGAAGTTGTCGCGACGCAGCGTGTTTGCGGCGATCGGCCCGGTTACGGAAGAAGCGTTGCGGCGGGCGAGTGTGGAACGTGTGCTTGTCGCGCGCGATACTTCTGTGACTGCGGTTGTTGAGGCGCTAGGGGATTATTTTGTGCAGGAAGGCGCAGGTTTATCTGCAGGGGTGAAACCACGATGAGTTTTCCAATACATCGGCCCAGGAGGTTGCGGCGCACGGAGAAACTGCGGAGTCTTGTCCGCGAAACTCGCCTCAGCACTGCGGGCCTGCTGTATCCCATGTTCGTGTGTCCGGGGACAAAGGTGCGGAACGAAGTCAGCTCGATGCCGGGCATCTTCCAGCAGTCGGCGGATCAAATCGTAGAAGAATGCCGCGAGGTCGAATCGCTCGGCTTGCCGGGGGTGATTCTGTTCGGGCTGCCTGAGCGAAAAGATGCAGAGGGAAGGAGTTCGCTGGCAGCTGACGGAGTTGTGCAGCGGGCCATTGAAGGAATCAAGAAAGCAAAGCTCGACTTGTTGGTGATTACCGACGTTTGCCTGTGCGAATACACGGATCACGGACATTGCGGCGTGATTGAACATGGAGAAGTGGCCAACGATCCCACGCTGGAGATTCTGAGCGAGCAGGCGCTTTCCCACGCGCGGGCGGGCGCGGACTTGGTTGCGCCTTCCGACATGATGGACGGGCGCGTGGGTGCCATCCGGCAAAAGCTGGACAAGCACGGATTCGAAAACGTGGCGATTATGGCGTATGCCGCGAAGTATTGTTCGGGATTCTACGGACCTTTTCGCGAGGCGGCGCAATCGGCGCCCAAGATGGGGGACCGGCGCAGTTACCAGATGGACCCGGCAAACGCGCGGGAGGCCTTGGTAGAAGTTGCGATGGATTTGGAAGAAGGCGCGGACATCGTGATGGTCAAGCCGGCTTTGCCTTACCTGGACATTGTGAAAGGCGTGAGGGAGAAATTTGATGTTCCGGTGGCGGCTTACAATGTCAGCGGTGAATTTGCGATGGTGAAGGCGGCGGCAGCCAACAATTGGATCGACGAGAAGCGCGTGGTGTTGGAGATTCTGACGGGGATTCAGCGCGCCGGTGCGAGCATCATTCTTACGTATCATGCCAAGGATGTGGCGCGCTGGCTGAAGAACTGCTGATGTAGGGACCGCCTTCTGAGGCGGTCCGCTGATGCGAGATTCGAGGATCCTCAATGAGCGTAAGTCAAACGGCGATGAAACCCGAACGACCGCGTTCCCGGGAAATCTTCGAGAAGGCGGAGAAGGTTCTAGTAGGCGGCGTGAACAGCCCGGTGCGTGCATTCCGTTCGGTGGGCGGGGAACCGCTGATCATTGAAAAGGGAAGCGGGCAGTACCTTTACGACGCCGACGGCAACGAATTGCTCGATTACGTGTGTTCCTGGGGAGCGATGCTGCTGGGCCACGCACATCCGGCGGTAAGCGCGGCGATTGCCGAGCAGGCGGCAAAGGGTACGAGCTTTGGCGTGACCACCGAACTGGAACTGGAACTGGCCGGGCTGATCATCAAGGCGATACCGTTTTTCGAGAAAGTGCGGTTCGTTTCCAGTGGCACGGAAGCGACCATGAGCGCGGTGCGGTTGGCGCGCGGCGTAACCAAACGCGACCTGATCGTGAAATTCGAAGGCTGCTATCACGGCCATGCGGATAGCTTTCTCTCCCAGGCCGGTTCCGGCTTGGCCACGCTCGGAATCGCCGAATGCCCAGGCGTGCCGCAAGCGCTGGCCGCGTTGACGCTGAACGTTCCGTACAATGATTTGGCCGCAGTGGAGAAGGCGTTCCGCGAGCACACGGGCAAAATCGCGGCGGTGATTGTGGAGCCTGTGGCGGCGAACATGGGCGTGGTCTTGCCGAGGGAAGGCTTCCTGAAGTGCCTGCGGGAGATCACCAGGAAAAATGGGGCGCTGCTGATTGTCGACGAGGTGATTACCGGATTTCGGCTACAGTACGGCTCCGCGCAGCCATTGCTGAGCGTGCAGGGCGATCTGACGACCATGGGCAAGATCATTGGCGGAGGCGTGCCGGTGGCGGCGTACGCGGGCTCGGTGGAACTTATGGACAATGTGGCGCCGCTTGGGCCGGTCTATCAGGCGGGCACACTGGCCGGAAATCCGCTCGCCATGAGTGCGGGAATCGCCACGCTGAAGGAATTGAGTAAGCCTGGGGTGTACGCGAGGATCGACGCGCTCGCCAAGAAACTGGCGGCCGGGCTGCGCCGGGCGCTGGCGGATGCGGGAGTCGCCGGGCAGGTGAATGGTATCGGCTCGCTATCGACGATTTTCTTCACCCCGAGTCCTGTGAACAACTACACCGATGCCAAGAAGTCGGACACGAAACTCTACGCGAAGTATTTCCGGGAGATGCTGAATCGCGGCATTTTCCTGGCGCCCTCCCAATTCGAGGCTGCCTTCGTGTCGGCCGCGCACAGGGAAAGCGACATCGAACGTACCATCAGCGCGGCACGAGACGCGTTGCGCGCGGTGTCCGCGTAGCTTACCGGCAGCAAAAGGCCCGTTGAGCCTAGCAAGGTTAGGGTTTGGAAACCCGAACCGGGATCCCTCTCACAAGCGCTGCAGTCCAATGACACAATTTGTAATCGCGGGAAGGGCAAAACCTTCGACCTGGAGTGGTTAATCGGCCGCCAGACAGAAAAAACGGGGAGGACTCTCGATGCACGAAGCTATCGAAGCGCACGAAGCTCACGGGGAACACGAAGAACTGCCGTTCATGGTTCCTGTAGTTGTGACGTTGTCGATTCTCGCGGTGCTGGTGGCCCTGGCAACGCTATTCGGGCACCGCGCCGCTACCGAAGAGTTGTACCTACAGACGAAGGCGACGGACCAGTGGTCGTACTTTCAAGCAAAGAACATACGCCTTCACGAGATGCAAGCCGTGGCGGACATGCTGGACGTCCTGACGCCCGTGGATAAGGACAAGGCAGCAGCGTTGCGGGCAAAGTATCTCCAGGAAGCCGCGCGGTACGACAAGGAGAAGGGCGAGGTCAGCGAACAGGCCAAAGAATATGAGAAGGAGCGGGAATTGGTCAGTCGGCGCGAAGACCGATTCGACGGCAGCGAGGTGGTCCTGGAGATTGGGTTGATCATTTGTTCGTTGACTCTGCTAACCAAGAAAAAGCTCTTTTGGTATTCCGGAGTGGGATTAGGGGTTGTGGGCGTGGTGGTGATGATCAGCGGATTCGTGCTGCGTTGAACTGCAGGGAATTTATTTTATTTCCGAGTCAGATCTACAGACGCATCACTTATCCTGTAAAAGGAATCGAGTTGGCTCGGTTCGCCATAGAAGTCCGCGTCCCAGGTGCCTCGGTAGGAAAGGCAGCTAACAGCAACCCATTTATCCTTGACAACTGTAGTTTCCATACAGATTTGTTCATTGCCGCCGATTCCTCTTCGGATCGGCCCCTTCGTTTCACCTAAGCCGCCTGCCAAATAGGTCCAGTAGACGCTCGAAAATGATTGGTACGCTAACTCCTTTTCAGGTTCGGTTTTGGGTGGGAGCTGAACGGGCGAAAAGAAAATGAAGGCCCTGGCGAGGTGCTTTGAGTAAACCGTAGAAGAAAACTTGGAAATCGTTATATGGTTTCCTTCAGCTTTGGCGTACCAGCCTAGCGGCACATGAAAAATCCGTCCACCGGTCACGATGGAGTTACCATGTCGAAGATGCCATGATGTGGTGACCAAGACTGGACCGAAGGATGCTGCAAGGAAAACTAAAAGACCGCATCCTGGTACGACAGTCTTTCTATTGAGTTTCACAGTGCCCCACCACCTTTACTCAGCACACCGTACGGCGGCTTGAACCAGTTCAAGCCGTAGGACGAGGCTGAGTGCCGCGCAGGACGAGGATCTCCGCGCGAAGCTGTTCGAGGTTGGCAAGCAACTCGCGGTGGCGCTTTTCGTCAACGTCGGGCTTCTTGCCGATGAAAGAGAGCGTGCCGCCGGGCTCGAGGACGCACTGATCCACTTCTGCTAGCGAGCTGAATCCCTGCTTGCGGGCCGCCGCCTCCAATTGGGCCGAGGTAATCAGTTCATGGTGCAGATGTTCCGGGCGGACCTTGCCGTTCTCGATCAGCACGTCGGCCTTTCCTTCGACCACCTGATCGAGCTTCTTGTGGCCGTAGAGGTAGCGCACCACCAGGTAGTTGATAGCCAAAAGGGAAGTAGCGCCGATGAGCCCGCCGCTGACCGAATTATCGTCCCCAATGATGGCATTCTGGACCGTGTTTGAGAGGGTCAGCAAAACAACCAAATCGAAGGGATTCAACTGTACCAGTTCGCGTTTCCCGGCGAGACGCAAGCTGATGACCAGAAAGAAATAAACAATAATGGGCCGGAGAATCTTTTCCAAAATGGGCAAACCAACCACGAACATGTCTTTCCATATGTCGTGCATATTCCTGGAAACCTCCGGAGAGCGTGCTCTGCCAGCAGAAGTGGCGTCCCTAAGCAGGGAATCATCAGGAGAGTAGCACGGGCGAGAAAAGGGCAGAAGGACCGCACCAGGCCAGCCGATGTCCGGAGGGGCAGTCACACTTTGGGAACCGTCTTTGTAGACAGGGTTTACCTTGAGACCAGAATTTACTATTTTGGAAGAGGCGCTCCGTGCCCTCAGGCTTACCCTGGTTTAACCCGCATTGGAGGCTTCCGAAAGACCCTGCTGGCGGCACTTCGCTCGACCCGCCTGCGGCGAAGCAGGAACATGGCTCGTCGAACCGCAACAGAAGCTGGCACTACCCTGGGTGCATCACAGCTGGCGATTCTGCTGGATGCTGTGCACGAACTAGTAGCCATTGTGTCTCCGGATGGCACCGTGCAGTTCGTCAATGGTGCCTTCGAGAAGATACTAGGCTATCGCCCTGAAGACCTGCGGGGAGAAAATCTCCAGAAGATTGTGCTGGGATCGGATGTGGGGATCCTGAAACGCGCGCTGAACGAGGTTCAGGCTAACGGAACTGGCGCACACACCGACCGCTGCCGTCTCCGCTGCCAGGATGGCTCCTGGCGATGGGTTGAGTTTCGCTGCCGCAAGCGGTTGGAAGGCGGCTTGGAAGGGATCCTCTTCCATGCCACGGACATAACCGATGTTCAACGCATGGAATCGGAGCGGCAGGTAAACTCCGAGGTCGTGCGCGCGTTGAACGAAACCGCCAACCTGGATCAACTCCTGACACGCATTCACGAAGCTTTGAAACGCATCCTCTCGGCGGAAAACTTCTTCGTGGCGCTGCACGATCCGGAAACCGACAAGTTTCATTTCCCCTTCTTTGTCGATGAGTATGACACAGCGCCTCCTCCGTTAAAGCTGGGACGCAGCTGCACGGCGTACGTTTTTCGGACCGGAGAGGCAAAATTAATCCCGCAATCCTACTTTGACCGCCTGGCTGAAGAGGGAGAAGTGGAATTGGTGGGGTCGCCGGCACCCGCATGGATGGGAGTTCCGCTAAAAACCCCGACGGCGACGATTGGCGTCCTGGTGGTCCAGCATTATCGGGACGAGAATGCCTACGACCAGCGGGACCTGGAATTCATGGAATCCGTTGGCGGCCACATTGCCCTGGCCATTGAGCGCCGGCGAGCGGAGGAAGAGCTGCGGCGGAATGAGTCGATCCTGCGCTTGCTGTTCGAACATAATCCGCTGCCCATCTGGCTATACGAGATTGAGACGCGGAAGTTTCTGCGGGTGAATCAAGCGGCCGTCGACCTTTACGGCTACTCGGCGGAAGAGTTCGAGAACATGACTACCGAGAAGATTCGGCCGGGGTCGCAGCGGGATAAAGAATATGAATCAGCAAAGTGCCCGGGGGAACGCGAGTTTTGGCTGCACGAAGCCAAGGACGGCCGGACCTTCGAGGTGGAGCTGATCTCCCACGAACTGGAGTACGCGGGGAAACGCGTGGGACTTGTGGTGGCGCAAGACGTCAGCGAGCGCACGCATCTGGAAAGCCAGTTGCGCCAGGCGCAAAAGATGGAGGCCGTCGGGAGATTGGCAGGCGGGGTCGCACACGACTTCAACAACCTGCTCATGGTAATCAAGGGGCACACCGAACTGCTCCTGAATGCACTCGATTCCTCCGATCAACTCGCCCGAAAAATTGAACAAATTGACAGGTCCGCGGACCGCGCGTCGGCGCTGACGCGCCAATTGCTGGCCTTCAGCCGTCGGCAGGTGCTACAGCCGCAGATTATGAACGTGAACACCACCGTGGAAGAGATGGGCAAGTTGCTGCCGCGGCTGATTGGCGAAGACATTGAACTGGTGATTCATACCGACAGAGATTTGGGCAGCGTCCGCGCGGATGCCAGCCAGATGGAACAGGTGCTCATGAACCTGGCGGTGAACGCGCGGGATGCCATGCCCAGCGGCGGCAAGCTGATGATCGAGACCGCCAATGTGAATATCGACCAAAGCTACGTCGCAAGCCATCCGTTGATGAAGCCCGGTCCGTATGTTCTGTTGGTGGTGACCGATAACGGCACGGGAATGGACGCCGAAACACAAACGCACATTTTCGAGCCGTTCTTTACCACCAAGGAAAAGGGCAAAGGCACGGGACTCGGCCTCGCCATGGTGTATGGGATCGTCAAACAGAGCGGCGGTTTCATCTGGGTGTACAGCGAACTGGGAAAAGGTTCCTCCTTCAAAATTTATCTGCCGCGTGTGGGACAAGCGGAGGGACATGCCGCGACCCCGCGCCCGAGTCTGGAACTCCCCAAGGGCACGGAGACGGTGCTGCTCACGGAAGACGAGCAGGACGTGCGCGAAATCGCGCGGCAATTCCTGGAATCGGGGGGCTATCGGGTTATCGAAGCGAAGGACGGCGCGGAGGCGATCCAGTTGGCAGCTGCACACCGGGGAGAGATTCAACTGCTGGTGACCGATATGGTGATGCCAGGTATGACGGGGCAAGAGCTTGCGGTGCGCCTGCAATCGGAGCACCCCGGACTGAATGTGGTGTTTATGTCCGGTTACAGCGAGCACGCGGCGACGGAAATGGCGAACGCCGATCCGTCGGTGCGGCTGCTCACGAAGCCGTTCAGCAGAGCGGCGATTCTCAGAACAGTGGGAGAAATGCTGCGCGGCGCGGCGAGAGATTAGCTCCTGCGTTTTGGCGTCACCTGGGCTAGGCGATCGTGGGATGTTTGCGATGCCAGGTGGTGAACTGTTGGAAGATGCGTCCTGCCTCTAAGATTGACTCGTCATTTCCCGCGCGCCCCACAAATTGCAAGCCTACGGGCAGCTTTTGGTCCGTGAATCCGCAGGGCACAGACAGCGCCGGCAAGCCACACAGATTCCCGATGGCTCCAAGAGGATCCGGGAAAGACAACCCTTTGGAAAGGTCCATCTCCAGCGGGCTCGCGGGCACGGGCAGGGCCGCAGTCGCCAGCACGTCGTAAGAATCAAATAGTTCCACGATCTTTCTCTGCAGGATTTCGCGAACCCGTAAGGCCGAAGTGTAGTCGGCGCCGGAGATGGTCAGATTCACATAACCGCCGATGCGCGAGAGCGGGTCAGCCAATTCGCTGACTTTGCCCGAGCGGATCAATTCCGAAAAGGAAGAAGCTGCTTCACAGTTCAGGATGATGTTCGCAGCGTCTTCCCACGGACCTTCAGGGAGAGTGGTGTCTTTCACGAAAGGAAAATGTGTGTGGAGGACTTTATGCGCTGCGTCGACCGCTTTTGCGATGCTGGGATCATATTCTTTCCAGGCGTTCTTTAACCAAGCGACGCGCAGCGCCTTAGATTTGAGTTCGGCGGAAGGAGAATAAGTGAAAGCCGCTTTGTCAATGGGCAGCGTGCTGCGATCCAGGAAATCGTGGCCCGCGATAGCGGCGAACACCCGGGCGCAATCCTCTGCGCTGCGCGCCATCGGGCCGATTTTATCCATTGAATATGCCAGCGCCATAGCTCCATATCGGCTGACGCGACCGTAAGTGGGCCGGAAACCGCTGATGCCGCAGAAAGCCGAAGGGCAGACAATCGAGCCCCAGGTTTCCGTGCCAATGGCGAAGGCGGCAAGCCCCGCAGCCACGATGGCCCCGGAGCCAGAAGAGGAACCGCAGGTCCAACAACTGGTGTTCCAAGGATTGCGAGCCTCGCCCTGCAGGGACGCTGACGCGTACATGTAGCCCAAGCCGCCGGCCAACTCAATCATCGAAGCTTTTCCGAGCAGAATGGCGCCGACGTTGTTCAAGTGCGCGATCACCGTGGCGTTGTAATCGAACACCTGCTCGGCGAACGGCTTTGCGCCCCAGGTCGTCGGCACGCCGCGCACCGCCAGAAGATCCTTGGCGGCATAAGGGATGCCGTGAAGTGGGCCGCGATAATGCCCCCGGTGAATCTCCTTTTCCGCAATTTGCGCCTGCTCCAGAGCGCTTGTAGGCATCAGCCGCGCGTAAGCGTTAAGCCTGGGGCCGAGTTTCGCGCTGCGCTCCAGGTAGCTTTCCGTAAGTTCAACGGGAGAAAGTTGCTTGGACTCGATCTGTTTTGCCAGTTCACTGAGGGACAAAAACAGCACGGAATCTTTCAGCACGCAGCGCTCCTGTCAATTCTTGTCGGGGCTTGTGGCCGTCTTAGAGTTTGCGGACGCAGGTTGCGGCTTGGTGTCGCGCTCGACCAAGGGCTTCAGGTAGAGAGCCGGAGCGGCGCCATTTTCCAACTTAAAATTCCGGATGCGCTCCAGGGAATGCTGAAGTTCGGCGCACATGCGCTTGATATTCGCTTTCTGTGCATCGTCCAGACGGTCGCTGTAGAGGCTCAAAATCTGCTGATAACGGGAATCGGCTTCAGCTTGGCCGGCGTCGCTTAATTTTGGCGCATTTTGCATAGCTTGCGGCGAAGGAGCGGATTGCGCGCGCGGGCGGAGCACTTCTGAAGGAACCAGTGAAGCCGTCGCCGAAAGCATGGCCGCCCGCTGCGCAAACTCCCGGCGCGAAAATGTGTGTTCCGATTTGTTTTTCATGACCAGAACCCTTGAACGTCCCGCTTGGGAGGAGCGAAAGGCGAGGCTATCTGAATTCGCAGGGGTCCGTCAACTGGCCGAAAGGATAGGTGGAATGCCTGGACCAGGCGCGTTCGGCGTTTTTTTGTTTTAGTGG
>Ga0187782_10001251_pt1 | contig 18251 bp, 17 predicted proteins | sample 0715_SJ02_MP15_2_FD_132454 | JGI IMG/M metagenome (GOLD analysis project Ga0187782, IMG submission 132454) | Tropical peat soil microbial communities from peatlands in Department of Meta, Colombia - 0715_SJ02_MP15_20_MG | ecosystem: Environmental > Terrestrial > Soil > Wetlands > Peat | place...
ATGCGGTGCGGCTGCCGGTGATGGGCAATGGCGACATCCGCACGCCTGAGGACGCGGCGGCAATGGTCGCCGAAACCGGCTGCGACGGGGTGATGATCGGGCGCGCTGCTCCAGCGAACCCGTGGATTTTTCGCCAGATTGCGCAGTACACGGCAACTGGCAGCTACGTGCAGCCGGCGATCGAAGATCGTTACCGGATGATACGCTCCTATTTCGAGATGCTGCTTGCAGAAGCAGCTGCGACGAGGGACTTGCCTCGCGATGCCCATGTGGACGGTTCCGGGGCACCCGCGAACAGGTCTTCGTTTGTGGGCTGGGATCCGGCGGGGAAGATGAAGCAGTTTGCCACGTGGTTTACGCACGGTGTTCCGGGCGGCGCCAAGCTGCGAGCGGCGATTTACCAGGCACGAAACGGAGCCGATGTACTGGCCGAGGTGGAGCGGTTTTTTGCAGGACAGCTCGGAGCAGGCTGTGGCGTTTCAGCCGAGGCCTGTGACGATCCGCCGCTCTTTCGATGGGAGGAAGCAGTCTGCCAGAATGAGTAGGAACTCCCTCGGCCGGCGCTCCTTTCCCGAGCCGACTTAGATATCTGCTGCCCATCTCCAGCTGGACATTCAGATCAACTCTGTCCAGTTGTCGTTCGGTAGAAACCTTGACGTTGTGAGAAGCTCGCCCGGGCTTTCCAGGGAGACGACGGTTTTCCCAATGACTCGATGGCCCGGACCCGTTTACGCCGGAGAGAGAGCGATCTTCCGCTCTGAAAGGTATTCGAAATAAGTGGTGCCGCTCGAATTCTCGCATCGGACTTCCCTTCCGAGGATGGGCAGGCTACTTACTCTTCCAAGCGGGGAAAAGGAAGCGATAGACGATCCCTGTTTCCCAAACATTCGCATTTCCAGCCGAAGATAGCTCCCGTGAATAACTCGTGAGTATTCTTGTGTTATGCGGTAGGTTGTAGTCGAGCCCGAATTCGGGTTGCTTTGTGTTTACCGAGGGCACACCGTCGTTGCCGGCAAGATTGTCGATTGCAAAGGATTCCTGCATACGAAACACAGGTTCGAAGCGTCCCACCCAGCTATCTAGGCCGCCAAATGCCTGGGTGCGGTAGTCTGCTTCAACCCAGTAGCCATCGCCGTGCTGGCCGCGGGCGTACTCGGACCGGAAGCGAAATGAAGTGTCTTTGGGTTCCCACCACAGATACGCACCGGAGAAATTCTCGCGGGTCTGCTGCAGCAAGCGGTCGTAGGAAGCGCCGATTTCAACCCGGCTCTCCGGCAAGTAAACGGAAACGCGCCCGCCGGATGAGCGTTCGGAATTGAAATAGAAGTTGCCGCTGCGGGCGGAAAACCACGCATTATAGGTGACCGAATATTTGCTGCTGGATGCCGCGGAGCCACTCAGCATCCCGCCGAGGCCGGTTCCGGTATTCATTGTGCCGAGACTGGAAGTGAGGGGCGAGTCCTGGAAATTCTCAATCCAAATCTCGGATAGCCGGTCATTGTAGGTATTGAACGGCAACAGGAAGTAGCCGGCTACGGCGGTCAGATGACTCGAAGCAACATAGTCCCCCTGCATATAGTAAACCGTCGCGAGATGGCTGTGGCTATAGCCTCCGTTGCCGTTAGGGGCGAATTCCTCGAGAATAAGTCCTCGAGACTCGAATAGAAGCGAGTTGCCGATAGGTGCGGATACCAATGGTTCAATATGCGGTTGATATGACGTGGTGCCCGAGGTACTGGTGAAGAAACCTACTCCGCCGGAAAGCAGCGGAGTATCTTGCGCGACGCCGTAGTTCGCCGCGGAAATGGCAGCTAGAACATAGGCCAGGATCCCCGTTCTGCGCATCAGTTTGCAAAAGGCGGAATACGAACTTACATTCTTCATACGATCCAAGATATCTATGCGCTCTATGAGGGGGTGTCTCCGGATCGTCTGTCCATTGTCAATTGATTGTCATTCAGGCGCATGAGCATGAGGAGTGCGGATTTGCAGAGATTTGACAAAATGCTTCATTGCCGTACAAAGTTTGTCATCCCTGCCTCAGATAACACAGTCTAATGTGCATACACCAAACATGTGAATGCCGCTCATTTGGCAAGTAAGCCACGGTGTATGCATGCGGCGGCACATAGGATGAGAGACAAAGGAAGCGTCTTCGGCGGGAATGATGGGTCAACGTGCCATTTTGTGCAGAATTACCGGAGCAATTCTTCGAAACACCGAATTGGATTTGTCAGAGCGGAAGCTGGGCCGCTTGGCAGTTGGCCTCGTTTACCGGCGGCGGACCTTAGCCGGCACCCCGATCCGCCAGCCTATAATGGGAGCAGGTACGCCGCTGATCCTATCATCCCTGTAAAGAGAGAAATGCCTTGGCACGTGAGCTTTTGACGGCGCGTCTTGCGCGCAAAGAATGCATCTCTGAAGTCGCCCAGTGCTATCATTTCCTATTTCAGGTCGAGGGCGGTGAGAATTTTCGCTACGCTCCCGGGCAGTTTGTGTCCGCTGTGGCATGGGACGGGAACGGCAAGCAACAGACGCGCGCCTATTCCATCGCTTCGGCTGCCGCGGCCAATCGCTTTGAGCTATGCGTCAACCGGGTAGAAAACGGATTTTTTTCAAACCACCTTGCCGATCTGCCGGACCTGCCCGTTGGTGCGACTATTCAAATGCACGGCCCACACGGGCACTTCGTCCTGATGGAGCCCATTACCGATTCCATTTTGGTGGCCACTGGAACGGGCGTTGCGCCGATGCGTGCTTATACGCAGTGGCTGTTTCCAGAGGACGGACCGGATCGCAGCGAGGGCAAGGAGATCTGGCTTGTCTACGGCACGCGTTACGAAACGGATATATACTACCGTGAAGAATTTGAAGCTCTTGCTCGCCGCGTGCCGAACTTTCACTATTTGCCTACGTTGAGCCGCGCCCAAGATAGTTGGACAGGCCTTCGCGGTCATGTGCAGCCGCACATTGCCAAGATCGTGGAGGATCATGCTGCGCAGATAGGTCAGTCAATTGCTACGCCGGCAGTGAATCCTGCGATTCCCGCAGCGGATTTGCGCTTTGATATTTACACTTACATTTGCGGACTCAACTTCATGGTATCGGGCGTGCGCGATCTGCTTTCAGGATTCGGCTGGCATAAGAAGCAGATCGTCTTTGAGCGTTACGATTAGCGGCTGGAGAAGTAAAGACGCAGGGAGCTGGGAAATCTCTTAGGTCGAGATTATTCCCGCTTGGCAAAGAAGATCCGGGAAACAAGAATCAAAGCGCCAGGAAGATCGCGCTGTCTTCGACCGTCATTTCAACGCCGGCGGCCTTAGCAGCTTCCTTGAGAGCGGCGTCGAGCATTGCGACCGGATCGGGACTGACGTCGACGCGCCGCATTAGGCCTTCGCCCTTTTTTGCGCCGGCAGAGAGGACGATTTTCAGGCCGCGTCGCTTACATCTGACCGGCGTCCCGTCCTCGAGTTTGGCGTTCATCGGCTTGATGTAAGCGTCCACGTAGTGAACACCTATGCCGGACTTATCGTCAGTGTGCTGCGGAAGCTTGTTCACGGCGTCCGCATTCACGTCACAAAGCTTAACTTTCACGTTGAGCTCCGGCGGGTTCGAGTCCTTTGGATTCCAAAAAGTCGTCCATGACCTTTCTGAAAGCGCGTGTGTGCTCGGGCGTGCTGCCACAGCATGTGCCCACGATATTCGCACCCGCATTCAAGAGGGGCAAGAGACCCTGCACCATCTGCTCGGGCGTTTCATCGTAAACCACCTTCATATTCACGAGCTTCGGTTTTCCGGCATTGGGCTGTACCATGACGGGCAAGCTGGATACACTTTTGTAACGTTCCACGGCGGCGAGCGCGCGTTGCATGTCCATTCCGGTGCCGCAATTGAGGGCCGCGATGTGCGCGCCGTGCTCTTCCATGAACTCGGCGGCCTTTTCAGGTTCCACTCCCATCATGGTGCGGAAAGTCGAGCCGTCGAGAGTTACATCGTAAGCCATCGATCCGATGATGCACTTGGAGCCAGCCGCTTTGGCTGCGTTGATGCCGATCAACAACTCCTCGAGCGAGGTTTGCGTCTCGACAATGATGGCGTCCGATCCAGCTTCCACCAAAGCGGCGGCCTGCTCCTCAAAGGCGCTCCGAACTTCGTCCTCGGTAAACTCTCCGAAAGGCGCGAGCAAACCGCCGAACGGCCCGATGTCTCCGAGCACATAGCCGTCCCGGCCGTGAAAGCTCTGGCGCGCAATGGCGACGCCGGCTTTGTTGAATTCGCCGGCGCACTTGCCCTTGGAATGGCGGTTGAGCATGATGCGCGATCCGCCGAAGGTATTGGTGATGATGCAATCGGCGCCCGCCATTACGTATCCGCGTTGAATGGCGAGCACACGCTCGGGATAGGCGACATTCCACTCCTCGCCGCAACCGCCCTGCTCCAATCCGGCAAGCATAAGCTGTGTGCCCATCGCTCCGTCGCACAGGTAGGGCCGTTCAAGGATCGCTTCTTGCAGAAGTCTCTTCATCATTGCTCCGTATTTTGCGCCGATTCTTTCCGGGCCAGAGCATAGTGAATGGTCTCGAGGACCAAACCCCACTTGTGCTCACGGCTGCCGGCATCGCAATAACAGCCCGCCGCGCTCGATCCGCGCTGCCATTTGAGCACCGCATTCAAGCGTTCTCCACTCAGTGGTTTTTCGCTTTCAATGGCAGCCATCAGAAGCGCAGGGTTCTCAAGGTACTTGCACATGTACGCATGACCGGTGTCGTCCGAGGCCGGAGCGCAACGCAGTTCCCTCAGAGGGTAACCTTCCGCCCGCGGGCCCAGCCTTACATTGTAATGAAAGGTCAGCGGCCGGCCCATATTGGAACAGGTCGTTCCGTCATAGCGAAATACCGCGTCAAGCGAGCCGTCCTCCAAAAGGCGCAGGGTGAGACGCTCCTCAGCCCACCGTTGCAACGCCTTTCGACTCACGTTGTACTCAGCATCATGGTCCAGCACTGCAATGCGCCCTGAATCCTGTTCAGCCGCCGGTTGCCGGACGGCCCGATACGGCGCTCGCCTGTACTGGCATGGACCAAACGAACAGCTTTCGCAGGGGATGAGATTCGTTAGCCGCTGCAACCGATCGGAGCGGGGCGCAAGGCCGAAGACAGCAAGCAATGTCTTCCTGGGGCGCAACATACCTGAGTCGAGAGCCTCCACGCTCGAAGGAAAGGGCTCGCGGCGCGTCCGCTTGATCAACTCGAGCAGCCGCGGTTGTTCCGCGACGTCCCAGTCGGAATATCCAGGACTGTAGTGCGGCAGCACTGTCATCTCATTTTGTTCAGCCCAATCGCAGAGACGCGCTCCAGTTATCGTAATCAAATGCTCGACGACAGCAGAGGCGTATATCTCGAGAAAAAAGTACTCGTCGGGTTTTTCATCGTGCCAGCGCCGGCGCGATTCCTCTTCCGCTTCAAGCCCAGCTCCAACCGCGGCCAAGACCACGCTATATGTCTCGGCCTGCTCCAGCGTGGACTTGAGGCGCCTGGAGATGAATGAAGAGCCGTCGACGCGAATCGATTCACCCGCGATCTCGAATTCCCCGGCCTGACGCGCGTAGATCCACGGCCGGCCGTGCTCCGCAAACCAATTTCGCGCCCAATCTGCCAATTCACGAGCGCGCCCTTCGAGTACATGGTTGCGTGGATAGCCGAGCAGGCGCGCGTAGGCTGAGGGCTGAACATCCACTCCGGGCAAGGCGCCGCCGAACTCCATCAATTCGGCTATCGGGGGCATGGAATCAGCTCCAGCGGCTTGAATTGGCAACCTTCGACGAAGAAATCGAAAAAACTCGGATGCGTTTCCAGCCGGCAGTGTTGGACTCGCTTGACGAGATCTTCCAATTCCCGGCGTTTAAATTTCGAAAGGAGAGCGATAGTTGCGCCTTCAATTGCAGTATTGCCAGCCTGGACGACCTTCCGCGAATCGATGTTGGGCACGAGTCCGATGCGTTTTGCAGCCTCCACATTCAGACGCCGCCCGAACCCGCCCGCGAGATAAAAAACATCGATATCGCCGAAGTCGATGCCGTAGCTCGAGAACACAACTTGTAAGCCGGCAACATTCGCGCCCTTGGCCTGCGCCAATTCATTCACGTCCCTCTCAAGAACAAAGATATCTTCGTCAGTGCCGCACCCATCATCGCCGTAGAGCGCGATGCGCTTAATGCCGTCTTCAAAACGGCCCATCCCATTCATGCGGTTGGTACGGAGTAATTCACTCAGCAAGTCGACGAGACCCGATCCGCAGATTCCTTCGGGCTTGGTGTCTCCGATGACGCGCAAGTTGAAGGCGCCGTCATGGGCGATCTGGAATCCTTCGATTGCTCCTTCCAAGGCAGGCATACCGCACGCAATCGCACCGCCCTCAAACGCCGGTCCAGCCGGACAGGACGCCGCGAGAATGCGATTCTTGTTGCCTACAATCAGCTCCGTATTCGTCCCAATATCCATCACCGCGATCAACCGATCCTCGTGCTCGAGGTCGACCGCAAGCATGGCGGCGGCGGCGTCCGCTCCCACGTGGCCGCTGATAATGGGTGCTCCATACACGCGAGCCTTTGGATGGATCGGCAACAGGCTGCGGAGGCCGCTCTGGACAAGGCTCGTAGTTGTACGCTTGCCGTCGGCCATTTCGATTTCCGTGATCGACCGGTAAGGGCTCTGCCCGATGGAGTGCACGTCCTGCCGGAAGAAGAGATCGCGCATCGTGGAATTGCCCACCACGACCATCTCGTAGATCGACTTCGGATCGACGGGGAACTTTTCTATGGCGTGACTCAAATAGCCGGCCAACGTCCGCATCAGCAGCTTGCCGGGATGTTCGGTGTCGTAGGCAATTCGCGACATGACCTCCGAGCCGCCGAAGCGTTGCGGGTTCTCGAACGACGTGTCGGCGATCAGGCGTCCGCTTTCGAGATCGACGAGACGCAGCACAACCGTGGTGGTGCCGAGATCCATTGCGATCCCGAGGATAGGGCCAGTTGAGCGAGCGATCTCGACGCCGTCAATGAGGATTCGGTCGCCGTCGCGCGTCACGGCGGGATCGATTTCCAGCCGGCCATGGCGCGCAGGCAGGCCGATCGCTTGCCGTTCGATGCGCATGTGGCCGCGCCGCATGGTGTGGCAGCGCACGTGGCCAGACTCGCCTGCAACGGAGGTTTGGCAAGAGAGGCGGAAGTTCCCTTTGAGATGATGCTCGGCCTCGGTCAGCGGCGAAAGGGCACTCATCCCCTCGACAACTTCGACCATGCACTCCTTGCACTTGCCCTGCTTCCGGCATGAAGTCGGCACGTCGACGCTCAAAGCTTCGGCTTGCTCGAACAGCGAAAGCCCGGCTACAGCCTCGGATGACTGCCCGTTGATGGTGAGCGTGACGGCCATTCTGAAGAGTGCTGCTACCAGCCCTTTGCTTCGAGCTCCGCTTTCAACGTTTCTGCAACTTCACGCGCCGCGCCTTCGCGCTCCCTTTCCTCGCTCCAGTTCCATTGCGCAAGGTAATCGTCCGCAGCCTGCAGACCGCGCCTAGCGGCAAGGATGTCGATATGGGCCATGAACTTTTTATCGAGCATCACGGTCACGTCGTCCGAGTCGTCCTCCGCTTTGATCTGGGTTGGGATCTCCTGCCAATAAAGAATTCTGTAGGTGGCCATGATCACTCCGCGATGGAAACCGCTTCAGGGGCCGCGCTCGGGGCAGCTTGCGGAGCAAGCCTCAAGAACAAATCAACAGCAGCCGACGCGTTCGCGCCATATCCATCGGCGCCGATTTCGTCGGCAAACATTTGGCTGATGGGAGCGCCGCCGATCGCCATCTTAATATGGCCCAGACCCGCCGCCTGAAAGCCTTCGATGACCGTTTTCATGTACATCATTGTTGTGGTCAGTAGCGCGCTCATGCCGATGATATCGGGCTTGCACTTCTCCGCGGCCGCCAGGAATTTCTCCAGGCTCTGGTCCACGCCGATATCGTGCAGTTCAAAGCCGGCGCCTTCGGCCATCATGCCCACCAGGTTCTTGCCGATGTCGTGCAGGTCGCCGCGAACCGTCCCCATAAGCAGAACGCCTTTAGGCTTAGTGGTGCTGTCCTTCGAGGTGAGCAGAGGCTTCAACACCGCCATCCCCGCCTTCATGGCACGCGCGGCGATCAGAACCTCCGGAACGTAGAGCACGTTGTGCTTGAAATCCTCTCCCACAACGCTCATGCCGGCGATTAATCCTTGGTTCAGCACCTCCTGCACGGTGCGGCCTTCGGCAAGGGCCTCCTTGGTCAGCCGTTCCACTTCGCCGGCGTTGCCTTCATACAGGTATTGGTTCATCAGAGCGTAATCGGGCATTGGTCATCGGCCTCAGCGCGCGCCGGCCACAACTCCAGCGGCGCGTTTTGCGTTGAATTCCTCGAGGGCTTCCAACATCGCGAGGATGTTTTCTCGCGGCATACCGGGACTGGTTCCGCCGCCGACGGAAAGAATGATTCCCTCGCCGCCGGAACCTTCCAGCACTTCCAGCGTCTCGTCCTTCACTTCTTCCGGTGTACCGCGCACGCCAATTTCCAGCGGATTCACATTGCCCATAAGGCACATTCGATCACCCACGCGCTGCTTCACTTCGGCGATGTGCTTTTGCTTGCCCCAGTTGAGCACATCGAATCCCGCATCCGGCAGGTGATCGAGGCAAGCATCCACTTCCGCGTCATTGTGGTAGACCTTCACCCAGTCCTTGGGAAACGCATCGCAAATACGCTTCAAATATGGATGGGCGAACTCGAGATAGTGCTCCTCATTCACAAAGCCGACGATGTCGTCGAGAATAAAGATGCTCTCAACCGTGTCGCCCATTGCCTTCTGCTGCGCCTTGAGCCAATCGATGATCACGCGCGTACACAGGTCGATCAACTTGTGCGCGCCTTTGGGGTCTTCTACCAGCTCGATCATGAAGTTTGTGGTCCCGCGCACAAATCCCGCCGTACACAGCGGGCCGCGCGAGGTTACCATGGGCAAGATGTAGCCGGCATCGAGAATGCGCTGACGGGCCATTTTGATGCGGTGCAAGGTCAGGCCGGCAAAGGCGTCGGCCTCCACCTCGTATTCCGGAAAGTTGTCGATGTCGTCGAGACGGTAGAGCGTGTGGTACTCGCTGGGTGTGTTGTCCTGCCAGAATTTGATCTTGGCGCCCAGCACCGACGGCTCGGCCGCCATTCCGTACTCCATCCACCAGGACGGAACGAAGATGATGTCCGGAAACTCCCGCATGATTTTCAGGTTCGACTGAAACCAAAGCTCCGGATCGAGGAAATAGTCCATGTGACTAATCCCGAGATATCCGGGAATCCAAGGGCTGTCGATAATCAGCGCCATCGGAATCTTGCCGATCTTCTGGCGTCGCGCGGCCCGCTTGAACGTCTCCCATTGTTCCGGCAACATGCTTTCTTCCTCCCGGCTAACTACAAACACCCCGGACAAATTCGGTGGGCGAGTTTTGGCTTGGCGAAAGGACGACTCTGTGCCTGCCCGCCGTATCGGTTCTTAGCCTCAGGCTCCTGCCCAGCCGCAGCAAAGGCACTTACAAAATTGGAGATTCACCGCGCGCCGGGCAAGAGATTTTGTTCGACTCCCGCAATAATAGTGTATATTCGACGCCGCACACAATAGGTATAGCTTGAACTTTGCGCGGTGCTCGCGGCCTTTTGTTCTCCCTGCCAATCGGATCTCAACGCCGGCTATAAATCTGGAACGGGGCCCAATAGAAGGGCGCGCGAAATCGGCTGTGGGAATGGAGCAGGGGGAGTTTGGCATTGCGCAGGGCGATTGCCGGCGATTCGCCTGCGGTGAGGCCCTGGTAGAGAGTGTCCATGAGGCGTGGCGTCGAGTCGTCGGCCACTTCCCATAGCGCACCGATGACGCGCTGCGCCCCGGCGCGGAGAAAAGCCCACGACAGGCCTACCAGACCTTCGCCCGCATAAGAGCGGGTCCCGGTTCCGTAGCAAGCTGAGATAGTTACGAGCCGGGCATGGATAGGGCGCTCGATGATTTCGCGGGCATAGAGCTTATAGGAGTCGTCGCGGCCGGCGGGATTGGAAAGGATAATCGCCGAATCGAGCGGGCTGGTACGGCTGGCGACGGCGTGAGAGACAAAATGAATGTAAGTGTAGTTACTCGGGACGCTCGATAAGTAGGCGGCAGGCGTGGCTTCGCTCCCGGCCAGCGCCGAAATCTCCGAGGGAGGGAAACGACCTTCGATTCGGGTCATCTCTTTTTCGAAAAAGGGAAGGGAAGGAAACTCGTGGTCCTCAGAAGCCGGATTGCCGATCAAAAGGATGTTTGGCTTTTCCGGGCCCAAGGGTTCGGCAGCGGCGAGCATGGCGAGCGATGGAGCGGACGACACAATGAAGTCATCGAGCAAGTAGTGCAATTGGGCGTTTGAAACGGCGTCGCGGGGAGAATCGTGGGCCGCGCCGGGAACAAGCAGAGTCTCGAAGTTCAATTGGCTCAGGATTCCGTCGGCGAGGACGATGACGGGCGTTCCGGGGCGGATGAGCGAGGCGGCGGGCGCTACCAGCATTTTGTAGAGAGCTTGACCGTCCGGATCGGACGATTCAAGCGGATCCTGCAAGTCAAGGAGCGCTTGGCTATAGCTTTCAATGCGAGCGGCGATCTGGCTTTGTGCGGGCAGAGTGAAGAGAGTGGTTTTATGGGATGTAATCGCCCAGAGATACGATTGCTCCTTACCGAGCCAATAGAAAAGCAGGGTCGAGTTGGTTTTGCTCGCAATCTGCTGGGGGTTGAGTGCGCTCTGCCGTGCGACTTTGGTGTCCGACGTCGTGTGCAGGCTTTGTTCCAGCGTTTGCGCGCGGCTTTGGTCGGCAACGGCAAGCGCTTCCCCGGTTTTTCCCCGCCGCACAAGCAAGTGAACGTAGTGGTCATAGATTTGCACGGCGTTGGTGCCGTAAGGAAGTTGCGATTCCTCGTTCTTGAGCTCGGCTCGCGCTTTTTCGTACGTGGCCAGCGTAGATTTGTACATACGCTCGGCGGCATCGAAGTTGTCTTGCGATTCATAGAGCGAGGCCAGTTCGGAGCCCGCGTACAGCTTTGCCCACGTCGGGCTCGCCGGGTCGTTTTGGATTGGCCGATAGTCGTTTTCAGCCTGGGCAAATTGCTTCCGAGCTTCGGCGAGGGATGCTATTGCGATGACAAAATTCGGGTCTGCGCGGCCTGTGCCGAGTCGCCCAATCGATTTAAGCTGGCTTATGTAGGAGTCTGCGTCATTCAGGTTGCCTGCAAGCAGGGATACATTGGCCAGATCTTCGAGCGTGATCGCGATATCTTCTTTACTATCGATTTGGCGCGCAAGATCGAGCGCCTGGCGATAGAGATGCGCTGCACGCTGGTCGTCGTCTAAATCACGATAGACGTAGCCGGCCGTGAGCAGCCATTTCAGCTCGAAGCCGATGTTTCCAAGCTGTGCGGCGGCCTTTTCTGCCGCAAGGAACTTTTCCAGGGCCCTCTCATTATCGCCGAGTTGGAAGTATGCCCAGCCGAGGTTTCCCGAGCTCCTCTGGGCGAGGTCCTCGGCTCCCAGTTGGACAGCGGACTGGTACGCGGATCTCGACCACTCCATTGCCTCGTCGAAATGGCCAATCTGAAGTGCCGCCCAACCAAGGTTCAGGGTCGCCTTGGTTTCCAGGAAGCGGTCCCGATGGTCGAGGGCAAACGACCGCGCATCGAGAAAAAGCTGCCGCGCCTCGGCAAATCTCGCCTCTGCACCCGCAATGACACCATGCACGAGGAGTGCGTCGCCGCACGCCAAATACTTGCCTGACCTGCACAAATTGTCGGCTTCGCTGAGTCTTTCGCGGGCCGGCGATGGGCCCTGAAGGCGAAGAAGGGCGAGACCTTCGATCGACAATCGCTTTACGGCCTCTTCCGGGTCGGCGCCGAAATGGCCTCCGGCAAGAACACGCAGAGCGCCGCCGGAGTCGCCTCGCCATACCATGGCCTCAGCTTCCAAAAGGCGAAACCTCTCGGCTCCTGCCGGATTGCTCAAAGCAAAATGTTCGTACTCCCAGTGCGCATCGCGCTGAGCCTCTTCAAGATGGCCGTGAAGGAAGAGTCGCTCAGTGCGGTTGAATTCGCTCCGCGCGTCTGCCGGGCGCGAATCCTGAAGAGGAGCGACGATCAGCAGCGCCCCGAGCGCCCACGCATATCGATAGTGCCAGAGTGACAGATAACGTAGCCGGCGGCCGAGTGGGGCCATCACCCTCACTTTCAGGCGGTCGTCGAGTTCATCCGATTCACGGATTCCTTGAGCTTCCGGTACGCGAGCCGAATGTTGTAGGACCACTTTTCAATCGAGACCGGATCTTGGATTTCTCTTGCCAGTTCGAGCGCGCGGCGGTAGTAGTCGATCGCGGTCAAATAATCGCCTCGATCTAAATATACATTCCCTATATTGGCGAAGACGACCAGATAGTTGTGTGTCGTGCCAGCTCGTTTGTTTTCTTCTAAAGCTTTCTCAAGCAGCTTGAGTGACTTTTTATCGTCCCCCAGCCCCAAGTGGCACACCGCAAGCTCGCTCCAAGCGGTAGCCATAAGGAGACGCGCGCCCCCTGATTCAAAGAGCGCAAGCGAATCCTCCAGCCACGGCACCGCTTCCCGGTAGTGGCGCTGGATCATCAGATTTTTGCCGATGCCCCAAAGGGCACACCCCTTGAAATACCAACCGCCCAGCCGTTCCGAAGAATCGAGGATGTTGCGGAAGACACGATCCGAAGCATCGTAATCCTGCTGCAAATACAGGATCATCGCCTGGCGCTGGTATACCTCGCATATCAGTTCGAGCTGGCCCGAGTTTTTCGCGATGAATTCTGCTTCGTGGAGCAATTCGTGGGCCCGTGGGAAGCTGCCCAAATGCCCGAGGCAGTAGCCGCGCGTCATCTTGATCCGCGCGAGAGACGCGTAGTCGTCTTTCGCCGGAGGACAGGTCGCCTCGCAGGCCTCAATGTACTTAGCCGCCTGCTCAACGTGTCCGCGGAGCCGCAGAAGATCGGCGCGAACCACCCGGAGACCCCAGATTTCGGGCGAGTTCCCAACATCCCCGCATCTCGCGAGCTCGGTCTCGGCGATCCGATGCGCACCGTCGAGATCGTCGGAGCGCATCAGATCGCGCACTCTTTCGCTCGGTGTCTTCTCCATAAGGAGGCGCCGCCGAGAATCGAGCATTACGGCACGGTGCCGCCGTCGCTCGCGCCGACCCCTGTCCCGCCGCTGCCACCGAGTCCGACGCCGCCGTCGGGCGATGGGGTTCTGAGGACGAGCGGGTTGGATGAGTGGGTTGCACCGGTGGACCCGGCATGGACGGATGCGGCAACTTGTGGTGATGTGCCATATCCAAAGCTAGCAAGCAAGGACACGAGGAACGCGAACACAGAAGAACCCTCCTTTGGGGATTCTTTGTACTTTGGTCCCCCCTGCCCGTCAATTCAAATTTCGATGAATCGGGCGCTATGGGACGCTCCCGCCGTTAGCTCCCCCGCTCCCGATCGGGGTGTTTCCATCTATGGCGCAGCCGAAATGGAAATCGATCATCGTCAGGCCGAAGGTCGTCTTCTTGGGCGTTTTGTCCTTGAAGTCCTCGTGTTTGACGGTCACTCTGGCCAGCGCCAAGGAGCCGAAATCGGGAATGTGGATCACGTTCCCCCTTGCGGTCCCAGGGAAGGTGCCGGTGATGGATTTGACCAGGGAAAACTCAACTTCCTCCTGCGGGGACCCGAAACGAGGAGAAAGTCGATTGTACCTTTCGCGAAGATCGGCGGCAAGATTGCCGAGCTGGAGGACGCTTTCAACCTGGCTTTTGGCGCGCGCAATCAGCCCGGAATCGTGCGTGAATGCGGCGTCGTTTTCCGGTTTGGGGCCGAGCAAGTTGATGTCGAGATCGATGTGGACCGGGTAACCGCCGATGCGAAAGTTCTCGAAGCGCGTACCAAGAAAGGTAACGGTCGGCACGTAGCCCCTAAGCGGGTGGTGGGTGATGATCTGGCCGACCAAGCGGTCGACGGTGACGATTTCGAGAACGTTGAGGCCCTCGATCACCGTTGTCGAAACCGTGATCCAGCCCCCTTCTTTCTTGCGCCGCGGATCCACGGGCTCCGGAATGCCGGCAACATGCGTGTATGACGAATGGATAGAGATGACCGATTCCAGCCGGTATTTCTCAGCGCGCTGGGTGAAGTAACCGCCCTCTTCAGGAAGCTGCGCGTGCGACTGGGGCACGATGTGCTGTTCCACCGGGAGTTTCAATTTGCCCGACAGGATTTCGGCATGGGCATTATAGTTGTGCGTTCTTCCGTTGACTGTTCTTCCGTTGTCTGTAACTTCGTTGATATCCGGCATGGGCGCTATTACGCTCCTTTACTTGCGGGCAATCGATCGAATGCCCGGCAGAATGCTGTTGTTATTGCAGCCGCGCACACGTTTACTCAGGGAAGACGATTTCGGGCCCGCTCCAGAACTTCCGGAGAAATCTAGTCGCTCAACACTATATCAAAGTTGTATCGATCCACTAAGCTGCGCGTACCATGAGCGTCAATGCCCGAAACGGTCAGCGAGTAGGAGCCACAGCGCAGCATTCGGCCCGGAATCGTGAGGGAGAACGGTTGATCGCTATCCGTGTCTTGTGGCGGGGCTGGTAATGTGCCTGTCCAGACGAGTTCACCCTTGGGGCCGCGGAGGTCGAACGCGTAGGAGGTTGGCGGCGCCGCACCGGGCTCGCCGGAAAGCTCGATGGGTAATGCCAGGCCGCGAGCCCGGTCGGCAGTGAAGGCGGGCCGGGTGGCGCCGCGCGTAGCAGGGCGCAACGGAACCAAAGGAGCAAGACGAGGTTGCGCTGCCGACTCGCGAAGCGAGGGTACAGTAACAACGTTTTGATATGCAATGACCGCGAGCATGGCCGCGAATGCAGGAGCCACGAAGGCCGGCCGCCACAGAGAACGCCAAAGACTCCGTTTTTCGCTTGATTTCGGGGTTCTCAATCGGGCCTCCGGAGCCGCCAGCTCCGGAAGCTGGGCTTTGGCTTCATCCACAAAGGCCGTGCTGGCGCGAAGATCGAGAGCGCAGTCGGGACACTCGAATGCGTGCTCCTCAAATGCCTCGCGGGCATCGAGAGTGAGGTCGTTCAATAAGTATCTTTCTACAGCCATCTGGTCTACTGCTTCTATGTGGTTCATTTATCCCTCCCGTGAATTGGTCTTCAATTTCGCCACGGTCATGCAAGGTAGTTAAGCATCCGAGCCGAGCGGGATGCGATTGTCAACGTGTTTCACGTACTCGACTTTGAATTCCTGTTTGGCGCGATGGAGAAGGACGCGAAGATACTCCCGCTCCACGCCGAACTGGCGGCAAACCTCGTCGCGATCGCGCTCGTCGAGGAAGACAGCTTTGAGCAAGGACCGATCCCGCTCGGAAAGGCGCAGCAGGATGGTGCGGACTTTTTGCTTGATTTGCCGGGCGGAGACAATGTCGAGAACGTCGGCGCCCGATGCCACAGGCTCCGGAGCGCCGTCCGCATCGAGGGACTCGCTGCGGTTCGAGGAACGATACTGCTCCATCAAGACGTGATTGCAAACATTGTTCACGAACGCGCCAAGGCTTTCCGGGCGCCGCAGGCCGCCCTCCTTGCGCAGAACATCGAAAACCCGCGCAAAGGTTTCCTGGCAGACATCGTCGATGGCGTGGGGAGAATGGAGCCGCGAGCGAAGCTTGAGCTTCAGCAGAGCGGTGAAATAGGCGGCGAAATGCTCCTGTGTCGAGTGGTCCCCGGCGCAGAGGTTCTCTACGTATTTCGCATCAAACGAATGAAATTGCAATACGAACCCCGTCTTCTTTGGGGGAGACGGGTATAGTATCGCAGGCGGTGCGGGCAAATGAAAGTATCTAGTTCGGGGCGGCGCGGAGTTCATGCGGCACGCGCGACCAGAGCCGCGAACAGGAAGGCGAACGTTGGCGGAACTCACGACGCCACCCCGAACGGGCCGCTCTCGAGCAAATGGAAGGCATCTCTAGGGTCGACGCGCTGAACGGTGTGGATGGGAGAGAACCGGTAGAGCCTTCCGGTGAATCGCCCGGTCACAGCGATCTCCAAGCGCCCAAGGTATTCGACATCGACGTCGTATCCGGGAGCAAACCGGTCGCGGTTGGCCAGGGCCATCTCTCGATTGCTAGATAGTCGGCCCATTCTCGAGCTCATGAGCCTGCACGTTGCCTGGGGAGAAAGCATAATGAGTCCTTTTCAACAGCGTTTGAAATAGGCAGGCTCCCGCTGAGAGCACCTGCCCGCTGAAGAACAATCCGATCCAGCCCCTTGTCAGCCAGATTGCGGCGATCAACGATATCCAAAGGCTCAAACAGAGGATCAGATTCGACATGCAAGCACCGAATCCGGCGCGCTGGAGTGCCGCCAATTCGGCCATGGAGTTCGCGGACATAGGGGATTTCGCCTCGACCGAAGAGGCCCACCATGCCGTTTTCACCGGTAAGTTAGCCCGTACCGCAATACTGTCTGCATTCATCGCTATTCCTGCCCGTTGGCTATTGGAACTTTCGGCGGGACCCGTCCCGAGGAAACGAGCCCCGCCTCTTCTGGGGGAGAGCGCTTGGGGGAAGCGAAAGACTTCCCGAAAGCCTGCACGGATGCGGCCAAGGCACCCGCTCCGTACCGGCGTCTACGCCCTTCTTTTCGGGCTCGATGGGTAGTGAAACAGAGAGGACGATCGTTTCAGGATTTCAAAGGATTTTTCGACAAGAACGGCCCACGCCATTGCGGGCGCCAAAAGACTTTCTTTGCCCGAAGGTTGGAATCGCCTGCGTGGAACTACCCGTTATTCGATCGATCGCGCCCCGGCCGAGCGAATGGTTAAACCAGCTCGCGCACCGAATCGCGCAGATTCGTCAGCACGATCTTCGAACGATTTGGTTCGCCGCGCATCAACGCCTCGGCCAGCTTGATGGCTTGCGATGCCTTGATCTTTGCCGGCATCGGCGGAGTGAATTCATCGACAATCGCCTCGATAAGCACCGGTCCCGGTGTGGCCAGGGCTGCATCGAGTTGCGATCCGCATTCCGATGCATTCTCAATGTGGATTCCCTGGATCCCGGCGCCGCGCGCGATGGCGACAAAGTCGGCCGGATAAAGATCGCAGGCGTATTCGGGATTGCCGAGAAAAACCATTTGTTCCCATTTGATCTGGCCAAGGGTATTGTTCTTGATGACTACGATCTTGATGTTCAGTTTGTAAGCCGCGACCGTGATGAGTTCGCCGAGCAGCATGCTCAATCCGCCGTCGCCGATGATGCAATAGACAGGCCGGTCCGGATATGCAACCGCGGCGGCGATGGCGTACGGTAGACCGCAGGCCATCGTGGCGAGATTTCCGGAGCAGCTATGCTTCTGGCCCCGGAGCGCAGGAACATAACGCGCCCACCACGTGGTGATTGTGCCCGAGTCCGACGTCACGATGGCGTTTGCGGGGATTCGCTTGCCTAGTTCCCAGCCGACAACGTCCGGCTTCATAGGTTTGTCGGTTCGCGTTCCCCGTTCCTCCATCAGCTTCTGCCATTTCGCCTTGCCCTCCTGGGCTTGATCGAGAAACTTGCTTTCGTGCCGGTGCAGCATTGGAATCAGAGCGCGCAGGCATGTCTTGGTATCGGCCACAAGCGCAACGTCGGCAGGGTGCCGCAGGCTCACGCGTTGTGGGTCGAGATCGATCTGAACGCACTTGATCGACCCAGGCTCAGGAAGAAATTCCACGTAGGGAAAGGAGGAACCAACGATGAAGAGCGTGTCGCAAGATTCGAGCGCGTCTTGGGAAGGCTCTGTGCCGAGAAGGCCGATTCCACCGGTTGTGTACGGGCTGTCGTCGGGAACCGCGGCTTTGCCCAGCAATGCCTTTACGATTGGCGCGCCCAGAACATCGGCAACCCGCTCCAGCTCATCGGTCGCATGGAGCGCGCCTTGGCCGGCAAGAATAGCGATCTTCTTGGCGCGGTTCAGAAGGCCGGCCGCGTGCTCGAGCACGCCCATCGCCTCGGGCTTGTTGCTTACGGGCTGTCGTTCCACGTCGGCTCGCAGCAGCGCAATCCGAAGAGCTGGGACGCGGCGCTGAAGGCTTCGGCGGCGATCTTCCGTGACCTCGCCGAGCGCGGCATCAACCTGCAGA
>Ga0187782_10001252_pt1 | contig 18250 bp, 18 predicted proteins | sample 0715_SJ02_MP15_2_FD_132454 | JGI IMG/M metagenome (GOLD analysis project Ga0187782, IMG submission 132454) | Tropical peat soil microbial communities from peatlands in Department of Meta, Colombia - 0715_SJ02_MP15_20_MG | ecosystem: Environmental > Terrestrial > Soil > Wetlands > Peat | place...
TCACCACGTCTTCGCCCTGCGCGTTCATCAGGTACTCGCCGAAAAAGATGTGCTCGCCTGTCGCAGGATTGCGCGTAAACCCGACGCCCGTGCCGGAGTTTTCGCCCAAATTGCCGAACACCATGGCCTGCACGTTTACCGCGGTGCCGAGCCAGTCGTCGATATTGTTAATCCGCCGATACGTCTTCGCGCGGTCGTTGTTCCAGCTCCGGAACACCGCATCCCGCGCGGCCACAAGCTGGTCCAGCGGATTCTGCGGGAAATCCTTGCCCGTCTCCTTTTTGACCAGCGTCTTGTATTCGGCAATGATCTTCTTCAGCGCTTCGGGCTTAAGTTCGTAGTCGAACTTCACCTTCTCTTTCGCCTTCACGCCGTCGAAAATGTGCTCAAATTTCTTCTTGGGAATATCGAGAACCACGTCGCCAAACATTTGAATCAGCCGGCGGTATGAATCATAAGCAAATCGGGGATTATTGCTGCGTTGGGCGAGAGCTTCGACCGCCCGATCGTTGAGGCCCAGGTTCAGAATCGTGTCCATCATTCCCGGCATCGAGAACTTCGCGCCGGATCGCACGCTCACCAGCAGCGGATTCTCGCCCGCGCCCAGCGTTTGCCCTTGCAATTGTTCAAGCTTCTTGAGCGCCGCATGTATTTCCGTATCGATCTGCGGGCTTTGCTTTCCGCGCATGTATTCGCGGCACGCTTCGGTCTGAATCGTAAATCCCGGAGGAACCGGCAAACCCGCATTGGTCATCTCTGCAAGGCCCGCGCCTTTGCCGCCCAGTACGTCTTTCATCTTGCCGTTGCCGTCAGCTTTGCCGCCGCCGAAGAAATACACATATCTTTCAGTTGAGGTTGCGGTTGAGCTCGCCGTCTCGGCGGGCGCCTGCTCCAATACAGCCTGAGTCATCGGATCGGATCTCCATCGTAGAATTCCGCCACGCGGTCCATATGAAAGGGTAACGGAACTTGGGCTCAGCGCGCCAATTTCATTTCCCATGGGGCTAAGCGCACGAGTCACCCGAATATGCGACACCTGCTCGCGGCGTTGGTGGTCGTAACTACGAATATCGCCCGAGGCTTAGGTTTGCTTGTGCTAGTGGTCACAGTGGGTGCGACGGGGAACATCAAGGAATTCACATCAAAGCACACTGTGTCAATATGCGGTAAAATTCGTCCGAGCCGCACTGATGTGCCGTATGGTCACACCGCGGTTAGTTCCACCGGCGAATCGGAATGCGAACTATCCTTCACATTCCGGGACGCAAGCATCTGCTCGATACCTACCAGCCGCAAAATCTCTCTTACACGCTGCCTTGCTTTTGAGATCGTGAACTCGCGATTCGCCTGTCGTGCCGTCGAATAGAGCGTAATCAACGCTGCGATCCCAGCCGCGTCAATCCGTTCCACCGAGCTCAGGTCGAGGCGCACAGACTGGCTCTTCACCAACGGCCTCAACCGCTCCAGGAATTGCTGCTCCTGCCCTCTCACGAGTTCCGTCGTATCGCTCACGATGTTTACGGATGAATCCAAGGGAAGATTGGTCATCGTTAACTCCTCGCGCAGCGATTTTCACTCCCCTTAACACTTGAGCCACTACTGCGGGCTCCCGGAGTGATTTTGCCGCGCCTTGCCTTACATCGAGCACGCAGCGTGCCAAAGGCCGAAGAGCGCTGCTGCCTGGGGAATATGCTGATATAGAAAGACGATTCAGTTCTCTTGCTGTTCATCTGCGTGCCGCTAAGTGTGCGATTTCATTCAGCGCGTCCGCAAATGAACATCGATATCCTATACGCAGGCGAGGTCACGGAGGTTCCATGAGCGAGTGGGCGCAGACCTCGCGCAGCTCGACAAACACTTCGCCTAGCCTGACCCGCGAGATGGCGCGGAATGTGTCGATCGAGGCCGGCTTCGCCGATGCCAGGCTGTTAGCGTTGCCCCATGCAGCCGAGGCACGCGACGCCGCCCGTTTTGCCGATTGGGTTCATGCCGGCAACGCGAGCGCCATGAGCTACCTCGAGCGGAGATCCGACGACGGCCAGCTGTCACGGTCGCGTGTACACGTTCCATTTCCATGGGCGCAATCTGCGTTGGTTTGCTTTGCGACCTACGACTCCGCGCACCCTCGGTCCATTGACCCAACGCCCGCCGGTCGCGGCTGGATCGCCCGCTACGCCTGGACAAGCCGCAGGGATGCCAACGGCACGCGCCGCCCCGCCGACTATCACAAGGCGCTCCTCAAACGCCTGCGCGCAATCGATTCCCATCTTCACGCAATCTTCGGCGAATTCGAATCGCGCGCCTACGTTGACACCGGTCCCATCGTCGAGCGCGCGCTTGCCACTGCAGCCGGCCTCGGATGGACAGCTAAGAACACCTGCCTTATCCATCCCAAGCTCGGCTCATATGGGTTTCTCGCCGTTTTGCTCACTTCGTTGCCGGTTGACGACGCACGCTCATCCATCGCACCAAAAGCGTTGCCGCAAATTGTCCCCGATCGCTGCGGAACCTGCACGCGCTGCATTGATGCCTGCCCCACTCACGCGCTCGATCTGCCCTACCGGATGGACGCCACGCGCTGCATCGCCTACTTGACCATCGAGCACAAAGGACCCATTGCGGAAGAGCTCATGCCGAACATCGGCCGCCAGGTCTTCGGCTGCGACATCTGTCAGGACGTGTGCCCCTGGAATCGAAAGTCGCGGCGCAGCAGTTCGACAGTCATCGACCCCGAGCTCGACCCGCGCCCCGAACTCGTCAATCCCGCACTCGAGTGGCTGGCCGCTCTCGACGAGCAATCCTTCGAGCGCGAGTTTAGCGGCTCGCCGGTTCGCCGCGCCGGCTTTTCGGGCCTAAGGCGCAACGTCGCCATCGCAATCGGCAACAGCGGGCTCGCGCAATTTGTTCCGGCGCTCGAAGTTTGGGCCGCGGCGACCGACGACGGTCTTCGTGCAGCCGCGCGCTGGGCATTGAATCGCTTGCGGCGCGGTGAGTGAGGCTGTATGGTTTTAGGCGCGGGACTAAGAAAGATCGGCCGGGGCGACACTGGTCCGCTCCAACGTTTACCCTGTTGATTGCGATGCCACGAATTAGCTCCAGCATGCTCGCCTTCCCCGACTTCCGCGGCGCCACGCGAAGGCTCATTCTCGCTAACCTCGCCGCATACTTCCTCTTGCTGCTGGCGAGCCTCGCGGCTTCTTCCGGAGCGTCGCGTTTCGCCGGATTGTTGGCATTCGATCCTTTCGCCTTCCTGCACGGCTACCTCTGGCAGCCGCTCACCTACAGCTTTGTCCATCCAGGACTCCTCGGCACACTCTTCGAACTGCTTTCCCTCTGGTTCCTCGCCGGATTTCTCGAAGGCTTCCACAACGCAAATTGGGTCATGAGCCTCTATGCACTCTCCGTGCTGGGCACGGCAGCAGCGGCGTTGGCGCTCTACCTGGTCGCCCTCACTCTGGCCCCATCGCTTCTCGGCGATGCGCATGCGCTTTATGGCTGCTTTGGCGGCATCTTCGGCCTGCTTGCCGCCATTGGGCTCCTCTACGGCGACATGCAATTCATGCTGTTTCCTTTGCCCATCGGCATCAAGGCGCGCTACCTTGTGGTGATTTATGTGCTCATCGCCGTCGCCATGCTCTTCGGCCAAGAACGAATCTACGCTTTTGCGCAACTGGGCGGAGCGCTTGGTGGGTTCGCTTACGTGCGCATGGCGCCGCGCCGTGGATTCACTTTTGTGGTGAGCGAAAGCTGGTTCGGGCTGCGCAACCGCTACTACCGCTGGAAACGGCGCCGTGCGGCGCGCAAGTTCGAGGTCTACATGCGCGCGCATGGGCGCACGGTGAAATTCGACGGCGAGGGCAATCTGATCGACGAAGACGCCGAAGACAAGAAGCGCTGGAACTGAAAAAACAGGGGAAAGGGATTAGGGATTAGGGAACAGAAGACAATTCCAATCGGCGTGATCCAGTTGAATCCGTCTCAAGCGACCCGCCCTCACATTCTCACCACGATAGAATTCTCAGATGCCAAACAAAATCGCCCTTCTTTTTCCGGGCCAAGGTTCGCAGGCTGTCGGTATGGGCCGCGAATTGGCCGAACGCTTTCCTGTGGCAGCCCAAACCTTCGCTCAAGCCGACGCCGCGCTCGGTTTCGCGCTCACGCGTCTTTGCTTCGAAGGGCCGGAAGCCGATCTGCGTCTCACCGAAAACACGCAGCCGGCAATCATGACCGTAAGCCTCGCGGCGGCTCGCATTCTGGCCGAGAGCGGCGTTGAGCCCGCCCTGGCCGCCGGCCACTCGCTCGGCGAGTGGTCGGCCCACGTCATCGCCGGAACCCTCTCTTTCGCCGATGCGGTAGGTGCAGTAAAGGCCCGCGGCGCGGCCATGCAGAAGGCAGTTCCGGCAGGCCAAGGAGCTATGGCCGCCGTGCTCGCGCTCGACTCGGTGCATGTGGCTGAAGCCTGCGCAGAAGCTGCCCGCGAAACCGGCCTCACCGTTCAGGCGGCCAACTTCAATTCACCAAGCCAGACCGTCATCTCCGGCGCTGTCGCAGCCGTCGAGAAAGCCGCAGCAATCTGCAAAGCCAAGGGCGCGCGCCGGGCTGTGCTGCTCCCAGTAAGCGCGCCGTTCCATTGCGCGCTCATGCAGCCTGCTCAGGAAGAAGTCGCGCGAGTATTGGCGGGGCTCACTCTGCACGATCCGCGCATTCCCGTCGCTGCCAACGTCACCGGCGGGTTCGTGACCGCTGCGGACGCTACGCGCGACGCGCTCATCCGTCAGGTCACCGGCGCAGTGCGCTGGGTCGATTGCATGCAATCGCTCAAAGCCGCTGGCGCAGATCTCTTCATTGAAGTCGGCCCGGGCAAGGTGCTCTGCGGCCTGCTCAAGCAGACCGATCCCGAACTAAAGTCGCTAAATGTGGAAGACGCGGCGAGCCTTGAAGAGACGCTAACGAAGCTGAAGCCGTAGGCGAGGAATCCGCGATGTCGGCGTCGCCAAAGATTCGGCGTCCCCAAAGTTGCCTAACTCTAGCACACAGCTCCTAATTCATGCAGCACAAACGCGTAATCCAGCGCAATCTCCTTCAGGTAGTCGTAGCGCCCGCTTGCTCCGCCGTGGCCGGCCTTCATGTTCGTCACCAGCAGCAATGGATTCGCGTCCGTCTTGAGCGTACGCATCTTAGCCACATACTTTGCCGGCTCCCAATACATCACTTGGCTATCGTGCAGCGAAGTCTTCACCAACATCGCCGGATAACTTGTCGCGCGCAAGTTGTCGTACGGCGAGTAACTCAACATATATCTAAAATACTCTTCCTCATTCGGATCGCCCCACTCCTCGTATTCGGGAACCGTAAGGGGCAGGGAAGCATCGAGCATCGTATTCATCACATCTACAAACGGCACGTGCGAAACAACAGCGCGAATCAGCTCCGGCCGCAAATTCACCACCGCGCCCATCAGCAACCCGCCCGCCGAGCCGCCCTCGATGGCCACGCGCTTCGAATCGCCGTAGCCGTTTGCAGTAAGGTGCTCGACGCAGGCAATGAAATCGGTAAATGTGTTGCGTTTTTGAAGCATCTTGCCCGCGTCGTGCCATGGCTTGCCCAGGTCGCCGCCTCCGCGGATGTGCGCATAGGCCATCGCCACGCCGCGATCGAGCAGGCTGAGCCGGTTCGAGCTGAAGCCCAAAGGCAACGAATACCCATACGACCCGTACCCATACACATAAAGCGGATTCTTGCCCGATTCACGCTTGTCCTTGCGATACACAATCGACACCGGAACCCGGACCCCGTCCGGCGCCGTCGCATGAATGCGCTCGCTCGCGTAGAGCGCACGGTCGAATCCGCCGGGAATCTCAAGCTGCTTCAAAAGTGTCGACGCGCCTGCCGTCACATCGTACTCGTAGACGGAGCTCGGCGTCACCAGCGACTGGTAGCCGTAGCGGAATGTTGTAGTGTCGAAGATGCGATTGATGTGCGGGTACGCGCTGTAAGCCGGCTCGGGAAATGCAATTTCGCCGGCGCGCGCGGCTTCGGCACCATCGCCGGAAAACTTCCAAAGCCGCAAACGCGACAGCCCATCCTCGCGTTCGCAGGCTATGAAGAACCCCGCAAAAAGGTCCACGTCCTCGAGCATGACGGCATCGCGATGCGCAATAAGTTCGCTCCAATTTTCGCGGTCCGGCTTGTCCGCCGGAGCCGTCACCAACCTGAAGTTTCGCCCACGGTCGTTCGTCCGGATAAACCACAGCCCGTTGCGATGATCGATTGAATACTCATGCTCATCTTCGCGCAGCGCAATCACCGTGAAGCTGCCGGCCGGATCGTCCGCAACCAGAACACGCGCCTCGCTCGTTGTGTGGCTAGCCGATTCGAGGACGATGTACTTACCATCCCGCGTTCGCCCCGCCGCTACGTTGAAGCGCTCATCGTCATCCTGATGAACGAGTACGTCCTCGCCGTGAGACTCACCCAGCACGTGCCGCCATAACTGATACTGCCGTTTCTGCTGTTCGTCCTCCACTGTGTAGAAAAGCGTCCGATTGTCCGCGGCCCACACGACAGACCCTACACGTTCAACCTCACCGGGCAGCGTCTCGCCCGTTTCGAGATCCTTGACGTGCAGCGTATATTGGCGAAAGCCCTTGGTGTCTGTCGTATAGGCGAGCCACCGTCCGTCGTCGCCGATATCGGTGGCGCCGATGGCAAAAAACGCATGCCCCTGTGCCAGCGCATTCCCATCGAGCAGTACTTCTTCCGCTGCTTCGGCGTCAGGTCCGGCTTCCCTATCGCGCTTGCGGCAATGAATCCCATACTGCAGGCCCTCCTCGGTGCGCGTGTAGTACCACCAGGCGCCGTCACGGTACGGGACCGAGATGTCGGTCTGCTTGATGTGGCTCAGCATCTCCTGGTATAGCTCTTCACGCAACGGCGCGAGCGGCGCCATCGCTTGTTCCGCATAGGCATTTTCCGCTTCAAGATAGGCGGTCACATCGGGATTTTCTTTGTCGCGCAGCCATGCGTAGTCGTCGGCGAGGACGACGCCGTGGATATTTGTTTCCTTGTGAACCTTGCGCGCAACCGGTGGTGAGTGAATCGGCTTCTGGATCATTTCTCTAACAGTGTAGCGGTTGACACTCCTGCATCCAAACTGTACAGTTCAAAACAATGGAGTGAATAGTTCATGGCATCGCAGGCGGGCGCGGGTAACACGGTGGTCATCTCTGCCCTTCAGGCAAGAGCCAATCTTGGCAGAATACTCGATGACGTGCAGGGAAAGTGCCGATCTCTGGTGATCGAAAAGCGCGGTACGCCCAAGGCCGTGCTTCTGAGCCTTCGCGAATATGTAAAACTCGCCGCTCCCGAGCCCGAAGTCCTGCGCATCATTGGCGAAGATGCGAAGCGCAAAGGAACCAACCTCCTGACTTCGCGGCAGATTGATCGTGTGATCAAAGCAGCACGGGCGCAAAAGCGCAGGAATAAGAAATTACTTGACAAATAACGAGCTTGGGCTTATTCATCAAAAAGAGATCAGCAATGCGCCCTCCCAAAGTTGGGAAACAAGCGGCAGCTGGAGCGAAGGCTCAGCTGCCTTCGTTTTTTTGCAATGTTTCTCAACGATTAGGAGAATTGCTACGTCGTGCTAGCGCTGCGTCTGGTTGTAGATACAAATGTTGTCGTTTCGGCCGCTTTGAAGGAGGAGGGCCTTGCACGAACAGTCATCACAATTGCCCTCGCTCGGCCAGCCCGCCTTTATGTTTCGCAGTCCGTCCTGGACGAGTACGCCGACGTGCTCTCCCGCTCTGAGCTTGATATTCCCAAGGGCCAACGTCTGCGACTTCTGCAATTGATCGGGAACCATGGCATTTTGGTTACTCCCTACCGGCGCATTGAGGTAACGAGCGATCCAGACGACAACATCTTCATCGAATGCGCCGATGCCGCCCGCGCAGATTACCTTATCACGGGCAATCGCAGGCATTTCCCGCGATATTGGAAGACGACAAAAGTCATTACCCCACGCGATTTCCTTGAGATCGTGGCTCCCCATCTTTTACGGAGATGAGCGAGGCTTGGGCGTGTAATCGGGCCGGAACTTTCGACGGTTCATCCACGTACAATGTTGGAGGGATGAAAGCACTTCGCTGCCCGCGCTCTACCGTACTTCTGCCAATGCTGGCGGCGCTTTTCCTGCTTTTCGCCGTTGCTTGCCGCGCCGAGCCGGTGGCGAGCCTGCCCCAGCCCACCGATTACGTAAGCGACCTTGCGCACGTGCTCTCGCCCGAAGCAATTGCGCGTATCGACTCGATCTGCGCGCAACTTGACCACACCGCCGCCAATGCGCAAGTCGCTGTGGTCACCGTGCGGTCGCTTGACGGCGATGAAGCTGCCGATTACGCGACACATCTTTTCGACAAATGGAAAATCGGTGGAAAGGGATCGGACCGTGGCGTCCTCGTTTTGTTGGCCGTCAACGACCACAAACGATTTATCGAGACCGGCTACGGTTTGGAAGGAATCCTGCCCGACGGCAAGGTTGGCGACATCGGTCGCGACATGGTACCGGATTTACGCGCCGGCGATTACGATGGCGCAGCAACTCTTGCCGTCGGTGAGATCGCCCAGGTCATCGCCGCCGACGCCAAGGTCTCTCTGGATCAGGAAACCCCGGCGCCTCAAACCCAGCCCCTGCGCCACAGTGCCGGAAACGAAAGGTTGATCCTTCTAGTTCTTTTTTTGATCTTCTTTGGTGGAGGATCGCTGCTTCGGATGCTCTTCGGCTTCGGCCTGTTCTTTGGCGGCTGGGGCCGAGGAGACTGGCGAGGTGGTGGTGGCTGGGGTGGCGGATTCGGCTCCGGTGGATTCGGTGGGGGTGGAGGCGGCGGATTTGGCGGCTTCGGCGGAGGCGCCACCGGCGGCGGCGGCGCTGGAGGAAGTTGGTGAGAATTCCACTTTAAGCCATGCGCGTTGGCCATCGGGGTTGATTTGCGCGACATCAATTGAGACTCAATGTCTACGGAAGAATGCGCGAGGATAACGGCTAGTAGCAGAGGGCCAATGGCTCGCTTTTACCAAGGAGAAACAAAGTCATGAGCAAAGCACTTGGAATTACCCTGGCAGTAATCGTCGTCCTAGTTTTGGCGGCTTTCATGGTATTCGGCAGTTTCATCAGCGCCAGGAACCAGATGGTCGCCAAGGATCAGGTCGTAAAATCCAACTGGTCTGAGGTCGATGTGCAACTCGAGCGGCGCGCTGACCTGATTCCCAACTTGGTGCAGACCGTGAAGGGCTTTACCAAGGAGGAAAGCACGGTTTATGGCGATATAGCCAACGCGCGCGCCGGCATGTTGAATGCGCAGGGGCCTGCGGCGAAGATTGCAGCCAACAACCAGTTGGATGGAGCGATCGGCCGATTGCTTCTGCTTACCGAAAACTACCCGCAACTGCGCTCCAGCGACCAGTTCATGCGCTTACAAGACGAGTTGGCCGGAACCGAAAACCGCATCGGAGTGGCGCGCAAGCGCTACAACGACGCCATCCAGGACTACAACACTTTTGTGCTTCAATTCCCCAACAACATTTGGGCCGGGATAGCCGGATTCCACCAGAACACTGCGTATTTTGAAGCCAGCCCTGCTGCGCAAGCCGTGCCCAAGGTCAGCTTCTGACTCGGATTGCGCCCTGGCATCGATAAAAACGGCCATACCGCGGAGCGGAGTGGCCGTTTCGTGTCAGGGTTGGAAATCGTTCTACATCGGGTTACTTGAACGAACCGATAGCCTTGGCTTCGTCATCGTAGATGTCGAAAACCGTATACAGCTTGGTCAATTGCAGCAGGTCGTGGACCTTTTTGGTAAGTTTGAGCAGTTTGAGTGTTGCACCCTGGTTCTTGGCCGTGGTATAGGCGCTCACCAATTCGCCCAAGCCCGAACTATCGATATAGTTCACTTCACCCAGATCGAGCAGGATACGCCGCTGCCCTTTGCCAATTAGGTCGCGAATGGCGTCACGCAACTGCACGCTACCTTCGCCCAATGTGATTCGCCCGCTAAGCTCCAAAACGGTGACGCCATCTACTTCACGGGAAGCTAATGCAAGTGCCACGGAAAACTCCTCCTTGTACCCAATTCGGTTATAACATCTTTACGCGGCGAACCTTGGGGAAATCTCCGCGGCGCCTCCATGGCGGGAAGGCCGTAAACCGTGTTCTCGTGCCCGCAACCGCACTAAGTTTTTTCGCCGGATGGCGCCAGATGTTTGATCAGTGTCAGCTCGGTCCCAGGATGCAATTGTCGAAACTGCACCTCATCCATCAGAGAACGGATTAGGAAGATGCCTCGTCCCGTGCTGCGAAGAATGTTCTCGGCGGCGAGCGGATCGGGTAGATGGTCGGGATCGAATCCACGCCCTTGGTCGGCAATTCTAAACACCAAGTCCGCACCGGTGTTCTCAAGACAAACATCGATCTGGCGGGCGGGGTCATACTCGTTGCCGTGCAGCACGGCGTTTATAGCGGCCTCACGAACAGCCATGGCGATGTGGAAACGCTCCTTCTCATCGAGGCCCGCCTCGGTAGCCAGTTGGTCCGCGGCCGCCTCCACCTGGCCGACGCTGTCCATAGTGGAGCTGAGTCGGAAACTCCGCCGCCCTCGATTCCGTACACTCACCGAGCTGTTTTTCCGCCTCCGCCGGGATGGGTTTGCACGCTCCAGCCGCGCCGAATCGACCTTGCTGGCAGTTTCAAGTCTGAATGCGATTGTGTCAAGACAATAGCGCCAGCCACGTTAAGTCAAACCACTACTGCCTGGCCCTTGGCGCGAATGGGCCGGCGGCGCACTTTCAAGAGTAATCTTCGACGCGGAGGTCTACACTCGAAATATGGATATCCGAAGCGAGCCTTGCACTTCAACACGCGTAAGCCTCACGGCTCTGCTCGGCACACCCGTTACAGACTCCCAGGGACAGTGGCACGGGAAGCTCAAGGACATCGTCGTGGCTACAGGGCCGGATGGCGGCTGGGTCGCGGGCCTGGTGCTCAAAACGCGCGGCGGTCTTTCCATCGTTCCCTCGCAGGAGGTGCTGGAAACCCCTGCCGGCACTCTCGAATTGCGCTCGGCAGAAGCGCTCGCTCCCCTCAAGGATGAAGCCAATTACCTCTATCTGCAGCAGGATCTCGTTGACCGTCAAATTATCGACATCAATGGTCGAAAAGTTGTCCGCGTGAACGATGTGGACCTCGAATGGACCGGCCAGGCCGCTGCACGCTTGCTCCGCGTGGCCGAAGTCGAAGTGGGACTGCGCGGAGCGTTCCGCCGAGTTTTCAAGGGCATTTTGTCGCGATCGCGGCTGGAATCCGTCTCGCGCAAATTCAGCGCACGCGCCATTCCTTGGCAGTTTGTCGACGTCATTGAACCTGATCCGGCGCGCCGCGTCAAGCTCCGCATCGAGCATGAACGCCTGGCAGAAATTCACCCCTCCGAGCTGGCCGACATTCTCGAAGATCTGGCGCCCGCCGAGCGCGAAGCCGTATTCACGTCGCTCGATGAGGAGGTGGCTGCGGAAACACTCGAGGAGGTCGAACCCAAACTGCAAAAGGCGCTGCTCGACAAGCTCGACGAAGAGCGCATCGCCGACATCGTGGAAGAGATGGACCCTGGTGCAGCGGCCGACTTGCTCTCTGAGTTGCCCGAAGACAAGTCCGACGCCATCCTCGAAGAGATGGAGCCGGAAGAGCGCCAGGAAGTCGAGGAATTGCTCGAGTTCGACGAGAACTCGGCCGCCGGCTGCATGACCACTGACTTTGTTTACCTGGGCATCGACGCTACCGTCGCGCAAGCTGTGCAGGCCCTGCGCAGTTTCGACGGCGACCCGGAAAGTGTCACCGAGGTCTTTCTGCTCGACGAGAAGCGCGGTTTGCGCGGCGCCATCCCGCTTTCGCGCCTCGTGATGGCGCAGCCCGAAACCCGCCTCGTCGTTTTGACCGAGCCGCGCGTGCTCTCGTGCCCCGCCGATCTCAACCAGAACGAGTTGGCTGAAATATTCGACAAGTACAACCTCCACGCGCTTCCCGTCGTGGACCCCCATGGCCGAATGGTAGGCGTCGTCCGCGCCGAGCAAGTCATCGGCTTTCTGCGCGAAAAACTCTGAGCAAACGCATTCTTTTCCGGCTAGCTGCGCCCATCCTCTTCGGCCGGGATTTCTCCTTGCCCGTCAAGCTTTCGCTCCCGCGTCGTTCAATGGTCGCGAATCCATTGCTCCAGGGCGCGGAACCTGTCGTCTCCAGACCGCAAGTGCGCGCGTGTCCGAGCTTTTCCCTGTGCACCGGCCTCACATCTTCGAAAATCTGCAAAGGCTGCATCACCGCCGCGGTTGTGTATCTCTCGGATTCGCATTGCAACCTCCAGCCTGCTATGGTCAATGAGGAAACTTTTTCCGAACATCCCAACATTGCAATGAACCCGCCCTAGGAACCCGATTGCATGTGGAAGCGCTGGCGAATCCGGATCCTTCTTTTTCTGGCTGTGCTCGGCCCCGGATTCATTACCGCCAACGTCGACAACGACTCCGGCGGCATCCTCACCTACTCGCAGGCCGGCGCACAATACGGCTACACACTCCTCTGGACCATGATTCCCATCACCATCGCCCTCATTGTGGTGCAGGAAATGTGCGCCCGCATGGGCGTGGTCACCGGCAAAGGCTTGAGCGACCTCATCCGCGAGGAATTCGGCCTGCGCATCACCGTCGTCCTCATGGTGCTGCTCGTTGTGGTCAACTACACCAACGTGGTTACCGAGTTCATCGGCATCGCCGGCTCGCTGCACCTGTTTCACGTAGCCAAGTTCATCTCCGTACCCGTCTGTGCGCTACTGGTCTGGTTTCTCGTCTTTCGCGGCGACTACAAAAGCACGGAAAAAATCTTCCTCGCGGCGTCCTTGGTATATATCGCCTACATCTTCGCCGGCGTGCTCTCGCAGCCCAGTTGGCACGACGCTCTGCTTGCCACCGTCAAACTGCCGGCCAACTCCGTCTGGCGCGACAAGGCGTACATCTACATGGCCATCGGCGTCGTCGGCACCACCATCGCACCCTGGATGCAGTTCTATCTGCAATCTTCGATCGTCGAGAAAGGAATTCGCGTCAAGGACTACTCTGCCTCGCGCCTCGACGTCATCGTCGGCAGCTTCTTTACCGACCTCATCGCTTGGTTCATCGTCGTAGCCTGTGCGGCTACTCTCTTCGTCCACGGCATGGGCGCCATTCAGGTCGCCGCCGACGCCGCCGAAGCCATGCGTCCGCTAGCCGGCGACTACGCTTTTATCCTCTTCGCCTTCGGTCTCTTCAACGCCTCGCTCTTCGCTGCCTCCATCCTGCCGCTTTCAACGGCCTACACCGTCTGCGAGGGGCTGGGGGTCGAATCGGGCGTCGACAAAAGCTTCCGCGAAGCGCCCTTCTTTTACTGGCTCTACGCGCTCCTCATCGCCGGAGGCGCCGTAACCGTACTGGTCCTGCCCGACGCCCAGCTCATCAACGTGGCCATCTTCTCGCAAGTCCTCAACGGCGTCCTCCTGCCGGTCGTCATCATTCTCATGCTGCTGCTTATCAACCGCACCGACCTCATGGGCAAATATAAGAACTCGCGCCTGTGGAACTGGATTGCCTGGAGCACCAGCATCATTGTCATCGGGATGACGTTTGCCATGCTCTGGGGCATGATCCCCGGGCACTGATAAAATCAGCCCGAAGAATCGGCCTCTTACTCCCCATTTGGGACCCGACGGGGACCACCGGCGGCTACTACACCCAACAGCCGGCATCGAAGCGTCCGGGCGCTACAGACAAGTACACATTCAACGGACCGAACACGCTGGTCCTCTCGGACGATGTAACACACACCTCGATCACCATGACACGTGTGCCGTAGACGCGAACGGCTGGCTGAACCTTGACACTCCGGCAATGCCGCAACCATCGGCTTTGGTGTGCTTAACGATGTCGAGCTGGAAAATAGCGGCCGGAATCGGCCCCTACAGCAGCTTTCCCGCCGCCAAATCGCGAATAAGCCCGCGATCGGCGGCCAAAAACTCGTAGCCGGTCAGGTCTTCGAGCTTAACCCAGCGCACCTGTTGATAGATTTGGTTGTCGATCTCGCCGGTGAATTCCCGCACCGTGAAAAACTGCAAGTCGACCGCTCCGCCGCGGCGATAGTTATGCCGGATGCGAGTAACAGGCGGACCAACCTCCGCATGAATGCCGAGCTCTTCCGTCAATTCGCGGGCCAGGGCCTGTTGTGGGCTCTCGCCGGGCTCGATCTTTCCGCCGGGGAACTCCCAAAGAGATGCCATTGCCTGGTCGGCGCGCCGCTGGCCGATCAGAACCTCCCTGTCGCGCACAATCAGCGCAGCCGCGACAAAGCGAAGCGCTTGGCCGGGGCGCGCTTCGGGTTTTCGCTGGCCCTGGTTCACCTTTCAAGTGTAAATTACTCACAGCGATCGCGGTTTTGCGACGCAGCGCAGAGCTCCGCTCGCATCGCAATTCTTTACTCCCGCCTGTCGCGACAAAAACAGCCGGCCTGCCTCTATTCACCCGCAACGGCGGCTTCTACGCCCTCGGCCGCCTGGGGCCGAAAGTATCCCCAGCGTCGTTTTGCAGCAGCCTCCAGCAATGCCGGCGACGGGTTAACCGGGAAGGGACAGCGCGCAATTTCCAGCATCGCCAGATCGTGTATCGAGTTTCCGAATACAGCATCCGGGCGCGGCATTCCCACCCGCTTCAGAGCGCTTGCCTTGGCGTCGTCGGTGGGCACGTCCACGATCTCATCTGTGATAATGCCGCCATCGATGCGCGTCTCTGCCGCCAGTATGCGTTGCTGTGCAATTCCGAAGTCCCGCAATCCCGCGGCGATTACCCACCGGTTTGTCGAACTCACCGCCCAAAGCTCGATCCCAGTCCGGCGCATCGCGGCCACCAGCGCCGCCATCTCGGTAAAGATACGTCCCCGAACGAACTCGCTAGCATAACGTTCCGCAGCCGCACAAAGCTCTTCGTTGCGCAGGCCCGCGTACACCCGCACCATGTCGCCGCAGATTTGCAGTTCGCTCACCTTTCCCGCGAGATAGGCACGATATCGCGTGTCCATCCAGTCGCCGATCGAGCGCGAGACTAACCCCTGTTCCAGCGACCACGCCATAAAGCCGTAGCCCGCGTCGCCGCTCCAAAGGGTTCCATCGCAATCGAAAACTGCAGTCCTCGGTCCGCACTCGAAAACCAGCCGTTCAAACTCCTCTGCGGTCCATTTGCGAAGGTCGCTTTGCGCGAGCCCCATTTGTCCCTCAATTCTGCCTGAAAGATTCATCCAATTCCATTCTCACCCATCAAGGCAAGCCCTCGCGCAAACGATTGCAGAAGCGCCGAGACCGCGCCGCCTCAATTTGTCGCCGGAGTCGCCTGGCGCTCCGGTTCGACTCTGATCTTCGCGATGCGCCGCGCGTCCATCTCCATCACGGTTAAGCGGCGGTTCTCGAACACCACCGACTCGCCGGGCGCGGGAATGTGCCCGAGGCGAGCCAGCATAAAACCGGCGAGCGTTTCCACCCCGCCGTCGCGTGGCAGGCTCCACTGCATCTGCGTCTCAAGATCGCGCAAATTGACGCTGCCATCCATCAGCACCGCCCCGCTGGTCACGCTTACCACCGGCTGCGACGGTGCGTCGAACTCGTCTTCCAGTTCGCCCGCAAGCTGCTCGATCGCATCCTCGGCCGTAACCAATCCCACCGTCGATCCATACTCATCCACGGCGATGGCGAGATGGCGCCGGTGATGCTGAAAGTCGCGCAGCACATCCAACGCCGACTTGCTCTCGGGAACCACCAGAACCTCGCGCATCATTTGCGCCAGCCGAAGCTGCTGCTTGGATGCGGCAGATTGAGCCGTCAACAAGCGAAAACAGAGCAGCCGCGCAAGGTCGCGCGCATACACCGCGCCAACGATATGTTCGGCACCGCGAGTTTCGTCGTACACGGGAATCCGGGAATGGTTGCGGCCAAAGACCTGCGCGCACGCCTCCTCGAACAGCATGTTCGAAGGCAGAGAAAAAATCCTTTGCCGCGGAGTCATAATTTCGCGCACGGGCACGTCGCTGAGTTCTAGCGCGCGATGCACCAGCATCTCCTGGATTTCCGGCAGCAATCCAAGTCGCCGCGCTGCTGTCGCGATAAGCTTGAGCTCTTCCGCCGAGTGAATGGACGCAGAGCGCTCGGTCGCGGGTATATCGAATGCGCGCATTACCGCTGCCGCTGATCGGCTCAGCACTCGCACCGCCGGGCGAGCGACGGCCATGAAGGCCAGCATTGGAGGCGCAATGGCCACGGCTAAGGCCTCAGCGCGTCTCAGCGCCAGCGCCTTGGGCACCAACTCGCCAGCGACCACGTGAAAGTAAGTGATGAGCGCAAAGCCCACAGTCACGGCGGCCAGGTGGCCGTAAATCTGGGCGTGCGGCAGCCCGTCTATCAACTTCGCCAGGACTTGCGCGGCCAGCGGTTCGCCCAGCCAGCCAAGCGCCAGCGAGCACAGCGTTACGCCAAGCTGCACGGCAGGCAACAGGTCATTGAGATTGCCTTGCAGTCGCCGCACCGCCCGGGCCCCCGGGACGCCCGCCGCCAGCAGCTGTTCCACGCGCGTCTGACGGATGGAGACGAGCGCAAACTCCGCCGCCACAAAGTAGGCGTTGGCCAAGATAAGCATGGCCACAGCCACCGGCTTGAAGAGCAGCAACTCCTGCATCTGGCTGAGAGAATAGCATTCGAGCCTGGCCGAGGATTTGCAAACGCAGGACGGCGTCCCCCATCCGCTCCATCTGCATAACCTTTGTGGAACCCCAAGAGCGCCGGTAGCGTATCTAAATTGCACCAGTTGGAATCGAGGCAAGACATGAAAGATTTTTGTTCGGCGCTCGGAGCATGGGCGATCGCAATCGCTTTCACGCTGGCCTTTCCCGCGGCGCAAGCGCGGGCGGCGGAAGCGACATTTGAGCGCGATCTCACAATCAACCCCAGAGTAGACCTCTCAGTCTCAACCGGGTCGGGCTCGATTCATCTCACCGTTGGCCCCGCCGGTCGAGTTCACGTATTTGGGCGCGTCAAGTCGGGCTGGGGCATGAGCGACGATCGCGTTCGCCAGATCGCGGCACACCCTCCCATTGAGCAGACCGGCAACATCGTCCGTATTGGAACTGGACATGAGAATTTCCGCAACATCAGCATTGACTACGAGGTCCAAGCGCCCGCAGACGCGTTCCTCAACGCCGCAGCCGGCTCCGGCAGCGTGATCGACGATGGCGTGGGCGCCAATGCCAAGCTCTCGACCGGCTCGGGATCGATTCATGCCACCGGGCTCGCGGGCAGCTTCTCGGCTGACACCGGCTCGGGCAGCATCTATGCGGAACAAGCGGGTGCAGGCGACGTGAAGGCCGAAACCGGCTCGGGCTCGATTGAGTTGAAGAACGTACATGGAGGCCTGCACGCCCACACCGGCTCGGGCGGCATTAAAGTCGGCGGAACACCCAGTGGTTCCTGGCGGATCGAAACAGGATCTGGCGGCGTCGAGATTTGGACCGGTAATGTCCCCCTGACGCTCGACGCCGCAACCGGCTCAGGCAGCATCAACTGCGATCGCGAGATCACCACGCAGGGGACCTTGGAACGTCATCGCTTGACGGGAAAAATCAACGGCGGCGGTCCAACGGTGCACATCGCAACTGGATCGGGCAATATTCGCATCCACTGACGTGCCCGCGCACTCGCGCCGAGCCGCTAGGGGATAAAGTAGAACGGGTCGGGATACTTAACAGAGAACTCCGCCTCCGGCTTGCCTCTCAGATCGCTCCACTGGTCGCCAACGTTTAACGCTAGCGTGTATCCCTGTGCCGCAATCTGGCCGCGGATTTGCGCCTTGTACTCGCCGACGGTCTGAGAACTGTGTTCAACCGGCCGCATAAAAAGCAGCTTCCAATTGTCGAATCCTCGCGCCCGTAGATTGCGTTCCGTGGCCGCGCGCTCCAGCTCGCCGCGGCCGGTGATGAAAAAGATGCTCACGCCCAGCCGTTGCGCTTCTTTGTAAAGGCGCAGCGTGCCTTCGATCGCGGGCGCCTGCGCGCTCTTCACCCAATCGTCGAACACCGCCGCGTTGTATGCGAAGTCCGCGCCGCTTTCTTCCTGGTAGTTCGAGAGCGTGGTTTCATCGATATCGA
>Ga0187782_10001253_pt1 | contig 18245 bp, 15 predicted proteins | sample 0715_SJ02_MP15_2_FD_132454 | JGI IMG/M metagenome (GOLD analysis project Ga0187782, IMG submission 132454) | Tropical peat soil microbial communities from peatlands in Department of Meta, Colombia - 0715_SJ02_MP15_20_MG | ecosystem: Environmental > Terrestrial > Soil > Wetlands > Peat | place...
CGCAACGTGGAAGAGTTGATCCAGTTCCATGGGTCGGCCCGCCAGTGTGCGCTTTAGCGTCCGCCCTTCGAGATACTCCATGACGATGAAGACGCGGCCGTTTTCCTCGGCAATCTCGTAAATAGTGCAGATATTTGCGTGATTCAGAGCAGATGCAGCTTTAGCCTCGCGTTTGAATCGTTCAAGAGCATGTGTGTCGTTGGCTAAGTGTTCTGGCAGGAATTTCAAGGCGACCGGACGGTCCAGCTTCACGTCCTCGGCCTTGTAGACCACACCCATCCCGCCCCCACCAATTCTTTCAATGATTCGGTAGTGGCTGAAGGTTTGGCCGATGAGCGAATCGTGGCCTGCCCCGACGGTGGTCACGGGGAAGTTCCCCTTCCTCCTTCCCCTTTTAACGCATGCTAGGTCTCTATTTTCGCGATGTCAATGCAGGACGGTTCGCGGCCCATTTTCTTTGGGTTTTAGTTGAAACCGCGAGACTTCTCTCTAAATGTCACGCAAAGAGTTCAGGTTTTCTACACCAAGTACTCGTCCCTTCACCTATACATTCAAACAAACCGGGCACTGACCAACCCTTTGCGCACTGAGTTCGACAAACACTACTGCAATTTCGCGTACTCGGCCTTGGCTCGCTTCAGGACAGGAATTTCAGGATCGGCGTCCTTCCAGAGGGTGAGGAACTCCTGATAGGCGGCTTTGGCTTTGGCGGTGTCGCCCTGAATTGCATAGGCGCGAGCCAATCCCAGCCGAGCCAGCGCACCCCAGGGAAAGTTGACCACGAGTCCTCGGTGGTCAATGAACTTCTGAAATTCCGCTGTTGCTCGGTTACCATCGTGCAGCATGAGATAGGCTTCCCCTCGCAAATAGACTGGGCACAGGGACATCGCCAGGTTCGTGGGCTCGCTAAGTTCCAAAGTGCGCGCCAACTCCAATAGTTCAATTGCCCGGTTCGGGTCTTGGCGTTCCAGGGCGACCGCCGCTCGGATGGTGGGTAGCCAATACCTCTGGACTAGCGTGTCCAGGGGGAAGGTTTTGTCGAGTTCAGACGCCAATTTCTGCGCCGCTGCCGTATCGCCCGCCCGCGCCATTGCCAGCGCCGCCATGGCTCGCGCATCGCGGGTCGGAGCCAGCTTCACGGCCGCATTGGCCTCGCCACGCGCCCGCTGCCGGTATCCCGATTCCACCTCGCGCAGCGTCGCCTCTGCCTGATACATTGCAGCACTCTCCTTGGCGTCGTTGTGCTGGGCTGAATCCATCGCCCGCCGCGTCAGTTCGCGAGCGTTCCTCAGCCTGCCGTACCAACCTTCCGTGTCCGCTTGCGTGGCCAGCAACATGCCTTCCGCGCCCGGCTTGCCCCCGGCCGCTGAGACCAACTGCGCCATCTGCGCTGCATTGCCCTTCACAAAAGCCACGAAGTAATGATTTAGAAGCAGGTACTCGTTCTTCAGTTTGCGCTCCTCTGACTGTTTGAACACAGCCTCCGCTTCGTCCAGCCGGTTGAGGGCCGTGTAGGCGTAGCCGAGGCAGAGATAGTTCAACGCGCTATCTGGCTCCAGGCGCATCGCCTCTCGGAATTCTTCCAATGCCTTTTCCAGATTTCCCATGTCGACGGCAACAACTCCCGCGGCCCTGTAAGGCGTGGGGTCTCGCGGGTAGGCCTGTTGCCACAGCTCGTAGGTCTGCGCCGCTTTCTCCAGTTCCCCCGTCGCATTGAAGTAGTAGTTCCCTTCGACGGAGAACCGCTCCCGTTCGCTTACCTTCTCCCGCAGGTTGTAAGCCTTGCGTGCATTCTCCCCCGCCAGCCCCACTTCGTTGAGGTCCCAGTAGGCATATGACATCCAGGTGTGCGGCATGGCAAAGTTAGGATCAAGCTCCACCGCCCTTTTCAAGAAGGGCAGCGCCGCTGTGCTCCCTTTCGCGGAGTACGTCTTTACCCCCACGCTGTAGGCTTTCAGCGCCTCCAACGAGGGTGTGGTCGCTTCCTCCAGCGGGGTGGCGTATTTCTGCACCGAACTGAGCGACTCGCCCAGCTTGCCCCGCAAACTGACTGCCGCAGCGTCCAGAGCTCTGAGCACCGCTTCCTTGCCCGCTGCCTGCTCTTGCGCCTCGGCCAGCAGGTCGCCCGTATCGCAGGTCACTGCCTTCAGGCCAATCACGTATTGGCTGCCCAGCCCCGCAATTGACCCGGTCAGCATGGCCCTGCTGCCCGTGCGCTGGCAAACCTCACGTGTGACCTCTGGTGTCAGCCGGTCTCCGGCGGAACGCCCCATCAACTTCAATGTGTCATTCACCCTGCGCTCGGAAACCAAAGCGAGAAAGGGCGATTGTTCAAGCTGTACTGAGAGTCCCTGCTTCAGCGTGTCATCGAAGACCTCTTCACCAGTCCTGTTCGTGAAATCGGCGACCACTATGGTGTCTTTGTCGGTCAGCGCGTGTGCCTTGCGGGAGTGGAACAACCAACCGCCCACTGCCAATCCTATGACCACCAATGTCGCGCCAGTGACCGCCGTCCGTCGGAACCAAGTAGATTCTAGGAAGGACTTCAAATCCGTCTCGGCTGTAGCGACGGCTGCACCCCCCGACTCGGAATCGCGTTTCAACCGCTGTAAGTCGGTGCGGATTTCCGCCGCACTCTGGTAGCGGAGCTTGCGATTTTTCTCCAGTGCTTTGTTGACGATTCGCTCTAGGTCTGGGGGCGATTTAGGATTTGCTTGAGACAGTGGAGCCGGTGCCCGGTTTAGAATTGCCTCGTGGATGACCGCTGCGGTGTTCCCCGAGAACGCCATCCGTCCTGTCGCCATCTCATACAGCAACGCCCCAAACGAGAACAAGTCTGTCCGTGTATCCAACTCCTCGCCACGTGCTTGCTCCGGCGACATGTAGGCGACCGTGCCAACGGTCGAGCCCGGGCTAGTCAGGAGCTCCTCCTCGGTAGCAGTCAGCATTTCCGAGACGGCCACGATTGGGCCGGGCGGGACTAATTTTGCCAAACCGAAGTCGACAACTTTGGCGTGTCCTCGGTCCGTTATGAAGATATTCGCAGGCTTGATGTCGCGGTGGATGATGCCCTTGGAATGAGCGGCGTCCAATGCGTCGGCAACTTCAATCGCGACATTCAACAAGGATTGCAATTCCATGGAGCGACCCGCAATGGTTTGCTTCAAAGTCTTGCCTTCGAGATATTCCATGGAGATGAAGCGCCTATTGTTCTGTTCGCCGATTTCATGGATTGTGCAAATGTTCGGGTGATTCAGCGCGGACGCGGCACGGGCTTCCCTGCGGAAACGTTCGAGGGCTTGCGGGTCTTTGGAAAGATTGTCGGGTAGGAATTTCAGCGCGACGAAACGGCCAAGTTCGGTGTCCTCGGCTTTATAGACGACACCCATGCCCCCGCCGCCGAGTCTTTCAGTGATGCGGTAGTGGCCGAAGGCCTGGCCGATGAAGGAATCGTGACCGATTGCCTCAGTGGTCACGGGGAAGCGCCTTTCCTCCTTCCCCCTTTGACCCGCATCCTATGTTTCACCTTTGGCGAAGTCAATGACCGAGGTTACAACGCTGGCTGGAGGCCTTCCGTTGAACGGTGTTGAACCTCAGTGATAATGTCCCCTTTTCTCCTCGATAGAAATGTCCCCTTAAGCTGACCTTCTTGCGGAGGTCAGCTTGGGGAGAACGGAGATGAGCAAGCGAGAGTTGGCAAGGGTGGAAGTGCTGTCACGGGTACGAAGCGAGGAGCTGCGTGTGGTCGATGCTGGGCGGCTGATGCAGGTGAGCTACCGGCAAGCGAAGCGACTGTGGAAGCGTTATCGCGAGGAAGGCGCCACCGGACTGCAGCACCGCAGCGCGGGGCGGTCTTCGAATCACGGTCACGCGAATAAGTTTCGGCAGAAGGTGCTCGGGCTGGTCCGGGAGAAGTACGGGGGTGCGGTGGGCGAACGGTTTGGGCCGACGCTGGCCGCAGAACACCTGGCGGCCGAGGATGGATTGCAGGTGGACGCCGAGACGCTGCGACGGTGGATGCTGGCGGAGGGATTATGGAGCCGGGAGCGAAGAAGGCGGCGCCATCGGCGGCGGCGGGACCGCAAGGAGCATTGGGGGGAGATGGTGCAGATGGACGGGAGCTTTCACGCCTGGCTGGAGGATCGTGGGCCGGAGGGGTGCCTGATCGACATGGTCGATGACGCCACCAACAAAACGTGGGCACAACTGGGGGAGCAAGAGACCATCTGGGCGGTGGCCGATGCGTTGCGAGCGTGGATCGAGCGCTACGGGGTGCCGCAGATGGTTGTCTCGCCAGACGGGAAATGGCTGGCATACACGGACTATCCGCGAGGTTATTTGTGGCGCTGCAAAGTAGAGGGCGGCGAAAAGCTGCAACTCACGGATTCTTTGGCACAGATGCCCACGTGGTCTCCGGACAGCAAATGGATTGCCTACAGTGACTGGCGTGAGCTTCACCGGGTCAGCGTGGATGGAGGAGCACCGGAAAAGCTAACGTCGGAGGGTTTCACCGAAGTGCTTCCCAGTTGGTCACCAGATGGAAAGTCTATCTACTTTAATGATTATCCGATCCAAGGACACTTGCGCATACGAGTTCTGGACCTGGATACGCGGAAGGTAACGACGATGCCAGGGTCGGACGGTTATTACGCGCCGTCGTGGTCACCCGACGGGCAATACCTCGCGGCAATCCAAAATCCCCCAAAAAGTGCAGCGCTATACTCGGTGAACACAAAACAGTGGAAACAGTTAAAGGTGTTTGAACATGATTGGGGATTCTTTGTATGGGCGCGCGATTCGAAGTCGATTTTCTATATCCGCGGCCCCAGCGAGGTGGGAGTGGGTGAGCAAACCGGAATCGGTCGACTCACCGTGCCAGACGGAAAATGGGAGCTGTACGCGAAGTTCACGGGAATGAACCCCGATCTCCAGGGAGCACAGGACTTCCTGTCTGTCACGCCGGAAGGCGATGTGGCGGCAATGAGCGACACCAGCGTGACGCAGATCTATCAGATGCAGTGGAAGAACGCCGAGTAAGAAAGCACTCGTTGATTTTGGAATTTGCGCAAATAATTTTCGAAAACGACCTTAGGTCCTGGTAGACGGGGCGAACCGTACAGGCGGTCACAACACCGCGGAGTGCAGAAGCTTGCGTGCGCGGCTCGCGGTCAGGGCGGCACCGGAGTACATGAACGCCAGCAGGAAGAATCCGATGGCGATGCTGAAGCGGTCCGCGACCCATCCTAACGAGAAGGTGATGATAAGTTGCAGCACGGTGGCGAAGATGGCAAACGCCGATTGGGTCCGTCCCATGAAGTGCTTGGGAACGATGGCCATCAGCGACGACTGCGCCACAATGCCGGCGAGAGCCCGGCAGAACCCGAAGCAGCCTTGGAGGATCACCGCGCCAAACAGCACCACAATGAACGGAATGGCGACGTGGCCCAGGGCCATTGCCGCGACCGCTAAAACGTACAACGGCAAGCGCAGCCGCTGCGGGAGTTGACTGGTGATGATTCCGCCGAGAATGGCCCCGATGGCCCAGCCCGCCTCGATGAACCCGAATCCCCGCGCCCCCGAATGCAGGATCTCGTTGGCCAGCGCGACCAGCACGACGTTCGAGCTAACAATGCTGGCCATCAGCATGGCGTGGGTCACTCCCAACGCCAAAACTACCGGCTGTTCGCGCAGGTAGGCCCAACCCGCTTTCATGTCCGTTAAAATTTCCAGCGACAATCCCGCTTCCGCCACCTCCGGGTTTTCCCCGATTTCCAGGGCCTGCGCCGTTCCCGGAGTGGACTCGGAAAACTCCCGCGGGTATTGCCGATGGGCCAGCGGCGAAACGTAGCCGGTGCGCAGGGAATACAAGCAGTACGCCGACACGAAATAGGTCAGGCCATCGATGCACAGAATCCCGGCGAGGCCGATGTGATCGTAAATGAACCCGACGAAGGTGCCGGCGAGCAGCATTCCGGTTTGCACGCCCACCAGCACGGTGGCATTGGCACCGGTGAATTGGCTGGGCGGAATCACTTCCTGAACCAGCGCGTTGACGTTGGCCCAATACATCGCCGAGCCGGTGCCGGTGATCAAGGTCATGAAGTAGAGGTGCCACAAGCGAAGGTCGCCGCGCCAGGCGATGTAGGAAATCGTCAGCACGGCCAAGCCGCGCGCTAGGTCGAGCAGCACGCCCAAGTACCGGCGATCGTAGCGGTCGATCAGCACGCCGCCAAGGAACGGCACAATCAAGCCCGGCAAGGTGACCACGATGACTTGCCAGCTGACCGCCACGGTTGAGTGGGTGACCGACATGATGTACCAGCTCACGCTGATGAAGTTCATCCCGCTGCCGAATAGGGACACGAACATGGCGGTAAAGAAGTAGCGGAAGGCGCGCTGCCCGAGCAGCAGGCGCCAGTCAACGCGATGTGTTACCACGGTGGCCATGGAGTTTAAGATTTTACTATCGGAGCGTAGTGGAACTGCGGACGCGGATGTGAGGTGTTTCGAGGATTACGGCGCTTGAACGTTGTGGAACCGCGGCGGTTTCTGTCGTGAGGAAATTTCCGGCAAACCGTATCATAGCGGTATGGCGGATTTGCTCATCGTCAGCGGCTTAACCGTAGAACTGCCGACAACCGCCGGTTGGGTGAAGCCGGTCAATCAAGTATCGCTGCGCATCGCGGCAGGCGAGTCGTTAGGGCTGGTCGGCGAGTCCGGGAGCGGTAAGACCATGCTGTCGCTGGCGGTGATGGGGCTGCTTCCACCCGGGGCGCGCGTGAGCGGGGAAATTGCGTTGCGAAACGGTCAGGCGGAAACCAACAATTTGACTGGGTTGAGCGAACAGCAATGGCGCAGGGTCCGCGGACGCCAGATCGCCATGATCTTCCAGGAGCCCATGACCTCGCTGAATCCTGTCATGCGCATAGGGGCGCAGATTGAAGAAGCCATTCTGGCCCACGAGCCGAAGGTCGAGCGCCAGGAACTGCAGCGACGCTTGTTCACCGCGATGCAGCATGCCGCCGTTCTGGAGGCGGAAACGCGGGCGCAACAATTTCCGCATCAACTCTCGGGCGGCCTGCGGCAGCGTGCCATGATCGCTATGGCCCTGGCGCCTCAGCCGAAATTGCTGATTGCCGACGAACCAACCACGGCGCTGGACGTGACGGTGCAGAAACAGATACTGGACCTGCTGGATCGCTTGCGCCGCGAGTTGAATCTGGCGCTGCTGTTTATCACCCACGATTTGGGAGTGGTGGCCAAGGTCGCCGATCGCGTCGCGGTCATGTACGCCGGGCGGATTGTGGAGCAAGGACCGGCGCAGAAAGTGCTGGAAGCGCCGCAGCATCCGTACACGCGGGGACTCCTGGCGGCCTCTCCGCGGTTGGAGCGCGCGGCACTCACGCCAATTCCGGGAACGGTGCCGAGAGCGGCTGAACTGCCGCCGGGCTGCGCCTTTGCGCCACGATGCTCGTACCGGCGCCGCGAGTGCGATCAAGCGGTGCCGGCGTTGCGCTTTCGGGAGCCGGATCATGGCGCGCGCTGTGTATTGGTATGAGCATGAACGAAGCGCAATCCACCAGTACGAAGGCGCTGCCTGCTAATCATGGGGAAGTGGCGCCCGCGGCCACTGGCTGCCTGCTCGAAGTGCGGAATCTGCGGAAGAGCTTCGCACGTGCCAGCGGGCCATTCGCCAATGAAGGGAAGGCAGACTGGTTTGTGGCCGTCGACAACGTGAGTTTCCAGGTGCAAGCTGGCGAGACTTTCGCCATCGTCGGCGAAAGCGGCTGCGGGAAAACCACGTTGGCGCGATTGATTCTGCGGCTGATCGAGCCGGATCAGGGCGAGGTTTTGTTCGACGGGCGTGATCTGCTAGCGCTAAGTCACAACGAGTTGCGCGCCCAGCGGCGTCAGATGCAGATGATTTTTCAGGATCCCTTTGCGTCGCTGAATCCGCGCATGCGAGTTGGCGACATTGTCGCGGAGCCGCTGGCCATTCACGAAGCGCATTTTGCGGCGGTGGAGCGGATACGGCGAGCGGGAGCAATGTTGCGACGGGTAGGGCTGGATGAGAGCGCGCTGAACCGCTACCCACACGAATTTTCCGGAGGGCAGCGGCAGCGCATCGGCATGGCTCGCGCTTTGATTCTGCACCCCAAGTTGGTGGTGGCGGACGAACCAGTATCGGCCCTGGACGTGTCGGTGGGTGCGCAAGTGTTATTACTGTTGCAAGAGTTACAGCGGGAGTTGCAACTCACCTACCTATTTATTTCGCACAGCTTGCCGGTGGTGGCGCAATTGGCCAATCACATAGCGGTGATGCGCCGCGGGGAGCTAATCGAGTCGGGCCCGGCGGTGCAAATTTTGCAAGCTCCTACACAAGGATATACCCAGGAACTGCTGGCCGCGGTTCCGGAGGTTCCCCGCCCCGCCCAGATGTGATATTTTCCCAGCAGCGAGTTCGTAGTACTCCAGCAGCAGTTCCCGGTCATCCTGTGGTGAAGGAGTCCTCGAATGGCTAGTGAACCCCTACCCGTCTCGGCCCCGGTCCAGCCTGAAGCCAAAATTTCTGCGGTGGGAAGAATCGTTGGCGTATTTTTTTCGCCAAAGGCGACCCTTGAAGACATCGCGCGAAAGCCGAATTGGATTTTGCCGGTAATTATAACGACGGTGCTGGCCATCGTCGCGTTGACAACGCTGAATCAGAGGATGAATTGGCGCGATTACATTCGGGACAAGATTGATAAGGATCCTCGAGCGGCGCAGATGTCGGCGGAGCAGAAAGACAAGCAAGTGGAGATTTCCGCGAAGGTCACGACGTATATTCTTTATGGCGCGGGAGTGTTTGGAACAATCATTTTTGTCACGGTCGTAAGTGGGATTCTGATGGGCGCGTACAACCTGCTTTCCGGCGCGGGAGCGAAGTACCCGCAAGCTATGGCAGTGGTAGCGCACGCGGGACTGGTGGCGATCGTAAGCACCCCGATATTTCTGTTGATCTTGTTCTTAAAACCGCCCGGCACGATCGATCCAGACAACCCTATGGCGACAAACGTGGCAGCGTTCTTGCCGGAAGACGCCGCGAAATGGCTGGTGACATTTTGCAAATCGCTGGATGTGTTCACCATTTGGTCGCTGATCCTGATGGCGATCGGGTTTGCGGCGATCAATCCGCGGAAGTTGAAGGGTGCAAAGTCGTTTGCGATTGTGTTTTCGATTTGGGGAGCGTACGTACTTGTGCGGACGCTCTGGGCGTTCGTTTTCTCCTGATACACTGGAGCGGTGAATTTTTCGTTTGAAGTGTTGCAACGCGACCCAAGCGGTGCGCGCCGAGGCCGGCTGACTACAGCGCACGCGGTGATCGAGACGCCCTTCTTCATGCCCTGCGGCACTGCGGGCACGGTAAAAGGATTGACCCAAGACGCGCTGGAAGAGCTGGGCGCGCGAATCATTCTGGCCAATACCTACCATCTTTATTTGCGTCCCGGACACGAGTTGATTCGCAAATTGGGGGGGCTGCACGTGTTTATGGCGTGGCCCAACGCCATTTTGACCGACTCCGGCGGTTACCAGGTCTTCAGCCTTTCCGAGCTGCGAAAAGTCACTGATGAAGGTGTGCGCTTCCGCTCGCACCTGGATGGTTCCGAACATCTGCTTACGCCGGAAAAAGCAACGGAGATACAGCTGGCGCTGGGTTCGGACATTGCCATGGTGCTGGATGAATGTATCGAAACGCCGGCCCCGCGCGAGGTTGCGGAAAAGGCGCTGAAACGCACGACGGAGTGGGCCCGGCGAGCACGTTGTCAGTTCCAGCAGACCGCGACTCGCGACGGGGAGGCTTCCCAGTGGCAATTCGGGATCGTGCAGGGAGCTACCTTTGCGGATTTGCGGCGTGAGAGCGCGCGCCAGCTTGTGGATTTGGATTTTCCGGGATATGCCGTGGGCGGGCTGGCGGTCGGCGAGGCCCACGAAATCACCTGCGCGATGACCGCCGAAGTCACCGCACTTCTCCCAAGCGACCGTCCACGCTATCTGATGGGTGTGGGCCGGCCTGAGCAGTTGGCCGATTACGTAGCGTGCGGGATCGACATGATGGATTGCGTTTTGCCGACGCGGGCGGCGCGCCACGCATGCCTGTACACCAGCCAAGGCCGAGTGCTGATCAAGAACGCCCGTTATATAGAGGACCAGCGGCCCATCGACCCAAACTGTGGTTGCAGTGTTTGCCGGCGATACACGCGAGCGTACCTGCGGCATCTGTTCGCCGCCGGCGAAATCACCGCGGCCATCCTGGCGACCCACCACAATGTGCGCTTTTACCTTGACATAATGGGGCAAATTCGAGAGGCTATGGCTTTTGGACAGCTAGCGAATTTCGCGGCAGACTTGCGCACCCGCTATGCGGCGGGCCCAGCCTGAGGCGAAACGCAGGAGACGCGGGCCAGGTCCGGTGAGATTCGTTGACCCGCGAAGGTGGACTCTCTCATCGCGAGCAGCGGGTAGGGCAAGTGGGCTGAGATTTCCGCTCCCGGCGGTTTTTTCTGCGTCAGAAGCATGCCAACCGATTTTGTCCTAAGATAGTCTTGAAGCACTGACCCGAAAGGCGACGGTAGGAAGTACAGCCATGAAATTCGCAGCTTTGTTGTGGTGGCAAGCAGGCGGAAGCGGCCTCGGTACGTTTCTGCTGCCGTTACTACTGATGTTTGCCATCATGTATTTTTTGGTGATCATGCCGCAACAGCGGCAGCGTAAGAAGACCCAAGAGATGCTGGGCGCGGTGAAAAACGGCGACAAGGTGGTCACCACGTCGGGCATTTACGGCACCATTAACGGAATTGACGGCGACACCTTTATTTTGAAGGTAGCCGACAACGTGAAGATTCGCATAGCGCGCGCGGCCATAGCCCAGGTGGAGACGCCCCAAGATGCCAAGTGATTCCGCCCCGGCTTTTCGGTTGTTGCGCCTGACTTGAAACCATGAACCCCAATCTGAAGTGGAAAGTTATCTTTATTCTGGCCGTCGTGGTTCTGTGTTTGTATGTGATCTTCGGCTTACCCAGCTTCCCCACAGCCTTGGCACAGGTCAGGGACAACTTCGCGCACCAGATCAAACTGGGACTGGACCTGCAAGGCGGCACGCACCTGATTCTGCAAGTGCAAGTTCAAGAAGCGGTGGGCCAGGAGACCGATCAGGCCATCGACCGGCTCACCAATCAAATGCGCGAGAAGCATATTCATTATGACGAAGTGCGCCGGGTCGACGACGAGCACATCATTGTGACTGGCGTTCCTTCCGACCAGTTCAACGCGTTTCGCGATCTGTTCCACGACCAGTTCGAAAACACCTGGACGGTCAACCCCGCGCCTGGGGTGCTAAACGCCACGATGCTGACGCTGCGCCCGACCACCAAAGCGGCCATCGAAGAGACCACCATGTCGCAGACCCTGGACACCCTGGAGAGGCGCATCAATGCTCTTGGTCTCACCGAGCCAACCATCCAGCCGCACGGGCGGGTTGGCCAGGATAACGAGATCCTGGTGCAGCTTCCGGGCGAAGGTGATCCAGCCGCAGCCATGCGGGTGATTCAGGCAGGCGGCCAGTTGGAACTGAAGCTGGTGGAAGATCCGCAAACGTATCCTTCCGAAGCATCGGCATTGGCAGCCAAGGGCGGAGTCCTGCCAGCCGGTACCCAGTTGGTACAAGGAAGCAGTGAGGGACGCACGCCGGCTGGGCAAAGCGGCGGGGAAGTTTGGTACTTGTTGAGCCGCACGCCGGTGGTCACTGGGCGAGACTTGCGCAGCGCCACCGAAAGCCGCAACACCGAAATGCCCGGACAGTGGCAAATCAATTTCACGCTGTCCAGCGATGCCGGGCGGAATTTCGGGCGCTTTACGGAAACGAATATCGGCCGGCAGATGGCCATCGTTCTGGACAACAAAGTCTATTCCGCGCCGACGATTCAAAGCCGGATTGAAGACACCGGGCGAATTGACGGGAATTTCAGCCAGGAAAGCGCGCACGAACTGGCGGAGGTGCTGCGGGCCGGCGCGCTTCCCGCTTCCATTAGATACTTGGAGGAGCGGACTGTCGGGCCGTCGTTGGGAGCCGATTCGATTCGCCACGGAGTACAGGCTTCGCTCATCAGCTTGCTGGTGGTGATGATCTTCATGGTGGCGTATTACCGCTTGTCCGGTGTCAACGCGGTATTGGCGTTGATGTTGAACTTAGTCATCCTGCTGGCAGCCATGGCCATGTTCGGTGCAGTGTTGACCTTGCCGGGTATTGCCGGAGTGATCTTGACCATCGGTATGGGGGTGGACTCGAACGTTCTGGTGTTCGAGCGCATACGCGAGGAACTGCGTAACGGGAAATCGCCGGCGGCGGCGGTGCAGGCGGGATTCGATAAGGCGTTCTTGACCATCATAGACACGCACGTGACCACGGTGGTCTCGGCGTTTTTCCTGTTCATTTTTGGGACTGGACCGATCCGTGGTTTCGCAGTCACTTTGACCATCGGTTTGATCGCCAACGTTTTTACGGCGATCTATGTATCCAAGACCATATTCCAGTACCACTTGTCGAAGATGGATCGCCAAGCGGAATTGAGTATCTAGAACTGCGGTAGTAGTACCCCCACGGGAGCTCGGTTGCCGGCCCGCCGGGAACAAATTGGAACAGCTCGGAGTCTAAAGAAGGGACGCACAAAACGGCATGATTGAGCTTTTCAAACAGCCCAATATCGACTGGATGGGCAAGGCCAAGTATTTCTTCGCGCTGAGTGGGCTTCTGCTGATTATTGGTTGGGCTGCGATCTTCCTCAGGGGCGGCGTCAAATACGGAATCGATTTCAAGGGTGGCACCAACGTCGACGTCATCTTCGCGAATCCTCCCAACATTGATAAGTTGCGCGCTGGCCTTCGGGAACAAGGCTTAGGCACCAGCGAAATCCAGAGCATCAGCTCGAGCGCCTTGACCAGCAGCTCTAACTCCAACGAAGTGCTGATCTTCGTCGAAGGCGCGGGGCAAACCGAGCAGTCCCTGGAAGCGGGCAAGACCAAGGTGCTCAAGGCCCTCGACGCCACTTATGGCATCTCCAGCGCTTCCAAACCGGATTTCAATTCCGCCAACCAACAGGCCTTGGCCAATTACCTCCAGCAGAAGGATCCGTTGGGTCTTTCGGTGGCCGCCGGGGATCGCTACCAGACAGTAGCGAAAAACCTGCTGGCGTATCGTGACAAAGACAAGAATGGTGTGATTACCAACTTCGCCGACCTTTCGCAGGCCAGCGAGGTGACGCCGGGGGTGGTGTCGGCGCTGGAGGAGCACTACGCGCTGGCGCCGTTCGCTATCCGCAAGGTGGAGATTGTCGGTCCGAAGGTGGGGGCCGAACTGCGGAACCAGGCCATTCGCGTTACCCTCTATGCTTTGGCGGGCATGCTGGTATATATTGCCTTTCGGTTCTACGGTGGCCAAATCGGTGGCTCGACCGGATGGGCAGGCAAAGGCGCGGTGGGCTTTGTGCTGCGCTTTGTGGATCGCATCATTTTTGGAGTAGCGGCGGTCCTGGCGGTGTTTCACGATGTGCTCATCACTCTGGGTCTATTCAAAATTTTCGGATTTGAAATTTCGCTGACGGTCATCGCGGCATTGTTGACGCTGGTTGGTTATTCGATGAACGACACCATTGTGATCTTCGACCGTATCCGTGAAAACAACCGGTTGTTGCGCAAAGAGCCGTTCGCGGACGTGGTGAACAAGTCCATCAACCAGACGTTGTCGCGGACGATACTGACCAGTGGACTGACTTTCCTCACCGTGCTCGTCCTGTTCCTGATGGGCGGCCAGGTGCTTCGGGCGTTCAGCTTCGCCCTGGTGGTGGGGATTGTAGTAGGAACGTATTCGAGTTTTGGAATCGCAGCACCGCTGGTCGTCGCCTGGAATCGCTGGCGAGGACATAGCGTGCTAGCCACCGGAACCGCAGCCGGCACTAAAAACCGACGGAACGACGGCGATACGGTGCGCCTCGCGCCAGCGGGGAGGAGGTAGTAACAGAACATGTTTGAGGAAATGGTTGTTTCAACTGCGGGCAAGAGAACCAACAAACCGTGGACCGTGGCGGTATCCATGGTTTTCCAGGTGCTCTTCCTTGCGATTCTGATCCTGATCCCGCTCATCTACACGGAAGCACTGCCGAAGACATTAATGTCGTCCATCTTGCTGGCGCCGCCACCGCCGCCGCCACCGCCGCCACCGCCAGCGCCAGCTGCGGTGGTGAAAGTGAGGCCGGTGGCGCACTTGATGGAAGCGGGAAAGCTGGTCGCGCCCAAAGTCATCCCCAAGGACGTGAAGATTATCAAAGAAGAAGAGGCGCCGCCGGATATGGGCGCCGGAATCGCCGGTGGTGTTCCCGGTGGAGTTGCCGGTGGATCGATGGGAGGCGTGCTTGGCGGAGTGATCGGTGGAGCGGGAGGAGCTCCGCCGCCACCCAAGCCGGCGGTCTCGCGCGTCCGGGTTGGCGGCGCAGTGCAGGCTGCCAAACTGGTGAACCGTGTTCAGCCGTTGTACCCACCGCTGGCGCGGCAAACCCGCATCAGTGGCACGGTCCGGCTTCACGCCATCATCGGCAAGGATGGTACGGTACAGCAGTTGACCGTAGAGTCCGGCCATCCGTTGCTGGTGCAGTCGGCGCTGGACGCGGTACGGCAGTGGCGCTATCAGCCCACTTTGCTGAACGGCGAACCAGTGGACGTAGACACAGAAATCGACGTGATCTTCTCTCTCGCTCAGTAGGGAACGGGGCGGCGCGGGTGTCGTGGGAGCCTGGCGCCGTTCTGAGTATTTCTTGAAAATCACAACTTGATGGTTCCAGCCCGCGGGGGCCACTAGGGAATAAGGAGCAAACGAATGTTAGCAACTTTGTATGTGTACGCGGCTTGGCTGCAAGAGGCCGCCACCACCTGGGACTTGCGTTCCATGTGGAGCAACATGGGTGTGTTGGCGAAAATCGTGGTGGTCATTCTGTTCCTGTTGTCGGTGTACTCGTTCGGGGTGATGATTGACCGCTTCCTGATGTACAACAATGCGCGCAAGCAGTCACGGTTGTTCGTGCAGCAGGTGGCCGGGGCGCTGAAGGATGGCAAGCTGGATGAAGCCATCGCCATCGCGGAGCGCAACAAGAAGAGCCACATCGCCAAGGTGGTGGCCACCGGTTTGTCGGAATTTCAATCGGCTTCGCAACAGGTGTCCGACACGGAAGTCATCGAAGCCGCAAAGCGCGGCCTGGAACGCTCAGTAGCCATCGTGCACGCGGAAATGAAGCGCGGACTTTCGGCGCTGGCGACCATCGGGTCAACCGCGCCGTTCGTCGGCTTGTTCGGTACCGTGGTGGGCATTTTGAACGCGTTCAAGGGCATCGAGTCGCAGAAGGCAACCGGTCTGTCGGCGGTGGCCGGCGGTATCGCGGAAGCCTTGGTAACCACGGCGTTCGGGTTGCTGGTGGCGGTGCCGGCGGTGTGGGCGTACAACTATTTCACCAACCGCGTTGAGGCCTTCGACGTGGAGATGGACAACTCCTCAATGGAGTTGATCAACTACTTCATCCTGCGCCGCGGCGCGAAGAAGTAGGCTGGAAAGAGGCAAGCTATGGCGTACAAGCCAGTAGCGGGCGCGCAGATGTCATCACCCAACGTGATTCCGATGGCGGATATCATGTTGGTGCTGCTGATCATCTTCATGGTGGTCACGCCGATGTTGCAGAAGACGCATCAGGTGGATATGGCGGCCGTGAGTGACCCGCGCGACATGAAGGACGCAGACAAGGACGACGCCATCGTCGTCGCCATTACTCGTGATGGGAGCATCTTCTTGGGGAATACCAAGACCAAGAAGGAAGACATCACGAATCAAATCAAGGACCAACTGGCCAACAAGCTGGACCATACCGTCTACGTGAAGAGCGACGCGCGGGCCAAGTACGGCGACGTAGTCGCGGTGGTCGACGAAATCCGGTCGGCCGGGGTGGATCAGCTGGGTCTGTTGACACAAAAGGTGAGTAGGGCTCCGGCCCCAACGCCGAAGGCCGGCACCTGAAGGTAGTGCTTCGTTTGCCGTTGTCGTCATTCGTTTGCGGAGTTCGGGAACCGCGCCGGATCCCACCCGGCGCGGCCCACGGACCGAAACAAGACGGAGCGGTTTGAAGAGGAGAAGTGCAATGGGAATGGATGTTGGAAGCAGCAGTAGTAGCGGGGCGATGTCCTCGCCGAATGTCGTGCCGCTGATCGATATTCTGTTGGTGCTAATCATTATCTTCATGGTCATCACGCCATTAACGCCCAAAGGCCTGGACGCGTTGGTGCCCCAGCCTGACCCAAACAAGCAGCAGAACCAGGAACTGGAGAACAAAACCGTTGTGGTGCAGGTGTTGATGGGCGGAAAGCTGAAGATCAATAACGAGGACACCAATTGGGACGGCTTGGAGCCGCGCATGGAAGCAATTTTTAAGGACCGTGCGGAAAAAGTAGCGTTCGTCAAAGGCGACAATGACGTTCAGTTCATGGACGTGGCCAGGGCCATCGATCTGATGAAGGAAGCAGGTATCGATCGCGTCGGTCTCATCACGGCGAAACTGGAAGCCGGTCAGTAAGGTTGTCGTAGTCCTCCGCGCGCGTGGCGTGAAGTCCGGGTGCTGCGATTGGACCGCCTGGCACTCTGGGGGGCCAATTGGGCGCGCGATGGAATTCGGAGTAGTATTAGAGTGATTGCAGTGCCGCTGGCCGACTTTTAGCCGGTGGTGCGGGTCAAGATCGAGAGCAGCAACCGCAACACCGATTCGGCCGCCGGTCAGGTCACCGCAGTAAGCAAGTGAGCAGGTTCCAAAGGAAATTGATCTTGTGCGGGCGCTGGATATTGCGAAGCGCCTGAACGAGTGAGCCGTGTGGCACGATGGGTAGCGGTGGCCTGAAAGCATTTTGGTAGGTTCATCGTGCTGCTTTCTTCAGGTGACTGTTCTTTCGAGCTTCAGAAGGTTGCAGGGTTGTTGGGAAGTCACAGACAGTACTGGCGCTTGTGCGGTGCGATGAGTGACGCCCGAACTGGAAAAAAACCGCTGAACGTGATGGAATGGGCGCCTAGAGGGCGCAAGTGAAATTCACGTGCCGTGCTCCAGGGCACCGGAGCGGCGCGACTCAGGGATGGGAAGCTTCCATGACACAACTAACCGTTGGATGGGGAACGTCCTCGCGGATGTCCCGCATTGTCTGGCAGATGTTAGGTGTAGCGATTGTTTTCACGATGGGAGTGGGCGTCAGCGGCTGCAACAAACTCAAAGCCCGCGACCTTCTGAACAAAGGTGTTGCGGCCTTCAAGAACGCCCAGTTTGATGCGGCAGTCGAAGACTTCAAAGAGGCCAAGTCGCTCGATCCGGAACTCACCAATGCGCGTCTGTACCTGGCCACCGCTTATGCCAGCCAGTACATTCCGGGTGCTCCGTCGGACGAAAATCTGCGCCACGGCAAGGAAGCCGTCGCCGAATACCAGGAAGTGCTGGATAAGGATCCCAACAATCTCAGCGCCATTGATGGGCTGGCTTCCATCTTGTACCAAATGGCCGGACAGCCGTTTGACGCTAAATTGTTCGAAGAGTCCAAGGACTATCACGAGAAACATATCGCGCTTAGGCCTAATGATCCGCAACCCTATTACTCGATCGGCGTGATCGATTGGGCGCTGGCCTACCGCGGCAACACGGAACTGCGCGCTGATTACAACAAGGCGCACCTCACCAAGCAAATCAAGGACACCGATCCGCTTCCACCCGATGTACGCAAGGACTACACCGACAAGTACCAGAAAATGACGGATGACGGCATCGCAGCGTTGAAGAAGGCCGTCGAACTGAAGCCCGACTACGACGACGCCATGACGTACCTCAACCTGCTATATCGCCGCAAGGCCGATATGGCGGAATCGGCGCAGGAACGCGATCAATACACCAAGATGGCGGATGACCTGCTCGATAAGGTGAAGGAGATCAAGCAGAAGCGCGCGGAGCAGCCACAACCGGCTTCTTGATCACCCCAGTTACTTATCCTTACGGGGCCTCGGACGCTGTCCGAGGCCTTTCGTTTGTGTGCCGAGCATGTTTGACCATTTGGAGGTGAAAGTCCTCTTCACAACGTGATGGACGTGAAGTGATAGCGAAGCGCAAGGGTGAAATAGCACTCGCCGCGAGGCGGGGCCCGAAAGA
>Ga0187782_10001255_pt1 | contig 18233 bp, 16 predicted proteins | sample 0715_SJ02_MP15_2_FD_132454 | JGI IMG/M metagenome (GOLD analysis project Ga0187782, IMG submission 132454) | Tropical peat soil microbial communities from peatlands in Department of Meta, Colombia - 0715_SJ02_MP15_20_MG | ecosystem: Environmental > Terrestrial > Soil > Wetlands > Peat | place...
CCCCGCCGCGCTGGCTTGCCACTGCCTGGACGGACTCGGAGGGCAACTTTTGGCTCTTCGGCGGCGATGCCCTCGCACCCTACACCGACTACAACGATCTGTGGAAGTACAGCAACGGCGAATGGACGTGGGAGAGCGGGTCAAACCAGTTTTGCCAGGAGCCGGGCGTCTACGGAACCCTCGGGACCCCTGCCGCGGCGAATTATCCCGGCGGGCGCACCGGCGCCGTAGGTTGGGCCGACAAGTCCGGCAATCTCTGGCTCTTTGGCGGCGGCATCCTCGTCTGCGAGGGATACAACTCAGCCTCCAAGCTCAACGACCTGTGGGAGTACCAGCCGTAGCTCCCAATTGTGCTGGGTTGTGCTGAGCTGGGCGCCGGTTCTAGCTCGCGATGGTTTTTCCGTCGGGGTCGGCGCGCCGGTCTTTGACGTTAAAACGTCTTTCGACCTTGAACCTGCGCGTATCGGGCAGACCCACGCGGCGTTCCGGCCTGCCGAACCGCTGGTCGTATTCGACTTCCATCGACGCAGGCAGAACGATCGGCCCGCTGCGAATGGGTTGCGGCCCGGCGGGTTTCGTGTCCGGCGCGGGAACCGGCGCCGCTTCCTCGTTCGCCGTTGCTGCATCTGCTGCTGCCGGCTCAAAGCCGCTGGTCAGCAGCTTGTTCAGGCTGGGAGATTCGCCGCGCTCGTTTTCGACGAAATCCACGCCTTCGGCGGTCAGGGTGAATTGCGCGTTGTCCGCCTTGGCGATGTATCCCTTCCTTTGCAGATACCAAAGCGTAAAGTCGAGGTAATCGCGGGGGAACCCCATACGCTGTTCAATCTCGGCCAGCGAAACCTCCGCCAGATGCGCGTTGGTGCGCCGGCGGTGATACAGAACGGCGAGCACGGCGAGGCGGCGGTTCAACTCGCCGTCCAGACTGTCCATGAAGTCCACCAGCGAGGAATACGGCTCCGGCGACTGCCGTCTGCGGGACGCGTCATACTCCGCGCGCCGCGCCTTGTCCGAGAGCACATCGTAGGCATCCTTCAACAGCTTGAACTTCTCGGCATCGCCGCTCGCCGGATTATCCGGATGCAGCCTCGCCGCAAGAAACCGGTAGACGCGGTGAATCGTGTCCGCGTCGGCATTGGGGCTTATCTGAAGAAACTCGTAGTAGTCGACCATCCTGAATCTATTGCCCCTTTTTAGGACGTCGTCAAATTCTAGCTTCCCCCTGGAAGGGTATGGAATCCCACATTCGATACCGCCCCTCCCCCGTTTTTCAAAGTGGAAGGCTAAGCCCATGATAGGCTTGGGCACATGCCCAAGGCGGAATTCGGGAATCCAGTCGCCGAATCCCCGCCCCTCGTGCGCGAGCGCTCTTGGCTTTTCGCCTTTCTCATTGCTCCGGATGCAGCCATCTCCCTCGGCCTGATTAACGGCGGCCTCTCCTATTTGCTGCGCGGCCAGGGCGTCGATCCGGGGCGCAGCGCCAGCATCATTGCGCTTCTTTCCCTGCCCCATGCTATCTACCTTTTTTGGGGTCCAATTACCGATTTCTGGCTGCGCCGCCGGACGTGGCTGCTGCTGGCGGCCTTTGCCGCCGCCGCCGCCTTCATTGCGGCCTTCGTGCAGCCGCGCCTCGGTTCCTCTCAGGCAGTCGGACTGATGTTCCTCGGGGCGTGCCTGGGCGTCCTCGTCCCGGCTGCTTGCGGCGGCATGATGGGGTCGCTCCAGAGCGAAGTCAACCGCCGGCGCGCCAGCAGCTTCTACCAGACCGGCTCCTTGGTCATCGGCGCTGTCGCCCTTTTCGCCCTCGTCTCGCTTGCCGCGCATCTTTCTATTCTTTCTCTCGGCTTGGTCCTCGCCGCGCTTATCGCAGCCCCTTCGCTCTTGGCTCTGGCGACGCCCCAGCAGGCGATCATCCGCGAAGCCGGCGCCGCCGCGACGCTGGCGCGCATCGGCCGCGAGTTCAAGCAGACGTTTCTCCGCTGGGAGGCAATCCCCTACACGCTGCTCGTCACTGCGCCCTTCTGCAGCGGCGCCCTGATTGGCCTGCTCCCCGGCCTCGCCGCCGACTACGGCGTCACCGGCACCCAGGTGGCCTGGATCAACGGCCTCGGCGGGGCGCTGCTTACGGCGGCCGGCGCGTCGGCTGCAGCGCTGATTCCCATTCGGATTCGCGCCTCGATCGCTTTCCCGGTTTCCGGCCTCATCAACGCCGCGGCCACCGCTATTCTGGCGCTCGGCCCGCAGCGCCCGACGGTCTACTTCGCCGGAACCGTGATTTTCCTTTTCACCATCGGCGCCGGCTACGCATTGTTTACCGGCGTGTCTCTCGAGTTTTTGGGCGGATCAGGCAAGACCGGCAGCGCGCGCTATGCCATCATCAACTCGCTGGGTAACCTGCCGGTTGTGTATATGTCGTTTCTCGATGGCGGGGCCTACGCCCATTGGGGCCCTCGCGCCATGCCTGCCGCGGATGCCATTCTCGCCGCAATCGGCGCCTCGCTCCTGCTGGCGCACTTCGCCGTCAGTCGCCGGAATTCAAGTCGATAATGTGCGGAAGTGAACACCGGTTCCCAAATTCGCACACCACGCGGCAGTGAGCCTCCCACGTTCATCGCACAAAATGCAGTGATGCCGAGGCTTGCGCAACGCTCGCGGGCGCCGTCTTCTGGCCTCCAACGTGCTCTTCAGTTCTTTGCCCAGTGCTTGTGGGAGGCGATCGATGGCGTACTTTGAGCGAATGCGGGATGTGATCTCCGGGCCCTTCAGCCCTGAACTGATTCAGCAGCGCGCGGCCGCCGGATGGCAACTGGTTTCCATCGAATGGCGGCGTGAGCTGCCCGATTCCGAGGCGCCGCAGGAGCCGGCGTTTGCCGAATCGATCCCCTACGGCCTGCGCATCTCCGACGACTGCAAGCGCCTGGAGGTCGATCCCTACGAAAACCAGGCTCTGCTCCTGATGATGGACCTGCTGGCGCAGGATTTTTCCTACTCCGCAATCGTCAGCGATCTGAACGAGAAAGGCTTCCGGACCCGCGACGGCCAACCCTGGTCGCGGGTTGCGGTCTTCAACATGATGCCGCGGCTCATCGAAGCGGGACCGCGTTTGTTCGCCAGCGACGAATGGGAACATCGCCGGCTCAAGCTGGCTCACCGCCGGGCTCCGGAATAGAAGCGGCCCTCCCCCAGGCGCCCCGGATTACACACACATTTTCTCTTTGTGGCTGGCGATTGAAGACCGCACCGCTTACTGATCGCGCGCCTGCTTCAGAATCGGCCCGATCGATCCCAAATTGTCGCCCATCCTCGGGTCCACGCGAAAATCCCAGACCGACTGGCTGATGTCGGAGGGCGACAGGATCTCGACCAGCGCGTACTCGCCCATCGTTAGCTTGTCGACCGGCTCGATCTTGAGCCAGTGCTTGCCCGGCAGCACTTCGGATTTCGCCGGAACCGTGTTCTCGTCCTGGGTCACCGTTCCGTTCGGGCTCACGTGCACCGCGCCCACGATGCGCACCGCCTGCCGCTCGTCCACGCGCACAATGGCAAATCCGGACTGCGCCGAATGCGCCCCGCGCTTGGCTCCAGACACCGCCTTGGCGCCGTTGGTATTCACCGTTATGGGATGCGTCAGCACCGGTTCTTTCTCCTCCTCAACGTCTAGGGAGAGATAAATCGCCGGATCGTTCACGTGCAGGTGCACCCTGGCGTGCGCGCCCTCGAGCTCCAGGCTCGCCTTCTGCGTAGCCAGCGGATTCAGCGCCGCGATTCCTTTCCGGCTCTTTGTCTCCATCGAAAGATCGGTGGGAATCAGCTCCACCAGCTCCGGCGTTCCCTGGTACGTGTCGAGCACGAAGACGCCATCCTCATCCGGCAGCTCCAGCCCCTCGGCCACCTTGGGCATCCGCGCATTCTGCTCCTGGCGCTCTTCGCTCTCTTCTTTGTCGATGTCCTCGGCCTCTTTCATGGCCGGCGAGGTGTCCTCTTCCACAAGGTCGGCGTGCTCTTTCTCCCACTTGCGCGTTGCGTCCCAGTCCACCAGGTCCACGGGCAGCTCTTCCCATTCGCCGCGCTCCTGCGAGAGATAGCGCACGCGATCGCCCACGATCTGGTAATCGCGCACCATCTGGTAGGAGCCGTCTTTGAGGATCAGCCGGTGATTGCGTCCCATCCCGGGAACGCCCGGCTTCAGGGGCAGCGGCTTCGAATTGGAGTTGTTCTGGTTTTGCTGCTCTTCGCTCTGGATTTGGATGGTCTGCGAGTTCTGCCCGTTTTGGCCCAAGGCCGCCGTCCCCGCCAGCAGGATAAGAACCAGCGAGACCGGCGCGCAACGCCGCGCTTGCCTATAAGCATCCATGACAACACAGTTTAGACGAACCCGGACCCTCGGCGTTGGCTTCCTCCCGGACTCCGATCCCATGACCGGGCTGAGGTGCAATCGTGCGCCTAGTGGTACTATTGCGCAACCAGTTCGCTCGGAAAACGTCCAATTAGTTGCGGTCTTCTGTAGAATAAGTAAGTCGAGGTCGAGAATTGAGAGCACTCCAGGCGCTACTCCGCGGGAAATGCCGCGGCCGGCTCGGATTTTCGCCGGCCATCGCGGGCCTGTGCCTCGTTTTGCTTGCCACGTTAGCCTTTGCTCAGGTCGCACACCTCCACTCGAGCGCCGCCGACTCCGATCACTGCCAGTTGTGCGCCGTCATGCACACGGTGGCGCCGGTTGCCGCGCTCACGGCGGCCATCGTTCTGGTGCTCCTGGGAGCTCACGAGCCGCGAACCGAAGCGATTTTCGTTGCACGGCAGCGGCAGTCCCGGCTCTTCATCCGCCCGCCCCCAGTCTCCTGCTAAGGCATCTCTCCGTCTTCATCCATGCCGTTCCATCGCCCTTCTTCCCCGTTATTTTGGGCGATGCGTCGGCGCATCTTTGCAAGCCGATTTGAGGCGGTCCGATGCTCCTCCAATGCATAAGAGGACGCTGCGGCGGCACGTGCCGCGGCCGGGTTCACGCATTTATCAGCCAATGTTCAGGAGACTCCCCATGCCGTTCCCCCGTCGCGCGACGCTGCGCATCCTTCCCCTTCTCGCTTTGGCCCTGGCCGCGCTTTCCGCTCCTGCACAAAGCGGCAGCGCCGGAACCGTCCGTGGGACGGTAACCGATCCCAGCGGCGCGGTCATCCCCAACGCCGCCATCCATCTCGTCAACGACGTAAGCGGATTCGAACGGAACACGACCACCGATACAACCGGCCAGTTCATCGTCACCAACGTTCCCTTCAATCCCTACAGGCTCGATGTCTCGGCCAAAGGATTCGCCCAAATGAGCCAGACCGTCGAGATTCGCTCTTCCGTCGGAATCAACCTCAATTTGGTAATGCAGATCCAAGGCGCCAGCCAGACGGTGACTGTCGAGTCCGGCGGCGACCTGATCGAAGACGATCCCACCTTCCACACCGACGTCGATCGCGACGAATTCACTAAGGTGCCGCTGGAAAGCCAGTCCTCGACCCTGAGCGCGCTCGTCACCGAGACTTCTCCCGGAGTGGCTGCCGACTCCAACGGTCTATTCCACGGCCTCGGCGATCACGCTTCCAACTCTTTCTCCATCGACGGCCAGTCCATTACCGACCAGCAGAGCAAAGTCTTCTCCAACCAACTCCCGTCCAACGCCGTGCAATCCATTGAAGTCATCTCGGGTGCTCCCCCCGCTGAATACGGCGGCAAAACCAGCCTCGTCATTGTCGCCACCACTCGTTCCGGCCAAGGCGTAACCAAGCCCACTGGGGACGTTTACGCTTCGTATGGCAGCTTCGGCTCGGGCACGGGGGGCTTCGATCTTTCCTACGGGGGCAAGAGCTGGGGCAACTTCATTGAGGCGGACGGTCTCGACACGGGCCGCTTCCTCGATCCGCCCGAGTTCACGGTCTTGCACGACAAGGGCAACGAAGAAAATATCTTCGACCGCATTGACTACAGCTTCTCGCAGGCCGATTCGATTCACTGGGATCTGAATTACAGCCGCTCCTGGTTCCAGACGCCCAATGCGCTGCAAAACCTGAACGTGCAGAACGTCTTGAATGGCGCCGGCGCCGGCCCGAGTCCCACTTTCGGTAGCGTTGGCAACACCGATCAAGCTTCCAAGATCGACACCTTCAACATCTCGCCCACTTACACGCACGTTATCAGCAACGACTCGGTCTTCAACCTGGGCGCATTTGTCCGCAAAGACCTCTACGGCTACTATCCGAGCGGGAATCCACTTGCGGATTTTGCTGCTTCCGACCTGCAGACCTCGTCGATCTCGCAGTACCGCACCCTGACCAACGCTGCCGTGCACTCCGATTACTCCTACGTGAAGGGCATTCACAACTTCAAGGCGGGCATTCAGTACGGACAGACCTTCCTGCGCGAGCACGACAGCCTGGGCGTGGTGTGGAACCTCTACAACTCGCCTTGCGTGGACCCGGTTTACGGCGATCCGCTGCCGGGATACTCCGCTCCCTCGCAGTGCAACGGCACGACCAACGTCGCGAACGCGAATTACAACGCGACGCTTGCGCCCTACGACCTCACCCGCGGCGGCACGGACTACCTGTGGTTCGGCCACGCCGATGTGAAGGAACTGGCGATGTACATCGAGGACCAGATCAAGGCCGGCAACTGGAACTTCAACTTGGGGCTCCGCGGCGACCTCTATAACGGCCTCGCGATCGGCCGTCAACCGGAACCTCGCGTCGGCATCGCCTACAACATCAAGCCCACCAGCACGGTGTCCAGCATCTCCTATGCGCGGACCATGGAGACTCCCTTCAACGAAAACCTGGTGCTTTCCAGCATCGGCTGCGACGACGCGGTGCTCAACCCGCTGCTGGTTTGCACGCCGGGCCTAGAGGGCCGGCTGCAGCCCGGCTTCCGCAACGAATTTCACGCCAGCCTGCAGCAGGCCTTCGGCAAACATGCCGTAGTCGGCGGCGAATACATCTGGAAGTATACGCACAACGCCTTCGACTTCAGCGTGCTGGGCAACACGCCCATCACCTTCCCCATTGATTGGCACAACTCGAAGATTCCGGGCTACGCCATTCGCGCAGAGATGCCGGAAACGCACGGGTTCAGCGCCTACTTCGTGACTTCGTCGGTGGCTGCGCGCTTCTATCCGCCGCAGATTGCCGGCGCCGGCGCGACCGGAGGCGTCACTCCCGGCCAGACATATTATCCATTCCGCATCGATCACGACGAGAGGTTCAACCAGACGACACACTTCCAATACACGCTCTCGCACGACGGCTGGTGGAATGGCCTGTGGACCGGCTTCAACTGGCGCTTCGACTCGGGTCTCGTCGCCGGATCCACTCCGTGCTATAACCCAACCGATGCCAACACTTCCTGCTCCAACAGCTCCTTCCTGCCCACTGGCAATCCAGGCATCCCGGGTGCGCCGACTGATCCCGCCATCGTGAACGGCCAGCCGGTGGTGCTGCTGGTCGACAACAATATTCCCGCGAGCCTCAATCCTTTGTTTCCGGCTCAAGCGGTCTATCTTCCCCTCACGGCGGACGAGGAGTTCCAGGCCGGCCTGAGCTGCAACGGCGTAAAGGCGGCGGGCTACAACCTGCTTGGCGCCCGTCTTTCGAGCGATCCCGATGCGCCGTATTACTGCCCGGCTTCCCAGCTTACCTCGAGTCTGATTACGGTCCCGGGCATCAACCAGGGCGACAACGACCACGATCCGCCGCGCATCGCGCCGCGCAGCCTGTTCGACGTGTCCATCGGCAAGAACAACATCTTCCACACGGAGCATTTCAAGACCGACCTCGACCTGACCGCGATCAACGTGACCAACAAGTACGCGCTCTACAACTTCCTTTCGACGTTCAGTGGCACGCACTACGTGACGCCGCGGGCGTTGACGGCCAAGGTGACACTGAACTTCTAGCACGCTCCGCTTGCCGGCAGAAGAGAAAGGGAGCAAACTTCTAGCATGCTCCCAACTGCCTGCCAAAAACCTCATAGGCCCTTGGCGTGCCTCTCTTTGATTCTCGCAGTCTCTTCATGCCATGCCCAGGCCTCGGGCCAGCAGCTACCACAAGTGGTTGTGGACATGCTGAACCAACAGGTTTGGTGGGATTCAGCGCAACCAACCGACAGCAACCCCAAGGGCCTGGAGCTTCATTTTTCGAAAATAGACGAAACCGAGCGGGATGGATTGCATTTCGTGCGTTATCGTGTCTACCTCCCCGGTGCACCTGAAAATCAGAAATTTGGTCTCCAAGTTTGGAAGATTGGCACCAACCTCAAACAGATGGAGACCGTTACTGAGGCGGTCTATGTAAATGGAAAAGGGCTGCTCATGACGCAGAAACCACGTCCTGATCAGGAGCAAAAAGACTCAACAGAGAATGAGGTTACACTTGCCTTGCGAACCGCGCGCGGTGAACCGGCTCGGTTTGTGCTGCCCAATAGGAAGTTCCTCTTTCCCGGTGTTGTTGTCCCGCATCCGGTCGAGAGTGAAGACGGGAATTGTCGGCTTGAGGCGCGCTTGGCTTCAGATGAAGGTGAGGCCATCCTGCTTTACGCCGACGGATTTCCACCGAATTCCGACATTCCATATCAGTCAACTTCAGAGAACGAAGCGCATTCAGGGTCGTTTCACACCGACGATCGCGGACACGCTGGCACAGTAGTTCTTCCCTTTGTTGTGGGAAAGGACGCCGGCGTTTTGAAGGCGTCTATCGCGACAAAAGGTTGCTCGGTTTCTGTCGAGATTCCCTGGGGCAAGGGAAGCTACCTTCCGTTGTAAGCTCGCGGGGACCGGCGTCGGACTACGACAGTCTATCCACAACCCTCTGATAAACCCGATAAATCTCCTCCCCAAAACACGCAAAGATTACCTTCTGAATCGCGTCGCTCGAGATCAGTTCGGCTACTGTCTCCGCCACGGCAATCTTCACGGCGCGATCCACGGGGAAGCGGTAGACTCCGCAACTGATCGCGGGAAATGCCAGCGAACGGATGCCCTTTTCGTGCGCGATTCTGAATACGGAGCGGTAGCAGCTCGCCAGCAGCTCCGGCTCGCCGCGCTCGCCGCCGGTCCACACCGGGCCCACGGTATGAATCACGTGCTTCGCCGGCAGCCGGTAGCCCTTGGTCAGCCGGGCCTCGCCCGTCGGGCAGCCGCCGATCCGATAGCACTCGTCGAACAGCTCCGGCCCGGCCCCGAGATGAATCGCTCCGTCCACGCCGCCTCCGCCCAGCAGCGAGGTGTTGGCCGCGTTCACGATGGCATCTACCGCCAGCGTGGTGATGTCGGCCTGGAGGACTTCGATCTTGCTGGTCATGGCTGGCCTGCTAGCACTGGAGGCCTTACTGGGGAAAGCTGGTGAAATCTCACCGCGACCAGAGCTTCCAGAACATCAGCGACGCGAGGAATACCCGCGCGTCGTCGGTATCCCGAATCTGGCCCCAGAGCCCGAACGCATGTTCGGCGTCGTTGATCAAGGATTGAACTCTGAGGCGGTCGAATTTCTCAGTCAAATCGTAGTCAGCCTTGTGCCGTTCTTCCTGCAGACGCACAAACGTCTTTGCAATTGACACAATCTCTTGGGGAAGCGGATGTCCGACAAGCGAGTCTACGTGATCTGGCAAGTTACTGGACCGGAATGCGCTCGCCGCCTGTCTCATGGAATCGTGAGCAAGAGCCCTCTGAATATGGTCCCGAAGCTCTCGGGGTTTCGCCGGACTCGCCTGCGAAGCCGCCTCTGCAGCGAAAAGATGAAACAAGGCGTAGTAGGCAGTGGATACCGAACGCCTGAGGCTGGCTTGCCTGGGTCGTCCGCGGCCGGACTCCTGCCGAGAGAGGAACTTGGCTTGCTCCAGCAGATCATCGGCGAGAGCCACGATTATGCCGCTCCAAGCCACACGTAAGGCTGGCGCGGCAATCGGAGCTGGAGCAGCCTGTCTTCCACCAGGTGGGCAAACTCATTCCAGCGCGATACCATCGAATCGGGCGCAACCCCTGGCGGCGCATCGATGAACAGCTTCACGAAGACGGCTGGCTCGCCTGTTGAGTCGTCTCCCCTGACGATGCTGATACCCTTGTAGAATTTCGGAAGCTTGCCCTCTTCGCGCAACTCTTCTATCAATCGGTCGGCCAGCATACGCCAAAGCCCGATGTTGTCCTCTTCGCTTAGTGGACTGATCATGCTCAATGGCAGGGAGGTTTCCGGCCCAATTGGTCCCTCCGGCGACGATGCGCGGAACGTGGCGACCCTACTGCCCAAGTCAACCTGTACGACTTCCAAGGGACCGTAGTGGCCCTGTGTCGCAATCCGTGGACCCGGCTGTGACTGAGAGATCCGACTTGAGGCCACTCGCGCCATGAGGTTAGTGTAATACGTTCCCGCAAAAAACAGCAGTCAGAGATGCGTTGGACTGATTTTCCTTTCCAAGCGCCCCACATCTCTGCCATACTTGTATGTGCCCACCAGGTACGTCCAAGCCCAACAATCCAATTCTGAGGTCGCATCCATGTCGGCAAAGTATGTCTTTGTGACGGGCGGAGTTGTATCCAGCTTAGGCAAAGGTCTTGCGGCGGCGTCCATCGGCTGCCTGCTCGAGAGCCGCGGGCTGCGCGTCAACCTCATGAAGTTCGATCCCTACCTCAACGTCGATCCCGGCACCATGTCGCCCTTTCAGCACGGCGAGGTCTTCGTCACCGACGACGGCGCCGAGACCGACCTCGACCTGGGCCACTACGAGCGCTTCACCCACGCGCCCCTCTCGCGCGACAACAACTACACCACCGGGCGCATCTACGAGCAGATCATCCAGAAGGAGCGGCGCGGCGACTACCTGGGCAAAACCGTCCAGGTGATTCCCCACGTCACCAACGAAATCAAGAACGCCATGCGCAAGGTGTCGGCCAACGGCGCCGACGTTACCATCGTCGAGATCGGCGGCACCGTGGGCGACATCGAATCGCTGCCCTTCCTCGAGGCCATCCGCCAGATGCGCCAGGAGCTGGGCCGTGAAAACACCGCCTTCGTCCACCTGACACTCGTGCCGTTCATCGTCGCGTCGCAGGAGCTGAAAACCAAGCCTACGCAGCACTCGGTCAAGGAGCTGCTCTCGATCGGCATCCAAGCCGACGTCCTCCTGTGCCGCTCCGACCGCCCGCTCAGCCGCGAGATCAAGCAGAAGATCGCCGCCTTCTGCAACGTCGAAGAGAAGGCGGTCATTGGCGCCACCACTGTGAAATCCGTCTACGAGGTGCCGCTGTGCTTTGCGCAAGAGGGCGTCGACGATCTGATCCTCAAGTATCTGCACAAGGAAGCGCCCGAAGCCGATCTGAGTAAATGGCGCGATCTGGTCGACCGCGTCTACCACCCCAAGGACGAAGTTTCCATCGCCATTGTGGGCAAGTACGTGGAGTACGAAGACAGCTACAAGTCGCTCAAGGAGGCGCTGACCCACGGCGCCGTCGCCCACAACCTCGAGCTCAGGATTCATTGGATCGAGGCAGAGGGGCTGGAATCGCAGTCGCCGGAGGATCGCAGCTACGAAGCGCAGCTCGAAGGCTACGACGGCATCCTGGTGCCCGGCGGATTCGGCAAGCGCGGCATCGAGGGCATGCTGAACGCCATCCGCTACGCGCGCGAGAAGAACGTGCCCTACTTCGGCATCTGCCTGGGGATGCAGACGGCCTGCATCGAGTACGCGCGCAATGTCTGCGGACTCAAAGACGCGAATTCGAGCGAATTCGACCCGGCGGCCGAGCACCGCGTCATTTATAAGCTGCGCGAGCTGCTGGGCGTCGAAGAGATGGGCGGGACGATGCGCCTGGGCGCGTGGACCTGCAATTTACAGGAGGACTCGCTCGCCAGCCGGGCTTACGGCGGTGCCCGGGAGATCAGCGAGCGCCACCGCCACCGCTACGAGTTCAACCGGGAATACGAGGCGCTCTTGACCGGCGCCGGGCTGCGCATCTCGGGCGCGACGCCCGACCAGACCTACGTCGAGATCGTCGAGATTCCCGGCCACCCCTACTTTCTCGGCTGCCAGTTCCATCCCGAATTCAAATCCAAGCCGCTGGAGCCGCATCCACTATTTCGCGAGTTCATCGGGGCGAGCTACAAGAACCGCCTCACGTGCGCAGCTGCAACTGGCTCTTCGGAACCAACAACAGTTTCGACCATCTCATCCTGAGCGAAGATGATTACGCAGGTGCGGAGCGGCTTCGAATTCCCCTGCTGAACGCAGGTAGACCAGGTACTAAGTGCAAAGTTTTCAGCGTTCCACAATGGGCCTACAGGCGGCCTTTTTCGGGACGAGCCTTCCTCGTTTCTCCTGCACGCTGGTTTATAAAGCGGCGTGCCGCGTAGAATTCTGGCATGGGAAGTGTTGCTGAGACCTTAAGCATGATCAGGGTGACAAGGAACCTGTCTCAGGAGAGGCTTGCTCAGGTCCTTGGGGTTTCGTTCGTATCCGTGAACCGATGGGAGCGCGGGGTCAGCCAGCCAAGCCCCGCACAATCTGAAAAGATTCAAAGACTAGCTGCGGCGACGAATGCCGGCCATTTGGACCTGCTGGCAGAGAAAGGAAGATTCGCGTCGCGGGGCGTCCGCCGATTTCGCCCGCTTCCGCTGCTGGACCAGCAACCCGCGGTTACGATGACACCAGAGCCGTTACCCCCGATTCTCGAACGTTTAGTAGAAGGACAGGTATTTGGAAGTGGTGCTCTGCTTAATGAAGTGCTTCGACAGCATAGACACGAGGCCGAAACAATTTATGTCACCCCGACAGAGGGCATTAGCGCTGGAAAGAACACCTATACCTACGACGCGCACACCTACCACACTAAAGTTCCACCTCAAGGCATTGCAGAATTGTTGAACCATTACCTTCCCAGGGGAGGGCTCGTCCTCGACCCTTTCGCCGGTAGTGGCATGACAGGCGTTGCCGCAGTTTCCACGAACCACGATTGCATTTTGAACGAACTTTCGCCAGCGGCGTGTTTTATTGCGAGTCGGTTCACTGCGAAAATCGACCCTCTGCAATTCGCCTCGGCTATCGACAACCTGATTCGTGAGACCAATGACATCAGAAGAATGCTCTACACCACTCGATGCCGTGAGTGTGGAAGAGACACCGAGCTTTTGTACACGGTGTGGTCGTACAAAGTTCTATGTTCAACTTGCAATCAGGAGTTCATTCTTTGGGACGTTTGCAGGAAATATGGGAACAGAAGCAAGGAGCACAAGATTCTCACAAAGGTGAGATGCCCGGATTGCAAAAGGCTTCTGAATAAGTCTCGACTCCAGAGGACAATCTCGGTTCCGGTGCTAGTAGGCTACAAATGCTGTGGCTCCCGACAGCAGGAAGTCACCCATCCACCGGACGAACTTGACCTCCAGAAGGTTTTGGCATTCGAGTTTGCCGCACCCGTCGCGGAAGGATATGTTCCTGACAAACTGCTTCCAAATGGGGTCAACCTGCGACAGCCGATCAGGCACGGGCTAGATCTGATTGAGCGATTCTATACCCCAAGGAATCTGGCGGCCCTAAGTCATCTTTGGAGGGCGATCCACAGAATCGAGGACACTGCACTTGCGGCTCAAGCGGCCTTCGTTGCAACATCGCTATACCAAAGAGTCACTAGGCTATCTGAGTTCCGATTTTGGGGTGGCAGCGGTAATACAGCCCGATTCAATGTCCCCTTCATTTCAAACGAAGCGAACGTCTTTGTCACTTTCTTGAGGAAAGCCAGGAGCATACAAGACCATTTGGAGGCAACAGCAAGGTATTACACGAGCAGAGCCGTCGTAGTTCAAAACTCGGCAACGACACTAGCCTACCTTCCGGATGAATCTGTAGATCTCGTATTCACTGACCCGCCATTCGGTAGTTATATTAACTACAGCGAAATGAATATCCTTTGGGAAGCTTGGCTCCAGCGGTTCACCGACAACCGCGAAGAAGCCATCATCAATCGCGTCCAGGGAAAGGGCATTCAACAGTATTCAGCCCTAATCCAAAGGAGTCTGAAGGAGGCGTTTCGTGTACTTCGCAAGGGGCATTGGATGTTGTTGGTTTTCATGAACAATTCAGGAGAGGTCTGGCGGTGTCTGCGCAGGGCAATTGAGCAGGCAGGTTTCTTGCTTGTCAAGGCTGATATTTTCGACAAAGAACACGGAACGTTCAAGCAGTTCGTCAGCGAGAATACCACCGGCTGCGATTTGGTGTTGCACTGCCTGAAGCCTGGCAATGAGGGTGTCGATAGTGCATCGCCAACTACTCAGACCGATATCTCGGCTTTCTTGGAGGAGATGAAAGCCCGTTCTTTGAAGCTCGAATTCCTGCACGTTGACCGAGAGTGTGAAGTGGACTTCCGGAGGCTCTATTCCATTTGGGTAGCTCGATGTGTCACAGAACGACGTCCTGTTATGGACTTCCAAGGTTTCCGACAGATAGCGGTCAACTGGTTGGCGAGCGAGAATGGCTAGGTCGCGTCTGGCACCCCATGCTTCGCCTTCTTTTCCTTGAGTTTACTTTCAATCACAGACCATAACTCATGGGGGGTAAGTTGGACTCTCTCGATACTAAAGACATCGGCGTCATTGGGGATTTCATACGCTGCATAGAACTGCTTACCGCCTGAAGTCCACCGAAAAGAGGAGGCAGGTAGGTCTGCAATGGCCTTCGGCACGAAATTGGGAAACCCTGCAATGTTCCTATTCGAGCCCGTCGCCTTGCCGGTGTCCTGCCACCAATAGTCGTTTGGGTTATAAACTTTCGGAGGTCTTTCCTCCCAATAGATGAATTCGCCTGTCGAAACGGGCACCATGAAAGCGAGGACGTGCCAGGCGCACTTTTGAACAATCTCCTCGTTGTAATACCGCAGAACAAGAGATCCCAGTTCGGTAGCATTCAGGTCAGAAATCGATTGTCCATCTTTGAGGAATTTGTCAACTTTGGGCCTCGCGATGATGAAATCCATTCGATGGCCCAAAAAGTCCTTAGCAGCTGGTCGGCCCCTGCTCGCTCTTAAGCCCTCGCACTTAACGGAGTAGTTTTCATGACGACCGTGCTGTTCGACATAGAGGTCTGGATTAGGTCTATTGTCGCGCTTGCCTGTCCAAACCCCGCCTTTTACGTTCGCAAGGATTTGCTCCCAAGCGGTTCCGAACAGATCCTTGGCGAAAGGAAGCGCGAACAGAATCGTCAACTCGCGTTTGACCACCAGGAGTTGCTCATTCGTGAGATATGTGCCCATTGCTGACAGTGCTCCGAATCGACTACGACAGAATAGACGCGAGTAGTAAAGTCAATCGTAAATCCTACGTCGAGTTTGAGAAACGTCAGGGAGAAACGGCTCGAACCAAAGTCGACACGACACACTGAGCATTTCAGCGTATACTGTCAGCTCGCTGGCTTCTGTTCAGCGCCTCACCGGCGACGAGACTGAAAGGTGGTCTGAGAGCAGCACCGCCTCCTTCGCCTTCCGCGCCTCATGGCGCCACAATCCGCTCCGACAAATCCGGCGCAACCAGTTTGAAGTGGCGTTCGTTCCACGTGTAAATCCGCTCGGCATTCACCTTGCGCGCGCAGGCCAGCAGCAGCGCGTCGTAAATGATGCCGCCGCTCAATCCCAGGCCCGCGATCCTGCGAGCCGTCTCCAGCACCTCGTCGGCAGTCAGCTCCACACAGCGAAACCTCTTGCGGAATTCATCCAGCAATAGCATCGCTTGCGCAGGACGGAAGCGGTTCGCCGGGCGCATTCCCGTGAGACTTGCATAGGCCTCGGCCAGACTGTGCGCGGCGCAAGAGGCGTTCTCGTGGTTGCACGCACGGACCAACTCGACGCTGGGCGCGTGGCGTAAGTCAGCGGTTCTCACGGCTGCGATCAGAACGGACGTATCGAGAAAGAGGCTCACTCCAGCCCGCTTCCTTCCATGATCCTCTTGTGGCGCTCCTCATAGCCTTGCCGGATCGCTTCGTTCACGTCTTCCACCGTCACCGGCGGTCCACCCACCATCACCAGCAACCCATCCCGCATCTCCAAATGCGCCTCATCTGCGAGAGGTTCCATAACCAGGAGGTCACCGGTGCGCTCCAAACGCAGCCGCGTTCCCGCCTTAAGCCCCATCGCATCCCTCATCTTCTTCGGGATAACGATCCGTCCGGCCTTATCGATCTCTACAATGGCACTCATAATGCCATTTTATCATATTAAATGGTATTTTGACGTCCCAGCTCGGAGCGGACTTCTTAGGGCAGTGCCCTGTTTCGCGTTCCCGCCAGTGTATGGGGAGCGTCACCAACTGAATCACCGCCGTGGCTGCAAACGGCGCCAGACACAAATCCGCCCAGCGCTTTGTGGTAGTCTGCGCATCTGGCGGCAAGCGCGCTGATCGGCGGTTGCGTTATACTGGGCACATCGGGCGGCGAGTGAATCTCGATGCCCGAGGCGAGGTGCGTCTTCCACAGGAACTCAGCCGCCAGCACGGCCATCGTTCCGCCATCGGAAACGACGCGGTGGCGTGCGGTGGTTCGCGTGCTGCGAAGTCCTCTGGATAGCCTGAGTTGCGCCTTTCTGCCTGCTTCCTGCGCTCTTTGCGGCTCCCCTCTGCCGCAGCTCTCCCTGGTTCCAATCTGCACTGCCTGCTGGATGGAATTTCCCGCCCAGAGTGGTGCGGCGTGCGCCCGCTGCGGTGACGCGCTAAGGCCCGATCCGAGTTCTTCGGCTACAAAGCTTTGCCGCGCATGCCGTCTGGCGCCTCCGCCCTTCACAAGGGCCGTCGCATATGGCCCTTATCAGGGACGCATGCGAGAGGCGATTCACGCTCTCAAGTACGACCGCTTGCACCGGGCCGCGCGCGAACTGGGCCGGATGCTGGCCGCGGCAATCGCCGGGCTGGCCGGCGAGGCTCCGCAGGAATTACTCGTTATCCCGGTGCCCTTGCACCGCTCGAAGTTGACACAGCGCGGATTCAATCAGGCGCGTTCGCTCGCCGCCGAGGCGCTTCGATTCCTCCGGAAAAGCCATCCGGAGTGGCGGCTCACGCTGGCCGGGAGCACGCTGATGCGCCTGCGCGCCACCAAGAGCCAGTCCGAGCTGACGCCGCGCCAGCGCCGCCTGAATGTGCGGGGCGCATTTTCGGTTTCCGATCCCACGCAGGTTTCCGGACGCGATGTTCTGCTCATCGACGACATTTTGACCACGGGGGCCACGGCGCGCGCCGCGGCGAAGGCTTTGATCGACGCCGGCGCAGCCTCGGTTTGGGTGGCCACGCTGGCCCGGGCGCAACGGGCCGCCGAATTCGATCCGGACTTCGCCTATGCCGAAGGGGAGGCGACTGGAGAAGCTGCCGGCTCGGGAACGGTCGCGCAGGCGGCAGACGTTCAACCCGTTGCCGCGGGTTCTTCGAGCTGGAAGGAGCAACCGTCCTTTTAGCGTTTTTTTGATGGGGGCAGGAGATGTCGTTGGGCAAAGCGATGATTCACGCGCGCAAGCAGAAAGCGATGGCGAAGGCCGTGGTGCTGGCGAGCGAACACGCCACGGCGCAACACGCCCACTCCCACATTTTGCAGATGCCGGTGCTGGTGCTCAATGCTTCCTACGAGCCGATCAATATCTGCGGCGCGCGGCGGGCGCTGGTGCTGGTGCTCAAGGGCATCGCGCGCACCGAGGAGGAGCACGGCCTCACGTTGCACGCGCAGCGCACTCTGATCGCCATGCCGTCGGTGATTCGCCTGCTCGAATACCGCCGCATCCCTCACCAGACGCGCGCCCTCTCACGCAAAAACATCTTGCTGCGCGACCGCAACACCTGCCAGTACTGCGGCGAGGCTTACCCGCCCGGCGAGCTCACGCTGGACCACGTGGTGCCGCGCTCGCGCGGCGGCAGCTCGACGTGGGAAAACCTGGTGGCCTGCTGCCACGATTGCAACCGCAAAAAGGGCAACCGCCTGCTCGACGAGATCGAGGACATGATCCTGCTGCGCGAGCCGCGGCCTTTCACGCTGCACACCAGCCGCCAGATCATGCGCATGCTGGGGCGCAGCGACGACCGCTGGCGGAAGTATCTGTTCTATTGACAAGCGAGCGCGCCGGGCTAGCCGTAATACTGTTCACTTAATGATCCTGAGCGCGCGACGGATGTCGATGGGCGTCTGGGGTTTGGCGCAGCGTGGACGGAGTGGGAAGTTGCTCATCTTGCGTTTGACGCCACGGGGATTGCGTC
>Ga0187782_10001256_pt1 | contig 18230 bp, 16 predicted proteins | sample 0715_SJ02_MP15_2_FD_132454 | JGI IMG/M metagenome (GOLD analysis project Ga0187782, IMG submission 132454) | Tropical peat soil microbial communities from peatlands in Department of Meta, Colombia - 0715_SJ02_MP15_20_MG | ecosystem: Environmental > Terrestrial > Soil > Wetlands > Peat | place...
CATAGAACGGCACAAGAAACTTTTGAGAGGCTTCGAGAAAGTCACCATTCCGGCGAATTCGGCCACAGACGTAAACATCTCTATCCCGCTCGCCGATCTTCATCACTATGACGAACACAGCAAAACGTGGCAACTGGAACCTGGAGTGTACGAGATCACAGCTGGACCCAGTTCAGAGGATGCCTCGCTGTTGAAGGCCGCAATTCGATTGGGCAGTTCATAACGGGACTTAGGCTTCCAAAGTGCACGATCTGGAGAGCTCCGCTCGTTTGGGGTATACTCCCCGGACCTGCTAGCGGTTTTTCGTTTATCGCGCATTTTAGCGTTCCCAACTCGAACCTTTCGGATTCGGAGATGAAGGGGTGTGGACGTTTCGGAAACGGTTTCCTGATTCAGGCAACCCAATCTGATTGATTTCTGGGCCGCGCGGGAACTTCGTCCGGGAATTTGCCGGGTACGTGGTGCATGTGGACGAAAGCAACCAGACGCTCAAACTGCATGCAGCGGATGATCTAGTCTCGCCGCGAGCTAAACTGGCTCCCACGTTTCACCAGAGTGAAGGTCTTTCCGCCTCAGAGCATTCGATCAGCTTTTCTTACCTATATGAAAAAGCGCTTCAGTCGCGCCATGTGAACCTGCTCCTTGGCAACAGCTTGGCCGATGCGACGCATGTTGTCGATCTGGTCGACGGCATCCATTTCCCGCACCTTGGATGGGTCGACGTCTGCTAGACCAAGCTGTGCCAGGCGGCTAGCACCGAATTCCACAGTGATGCGCTGATACGTCAGCAGCTTTGTGCCGCCGAGGATTCCGGCGATATGGTTCAGGGCATTGAGATCGGGCGTACCGGGAGGCGCGGCGGCCAGAGCCGGGTCAGGAGCCCCCGTCGGCAATGGAACACGCTCCCCAATTAGGTGCATTAACACGTTTTGTTGCAGGTTAGCCTCGTTCATCAGTTCGCGAATCATGTAATGCGCCCAATCGAGCAGCTCATAACGCGCGGCCTTGCCTTCGGGCACGGTGACGGGGTCAAAGCCCGTGCCGAGAGAGATAAGCAGAAGGCTGTCGGTGCCAGTCGGCCAGTTAAGTTTGTGCTCGGGCTGCGTAGCTTCGAGGAAGACCTGCAACGAAGGGTTGTTGTAGCTGCTCACGCCGCCGTCGATAAACTCGTACTGATTCGACCCTCCTTTGCCGTCGGGAATCTGCATGGTATGCGGTGGGAAATAGGTAGGTGCAGCCGAACTCGCCCGAACAATATCCCAGAGGAATAGATCTCTATCGGAAACAAAGTGGTCATTCCCGGGATTGTTGGAAAAAAACCAGTTATTTCCCAGTGTTGCATTTTTGGCTGTGAGCAGGATCTTTGTTTTTATCTCTGTGCCGCCAAGCCGGATACTCGCACCGAGCTTTTCCTGGAGACATTTCTCGATCGGTGCGCTCGGGTACTTGTGCCAGAACCGCGTCAAAATGAAAGCTGGGTCGAATATCTTCGGACCCAGTCGTACGTAAAAATCAGCGAGTTCTTCGGGGCTTTTACCGAGGGCGAGCCCCGCTGCCAGGATCGCGCCGGTGCTGGTGCCCCCAATTAAATCGAAGCGCTCGCACAACGGCGCGGGCTGGCCCGTGATTTCGTTGAGCTGCTTTTCGATAGCGATCAGCGCCTCGGCGGGAATAAGACCCAACAACCCCCCACCATCAATAGATAGCAAGCGTTTTGGACGATTTGGTGTTGTTGGAGTGGCGTCCATATTGACTCCTTTTGGCGAACGAGATGCAATTGCGGAACTCTAGGTGAGGACTCATGCGTGGCAAAACTCTCGTTTTGAGCCAACTGCTACGGGCCTGAAACCTATCTGGAATATCAGGTCTCCGCATGGCGGAGAATTTCGTCGAGCTCCTGCAGCTGCCGCTCACTCTCGGGCTGCCACGCGCTTCCCAACTTCTCGAACGCCTGCTGAATATCGCTGAGTGAATTGTCCCGTAGGGCATGGCGCAGTGCCTTCCACTCTTCTTTCACTTGCAGAATCTCGTCACCGCTTGCGTCTGACAGGAAACCCTTAACCGCCTCGCCCGCCGTTCCGTACTCCTCCCCGAAATCCTGATGCAGATACGCAGGGAAAAGCTCCCGCAATGCCGGATAATCCTCTGGTTCGAACGATTTCTTTTGCCCAGACTGGTCCTTCATTCGCGCGCCTCCGGATAAGTCGTCAGCACGAAATAACCGTCCGGCCCATCCGCGCGGAGCACGATCACCGCACTTGTGCAAGGCACCGTCTGATCGTCACCGCGCCCGAAGCTGCGTCCTATCGTCCGCCCCGCGTCGTAATGCAGCGCCAGGTTCGCACGCGGATAACCTCGTCTCAACCAACTTTCGATTCGGCCGCGTTCCACTCGTAGCGCCTCCGCCACGGTTACCTCCGCCGTTTCACGGTCCGTCCAAGTCGATGCTGCGGAAATGCTGCGCTCCCGCCGCAACCGCTCCCGCAACTCCTCATCCGTCCTGCCCACGTGTTTCTTTAGGGTGTGCCCGCCGCGCTCTTCGTCGCGACCCAGGTCGTAGCGCTCTTCTGAGGTGGCAGCGCTCTGAACGCCCCTCAGTGCCTCTCCCGTATCCCGTGTGGATTCTGTCCCAGGTCCTCTCCCGCATCCGCAGAGCTGCGCCAGCAGCAAGGCGAACACGATAACTCCCAAAGAGCCTAGCCCGCGCAAGCGAGCTTGTTCCTTCAAACAGTCCCTTTTCGAGAAGCGCATCACTTCCCCCAAGCGCACCGAGTATACGCAAATCATAAGCCCTCGCGGATGCCCATCCGGTTGTGACCTCTGCAAACCGGGTGCTATTCTCAATTTCATGCCGGATTCGGAGAACATCGCCAGTACCGCCCCTGGCCTGGAGCACTCCAGCCGCCAGTTGGAAGCGCTTCTGGAAGTCAGCGAAGCTATCGCCCAGCAGCGCGACCTCAAAGCCCTCTTTCACGAGCTCTCCGAGCGCCTCCACGGCGTCCTGCAATTCGATTTGCTGACTCTTGTCCTGCACAATCCCGCCACGAACTGCATGCGATTGCACATTCTCGAGGTGCGCGATCCTTCGTATGAACCTGAGTCGCGAGGCGAATTTCCGGTCGACAGCTCGCCTTCCGGATGGGTTTGGCAAAACCAGCAGCCCTTTATGGCCCTCGATACCACGAAGGACGCTCGTTATCCTGAGTTCATGGAGCTCCTTCGCTCGGAAGGCGTGCGCTCGATTGCCATCGTTCCCCTTACTACGGCCCAGCATCGTCTCGGAGCCATCGGTTTCGGGCGCTATGTTCCTGAAGGCGTGGGCGAAACCGAAGTCGAATTTATGAAACGCGTCGCCGCGCAAGTGGCAGTCGCGGTAGACAATGCCCTGAACTTCGAAGCCGCTCAGGCGTACCAGAAGCAGCTCGCACGCGAACGCGATCGCCTGCAAGTGCTTCTTGAAATCAACAACCTCCTCGTCAGCACCCGCGATGTCACCGCCGTCTTCAAGGGCATTGTCTCCTCGCTCAAGCCTGTGGTGCAGCACGACTACACCAGCCTGGCGCTCGTCGATCCAGCGTCCGGTCTGCTCAAGATCCATGCGCTCGATCAAGCCGTTCAGACCACGGTCACAAAGCCGGAATTTACGATTGGACTCGAAGGCTCCCCGGCCGGCCAGGCCATGGCTACGGGACAGATTCTCGTCGCGCGTGGTGCGGAAATCGATCGCTTCCACCCGGACGTGGTCCGTTACCTTCGTGCCCAGGGTGTTCAGGTCGTTTGTTGCGTCCCGCTCACGAGCAGCGGTCGCACGTTTGGCACCATCAATTTCGCCAGCCGCAATGAGCAGAATTTCTCGAAACCCGACATCGAACTCCTCCGCCAGGTTGCATCGCAAGTCGCTATCGCCCTCGAAAATGCCCTCGCGTTCAAGGAGATCGACGCGCTGAAAGACAAGCTCGCTGTGGAAAAGCTCTATCTCGAAGAAGAGATCCGCACCGAGTTCAGTTTCGACGAAATCATCGGTGAAAGTCCGGCCCTGCGCCGGGCGCTTGCCCAAGTGGAACTCGCTGCTCCGGCCGCCACCACCGTTTTGATCCTCGGCGAAACCGGCACCGGCAAGGAGATTATTGCCCGGGCCATTCACAATCTCAGTCCGCGCCGCGAACGCACCTTCGTCAAGGTTAACTGCGCCTCCATCCCTGCCGGTTTGCTCGAATCTGAACTGTTCGGGCATGAACGCGGCGCCTTCACCGGGGCGCTCACCCAGAAAATTGGCCGCTTTGAGTTTGCCGACCAGGGCACGCTGTTCCTCGACGAGGTCGGTGACCTGCCTCTCGAACTGCAGCCCAAATTGCTGCGCGTTCTCCAGGAGCAGGAGTTCGAACGTCTCGGCGGCAATCGCACCATCCACGTCGACGTCCGTGTTGTCGCTGCCACGAACGCTGATCTCAACCAGCTTGTCGCCGAAAAGAGATTTCGCAGCGATCTCTTCTATCGCCTGAATGTTTTTCCCATCCAGATTCCGCCTTTGCGTGAGCGGCCCGAAGATGTGCCGCTTCTGGTCCGTTACTTCGTTCAGAAGTTCAGCCGCCGGCAGAATAAGACCGTCGAGTACATTCCCGCGCCCGTAATGGAGGCGATGGTCAACTACTCCTGGCCTGGCAACGTGCGCGAACTCGAAAATCTGATTGAGCGCGCTGTCCTGCTCTCCCCCGGAAAAGAGCTTCGCGTTCCGTTGGCCGAGTTCAAGGAGAACAGCGTGCCCGCCAGTTTCGCGGCTGGCCCCGTTGACCTTCCACCTCTCACCGCTCCGGCCCATTCGCCTGCCGCTTCGCCCGCCCGATCGTCGACACTCGATGACGCGCAGCGCCAGCACATCCTCCAGGTCCTTCGGCAAACGCAGTGGCGCATTTCCGGTCCGCGCGGCGCCGCCGCCATCCTCGGCATGAAGCGCACCACGCTTCAAGCCCGCATGCGCAAACTCGGCATCAAGCGCCCCATCTGACCGCCTTGCTCAGCTTCCCCGTGGTCTCTGTGCCCTCCGTGTCTCCGTAGCTAATCCTTGCGGAACCCGGCTTGGCAGGTGCTCTCCTTTATGTTCTCCTGGTAGAGCTACCATGCCACGCCTTATTCCATCGTCGAAGCCGCTTGTTTTCCTCCTGCTGGTTTGTTTGCTGGTTGTTCTTGCAGCCTCCCTCTATCCCATGGATGCGCAGGCCCAGCTCCCCGTCATTCGCTTTGTTCGCGATCCTGACCCTGCCCCGGATTTCCAGTTGAAGGACCTTGATGGCCAAGACCTCAGCCTGGCAGCCCATAAAGGGCAGGTAATTCTCCTGAATTTCTGGGCTTCCTGGTGCGGACCGTGCCGTGCCGAAATCCCGGGCCTCATCGAGCTGCAGAAAAGATACAAGGACCAACTCCAGATCGTCGGCATCGTCGTGGATGACGACGACATGGACGCGATCCGCGGCGTCGTGAAAGCTCAATCCATCAACTATCCCGTGGCCCTCGCCACTCCCCAGGTGGTCATGGCTTATGGAGGCGTCGGCGCTCTGCCGACGGTCTTCGTCATCAATGCCCAAGGCCGCGTCGTCCAGAAACATGTCGGCTTGTTTAATCCCGCTCTTTACGAGACCGAAGTGCGTGCCCTTCTGGACATGCCCGTTGCCGCACGCATCGAAACCTTCGATGACACCGGCGAAATCTTCCTGAAACACGCCGATCGCGCCACCATGCTGCCCGGCGTCAACACCGAGGGGCTCACTCCCGAACAGCGCGCTGCCGCCCTCCACAAATTCAACGCCGAAGCCTGCACCTGCGGCTGTCAGTTCACACTGGCGCAATGCCGCATCTACGATCCCGCTTGCCAGATCAGCAAAGAGCGGACTGCCGCGATCGTGAAGGAAGTCTCTGCGAAAAACGCAAACGCCAAGCCCGAAGCTCCCGCCGAAGCGCCTTCCCCTGCCGCCCCCGTCCCGGCCACGTCTCAGCAGCCCTGACCGCTTACTGCGGCCTCTTCAGCAAGTCCATCACGACAGAAGTCATGGCCTTCACGCCAGTGCGGATCGCCGGTTCTGGCAGAGGCGCAAATTCGCTCGAGTGCAGACTCGGCAGCCGGGTTCCTTTTTCCTCCGCTTCCTTTATCTTTGCCGGATCTACCGCACCGAGCCAGAACATACAGATCGGCGGCCTGGGATCGCTCAGAGCGAACAGACTGAAATCCTCACTGCCCATGACCGGCTTGCCGTACAACACATTGTCCTTGCCGAGGGCCTTTTCAAGGGACGCGGCAACGCGCTCGGTTAAGGCCGGATCATTAACCGTTGCAGGCACCGCATCTTTCGAAATTGTGATGATTGGCATCAGGTCCGCCGGAACGCCGGCTGCAGACGCAATGCCGTTGGTAGCCCGGATAATCGCCGCCAGCGTCTTCTCTCGCTGCTCCGGCGTCATCGTTCGTACCGTCAGCTGCAAATGCGCGTCGTCCGGAATGATGTTGTGCTTTGTGCCCGCATGGAATGACCCTACCGTGATCACCGTCGGCTGCAACGGATCTTCTTCCCGGCTGACGATCGTCTGCAAAAACACGACAAGCTCTGAAGCGATCACAATCGGATCCTTTGTCATGTGCGGCGACGCGCCATGTCCGCCGTAGCCGCGAATCGTAATGTCCACGGAGTCCGATCCCGCAAGCATGGTTCCTTCATGCCATGCCACTTTCCCCGCTGCCACGACGGCGTGATCGTGCAGCGCCAGCACGTAATCGGGCTTCGGAAACTTCCCGTAAAGATCCGCCCGCAGCATGGCCGCGGCTCCGAGGATCGTCTCTTCGGCAGGCTGGGCAACCATCACCACCGTCCCGCTCCAGTGGCTTTTCTCTTCCGCCAGCATCTTCGCGGTTCCGAGCAATACGGTCATGTGCAGGTCGTGCCCGCAAGCATGCATCACGCCGACTTCGCCGTCCGCCCGTTTCACCGTCACATTGCTCGCATAGGGAAGTCCCGTTTTCTCCCGAACCGGCAGCGCGTCTAGTTCCGTCCTTACATACACCGTCGGCCCCGGCCCGTTCTTCAGGACGGCCACCACGCCATAGGACACGAGATTTGGGTTTTCATAGTTCCCGAAATGATCGGTCACCTCGTAACCGAGCTTGCGCAGCGTGTTCGCGATCAGCGCCGACGTTTCTTTCTCCTGTGTCGAAAGCTCCGGGTTCTGGTGAAGGTGCTTGTAGGTGTTCACCCAGTCGGCAATATTGCCGTCCATTTTTTCGTCGAGCTCGCTTTGCGCCGCTGCCGGCGGCGAAGCTCCAAACAGCGTTATCGCGGCAATCGCCAATTTCGCACACACTCTTTTCATCCGCTTTGTCCTCCGCCAACGGTTTTGCATCTTAACAGAACGGATTTTCGCTTGCCGTTCCGCGCCTTGCGGACTACACTCGCGCCGCAAATTCGGTCGAAGTGACGACAGCATTTCCGGCAAACTGTCCATCGCATCTGGAGGAAGCTTATGAATCGTCGAGTGTTGTTTCTTGGTGTAATTCTGGTGGCCGGGGGATTCCTTGCTGTTCACGGGGCCTTTTCGCAGCAATCGGTTGCCGGACGCCGCGCCGTCAACTTGCCGGACCGCTCGCCCGAATCCGCCTTCAGCAGCGCCATCCTCGTTGGTGACACCTTGTATATCTCCGGAAACATCGGTCTCGATCCGAAGACTGGTAAGGCTCCAGCCAAAATCGAGGACGAAATCAGGCTTCTTCTCGACGCCTACAAAACGCTCTTGACCGAGGCAGGCTTCACCATGGACGACCTCGTCTACGTGCAGATCTCCTGTACCGACCTTTCTTACTACGACAAGTTCAATGCGATGTACAAAGCCTATTTCACGAAGGACCTGCCGGCGCGCCAGTTCATCGGTGTCGCTTCCCTTCTGCGTGGCGGCCATTTTGAAATGCAGGCCATTGCCGTTCGGCACTGAAGGGAGCGCTTGACAGGCTTCGGGATTGTTAATATACTTAACGTCGTTAAGGAGATGCCCTTTGGGTGTCAAAGAACGCAAACTCCGCCAGAAGAAGTTCCTTCGCCAGGAGATCCTGGACGCAGCCAGCGAGCTTTTCGTGAAAGACGGCTACGAAAACGTCTCCATGCGGCGCATTGCCGACAAGATCGAATATTCGCCCACAACGATCTATCTTTATTTCAGGGATAAGGCTGAGCTCCTCGAACAGGTCTGCCATGAGACGTTCGCCCGTCTTTCTCAGCATTTGCGCGCCATCCTCGAGCAACCCGGCGATCCGCTCGTTCGCCTCAGGCGAGGTCTGATCGCCTACGTCCACTTCGGCCTGGACAACCCGCATCACTACCGGGCTACCTTTATGCTGCCGATCCCCGAAGGCTTTGATAAGCAGAAGTACATCCGGCCGGATTCACCGGGCCTTCAGGCATTCGACTTTCTGCGCCGCTGCGTTTTTGACTGCATTTCAGCGGGTAGTCTGCACACCAAGGATCCGGAGCTCGCGAGCCAGACCCTCTGGTGCGGGGTTCACGGCGTCACCTCCCTCCTTATCACGCACACCATGTTTCCTTGGGTCAATAAGGAGCAAATTATTGAATCGGTTGTAGATACTGTGATCACAGGGGTCTCAAAGCAGGACGGGTAAGTGGAAAAATTTTTTCATCGCCACTTAACACTGTTTAGTAATGGAGTGATGTTACTTTTGTCTCTGCTGTTTCGTATTCTCCTTTGAACCCCAGATCGGAGCTCTTCGCCATGGCACTCCTCGCTCGTCGCAACCTCTTTCATGACCGCATCCGCTTCGCGGTCACGCTAACCGGCATCGTCTTTGCCCTGGTCCTCATCATTATTCAATTCGGCCTGTTCCTCGGTTTCACAACCACCACCTCCAACAACATTGATCACTCCCATGCCGACCTCTGGATCGTCTTTCACGGCGTCGGCTACTTCGATACCGGCCGTATGTTCTCCGAGCGCAAATTCTATGAAGTCTTGTCCACGCCCGGAGTCCAGCAAGCCGAAAAATACATTCAGAATTTTGCCTACTGGAAAAAGCCCGACGGCGGCGTCGAAAACGTGCAGGTAATCGGTTTTCGTCCCGGCAGCGGTTTGGGCGAGCCGTGGAACGTGGTGCAGGGTGACGCCCTCGATGTGAAGCTCGAAGATGGCGTGATCGTCGATGACCTCTACAAGGCAAAGCTAGGTGTCCGGAACATCGGCGATCGCGTCGAAATCGGTGACCACCGCGCCCGCGTGGTTGGCTTTACGCACGGCATCCGTTCTTTTACCACCTCGCCCTTCGTCTACACCTCTTTCAAGAACTCACTGAACTACACCCGGCCCCAGGCTCACGAAGACCAACTGGCTTACATCCTGGTCAGGACAGGCCCCGGCTTCCCTCCATCCGAAGTTCAGAAGAGTCTTCGTCAGCGGCTTACGGACGTGGACGTCTACACCGGCGAGGAGTTCAGCCGCCGCACGCGTTTCTACTGGATGTTTACGACCGGTGCCGGCCTGGCCGTGCTTACAGCCGCGCTCATGGGACTGGTCGTTGGCGTTGCCGTGGTCGCGCAAACCATCTACGCCGCCACCATGGACCACATCCGCGAATACGGCACCCTCAAAGCCATAGGCGCCACCAACCGCTATCTCTACCGCGTGCTGATCGAACAGGCCGTCTGGAGCGCCGTGCTCGGTTACGGCTTGGCCATGTTCCTTGCGCACTTCATCGTGCAAGGCAGCGAGAAAGGAGGCGCACTGATCCTCGTACCGCTTCCCATGAAGATCGGCATGCTCTTTCTGGCCGTCTTCATGTGCATTGTCGCGGCGCTCGTCTCGATCAACAAAGTCACGCACATCGATCCCGCCATGGTTTTTAAAGGCTAGTGGAAGAAAGGAAACGGCAATGACTCCATTCGCTCCGAACCCGCCTATCCCGTACGCATGCGGAGAGATCCCTGTCATCCGCGCAGGGGCTCTTTCGAAAATCTATCGTGAGGGTGCTACGGAACTGTGCGCCCTTTCTTCCGTCGACCTCGACATCTTCTCCGGCCAACTCACTCTGCTGATGGGTCCTTCCGGCAGCGGCAAAACCACTTTGCTCTCGATCCTCGGCTGTATCCTTCGCGCCAGCAAGGGACGCCTCGAATTGCTTGGTGAAGACGTCACCTCGCTTCCGGAAAAAGAACTGCCGCGCGTCCGCCGTCTCGTCATCGGTTTTGTCTTTCAGGGATTCAACCTTTTCCCAACGCTCACGGCGCTCGAAAATGTCGAGCTTGCTCTCGCCATTCGTGGTTCCCGTCGAAGGTCGGCCCGTCTTCGCGCGGAGGAGCTTCTCCATGAAGTGGGTCTCGAGGACCGCAAACACGCCTTTCCCGCGGACCTTAGCGGCGGGCAAAAGCAACGTGTTGCCATTGCCCGCGCCCTGGCCGGCGATCCGCCGATCCTGCTTGCCGACGAACCCACGGCCGCTCTTGACTCCACCAGCGGCCGCGCGGTCATCGAACTCCTCCAGTGCCTTGCTCACCACCGCCGTCGCGCCGTCGTCATGGTCACTCACGATCCCCGTGTTCTCTCCTACGGCGACCGCATCCTGCATCTCGAAGACGGTCGTCTGGTTGGCGAAGAAAACCCGCAAAGCGCAAGGGCTGCTGCCCACCGCGTTCCGGCTGCCCAGCCTTCTGCCCATTTTTCCGAAAACTCTGGCGTTGGGTTCTGACGAAAGGAGACCCGTCATGAAACGATCCCTCTATGTCCATTCCGCCGCAGTTGCCCTCTGCCTTTTGTCAACTGTGTTCCTGCTGCGCCGCCGCGGGAACAGTGTCCAAGCCTCTCCCGTCGCGTCCTTCTCTCCGCACGATGGATTGATTTCTGCGCCAGGACGTGTCGAAGCCGTATCCGAAGAGATTCGCATCGGCTCTGAGCTCAGTGGCCGCCTGCGCAGCGTTCCTGTCGAAGAAGGGGACCGCGTCCACAAGGGCCAGGTGCTCGCCGAGATTGAAAATGATGATTACATCGCGCGCGTGTCCGCTGCGGAAGCCACGCTTGCCGAGCGCCAGGCGGAATTGCTCCGAATCATCAACGGGGCGCGCTCGCAGGAACGTCTCGCCGCGGAAGCCAACGTTCAGGCCGCCAAAGCCGTCCTCGATAACGCCCGCCGCGAAGCCGAGCGCCGCCGCAACCTGGCGGAAAAGGAAATGATCTCCCACGACGAAGCGGAGCGCTATGAGCGCGTCTATCACGTCGCGCAAGCCGAATACGATCGAGCCACGCAGGAATTCTCTCTGGTCGACGCAGACGCACGGATCGAAGACCGCCGTCGAGCCGAGGCCGCCGTCTCCACCGCGCAGGCTCAGCTTGCCGAGGCCCGCGCCTATCTTGAGAAGACCTACGTCCGCTCGCCGCTCGATGGCGTCGTGCTTCGCAAGCTGCGCCACACGGGCGAAAATGTCTCAACCCAGTTCGACTCGCCCATCGTCACGCTTGCCGATGACTCCTCCCTCCGCGTTCGCCTGGATGTCGATGAAACCGACGTGGCTCGACTCCGCCTTGGCCAGCTGGCTTTTGTCACTGCCGAAGCCTACGGCTCCCGGAGATTCGCGGGTCACATCATCCGTGTGGGCCGCATCCTTGGACGCAAGAACGTCCGCACCGACGAGCCGAGCGAGCGTGTCGACACCAAGATCCTCGAGACACTGATGGAGCTGGACCCCGGCCAGAGCCTCCCTCTTGGGCTGCGCGTGGATGCTTATGTCCAGACAGGCACAGGATCAGAGGGCCAGCGAAGTACACAAATGCCCTAATATGGGCGCTCTTTATGACAGCCGAAGCAATACAAATGTCTATATATGGGCAATTGACACCATGCGCGAACAGGGCAACATTGGTCTAATAGAATGAAAATACAACACTTGATGAACGATAGGAACACCTATTCATTGGCCCGTGTCGTGCTCATAATAACACGCTCCAAGAAGGTATCTATGCTTAGAATTTCCACCGAAACCAAACGGACCAAGACGGTGCTGACCATCGAGGGCCGCATCGCTGGGCCCTCCGTCGGCACGGTTGAGCAATGCTGGCGCGAACTTTACGCCGCCTCACCGAAACAGAAATTCGTGGTCAATCTCTGTGGTGTGAGCTTCATCGATAGCGCAGGCAAAGTTCTTCTCCGCGAAATGCATCGGCTCGGGGCCGAATTTCATGCCGAAGGCTGCCTGAACCAGGCCATCGTCGAGGAGATATCCGCCTCCGACGAAGCCACCTCTTCCGCGGAAAAGACCGCAAAAAAATCAAAAGGCGCCCCCATCATTTTTTATGTCATTTTCTTCAGCCTGCTCGGCTTCCCCGTATGCGGGCGTGCGCAGCAGAACGCTTCTCCTCTTCCTGCAACCCCTCCAGCCGGTACCATGCGCTTGAGCCTCGTGCAAGCCGTCGAACTGGCCCTTAAGCAGAATCCCACGCAGCAGATTGCTGTCCTCAATGCCGCGGAAAGCGTCGAGGACAAGAACATCACGCGCGCGGACCTTCTGCCTCAAGCCAAACTGGGCGTGGCCGATTCGGCGAACCGCGTGAACCTTCGCGCAGAGTTTGGTGGTAAGCCACTGGTGCCCCAGGCTCAGTTGCCCGGACATATCGGTCCGTACCAACTCTTCTCCGCGGGGCCGAGCTTTGGAGCCACCATCTTCGACTTATCCCTCTGGAAGCGCTATCAAGCGGCCCGTGCCAATGTCACTGGATCGAGAGCGGACAGTCTTTCGACGCGCGAGCAGGTGATCCTGCTTGTGGTTTCGCAATACATCGGCAGCCTCCGCGCGGTCGCCAATGTCGAGGCTTCTCATTCACGCGTTCTACTCGCGCAGGCACTCTACGATCAGGCCGCCGACCTCCAGAAGGAAGGTGTCGGCACCGGCATCGACACGCTCCGCGCCAACGTCGAACTGCAGAATGAAAAGCAGGTTCTGATTGAAGCGGAAAATGACCGCGACGCTTCTATCTTCGGTCTCTCGAAGCTGCTGAATCTGGATCCCCGGCAGAAACTGGAGCTTGCTGATTCGCTGAGTTTCTTCGAAACACCTCAACCTGAGGTCGATTCCAGCATCGATCAGGCACTCGTCACCCGACAGGAGTGGAAGGCGATCCTGGCTCAGGAAAAGGCCGCGGGATACGAGAAGCAAGCGGCGCAGTACGAGCGCCTTCCTTCGCTTCGCTTTGACGGCTACTGGAATTACTACGGCACCAGCATCAGCAACGGCATTCCGACGTATCAGTATCAGGCTTCGTTCAACGTGCCCATCTTCACCGGAGGGCGCATCAAGGCGGAAGTCGCTAAATCGGACATCGAGCTACAAAAGCTCGAGCAGCAGAAGGCCGATCTGCGCAACCAGATCGCTCTGGACGTGAAGACATCGCTTCTGAACCTCCAATCCGCGCGCAACGAGGTTCAGGTCGCCGACCTCGGCGTGCAACTCGCCCATGAGGAAGTCGGCCAGGCGCGTGACCGTTTCCAGGCAGGCGTCGCCAACAACATCGAGGTGATTTCCGCCCAGGACTCGCTCTCCCGGGCAAACGACAACCAGATTGCCGCGCTGTACCGTTTCAATCAGGCTCGCGCGGACTATGCACGTGCCATCGGACAGATGGAAAAGACGTACGCGAAGTGAGGACACGATGAGTGTGGAGATTGATGTTGGACTGGAAAATGCCGCGAATGTAAAGGTCGCCCCTGCTGAGCCGGCGCGCAAGCCCGAGACGCCGGCGAAACCTTTGGTGAGCCCTCAACTGCGCCGCGGTCTCATGTTTGCCGCGGCTGTTCTGGTCGTCGCGGTTGTGGCCCTGTTCCTCTATTTTCATAACCGCGAATCCACCGATGACGCCCAGGTCGATGGGCACATTACGCCCATCGCTTCCAAGATCTACGGCCGCGTTTCCAAGGTTCTCATCGACGACAATCAGTCGGTAAAGACCGGACAGGGGCTCATCGAAATTGACGAAGCAGATTATCAGGCGGCCGTGGACCAGGCCGAAGCAGCCCTGGCGCTTGCGGAAAGCGAAGCCCGCTCGGCCGGCGTGGACGTCCCGCGCACGAGCGAGACCTCTCAAAGCTCGATTTCGAGCGCCGATGCGCAACTCGCCGGCGCCCAAGCCGACTTCGTGAGGGCGCAGGCGACTTACGATCAGGCGCAGACAGCTGATTTGGCCGTGGCCGAAGCCAACGTGGCGAAGAGCCGCGCGAACGCCCAGCTGGCTCAGGCCGACCTGGCTCGCTTCACGCCACTGGTTCAAAAAGACGAAATCTCGAAGCAGCAGTACGATGCCGCGAAAGCCAACGCGGACGCCACCACCAGCGCTCTCGTTGCGGACGAGCAGCGCCTCGCACAGGCCAAGCGCAACATCGATATCACTCGCGCCCAGCTCGAAGCCGCCAAGGCGCGCGTCGAACAGGCCCAGGCGGGGGTCCACTCCGCAAAGGCAGACGAGAAACGCGTGGCAATGCGCTCGGCCGATGCCCAGGCCAAACTCGCCAGCGTCGACCGCGCCCGCGCCGCGCTCGAAGCTGCCAAACTCAACCTCAGCTATTGCCACATCGTGGCCCCGGTCGACGGCGTGGCCACGCACAAGTCGGTCGAGCCCGGCCAAATCGTGCAGGCGGGCCAGGGGCTTCTCGTTGTCGTTCCTCTTCAAAATGTCTGGGTCACCGCCAACTTCAAGGAGACGCAGCTGCGCTATATGAAGCCGGGCCAAAAGGCTTACGTGAAAGTGGACACCTACGGAAAAACGTTTAGCGGGCATGTGGATTCGCTCGCCGGCGCCACCGGCGCGGTGCTCAGCCTGCTGCCGCCGGAAAACGCCACGGGCAATTATGTGAAGGTCGTTCAGCGCATCCCCGTGAAGATCGTTCTTGATCCGATTCCCCCGAGCGTGGCCGTCCTTCGCCCGGGCATGAACGTGGAAGCAACGGTCATCACGAATTAGCCAGGAGCCGGTTCGCCAAGCACCATGTTGGACAGACTCAAATCGAAGATCCGTATGCCGGATGGCTCGATCAACCCGTGGGTGATCGCCATTACCGTCACGCTCGCCACCTTTATGGAGGTTCTGGATACTTCCATTGCCAACGTTGCGTTGCCGCACATTGCCGGAAATCTTTCCGCCAGCGCCGATGAGTCCACTTGGGTGCTCACCTCTTATCTCGTTTCGAACGCCATCATACTGCCTCTTTCCGGCTGGCTCTCTTCCGCCATAGGACGCAAACGCTTTTACATGATCTGCGTTCTTATTTTCACGATCAGCTCGTTCCTGTGCGGCTTCGCTGCCAGTTTGGGCATGCTCGTCCTGTTCCGCATTTTGCAAGGAGTCGGTGGCGGCGGCCTTCAGCCGAGCGAACAAGCCATTCTCAACGACACTTTCCCCATCAGCAAGCGCGGCATGGCCTTTGCGGTTTACGGTATCGCCGTCGTTGTCGCCCCCACCATCGGGCCATGGCTCGGCGGCTGGATTACAGACAACTACTCCTGGCGCTGGATCTTCTACATCAACGTGCCGGTCGGCATTGTTTCTCTCACGCTCACGTACTTCCTGGTTTCCGATCCGCCATACATGAAGCGCGTCAACTTCAAAGAAGGCTTCCGCGTCGACTACATTGGCCTCGGGCTCATCAGCCTCGGCCTGGGCAGCATGCAGATCATTCTGGACAAGGGCCAGCGAGAGGACTGGCTCTCCTCCAATTTTATCCGTTTCTTTGTGGTCACCATGCTGATCGGCATCATCGCGGGAGTCATTTGGGAACTCCGTACCAAAGATCCTATCGTCGATTTCCGCATGCTCAAGAATCGCAACTTCGCGATCGCCACCACCGCCATGTTTTTCCTGGGCTTCGTTCTCTATTCGAGCACCGTGCTCATTCCCCAACTCCTCCAGGAACTGCTTGGCTATCCGGCGGAACTCGCCGGCCTGGCCCTCTCTCCCGGCGGCGCGGTCATCATGTTGATGATGCCCGTCGTGGGTACCCTGGTCTCGAAAGTCAGTCCCCGTTGGCTCATCGCTTTCGGCTGCACCATATCCGCGCTTGCGCTCTTTGTGATGGCTGGTTGGAATCTGGAACTCGATTACCGCCATGCCGTCTACGGGCGCATGCTCCAAAGCTTTGGGCTCGCCTTCCTGTTCATTCCCATTAACGTTTCCGCGTTCGCCTATGTCCCGCGGGAACTGACCAACATGGGAACCGGCATCATCAACCTCGCGCGCAACATCGGCGCCAGCGTCGGCATTGCGTCCGTCACCACGCTCCTGGAGCGCCGGACGCAATTCCACATGGCTCAGCTCGGCGAACACGTGAACCCTTACAGCGGTCCTTACCGCGACATGGTTGCCGCCCTCACCGCCAACTTCACCGCTTCCGGTTCCTCCGCTGCCAACGCGGCAATGCGGGCGGAAGGAATGATCTACGGCATGATCCAGCGTCAAGCCGCCATGCTTTCGTTCCTCGATGACTTCAAACTTCTTGGCATCATCTTCTTCGCCATCATTCCACTTTTCTTCTTGTTGAAGAGGCCAAAGATGGGCGGCGGGAATGTGCCGGTGCACTGAGGGAGAAACATCTTTGTAACTTTTTTCGTCTTAAGGACTCGTACGAGTCCCAATGGGGGGAGCAAATGGCAACGCAACTGGCAACGCAAGTTATAAACAACACGCAGGTTAGCGAAGAAAGACTGATTCGCGCCGGTCAGCGGGGAGACGCCCAGGCGATCGAAACTCTCTTTCGTCGCTATCACCGCCCGCTGTTCCAGACCGCGCTACGCGTCCTTGGCAATTCGGAGGATGCGGAAGACGCTCTGCAGGACGGCCTGCTTTCCGCTTATCGCAACCTCAAGCGCTTCGAGGGCCGCTCGCAGTTCTCGACCTGGCTCACTCGCATTGTCATCAACGCAGCTCTCATGAAGCGCCGCAGCGCCAAGGCTCGTCCGGCGGTCTCTCTCGACGAGACGCATCACGAGGATGAACTGCCCGCCGCGGAACGCTTCGCCGACGAGAGCCCCAATCCCGAGCAACTCTACGCCGGCACGGAGATTCGCGAGATCATCAACGAGAATCTCGACGAGCTTTCTCCGCTGCTTCGCACCGCCTTTCTCCTTCGGGAAGTGCAGGGCTACTCCACGGGTGAGGCTGCCAAGAAGCTCGGCGTCACCGAAAACACGCTCAAGGCTCGCTTGTGGCGGGCCCGGCATCAGCTCGCCGACCGCCTTGGCCGGCGCCTCCGCCGCATTAAGGATGACATGTCGACCAACATCGGTGGTGACGAAGCCTGCAGCTATTGCTGACCGTCTCGTCCTATAGGGTCACACTCCTAGAGCCCTGGTGGTTCCCTCCGCCCCCTCAGGAAACTGCCAGGGCTCATGTGTCTCTCGTCACTGAGTCCTGTAATGCCGGTTGCTACCCTAGCGCGCGAGGGAGGTCCCTCGCCAATGAAACCTGCCCTGCGTGTCTCTGTCTGCGCTCTGTTCCTCCTTGGCGCTCTGTGCTTTGCCGCGCTTCCCTATCTGCCCCTCCGCGCCCAGTCTCCCGCTTCGCCTGTCATGCCTATCGGCAGACCTGTCCAGATCAAGGCACCCCTCGGTCTGCCCCCGGTTCCCATTCCGGCAGATAATCCGCCCACGGAAGAGACCATCGCCCTCGGACGGCGCCTCTATTACGATCCTGTGCTCTCCCTGGATGGCACCATCTCCTGTGCCTCCTGCCACGACCCGCAATTGGCGTTTTCTGATCAGAGGCCCGTCTCAGTGGGAGTAGGTGGAAAAACAGGCACCCGCCACGCGCCCACAGTGATTAACTCTGCCTACTACACGACGCAATTCTGGGATGGCCGCGCACCAAACCTGGAGGAACAGGCCAAAGGTCCCATGACGAATCCCGTCGAAATGGCGCACACCCTTGACGGTGTCGTAAAGCGCCTCGAAGCAGATCCGAACTATCCCCGGCTCTTCAAGAAGGCTTGGGGCACCGATCAGATCACCATCGAGATGGTGTCGAAATCCATCGCCTCCTTCGAACGCACGGTCGTTGCTGGCGATTCTCCTTTTGACAAGTTCTACTACGGCCACGATTCGAGGGCCATGCCCCCTGAAGCGCAGCGCGGCCTGCGAATCTTCGTCAACGCCAAAAAAGGGAATTGCGAGGTCTGCCACACCATCGAGAAAGACTTCGCTCTGTTCACCGATAACAAG
>Ga0187782_10001257_pt1 | contig 18223 bp, 13 predicted proteins | sample 0715_SJ02_MP15_2_FD_132454 | JGI IMG/M metagenome (GOLD analysis project Ga0187782, IMG submission 132454) | Tropical peat soil microbial communities from peatlands in Department of Meta, Colombia - 0715_SJ02_MP15_20_MG | ecosystem: Environmental > Terrestrial > Soil > Wetlands > Peat | place...
CGGTCACCACGTAGTCCCGGTAATCGAGATCGGCGACAGCAAAAGCCTGTTCGACAAACGAGCGAACGGGATGTGTCTCTCCGGTGGCAACAACATAGTCCCGTGGTTCCGGCTGCTGAAGCATCTGCCACATTGCCGCGACGTATTCCCGGGCGTGGCCCCAGTCGCGCTTGGCTTCGAGGTTGCCCAATGCAAGCTTGCGCGAGCGGCCGGCGAGAATGTTGGCCACTCCCACGCTGATCTTCCGCGTGACAAATTCGTAGCCGCGGCGCGGCGACTCATGGTTGAACAAGATCCCGCTGCAGCAGAACATGCCGTAGGCCTCGCGATAGTTCCGAGTCAGTTCGTAACCCGCAACCTTGCTGATCCCATAAGCTGAGCGCGGATGAAAAGGCGTGGTCTCGCTTTGGGGCGTTTCGGTTACTTTTCCGAACATCTCACTCGAACCTGCGAAATAGAAGTGGCACCCAGGCGCAAGGTTCTTGAGCGCGCCAAGAATATGATGGGTACCGTTAATGTTAATGTTCAATGTGGAATACTCATCGTCGAACGAATAACTCACATAACTCTGCGCAGCCAGATGGTAACACTCGTCTGGAACGATCGTGGCGACTACGTTATGCACGCTGGCGTAACTTTCGAGCGACCCCGCGTGCAACTGCACCCTATCCAAGATGTGACGGATCCGGGAAAGCCGGTGGTCGGGATCCTCCAATGCCACACGCCGCACCAGACCGTGCACCTCATAGCCTTTTTCCAAAAGCAGTTCGGCAAGATAAGATCCATCTTGACCTGTAATCCCCGTGATCAGCGCTCTACGGTTCTTCATTTACTCCCCCATTCGGATGATATTCATTTCTCCGCGGTCTGCGGGACAACGTCGCGATTCCATCGGCTGGCGTCCACTGATTGAGTCTGACGAATCGGCTCTCTGACCGCATATAAGAGGTCCCGTCCGCGCTTACGAACTGTGAATCCATTCCTGGTTAGGAAATCGCCGAGACTTTCGGCGTTGAAGCGACTTCTGTCGTGCGCGGCTGTCAGTGAGTCGAAAGGGAAGAACTGATGGTGTTCAATTGCCATGACCTTAATCCTCTTCAGGAAACTTGGCCTGCAACCGTAGATAACCTCGTACTCTGCCCCCTCGATATCCATTTTCAAGAAGTCACAGGTTTCGATCCCACTTGAGTCGAATAGTTGCTCCAGGGTTACGGAGCTTACCGTTATTCTAGGCTCGCATTTCAGCCTGTGTGCTAGACTATGGCCGCGCGATGAATCAGGGTTTCGAAATAGGAAAACCTCGCCCTCTTTGGCCGATACTGCCTTCCTCAGAACGGATATGCGGGATTGCAGGCCATTTATTGCGACGTTCGCTTGCAGTTGTTCTGCATTGTCTGAATCGGGCTCGACAGCATATATCTTCGCTGTTGGATACCTCCAGCTGGCGTATAGAGCGAATACCCCAATGTTTGCACCGAGATCTACAATCACTTGGCTGTGATCGCATTCCTGCAAGTGGTAAATTTCACGATTGAATATCTCTTGAACCGAGAAGATAGCTGTGCGATCCATTCGTGTGTTATTCACCATCAGCCGAAGCCCATTCCTCAAGCAATACTCGCACTTGCTCGTGCTGCACCTGCCTAAGATATGACGCACCACTGCACCTTTGTTGCTTACGGCACGCAACCCGTCGGCTACGCGATATGCCTGCCAAGCCAGGGTCTTGAGAGATTCAACAGCTTTAGCCGGCATCTTTGCACATTCTCCCATAAATCAACTTCTTGGCTTATAAGAGGTGCGCATATCGCCGAGGTCTCTTTCCGCTGGATGCGTCCCTAGAAATCTAACCGCTCCCCCTTGCTCACCCATCGGAAGTAGTTCACGCGGACACGGCATCACTTCGCGACCTTTCTGTAAAGGTCGAGTGTCCTCCTGGCCGCATTGTCCCAACTAAACTCCTTCGCCCGCTCAAGACCTTTTCGTGCGAACTCGCAGCGCAAAGAAGGACTTTCCTCCAACCTAGCGATCGCCGACACCAACGTGTCGGGGTCCTCCGGATCGATGAGCAACGCAGCGTCGCCGACAACCTCGGGCAACGAACCGCGGTTCGAAACAATTACGGGACAGCCACACGCCATCGCTTCGAGCGGGGGGAAGCCGAACCCCTCATAAACGGAAGGCAAAACGAAAGCTTCGGCCAAACTATAGAGCGCAATCAAGTCTTCCTGAGGAACGAACCCTGTAAGCACTATTTGCCCCCGCTCGTTGCCCAACGTAGAGTCGAGGGACTCCTGCTTCCAGCCTGGCCGCCCAGCGATGACAAGTCCCAAGTCGCTCTGCCTTTCTGTGATGAAGCGGCGATAGGCATGAACGAGGAAAGGGAAGTTTTTGCGAGGCTCAAGTGTGCCCACCGCCAGAATGAACCGCCGGGGCAACCGATACCTTAGCCTGACTGTTTCCAGAAAACTCCGATCATTTAGCCTTTCGAATTCCCTATTCACGCCAGGATGGATCACAAAGACCTTAGAATCTTGAATAGGAACCGCTTGTGTGATATTACGTTTCGCATCATCCGAGTCCGTAATGACAGCACGGCTACGACGCGCCGCCAGTCCACCCAGATGCCGAAAATACAGGCGACCCTTAAGATCCATCGTATCGCTGTAGAGCCACGGAGTGGCATCATGAAGGGTCAAAACGAACGGCCGAAAACACACGGCGGGTGGAGGAAGAGCAGGAAAATGGATCAAGTCCAAGCGGCAGCTGCTGCAATACGCCGCCATCAGTAGTTGTTTTGTCACGATTTCTTCTCGGGTCGGAAAGACCACGGCCCGGAACCTGCCTTCAAGCTCATGAAAACTCGGGTGAACCGCGCCAGAAAAGAAGAGCGTGAACTCTTCGCCCTCGCTGGACCGGACCAGCTCCTGCGCTAATCGAAGGGCATAGACAAGAATTCCTGTGTTTGGCCTCCAAACACCTGTCAGGTCAACTCCGATTCTGAGGTTTCCTTGGCGCATCGAGTTATGCATTGACCAGCGAACTTTCGGGGAGAGGGCGGCCTAATGCCTCCTCGTAGGCGGCGAGAAGTTTATCGCCCGATGCTTCGCACCCATGATTTCGCTCGACGTACTCCCTTGCGGCCCGTTTTAGCCGGTTTCTCAGGTTTTCGTCATCCAGAAGCGACTCTATCGCGGACACGAATTCGTCTGGCCTGTCTGCGGTCAAGAGGTGCTTGCCCGGTTCAACCCCTAAACCCGGGCAGCAGGCGCGTGTTGCCACTACGGGGACACCCAATGCCATAGCTTGCAGAATTTTGAACTGGGTGCCCGCTTGAACGCGAATTGGACAGAGAGAGATCCAGGCTCGCCTCAGGTGCGGTCGAATGTCAGGGACCGAGGCGATGACCCGTATGTTGTTCTTTCCATCTAGGTCTTTCACCCGCTTCGATGGTCTGTTCCCAACGATTTCCAACTGCAAGCCGGACCTACGCGCCCTGATTGCCGGCCAGATCTCGTAGGCGAGGTAGAGCGCCGCGTCCTCGTTCGGAAAATACGCTAGGTTGGCGCAAAAGATCACTGTATCTTGACGGCACTCAAATCGTCCGAGACTGAAGTATTCGAGATCCACCGGGTTTGGCACGACGCGAATTTCGTGCTTTGATTGCGGGCGCTCTGGAAAGGCCTCCTTGTCCACTCTCGAAGAAATCACAATACCTTCGAGGTTGTCCGATGCCCAACCTTCCCACCGTCTCATCTTTTGTTCCTCCCACTGAGAGAGCAACTTCAGCAGAGGATTGCGCAGTACCTTTCGACGTCTTGCCTCCATCATCGATACGCAGTCGACAGCATCAAAAACGATTGGCACACGCCCGCGGACGCCTTCAATCATCGGGATGGTCTTCACGAGCTCCGCTTGGATAAGATCGATCTCACCGCGTGCGACCACCTCCTCCACGCGCCGCTTTAGCACGGGTGAGTAGAAATATGACGTCCTAAGCGCCCGAGAGGAGAACAGTGCGCATAGGCAATTCCAGACCGACTGCCACACCGGGAGCCGGAAAACCTCCACGCTTTTACAGTTTCGCAAGAGTTCCGCTGCGGAACGACGTTGAGTCTCGTTCCTCGCCACGCAAAACACCGAGACGTGGTGTTTCTCCGAGAGATGCCGGATGAAGTGGAATGGACGCGGATAGAGATTCGACGACGGGACTGTCGCGACGACAAAAAGTATTCTCATTGAGCGGGAAGTTCGCAACCCATCTTGGACGCGCTCAGCGCGATCGCTTTGTTGGATGTTCTCTGCGCCGATTCTTGATTCTTAAGCAGATGCATTTGAGGGATAATCGACACTAGTGCCCAAAACGTAAAGCCAAAGGGAGTGCAATCGAGCCGTTCCCAGGTAGAACCGATGATCAGTACGACGGCAAAGAGCGCCATCACTTCAAAGGTCTGCGCGTCGGCCTGCCGTTTGACGAACCTTAGACACAGCGCGATCAGATTACCAAGGAGCAAGCACAGGGCGGCCGACCCCACAATACCTGTCCCGACAAGCACTTCAAGGAAAGCGGAGTGGCCTTGGCCGCCGCCGGTGGGATCCACGGCTTGCGCCAGGGTTCGCGTCCCCGCTTCGTAGCCTTCACCAAACCAAGGCGAATCCGAAAGCACCATGTAAATCATGCCCCACCAGAAATATTGCCTTCCGCCGATCTCCCCGACGTCCGACTCATCACGCACGTTACGAAGTGCCGGAACCGCCATAACCGTGCAGAGAACTGCAAGCAGAACTATCAGCGCGACTTTACGGCACCAAACCTGCGGCCTGAGCACGATGATCATTAGCAAGACGCAAAACACCGATATCCACGCGGTACGGGTCAACGAAAAGAACAAAACTCCCGATGAGAGCGAAAGCCAGAACCACGACCGCTTTCGCGCGGTCGGGGTGCATAGCAACAAAATGACCGCGAATGCGGAAACTGTACCGGACTCGGCAATTGTCCATCCGCGGAGCCGCGGAAATCCAGTCTCGGAGACAAACAGAACCTGGTCCGGGTTGAGGAACGCCATAATTACCAATAGAAGGCACAGGAACAGCATGCCTGCGCGGATGCGGTCAAGAGACGTCTGCACGCCGAATTTCTTTATGAATACGGTCGTGAAGCAAAACAAAGCAGCGATCTGGAACGCTCTATATGCAGTAAACAAAGGAGCCGTAGAGAAGAAAGTGGAGACCGCTATCAAGCCGACCAGCAGAGCAGCGACTTTGTGGGTCCAGGAAAAGGCCCGTAATTCGGAGTGCAAGTAGAGCTGCCTGGCGGACCAAACAAAAGCAGCAAAGTATACTGCTGCCTGCAGCACGACGACGAGATCGACATCGCCGCGCAGCGCAGCCTCTGCCGTCCGGGCCCGGAAACTTGGCGGTCCCGTCACAAGAAGGAAACAAAGTGCCGAGACAATCCACCCCGGACGCTCAGCTTTTGCCGACTGTAACATTACTGCCTTTGGGGGAATCAGGCCGTTCGATTTCGGAATAGCCGCATTTCCGCTCATCCAGAGTAACCAAACCACTCCCGTACTTGGCGCTCAGCATCAAACACCGGTACCAAGTGCCGCGCGGTGCTCGCTAGCGAATTGCGATATAGGCCTTCGTCATGCCGCAAAACCGCTCTGTATGAATGCGACAGCTGGGGAAAAGCAACTGCATTTCCGACCGGTTCAGCAGGCGCAAGTGCGACTGAAAATCGGCCACATGTTCTCGGGATGGTCTCCACTTAAGGCCGTAATACGTAAAGTACCGCACAAACCAGTATTTCTTAAGTAGCCAAGGAAACCAACTGACGAACGGTGTAAAATAATGCGGCTCGAAAAAGAACCAGCGTGCAGGAGTTTGGCAAAAGATGCGCTTCCCGACACGGCACAGCTCTTCGGCAAATGCCTTTTGATCTTCGAACGTGCCAACATGCTCTATTGTTGAGTTCGAGAATGCCAAATCGAACGAATGATCGGGAAAGTCGGTCTTACACGCATTACCCTTAACAGCAATAAACCCAGGCGAGACCGGTTGGTCGTCGATATTCAGAAGCGTTACGCCGCGACGGTCGATGCTCTCCCAAATCGATGGAGTGCCGCCAAAATCAATAATGCTGGTAACGCCTGAAAGCATGCCACCAAGATTAGCGAATCGCTTGCGGCGGAAGTTGGCTGCAAAGCTCAACACAATGCGGTCTACGAAGTTATCCCGCTTGGCCGGCGAGCCGTTTAACAAGAATGGTACATTGCGTTCTGACATGTTATCGCTGCACATTCATGGCTAGCTAATGGCTGAAACTGCGGCTAACCCTTACGGCTGCCGGGAACGTGTTGCTTCCCCAATTGCTTCAGCAGATCGCCTCCAGCATCTTCATGCCCTGCTGGTCCGCATCAAACTCAAGAAGTGCCCTTTGGCGAAGCTTCTCTCCCCGGGACTTGGATTCGGCCCGATTTTCAATTACCCTAGCGATTTCTCCCGCCAAGGAATACGGATTCCCGGTGCTGGCATACAGCGCGTCCTCGCCGCAGACTTCGCGAATCGACCCGGAGTCAAACGCCACGACAGGCAGCCCGTGAGCCATCGCTTCCACAACTGCAAAGCCAAACTGCTCCATCCATCTTGGGCTTAGCAGACTCGGAAAACAAAAGATGTCTGCTTCAGCCATTCTTTCGTTCACTTCCCTGTTGGTCAGTGTGCCCAAAAATCTGACTCGTTCCTGAAGATGAAGCTCGTTCGCCAACGCTTGGAACGGTTCCTTGCACCCGCCACCGATTACCCAAAGATCCGGCTCCAAACCGTGCTCGCGGAGAATCTGCAGCGCAACCAGCAACGTCTGCAGGCCCTTCGACCACTGCAATCGTCCCACGAACAACACTACGGGCCGACGGTTTCCAGGCGGTTGCCCCTCCCGCTCGCTCGGCCTTGAGCCGTTCACGCGAACTCTGCTAAGGTCGATGCCCGGGTAAACTTGAACCACCTTCCCGGCAAAACCAAGCGGCAGGCGCAAGGTTGCCGCGGCGGCTTGTGACACGCAGACCACGAAATCTGCCCGTTCAAACACTCGATTGGCTCGCCATGCAGCCATCCAGATTCGGTTTTGCGTGCCGTAGAGATTGTCCCAGCGCACCACGATCAGTTTTTGGCCGGCGCGCATGCGGCTCGCGATCTGGTGGGTATGCCCGAAAATTGGGTCCACCACGTTGATGTAATCATGATTCATCACATCGGCAAGATGGCTCACCATATAGGAGCCTACGCCGACTTTATAGTCGAGTGCGCGCTGCGCCAATACAGATGGAAACAACTCTGAAACCGACCGGTAGTGAACCAGCTTGATGTCCCGCAGTCCAAACACGTCGAGCTGGGCACGGCACTCTTCAAATTCCCACCCCGCCCAAAAAAAGGTCAGATCAAACTGATTCAAGAATGGCCGATACATGCACAATTCCGCCAAATTTGGCTTCCTTGGCCGTACAATGGCCATCGAACGCTTCCGAGTCACAGTTCAAATCCTTTTCCTTGAAGAACCTGCGAATAACTCGCCGATTTAGCGCGAGCGTCTCGCTGTTTCAATGTGAAGGAAAGGCAATAGAACAGCGCTGCTGCATATACCATCCAGTAAACTGAAGTGCCGCATGCCAGGCCTTTTACACCGAGCGTCAGAGCGCCCATGAATTTCGCGAGGATTCCAGCGGGAAACACTATGAAACTAGCGATCATATAGACGCGTTCGCGCCCCAAGACATAGAGGCTGTTGGAATAACCCGCGTATGCGACGAGCCCAAACAGATAACCTGACAGAAGGAGTAAAACGAGTAGGTTCTGTCTAAACATAAGCAGGTAAGGCTGCAGGAGCGCAATCCTCGAGTTACGCAGAAGAAATAGGCCAACGAGGGCTAGGCAAAACATACCTGAACCCAGCAAAACGGCGCGTGCAACGATTTTTTGGGTCTGCCGCTGCAATTCCCGGCGGGAGTCACTTGCGGCTAGCTCGGCGAGATACTTTGTAGCGGGTTGGATGTAGCCTGAAATAATCGACGTAACCGCATAAAGTATCAATCTCGAGAAAAAGTAATAAATCGTAAGGCTTCCTTCGCTCAGCGTAGACGCAATTGCTCCGTCGAAAGCAGGTTCAATCCAGCTCACGGAAGAACCCGCCGTGACCGGCCACGTCCGCGCGAAAAACGACATGACATGTTGCTTCAGCAGCCCTCTGCGGTAGAAGAACGCCTCTCGTCCTAATCCGGGAAAGAGAAACGCTACCCCGTTGCCGGCGACCAGACAAATCGGAATTCGCCATAGGTCGTGGGCGGGATGGATCTGAGACAAAGATCCGAGGCTCACGACCCAACCACAGAAGACGCTCGCCTGCGCGGATAAGGCTCGACCCTGGGCGAACAGAAAGCAATTCTTCGCCATCACTGCAAGGTAGAGCAATTGGTAGCATGAATACGCTAAGACCACGTATGAAACTTGATGCAGGTCGATCCACACCAGTTTTCGAAAGAGGAGGGGGAAGGCGAAACGCGTCAGGGAGCACAAAAGGCTCGAAAGCAACAATCCGCCAACAGTAGTGACGAGCAAGGCGTTCCACAACAACACGGCTTCTTCGCCGTTACTTCTTGCCTTGGCCTCGACGAACATGGGGACTAGTACACTATTCAATGCTCCAAACGCTACTGTGTATGCCACCACAGGCACGATGATGGAAGCAAAGTACAGGTCGGATCGCGCCCCTACTCCCAGCTTGGACAGAATCGCGAATTGGAAGATTATCGTACAAAGCGTGTTCGCCCCGGAGAAAAAGAGCGTCGGCATGTACGTCCATCGCAGCAAGCGGCCCAGGTTCGTCCCTGCGACCTCACCAACTCGGAGCCTCATTATCTGCGTCGTCATTTTTGGCATAACATCTTTCGAGCAACTTGATCAACGGCGATCACTTGCAACCTTAGCTCGCTGACAGCTCAAAGGGTCGTTGTCGCTTAGTCGGGGATTACGGTTTTCAGCGGACGAGGCGCCTCTCGGGTCGGTTCATTGCTAAAGGGTGGCGCGTTCTGCTTTGCCTTTTGTCCCTTCCAGGGAAGGCTGGCGCACACCTCGTTCCACACTTGGGTCGCAAACGCCTTGCGTGCGTCTGCCGGGTCGGTCGTCTCCCATGCTTCGAACGCCGACACCCACGTGAATCCCGCCCCAAAGGCCAACAGCGTTCCAAATAGCACAATGAGCGTTCGCGGAGGAAACGACTTCTTTTCGGGAAGGTCAGGGGGATCGAGCACTCGAACCGTAGGAATATCCCGAGCTTCCTCCACTTTGGCAATCTCGTATTGCTTGGTCAACATCTCATATAGCGCATCCTGCACTGCTGCGCGCCGATAAAGTTCGTAGTAAGTCGTCCCAAGAAGAGGAAGCTTTCGAACCGATGGCAGCAATTGGCCGTCTTCAAGCGCGGCGGAGTTTTCGTTCTTCGATCCTGTCATCTTCTGCAATTGGCTGCGGAGCTCCGCAACGCGGGCCTCCATGGAACGAACGCGAACATTGTCTCTGCCATAGGTCGTTTCCAGGCCCTGCAGTTCACTCTCGCTCGAGATGAGATCCGCCTGCACTCTGGCCACAGCGTCAAGTTCAGCCTTTTCCTGTGTATCCGGAGCCAGCGTTGCGTTACGACTGGAATAGACACTCAAATCTTGCGTAGCGGAATCGAGATCCTGCTTCACCGATTTGAGGCGGCCCTCCAGAAATTCGCGCTCGCGACGCGCCGACGATGTGCTCAACTGGGCGATGAGCCTGTTCAATTCCGCAAGATAAGCCGTCGAAAGGGCACGGGCCCGGTACGGATCCCGGTCAATCACGCTGATGGTAAGGTTACCTGTTTTCTTGTCTTCTGCGATCGAAGTTCGCGACTCAAGTTTCTTCCTTGCGCTCGTGTAGCTTTTAACGTGGTAGACACGGCGGAGATCGAACTGATTAATAAGATCGTCCTTCACCGTTTGGCTGGTCAGTATTCCAATGAATGTCGCTTCCGGACTCGGCATCCCAAGTAAGCTGCTGGCGGCGCTGGAAACCTGCGAAGCCGGAGATCCCATAAATGCAGCAAGACTCATTGCGTTCGCGGCCCGGGATTCGGGAGGCATCACCTGGGTGGTTGACTTGTACTCCTTGGGAATGCAGAATGCGATGATTGTAGAGAGCACGAGCCCGGCAAGGGAGCTTTTGAAAAGCAAGCCGCGGTGCTTCCATAGACGCTGAAGCACTATCGGCCGGGTCGGCGGCTGCGAAGGGGCTTGGGGTGGGATGTCCTCCTCCACCGCTATTAGGATCTCATTCATGTCGATAGATACCTAAGTGCCTTATTGAAGCGCCTTCGGAAACTAAAACCATCGTTGACAGGCCTACCTCTCGAGTTGCCCTCGCAGTTCCGATTTCACCGGACGCGGCCATCGGCAAGCAAGAGTTTCGACGGAGAGGCCTGCTAAAACGCCCCCGCCACAGCCCCGGTTAGCGCCACAGACGATGCGATCTGCGCTGTGCCGATCAGGTTGCGCCAGATTTGCGACCCGCCAATGACCTTTTCCGGCACAACGATGGAGTCCCCTATGCGCAGGCGCACGTCCAGTGTACTTTCTCCGAACATGACGGTCTTTCCCTTGCCAACCACGGAGCCGTCGGCGCGAACGATGAAGATTGCTCGCTTATCACCGGAGCGTGTCACGCCGCCCGCTTGCTGAAGATACCATCGTGCACTCTTTCCAGGATGGTAGGTTATACCGGTGGCGTTGTACACTTGACCGCTAACTAGCACGAAATCCGGGCGCTTGGGAATGCTCAACGTATCCCCGGCCCGCATTTCAATGTCCGCAGGCGTGTTCTCCCACTTGCTTATGTCCGAGGAGATCTTTATAACCAGCCGCCCGGTCGAGGGATGGCTGCGCAAAGCCACCAAGACATCCTGCTGCTGCTGGCGCATTGTTTGGATCAAGGTTTGCTGCTCCTGGATCGATGTGGAAACTCCGGCAGCGACGCTTGGAATGGTGGTTTCAATTCGCCGGATCATCTCCTGGCGGTTGTTCTCTTCGATCTGGCGCACTTGCACGCGTTCGAGCACGGCACCCTGAGGATAAGCATCTTCCCGGAAACCTCCCACTCGCTTTAGCACCGAGCTGAGCCGTTCGCCCTCTTCGAGGCCGTAGGTTCCGGCGTACATGACCTCGCCGGTGACCGATACCGACGCACCGATGTCCTGCCACCCGGTGATCTGGCGAATGCCAACCACGTCTCCCGGTTGAAGCGCGACATCCGCGCTTTTATCGCCCTGCAACGCATTCGCAATGGCTACAACGCTGTGCTTGACCAATGCTTGCTGCCCGTTCTGCACCACGTAGCTCGAAAGATCGGCCTCCTGACGGTAGGCGCTGCGCTTGAATCCTCCAGCCATCCGCACCAAGTCTGTCACGGTCATCCCCTGAGACATAGGGTATTTCCCGGGGCGCAGCACCTCTCCGTGTATGGTCACGGTCGGAGGATCGATGTCATACCGGCCAAACAACCGCACGGTGTCAAATGGTTGGAGTTGGATGGGATCGTCGCCAATCAGTAAATCCGGAAGATTGAAGCTGATGGTTTCCGGGTGAAGATCGGGAGGCACCAAGCGAATGATCTCTGCATGATTAGCAGGCTCAGGCATCACGTCCTGATAGGAATGCAGAAGATCGTTCACCGTCATTCCCTCGCGCCAAGGGTACCGGCCCGGCTTGTAAACGTGACCGTCGAGGTAGACAGGCTGCTCATTGTACGGAAGGATGGGCGACACTTGAATGGAATCGCCGTCTTGCACGCGGAAAGCCGGCAAGGCAGCGGCGTCCGCCTTGGCGCCGTCGGAGAGCTGAACACTTAACATCGTGTGGCGCTCGTGGGCCAACACGCGTTCGACCCGAATCTCTTTGATATCGGCCGACACCAGGACGCCTCCGGCAAGATCGAGGACATCTTTCAGGTCCTCATTCCCTCTCAGCTCATAGATTGCCGGACGCCGCACCATCCCCGCCACAGATGTCTGGGGTCCAACAGGAGGCACCAAGATCGTATCGCCAGGCAGCAAGCGGTCCAAATCCGAGCGCACTCCACGCAGCAAAAGGTCGTATAGATCGATTTCCCGGACCAGTTGATTGCCGCGATATTGCCGCAAGACACGCATCGAACCGCGGCTGGTCGGCCCCCCCGCAGCGTAAAGACCGTTGAAGGGCGTCGACAGGGAACTGACATCGTACGCTCCGGGCCGCTGCACGTCGCCGACCACGTAAATCCGCACCGTGCGCACACGGCCCAAAGACAGTTCAACATGCTCGTTCTGAAATTGTGTGCCCAGCGCTTTTTGGGCGGCGCTTTGCGCCTGGGCTATCGTGAGGCCGGAGACAACGATTGTGCCTGCTTCGGGCAGATCGATTTCTCCCTGGCGATCCACGGTTCGGCTCAGTCGCAACGATTGACCGCCCCACGAGTTTACGATCAGGTTGTCTCCGGGACCGAGAACATAGTCGGGGCCCACCGGCAGATCCATCGGCAATGAGTTTGCATTGCCGGTTCCGAACAAGAAAGCATCGCTCCCGAAACGGCGCAGTCGGGCGGCCGCAGGCACTTCCTGAGCGTAGAGATTCTGCAGCGAAGGGAGATTGGGATATGGAACCGGCGTAGGCCTTAACACCTCGCTCGGCTGCTCGGCCGTGCGCGGAGGGAGCGGCGCCCTTCTGAGCGCGCCGATTGGTCCTCTCACTCGCTGAGAAGGATTGGCAACGTAGCCTTGGTCAATAAGCTGCCTGGCTACTTGATTACGAAAATTCAGATCCAGACGGACGCAATTGTAGACTCCGCTGTCTGGGATGATTGACGGATCGACCCCATATTCTTGCCCGGCGAGGAGCTTGGAGCTGTCCAAAGAGTCCGGAGATTGCTGGAGAATTGAAATGATCTGATCGATCGGCATTAACGGCTGGGTCGTCGCCGCGCCTATTCCCGACTGATCTGCCGGGTATTGCCCTTCCTGCTGCCCATATTGCTGCTCATATTGTTGCGGGTAGCCGGCCTGTGGATATTGCCCTTCCTGCTGTCCATATTGTTGCTCATATTGCTGCGGGTAGCCGGCCTGCGGATATTGCCCTTCCTGCTGCCCATATTGTTGCTCATATTGCTGCGGGTAGCCGGCCTGCGCGGAATAGCCTTCGCTGCCTCCCTGCGCCCCCTGTTGGAAATAGCCGTCGTAGGCTCCTGGGGTCCCTGTGCTCGATGGCGCCCCAATGGGCCCGCCGAGATAACACGATTGCGGCGTATTCAATTGACCTGAGGTGGCTATCGGTTGATCGGAAGACGGTTGTTGATCGGTTGACTGCGCAGATTCTTGCGTCGACAGCAATCTCCCAGTGAACGCACACAAAAACGCAGCAAAAAATACGCCTAGACGACGGCTCCGTTTAGACCGTGCCTTTAATCCGCTGCAAAAAGCCTGCATTCCCCCTCACTTCTCAATTCGTTCGATTAACTTGAAATCTGTGATCGTCCCGATTGATGGTTGCCTTCTGGCGCAGCCCCCATCAGGGTTCGAGTTCTTCTCCCGCCTGTTGCCCATTCCACTCATTGGTGGATCGGCGGGCCTCCCTCGGCCGGCCCTGAGCCTGGCGTCGCAGCAGCCCTGAGCAGCGCGATCTCTGCAGACAGTCTCGCTATCTTCTCTTCCAGTTCCTTAACCTGCGCAACATTCTGGTTCACGGTTGAAGCTAATGCACTTTCTTCGTTCCCCCGGCGCACAAAGCTGAATATTGCGTTACGAACTACATCCGACATGCTGCGAGCACCGCTTTCGAGGCAGAACTTCTCCAGAGACGAGAATTCTTCCTCGTTGAGGCGGACACCGAGCGTGCGCATACGTGGAATCAGAACAGCCACGGTAGGCCTATGTATGGAATGAGAAAGTTGGAATGGATTCTCTGCGAGGATGACTTCTGGAGCGAGTTCAGGACAAAGCTTCGCCCTCTCAGTCCCATGTGATCGGGACCGGCGCACGAGTACACTCTCACGCTCGTTGCTCGGCGACCTTGCGAGAGTGGACTCAGAAAGCGAGACACTTCCGGGGTCGGATGCTTGTTCAGCCGACGTCGCTTGTTTTACGGAAGTGAGTACACTTTAGCATGGCTAGGACCCATTCGCAAGGGAAAATGTAGTGCTACCGTGAAACGTTTGTGAAATCGAAACATTTCAGCGAATGGAACCTGATTGGCGTCGGCTGCAGCTCGTGAACCTCATTGGGCAGGCTTAATGCTTACCGGAGCGACATGCACGCCACGCTGTCTTATCCGGCACTCGGCCCAGAGCGTGGTCGCAGCCCTTGCTAAATCCTGCCCAGCGCCAATTGCCGCCCACGGCAGGGCATTTCCTCGGCGGGCGGCTTGCGCAGGAGCTCTATGTCGTCAACATCCGCTTCCAGCGAAAAGCACTGCCTGGTTGCAGACAGCGCCATGACTACCTTGCATTGTTGGCGGATATCTGTCACCACGCCTACAGCGCCTTCGAAAATCCCCTTCATCACCCGCACCCAGCTCCCCAACGCCACGCCCCGATGGGGGCGCAAAATGCAGCCGCTCGCCAAGCCCTCGCGAATCCGGGCAATCTCCATTTCGTTAACCGTATCGCGGGCCTCATCGCCCAGCAGGCGAAGCACTCCGGGAGTGCTGATCACGGAAAGTCTTGCTTCTGGGGCAAAGCGAACGAATACGTATCCGGCAAATAGCGGCCGCTCCAAGTTGACTACGCGATCGGTCCAACGCGAACGCTCGCTGTAAAGAGGAAGATAGTGTTCCAGTAAGCGCGCATCAAGGTGCTTTGTAACCTGCTTTTCGTGATTCGTGATCACGTGCAGGACGCGCCACGGGCCCTTCGGCATTGGTTCGCTCCCAGATACTTTTACAAGAGATACGATCTTTCGATCCCCAATGCCGACGCAACATCGTGACCAATCCCGACAGATGGCCCCAACGCTCAGAGAAAGGATGATCGATGTGAGACGACGAAGATCATTGAGGAGAGAATTGGCTTACCCCAAAAGGCAACATGAGCCGAAACCATCGCGTGCTCGTGTCTTGGTTATGGAGCCGATGAAAGCTCTGCGCCTGGAGATGAAAAGTACCCTCAATCAGAACTGTGTGTTTGTCCGGCGCTATGCATATAAGTGTACCAGAAAGCCGATTGAGCTGCTAATTGAAGTTAAGCGTTATGATTGCAATGGCCTTGAAAGAGATGAGGCCCGGCTATCAGCCCCGAAAATGACACCCTGAAATAGCGCCGCGCCCTTCGAAACCGCCCTTAAGCTCTGAGCCGTATGAAGGCAGTGTGGGGCAGAAAGCCTGAATCCGCAAGATCCTGCCCTGCATGAGGGTCCTATTCTCGTCCGAGCATCGCAAGCAATCGATCTGCCATGATAAATGTGTGACTTCCTCTGGTGCGCGAAGAGGCGGTCAGAGCGCACGCGACGATGAGTTCTAAGGCACAACTCGACTCTGGACGGCCCAGCCCCGGCGCGACGCAAATGCTCCAGACCCTTGGATTGTTCAGCGCCACGACGATCGTTGTGGGTTCGATGATCGGCAGTGGCATTTTCCTCGTCGACTGCGATATTGCGCGTGGCACAGATTCGCCTGCGCTTTATCTGGCGGCATGGGTCGTGACGGGAGTGATGACCATGATCTGCGCGCTTAGCTATGGCGAACTGGCCGCCATGATGCCGAAAGCCGGCGGGCAATACGTGTACTTGCGTGAATCGCTGGGGCCGCTGTGGGGATTTCTTTACGGGTGGACCCTTTTTCTAGTCATTGAAACAGGCACCATCGCTGCCGTGTGCGTCGCCTTCGGCCGATATCTCGGAGTGTTTTTCCCGGCTGTCTCGAGCACGCGCTGGTTGTGGCACATCGCCCATGTTCCCCCGGTTCATATCGGGCCGATGGTGCTCGGCAACATGGAGATCGGCGTCAGTACAGCAAACCTCGCGGGCATCGTGGTGGTTCTGTTCGTCGCGGCGGTCAATATTCGCGGAGTGGAATTCGGCGCTCTTGTGCAGAACATTTTTACGGTTGCGAAGGCGCTATCTCTGGCAGGGCTTGTTCTGCTGGGATTTACGGTGGGGCGAAACGGAGCGGCGATAGCCGCCAACTTTGGCCGGCATTGGGGCCATTTCTGGCACAATGCGGGCTGGAGCGCGCTGCATCCGGTCGAGGTGGGCGTGCAAGGCCCGACCGTCCTGGTCAACTTACTCGTGATTTTGGCGGTGGTGCAGGTGGGCTCGCTTTTTTCCGCCGATGCGTGGAACAACGTAACGTTTACGGCCGGAGAAATCAAGCATCCCAAGCGAAACGTACCTCTGTCCCTCGCGCTCGGCGTGGGATTCGTGATCGTTATCTACTTTCTCGCCAGTGCGGCATACATCATGGTGCTCCCGCTGCATGGGGATCCGCATGGAGCGACGGTTCTTACGCGTGGGGTGCAGTACGCTTCGGAGGATAGGATCGGGGCCGCGGTGCTCGAGCAAATTCTACCGAACGTGGGCGGCTATCTGATGGCTGCGGCAATCATGATTTCGACGTTCGGATGCGCAAACGGCATTACGCTGGCCGGGGCGCGGGCATACTACGCCATGGCGCAGGATGGGCTGTTCTTCCACTCGGTGGGAACGTTGCACCCGAAATTCAAGACACCGGCGGCGGGCCTCGTTGTCCAAGCCGTTTGGACGGTGATTCTCTGCGTGAGCGGATCGTACAGTCAGTTGCTGGATTACATTATTCTCGCCGAACTGATTTTCTACATCTTGACCATCATCGGGCTATTTGTCCTGCGCGTGAACGCGCCTGAAACTCCGCGGCCATACAAGGCGATTGGCTATCCCGTCCTGCCGGCAATTTACATCGTCATGGCGTTCTGGATTTGCGTGGTGCTGCTGAGGTATAAGCCGCAGTATACGTGGCCGGGGCTGATTTTGGTGCTCACCGGGATTCCCGTGTATTTCTTCTGGCGGCGTCGAGGCAGGACGGACGATGCGCCAACCCTGGATCGGCAAGCCTGCGGATCCGCAGATTAGGCCGCTCCCACGTTACGCATTCACGCTGTAAACCGCCTCAACCCTGGAACTGATCTGCCAAGCTGGCGAGTCGAGATTTATGTTACGGGGTGTCGGATAGAATCCCGGCTTCGGCGTCCGGCGTGCCGGTGTTGGTCCCCCACAGAATGCTCGTTCCCCAGAGTATGCTGGAGGCGTCGTCCGTGCTGGTGCCCCAAAGTATGCTGTCGGCCTGCAATCCACTGGTTCCCCAAAGTATCGAGTTGCCGAGAACGTCGACGCCGGAGATGGCCGCAGTGCCCCACAAGATCGAAGTGCCCCACAAAATAGAGTTGCTCCCAAGTACGGAGCTTCCATTCGGCGTGATGACTACGTTTCCGGCGCTATCCACTTCTGCCAGCGGAGACAATGCGCTGCCCACTGTCGAAGGCGCCAAATCGGTATTCGCCAGCGCAGCCTGGATGTCGAGCAAGCCGGCGCCCACCGTGAGTACGTTGGATTCGACTTGGTAGGAGGCGCCAGTGGATGCATCCGTCACGGTTGACGATTGCACTAACCCCTTGAACGCCGAGATCATCAACCGTGCTTTGATCTGGTCGGGAGTCAGCCCGGGGTTTCTCTCCAGCATCAGAGCTGCGGCGCTGCTTACCATAGGCGCGGCCATGGACGTGCCGCTCAAGATGAAGTAGGTGTTGGAAGGAGCCGTGCTTCCGTTGGCCTGGTAAAGAGAATAGGGGATCTCGTTGCCTGGATTCTCGTTCGACAGCGTCAGGCCTGCTCCCTGCTGGTACAAGGAGATGACCAGGTTGCCGGGAGCCGCCAGGTCGGGTTTGACAATCTGATCCCACAGCGACGGTCCCTTGGAACTATAACTCGCCGGAACATCGCCCGATCGACTGGCTGAGCCTCTCGTGTTGATGGCGCCCACGGTGATCGCGTAGGGGTCGTTGCCCGGAGAGTTGATCGTTCCGTACCCATCTGTTCCAATCGCGTCATTGCGCCCGTTATTCCCGGCGGCGACCACCACCGCAATTCCAGCTTTCCAAGCTTGCTCTACGGCTTGGCAAAGCGGGTCCTGAGTGTAGCTCTCGTAGGCGCCTC
>Ga0187782_10001258_pt1 | contig 18218 bp, 20 predicted proteins | sample 0715_SJ02_MP15_2_FD_132454 | JGI IMG/M metagenome (GOLD analysis project Ga0187782, IMG submission 132454) | Tropical peat soil microbial communities from peatlands in Department of Meta, Colombia - 0715_SJ02_MP15_20_MG | ecosystem: Environmental > Terrestrial > Soil > Wetlands > Peat | place...
GCCCGATTCAGTTGCAAGCGGGTAACGCCCGCCTCGACGGTCGCCTGCAAATCCTCCGGACTAATGCGCAGAATCTTGTTCATCTCGCGCATGTCGATGGCGATGCCGCCGTGAATCGCGTTCACCTGCCCTTCCATGGAGGTTCCCGCGCCAAACGGAATCACCGGCACCTGATGCCTTGCGCTGATCTTCAATATTTCGCTGACCTCTTCGGTTGAATGCGGAAAGCAGACGACATCGGGCAGGGCGGCCGGATGGTAGGACTCACCGTGGCTATGGTGCTCACGAACAACTTCGGCTGTTGTGGCTCGGCGCTCCAGCAAGGAATGGAGGTCGCGGAAAGCGGCTTCCAACCGTTCGCTTGCGGGGCGAGCAAGATGTGGGTTCGTCGCCAAAATTCGCCTTTCGATTACTGGTGGACCGTCACGTCGTAGTAGCTGACAGAACTGTCGCTTGCATAACCGGGATCGATGCGCACGACTTGAAACGTGCTGTCCCGCAGGTCGACGACCGTGCGGCTCAGGATATCGTGCGTTTCCCGCTCCAGTTCCGGCGTCGGCTTTTTCGTGCGCTTCGGGCGGGAAAGAGCTGTGGCAGACAGCCGATAGGTGCGAGTTCGCGCATCGGGATCCCGAGCGACGAGTTGGACGCTCGAAGTGGAGCCGGTGCCCTCCTGGGGGCGGTCATGAAACCATCCTCGCGGCGTCAGCAGCACAAAAGCGAGGATCACGGCGACCAAGACATCGTAGGGCCAACTGCCTCTCTCGTACGACCAAAAGATCGTTCGAACCATAAACCTCCAAAGCGCACGCATGGGGATCAGTGGCCTGGCAAGCTATCGACAACCATTCCGTCGCGCATGTGCAGGACCCGATTTCCATAGGTTGCAGCGTCCGGGTTATGAGTGATCATTACGATGGTTTGACCGAGATCCCGGTTCAGCTGCCGGAGAAGCGCCAGAACGGAGTCCGAGCTTTTCGTATCCAGATTTCCCGTGGGTTCGTCGGCTAGAACAATTTTCGGCTCGCTGATGATGGCGCGAGCGATGGCCACGCGCTGCTGCTCCCCTCCGGACAGTTCCGATGGTTTGTGATGGAGACGCTCCTTTAAACCGAGCAGTTCGACAACGGCCTCAAAGCGATGCGGGTCGAAGCCGTTCCCGTGAATATGCTGGGCGAGCGCAATATTATGGTACGAATCGAGAGTCGGTAAGAGATTGAACCGCTGAAAGACAAAGCCCACCTTGTGGCGGCGCAACAGCGTTCGCGCAGCGTCGCTCATTTGCGTGAGGTCGTTCCCGTCCAGCAGCACTCGACCCGTGGTGGCCCGGGCGAGCCCTCCAATGACGTGGAGCAGGGTCGATTTCCCGCAGCCGGATGGTCCCATGATGGAAATAAACTCGCCGGGAAGCACGGCGATGCTGACGCCTCGCAGGGCCGCCAGCTCCACTTTGCCCGAACGATAGACTTTCCAAAGATTTTCAGTCTTGAGTATCGGCTCCAAGCCGGCCCCCAACACCAGCCACATCCGCTGCGGTTGAAAATATTCTAGTCGTGTTTGCCGGTTCTGCCTAGCCGCGATGTCGCCGAGACCGCAAGTCTATTCGTAGGCGAGCGCCTCCACCGGGTCTTTGCGGCTGGCAAGCCAAGCGGGATAGCAGGCGCCCATGAGTCCGCCGAGCAGCGCGATCAGACCGGCAAGGCACATCCAGCGGACGGTGATCAAGATGCTCAACGCAGGGAAAATTCTGAGCAGAACCGCGCGTACCACATAGCTCAATGCTATACCGACGACCACGCCGCCCAGGCAAAGCACACTGGACTCGCTGAGAATGATTTCCACGATGTAGCCCTTGGAGGCGCCGAGCGACTTCAGTACGCCGATCTCGCGAGTGCGTTCGATGATGGTCGTGTACATCGAGAGAAATGTCACCAGGAATCCGATGCCAACGGCGATTCCAATCATCACGTTGATGAAGACGTCCAATCCGGGCACACTCGAAGAGGTGATCTGCGACATGTAGTCCTTGAGTGGGCGAACCTCATATCGCGGCAAAAGCTGGCTGACCTCGTCGATCGCCGCCGCGGCGTGGTCCGAGCGGTCACATTTCAAAAAGAAGATGGACGCCTTGTCGTGCGCACCGGACATCTCCTGCAACGTGGACATCAGAACAAAAAGGCGCGCGCCTTTGCCGTGTTCGATGATTCCTGCCACGTGAAAATCGTGCTCGAGGACGTGCAACATCTGCCCGACCTGGACCTTCTTGGCCCGCGCATAGACATCGTCAACGAGAATATCGTTGGGGTCCTCCAGATCCCTGCCGGCCTCGAAAACGAAGCCGTTCGAAACCTGGCGGAACGTGTCGGGTTGGATTCCGTAGACGAGATCGAGTCCGTTCACGGAGTTAAATTGAACCAGCACAGGGGCGACGGCTTGCACATACTCGAGCTGGGCCAGTTTCTTGCCGATGCTGATCGGCATGGGCGCGCCGCTGAAGGCCATGAAAACGGAGGCGGAAGGAGGCTGCACCATGATGTCGGCGCCGACACCCTCGGTTCGTTTCGCCGTGTCGAGCAACAAGCCGCTGGTCAGCCCGACAACGATAATGACGAGGGTGACTTCTACGGCGACGGCGATCACAGTGATCGCCGTCCGAACGGGCCGGTGAACGGCGTTGCGCATAACCAGATGGCCGATCAATTCTTCTTCTCCGGCCTCTCGGCGGGCGCGGACGGCTCCGGCGCCGTACCCGCATTGACCAATTCTGTCCCGGGAGGCTGCGCAAGAATAAATCGGTCCGCAGGAATCGTCTCGTTGAAGGTGGCCTTCTTGATTCCGATCTGTAGCTGGTAGTCACTGTCCGGACGGGACAGTGAAATCTGGCGAGGGTATTTCACGGTTCCAAATGTGTCCCAACCCCGGAGGGTTACATCCGAGGCGAGTTGTCCTCCTTGCTCGTAGGTCTCGATACGGGTGACGTTCAGATTCGAACGGTCGAACCAGATTCGCCGCTCAATTTCCCAATCCTCTCGGTCGCTGGCGAGCGAGCTCGCCGGGCGAACCACCGTCACTACATAATAACGTGATGTCTCGTCGTTTGCTTCCTCCATGAGAACGGGGGTGTGATCCGGGATGGGCGTCCAGAAAATCACGCTGGTGAGATGCTGGGGGCGAAGATTCTCAATCGGCTTGGTCGAGGAGCGCTCAAGGTTCGCCGAACCAGTAATGAATTTGTGTTGGGAAGGGATGAAGATGCGAAATGTTTCTCCGTCACTCACCATGTCGAAGAGGTTGGTGCCCACGATCGGCGCCTGCCCGATCACACGAATGCTGGCAGGCCGTTCCGCCAGCAGGAAGCCACCGATTTCATGGTATTGCTTGATCACCCCGGTATAGGAGGAGCCGGCCGTGAGGATCATCGTGACGGAAGCATTCAGAGAGGTCACGGACTCAGCCTGGCGACGGAAGCGTGCGATGAGATCCTGCTTGGCGGCGACCTGAGCCGGTTCCGGTGCGCCGGAGGGCCCTCGGGCGGTTGTATGGCTCGCGGCACACCCCCCCGTCAGAAACGGGATCAGAATTGTGAAAACGGCGAGAAATAGACCGTCGAGTTCTCGTTGGGGCCGCGTCAGGCGCACTAACTAGAAAATCTAGCAGTCGAGTCCTAGGGTGTCAACGAAGCCAAAATTGCTAGTGGGCCGGGATTAAGTGAGGGGATTCGCCACCGTAGAAGATCCACTGAGCGATCTCGGCGATGATCTGCTCGTCGACGTGGCCCGGTTTTTCGTATTCCTGCGGAAGCGAAGGGCCCGTGCCAGCCATGAAAAGATGGTTCAGGGAGGGATACAGCTTGAGCGTGACGTTGTGGTGTGAGGCCAACGCCGCTTTCCATTCGTCGAAATTCGTGGTGGCCGGCACCTGAAAATCGCGACCGCCTTGTAGGATCAAGATGGGAATCGGGAGCGTTTGAGCGACAGCGATCGGATGATACTCGCGCAAGTCGAGCCAATAGGAAGCAGGCATGGCACCTCCGAAGATGTTGACGCTGTCGCCGGGTTTCAGGTCGGGGCTCTCAATTTTCTTCACGGTTTCTTCGATGGCAGCGGCCTGCTTTTGCTCGTCGGGAGTGGGAGTGGGACCGTTCGTCAAAATGTAGTGCACCTCATCCATCAAGAGCTGCTCGAGCGGACGCGTGTTGCCGGCCAGCATGACGATTCCGGCGATTTGCGGGTCGCCCGAGGCAATCCGTGGCTCGAGATAGGCGCCGAGGCTGTGTCCGACGAGAAAGATTCGCCGCGGATCGACTTTTTTCTGCTGGGCGAGAAGTGTGACGGCGGAGCGCGCGTCGCTCACGGTTTCGTCATCAACCGTCAGCTTGGCGGGATCCTCGCTGCTGTGTGGTCCGTATCTCTGTGTGCGCTTCATGTAACGAAAAACGGCGATGCCACGGCTGGCGAGTCCCCAGGCAAGATCCTTCAGCGGCTTATTCGGGCCGATGGTCTCGTCCTCGTCGTGCGGCCCGGAGCCCGCAATCAGCACGACGGCGGGAAATGGGCCATTGCCCTTCGGCACAGACAAGCTTCCGGGCAGCTGGAATTTCCCGTTGACGAGTGTGAGGGGCTGCTCGGTGAATAAATCGGGCTTTGCATACGGTGGAGCCGTCCAGGGCGGCTCGGGTTCCCGATGGGGAACGAAGCGAAGGCCGCCGAGCCTGCCGTCATCTGCCAGCCCCATTTGGACGTCGACGAGTCCCTTCTGGAACCTGCAGACTACGACGATTACATCAAAGGTCTGAACCCTGCCAGCCGTCGTCGAAGAAACAACCGAATCAAACGAGCCCTCCTGTTCCAGAGCGCTCGCCCAAGCCGCTGCGAGCCTTCCCGGAGGCAGCGCCGCAGCCATCTGCGGCGTGTAGCGTTGCTCGACTCGAGCGAATTGGCCGGCGGCAATCTCCTGAACGATTTGTTTGGCGACGAGTTCCGGAGATGGCTGGTTTGCCTGCTGCGCGGCCAAGGGTAGGAAAGTCAGCGCGAAAAGCAAAACCGCTGCGCCGATCCGCATCAGAGGGACTTCGCGACGTATGACCATCGACCCTCGCGCTTACGGAATGGTGGGATCATCGGCCGTCGCTAGATCGCCGTGTTTGTCGGCACCGTGAATTTTTCCGGTGGTGTCCACGAAGAACGAGCGGCGACCGGTCTTGCCGTAATCGTCAGGCAGGGCGGCAAGCTCAAAGGCCGTTTCATCCTCCTGCGCGCCGGATGCAATTCGGTAGCGAAAGCGATAGCCGCCGTCACTGCCCGCCGCTAGTTCTTGACTGACGAGCGAGGCCTGATCGGGCGAAACCTGATCTTTCGGCGCAGGGCCGAGCTGCGCAAGCGCGTCCGGAAGCTTCCCGAAGGCACGACGGTAGGTTTGGATCGCATCCTCCAGGCTGCGAAGATTCGAGATGGCGGCGTCCTCGCGCGCGGCCAGTTCGGAGGCAGCCCACTGTTTCGAAAGCTGCGGGATGTCGAGGAGAACGAGTCCGAGCGAGATCAGCCTCCACCCCCCGTTTTCGCGTACCAAGCCGAATTCAGTATTTTCTCCGTCGGTCACAGCCACTGGAATAAACGCGAGATTCTCGCGCGTGCGTGAAGCCCCGAAGCGAAACTCGGCGGTGCCCTCCGGGGCGGTGCAGCGAAGCACGGTGTGATCGTGGTCGTCCGACGAGAGCAGAGGTCTGCCGGTCTGTTCGCTAAGAGCCAGGCGCTTGAGCACCGCCATCCGTTGATCCGGCGGCAGGGCGCGAAAGGCCGAGGCATTATCTGAGGTGAGATAATTTTCGAATTCGGCTTCGTTGCCGCGGCAGGCTGCCGAAAGAGCGGCTGCCAACGATGCCGCCGGATCGGTTTCGTGCCCGTCCTGGGCTCGAACGGAAACCTGCAGAAGCAGCACAAGGACCACCGGCATAGCCGCGAGGAAGCAGCGACGATTCATCAAAACTCCGATTTCGCACGGGCGAGAATGGTTGCCAGATTCTTGGTGAACTTCGAGCGCGGCATGATTTCCCGGCAACCCGCTACGCGGGCGCGTTCGGCAAGATCGAGCTGCAGGTGCGAAAGAAAACCGATCAGAGGAATCTCAGGTCCCTTTGCTTGCACGCGACCCACGGCCTCGAGAGGATTCGAGCGTGCGTTCAAATCGACGACGATGAGCTTCGGCACGGCTTTGGCGATCTCGGCATCGAGCGCCTCGGGCGTCTGGCAGGTGCAGACTTCGACGCCGAGCTGCTTCGCGGTTTCGACCAGCTTGGCCTGAAAAAAAATGTCGTCAACGAAGGCAAGAACCTGCGCCATCGTGCGCGTTTCCCTCCTCCGTCGTTTACCACGCCAGAGCGTGCCCTGCCAAGAACCTAATGGAGAACGCGGGAGAGCTCAGGCCAGCGCGCAATCCACAGGGCCTGGGCTTGCGTGATCGTGTGGTCGCGGGCTAGGCCGTCCGGACGACGGAATAGCGCCCGGTACGGAGGGCCTCTTCCGACACCCACATGCCATGGAACGTCATGCGCACGCGATGCGGAAGCTTCACGATCGCGACCGGTCCGGCCTCGACGTTTTGGGCATCGAGGATGGCCAGATCGCTGCGGTTTTCGGCCATGCGGTTCACCAAAGCAAGAAGATAGCCATCCCCCTCGGAGGAATTCGGTTTGCGGGGCGCAAACAGCGGTTCCTGCACACCCGCATTCGGGCCAGGGTTCCACAGCTTGGCACTGCCGGTCTTGTGGTCGAATTGTCCGACCGAGCTGAGACCGATGCCTCCAGCCGAGGTGCGACTCGGATCGTGGCAGATCACGTAGCCCTTTCGATACTGCCCATTGCCATAATAACGATCGTCGGCGCGAGGCATTTCGCAGAGCCAGTCGTAGAGCTGCTCGGTTTTATATTCTTCCGTGTTGGCAGCCAAATCGAATGTCAGTCGGGTGAGATGAGGGATACCCTGCGTCGGGTCCGGCGGGGTACCGTCGTGGTTGGGGAAGAAGAAAAACGAGCTTCCTCGCGACAGGCAGACATCCAGACTGACTTTCGAACCGTCGGTCGAGCCGTTCATCATGTGTCCGGCAAAACTCGTTGGACCGCGGAACCAGCGGACCTGATCGGCCGTGCCATAGCGCGGCACGATGGCGACGACCGTCTCCCGATCGCGATGCCAGGTGTAGAAGGGCCCGCCCTTCTTCAGCACGTCCACATCCGTGAGCAGCGGGAAGAACGGAAAGATCACGTATTTGTCGCAAATAGCGAAATCATGCACCATTCCGGCCCAAGGCGCATTGAACCAGACTTCGTGCTTCAATCTGCCATCCGAACCGATTACGTAATAGGCGACATCGGTCGTTCCGTCACCTTTGGCTTGGTAGGCGAAGGTGAGCAGCTCGTTCGTGGTCTGATCCAGGTGCGGATGCGCGGACATCCAAACAGACTTGATGGCGCCGTTGTAATCGTAGCGGCCGACTGTCTCAAGCGTGTAGGGATTGAGCTCATACGGCATATCGTCTTCTTTGAGTGCGAGCAGTTTGCCAGCGTGCCAGACGACGTTCGTATTGGCCGCACCCGAGTTGCAATTCCCCGCGATGGGATCGCGTGTATAGCGGTTGCGGTAACGGCCAAAGAGCGCGCGGCGGTGCTTTTCTTGAATACGAAAACGTTCTGTGCGCACATAGCGGCTCTTAAAATCGACATGGCCGTTTTCAAAGCGGAACATGACCACCATGCCTTCGCCATCGATGAAAATATCGTCGTTGAGCATCGGCGGATACTGGCGGTCGGGGCCAAGACGATAGAGGATGCCGTTTAAATCCTTCGGCACTTCGCCATCAGTAACTTCGCAGTCCCTGAGGTCCGCTTCGAGTCGCACCGGCGCCCCGAAGCCTTGGTAGAGCGGAATATCGGGGAAGCGTACGGCACCAACGGCTGATAATTCTTCCAGATAAATGCTGCTCATAAGAGGAACTCCTCGCGCACCGGCACTTCCGCACCCGAGCGCCCTTGCTTGAAGGATGCTATCCGTCTGGAATTGTCTTTGTCAACGGCCGAGCCAATCGCGCTGCGTGAGTCGGGGTCGATGGCGCGCTGTGGCGGGCGTCGCTAGTGTTCCGCTGTTTCGCGTGCGCCCACGGTCTCATCCGGCACATCGCCGATGCGGCCTTTCAGACGGTCATAGACACTGTATTGGCAGGTCGAACCCAGCGCTTCGTTGTAATAGGTGGGGACTCCCAGGGCATGGCGAAGCTCCTCGTTGAAGCGGCGCAAATCCCCGAGCTCGGTGACGCGCACTGGAAGCTTGCGCCCATCATGCGTCAGGAGAAACTTCTGGTAGCCCGCATCCCAGAGATGGGTGAACTGCCCCTGTGCCATGATCGAGGGGATGATGGTCATCTGAAAATCGCCACTCGGCTCTTTTCGCAACTCCGCCCCGCAATTGTATTTCTCAATCCGTGCGACACCACCGGAGCTGCGGACGGTGAAGCCCTTGGCGGAGAGCGACTCCACCTGTGCCTGCGTGAAGGTTCTATTCACATACCACATGGCTCTCCAGAATATGAATTCCAGGAGCTCTCTGTAAAGTCAAAAAATCCGCGTGGTCGCGTTGCTCTTTCCTCGCAAAGTCTATATATATACCGTCTGTCGATATCCCCTGCGAGGTAGGGTCCTCATTTCATCGTTCGCGAGTGTCAGAGCGCGATTGCAACCCTGCCGTTCGAATTCAAGAAATGAAGCGGAGGTAGGATGACCACGGCGCGTAGCAAGGCGGGCGTCTTCGGATTGTTCCTGAGCCTCGGACTGTGGGGACAAGGAGCGGCGGGGCAGGCGACACCGGACGGCGAGGCACTGTTTCAGGAGCACTGCGCTGTCTGCCATCAGAATGCGTCGGCGAGCCCGAACCGCGCTCCCTCACCGGCCGTGCTTGCGGGAAAAACGCGCGAGGAAATTCTGCGCGCGCTCGAATCGGGAACGATGGTGATCTACGGCGCTCGGATGACTTCGGTGGAGCGCCGGGCCATTGCTCGATTCCTGTCCGCAAACACGACGACGAGCGCTGGGGAGGCGTCTCGAAATCTATGCGCCACCAAGCGAGCGATCACCGCCTCCCAAGTGGCAGGCCCAGAGAATTGGAATGGCTGGGGCGTCGACATTGTGAATTCCCGCTATCAGACACACACTTCGATTGGTCCGGAAAACGTCTCGCTGCTGAAGTTGAAATGGGCGTTTGGCGTCCCCGATGCGAGTACCGCCTACGGGCAGCCAACCATTGTCGCAGGGCGCCTGTTCATTGGCTCTGGCGACGGCATGGTTTACGCGCTCGATGCTGCGACCGGCTGCACGATCTGGACGTATCAGGCCGAGACGACCGTGCGAACGGCGATTACGGTGGGGTCTGGCGGCGGAAAGTTTCTCGCATACTTCGCTGACAGAGACGCGAACCTCTACGCCGTTGATGCGGAGAGCGGAACACTCCGATGGAAAGTCAAAGTCGACTCGCACCAGACAGCCAGGGTTACCGGAGCGCCCCAACTGTATCGCAACCGTCTCTACATTCCCGTGGCGTCGAGTGAGGAATTGAACGGCGGAGACCCGAACTATCCCTGTTGCACGTTTCGCGGAAACGTCACGGCCGTCGACGCGCTCACCGGACGGCAGATCTGGAAGGGCTATGCGATCACCGAAGAGAGCTCGGAAGCAAAGCCGGGCGCGAGCCACGCACGGTTCAGCCCCGCCGGCGCAGCCATCTGGGTCACGCCGACGATTGACGCTCAACTCGGCCGAGTATACGTCGGAACGGGAGATGCCTACGTCGATCCCGCCGCCGACGGCACCGACGCGATCGTCGCCTTCGACTTAGCCACCGGAAAACGGCTCTGGGCCCAGCAGAAGACTCCCGACGACGTTTTCAACTTCGGATGCATTGATCCACGTCACTTCAATTGCCCACCGCGGCCGGGCGAGGACGTCGATTTCGGGTCGTCGCCGATCTTGCAGGATCTTGGCAATGGCCATCGGATCCTGTTGGCTGGCCAGAAGACGGGTGTGATGTATGGCCTCGACCCCGACCATGAAGGCCAGGAGCTGTGGCAAGTGCGCGTGGGACACGGCAGCGGACTGGGAGGAATCGAGTGGGGCTCAGCGACCGACGGCAAGTTCGTTTACGCCGCGAACTCGGATATTTCGACGCTCACACCCACCAAAGGCCCTCCCCCGCCCCCGGGAGGCCTTGCGGCCATCGACATCCGTACGGGAAAGCTGGTCTGGAAGGTGATGCCACCGAAACCTGCCTGCGAGGGCCAGCCCGGCTGCAGCGCAGGTCAGCTTGCCGCTGTCACGCTTGTTCCGGGCGTGGTGTTTTCCGGTTCGATGGACGGCCACCTGCGCGCCTACTCTACCACCGACGGAAAGATGCTCTGGGATTTCGATACCTCGCCCGATTTTGCAACCGTAAACGGCGTAAAGGCCCACGGCGGTTCCATGAACGGAAGTGGACCCGTAGTGGTTGGCAGCACGCTCTACGTGACTTCCGGTTATGACGTGACAGCCGGGATGCCAGGCAATTTGATTCTGGCTTTCCAGTTGGAGCCCGCCACCGGTGGCTCGGGATCGAAGGGGCCATGAGGGCCAGGTTCGATGATCGGCGGGGCGGCACAGGCTGTCGACGGCTGGGCGAGAAGACTGGCCCTTTTATGAGCGTGCTGCCGGAAAAGGAATCTGCCGAGGAAGGCGAGCTTTGTCGCTGTCATAGGATCGAGTCGGCCTGTCAGCGCATCCGATAGTCTGCTAGACTCATTGCAGTTAGCCCCCCCGAAAGCCTACAGGATGGAACACGTTTGGGGCGACTTTGGGTCGGCGATGTTGTGGCCAAAGGGGTTACAGCGAAAATGACGGTGGTGAACAAAGCCACGGCCAGAGCTGACCGACCTGAGACAGTGCGACTGGCTGGGCAGCAGCTGCTTGAGCGCATTGGCAACACGCCGCTAATCCGGCTATCGCGCCTCGGAGCGGAGTGGCCCCACGTCAGCATTTGCGCGAAAGCCGAGTGGTTGAATCCCGGCGGCTCGGTAAAGGACCGAGCGGCGTATTCGATGATTCGTGAGGGCGAACGGACTGGTCAGTTACGCCCCGGAAAAGTGATCCTCGATGCGACCAGCGGCAATACCGGGATCGCTTACGCCATGATCGGCGCGGCCCTGGGATATCGCGTGAAGCTCTGCTTGCCGTCGAGTGCTTCGCCGGAGCGGAAGCAGATTCTTCAGGCATACGGCGTCGAGATTGTGTACACCCCAGGAGATGAGGGAACCGACGGAGCCATCCGGCGTGTCCGCGAAATTTACGAGGCCGATCCCGAAACCTACTTCTACCCGGATCAGTACAGCAACCCAGCCAATCCAGGGGCACACTATCGCACGACGGGTCCTGAGATCTGGCAGCAGACCGAAGGCCGCATCACCCATTTTGTGGCGGGCTTGGGCACGAGCGGCACGTTTATCGGCACAACCCGGCGATTGAAAGAGCTGAATCCGCAGATCCGCTGCATCAGCATGCAGCCGGACTCGGGCTTTCATGGCCTGGAGGGGTTGAAGCACATGCCCACCGCGCTTGTACCACCGATCTACGATCCGAGCCTCGCGGATGAGAATATCGAAGTCGAAACGGAAGCCGGGCAGCAGATGGCCAAGCAGCTCGCGCGCGAAGAAGGGATTCTCGCCGGCGTGAGTGCGGGAGCAGCGCTGTGGGCCTGCCTCGAGGTGGCCAAGCGTCTGCCACGCCGTGAGCAGGCCCTGATCGTGACTGTGTTTCCCGACTCGGGCGAGAAGTATCTGAGCGAGCGATTCTGGAGCGAGCAATGAGTCAGGCACGGCTGACGGTCCAAGAAGAAATACTGCGCCGTATGCACGCGCACGGTGTCGAAGCCTATCCTTACGAATGCTGTGGCGCGCTACTCGGGCGCGACCGCGACAGCTCGAGGGAAGTGATCGATCTGATGCCGCTTCAGAACCGGCGCGAGGACTCACCGCGGAACCGATTTGAGGTGACGGCCGATGACGTTCGACTCGCGGAGAAAACGGCGCGAGAGAAACGGTTAGAACTGATCGGATGGTACCATTCGCATCCCGATGCGCCGGCGCGTCCGAGCGAATACGACCGCGATCACGCGTGGCCGTGGTATAGCTACATTATCGTGAGCATCCAACAGGGTGTTGCGCGCGATACGACCTCTTGGCGCTTACAGGACGATCGCGCCGCCTACCATCCCGAACCGATCGAGACCGTGGAGCATCCGGCCGGCATCCAATAGGAGCACGAGGAGGAGGGCGAATGGCAGTGAAGGTGATTATCCCGACGCCCCTGCGGGCGTATGCGGGCAAGCAGGAAAGCGTCGAAGTGCAGGCTACGACCGTGGCCGAGGCACTTGCGGCCGTCACCGCCAAGTTTGCAGAGCTGAAGAAACATCTGTTTGCCGAGGATGGACGACTGCGAAGCTTTGTCAATGTGTACGTCAACGACGAAGACATTCGCTACTTGCAAAAGGATCAGACGAGCGTGAAGGCAGGCGATACGATCAGCATCGTTCCCTCGATTGCCGGAGGCGCTGCGTTTTGATGGGAGAGCCTTTTATGGCAACGAAAATTCAAGTCCCACGGGGACCGGCCGACGACAGCCGGGGACTCTCAAAGGAAGAAATCCTGCGCTATAGCCGCCATCTCATCATGCCCGAGGTAGGCATGGAGGGACAGCTCAAGCTGAAGCAGGCACGGGTGCTCTTGATCGGCACGGGCGGGCTCGGCGCGCCGCTCGGTCTGTATCTTGCTGCCGCGGGTGTGGGTCAGATCGGGTTGGTCGATTTCGATGTCGTGGACTTCACAAACCTCCAGCGCCAGGTTCTGTTCGGGACGAGCGACGTGGGCCGGCCCAAGATTACCGCGGCTGCCGATCGTCTCAGAAATCTGAACCCGGACATTCGGATCGATGCGATCGAGACGCGACTGAGCAGTGAAAACGCGCTCGAACTGTTTCGAGACTACGACATCATCGTCGACGGCACGGACAATTTCCCGACACGCTACCTCGTGAACGACGCGTGCGTCTTGCTGGGTAAGCCCAACGTTTATGGCTCAATTTTCCGCTTCGAGGGGCAGATCACGGTCTTCGGATATCCCCACGGCCCTTGCTACCGCTGCTTGTATCCGGAACCGCCCCCGCCGGGCCTTGTGCCTTCCTGCGCCGAAGGCGGAGTGCTGGGTGTGCTCCCGGGGATCGTGGGCACGATCCAGGCGGCTGAGACGCTCAAGCTGATTATTGGCAAAGGCCAGCCCCTCATCGGGCGTTTGCTGCTGTTTGACGCGCTCGGAATGAAATTCCGCGAACTCAAGCTGCGCAAGAATCCGGATTGCCCTGTGTGCGGCACCCATCCGAGCGTGACGAAGCTGATCGATTACGCCGAGTTCTGCGGCATTCGCGGCGAGGAGGCACCTAGCACTGTGACAAACATTCCCGAGATGACCCCTACGGAGTTGAAATCGCGCCTCGATCGTGGCGACGATCTCTACATTCTCGATGTGCGCGAACCGCACGAATACCAAATCTGCAATCTTCACGGCCACTTAATCCCACTCGGCGAACTTCCCCGACGCGTCCATGAGCTAGACAGCTCGCGCGAGATTGTGGCGCACTGCCGCAGTGGCAAGCGCTCCGCGGAAGCGGTGCAATTCCTGCAGAAGGCTGGCTTCCGCAAGATATGGAATCTCAAGGGTGGTATCCTCGCGTGGTCGGATGAGGTGGACCCAACGGTCCCGAAATACTGAGCGGGCCGACAGCGAGAAGTGCGCAAGCGAGCGGAGGATGGAATGGCTACGACCAAAATTACAGTCCGCACGGACGGTTCGATTCGGGTCGAAGGAGATTTCGAGATCGTCGATCAGGATGGCCGGGTTTTCGGTCTCGGAGGTCGGACCAAGATCGGTCTCTGCCGCTGTGGGCACTCGGAAACGAAGCCGTTTTGTGACGGCTCACACAAGAAAGTGAACTTTCAGAGTGTCATTCAAGCCTACGACCTGCCCGCTCCGCCGCCGGCCCCGCCCGTGGCTCCCAAGCCCTAGCGGCTCAAGCAACAAAGCTTTGGGTAGTGCAAGAATTTCTCGTGGTCGCGAGACGGGATGTGTATCTTTTTGATACAGTCCTGCGAGCCTTCGTCAAAAAGCCCCCAGCAAACAGATATACTTAGCCAACCACCAGCACAAGTGTCACAACGGCATATCAAGTGCAGTTGGAGCGTGGGGGCGGTGTCGTTTCCTTTGGGGGGCTCGCGGTGGATGGGGCGGGAAAATTCGGCAGGGCCTTTCGCATCCGGCTCGCTCTGATCGCCGCGGCAGGAGCGGCCTATTCTGTTCTCCTGTGGGTCCTGCGCAGCTCTTCCTACGCGGCGGAACCCCTTCTTGACACCTACCTCCAGATGGCCGGCAGTCTGATCGCCTTTACTTTCGCGGCCAATGCCCTGGTGCGATTCCGTGGAACACGGGACCGGATGTCGCTGATTTTGGCGTTTGGCTTTGTGGTGGCGGGCCTGATTGAGGCGGGCGCCAGCATGGCGCTCTATCGTGGGATGCTGGTGACGCCGTCAGTCAGTGACGAAATCTCACTCGGTTGGCTCGCCGGACGCACCTTGCTGGGGATCGTGCTTTTGGCCTCGCTTGTGGTGGAGCGGCGAATCCCCGTCTCTCGTGATCCGGGGAAGGAAATCGCCGGGGTGGTGCTGATCGTTGGCGCCTCGGCGTACTTGACGAGTGTCTTCTACTTCATGCTGCCGCGCGCGCCAAAGATTCATCCGGGCGCGTTTCTGCCACGTTCGTGGGACATGCTGCCGGCGGCCATCTTCGTTGCCGCCACGCTAGGCTTTGCCTTTCGGCTGCGCCGCGTCAGCACGGCGCTTGATCGCGCGCTTTGTGTCGGCGCGGCACTGAACGTCATCTGCCATGTCACCATCAGTCAGTCGCAACGGGTACTGGACGCGCCTTACACGCTATCGCACGTACTGATGGTGATGAGCTATGTCGTGGTGCTCGGGGGCACCTTGCTCGACAACGCCCAGCTGTTCGATCAGGTCAGCCGGCTGGCGGCATCGGATTCACTGACCGGGCTTGCCAATCATCGCCGTCTGCTGGAGGCCTTAGAAAGTGAGATTCAGCGCTCGCGGCGAACCGGCCGTAGTTTTTCCCTGCTGCTGTTCGATCTTGATGACCTGAAGAAGATCAACGACAAGTTCGGGCACTTGATGGGAAGCCACGCCATCAAGCGCCTCGGCATGGTTTTGCGGAGCAACAGCCGGGCCATCGATGTTCCCGCGCGTTACGGCGGCGACGAATTTGCTCTCGTGCTGCCGGAAACCGGACCGCATGAAGCCGAGCAGACCGCCGCGCGTATCTGCGCACGGTTGGCGCAGGACGGAGAAGAACCGGCGATATCGGTCAGCGTCGGCCAGGCCGTTTATCCGCAAGACGGAGCCTCGATCGAGCAGCTTTTGGGGGCAGCCGATCTAGCGCTCTATCGCATGAAGAGGCGAGGCGAAGGAAGGCTGCGCCTGCATCAGATCGCTGCTTGCTTGTAAGTCAGAAAAAGGGGCGGGCGAACATGCCGCTAGGACTGGGACTCCCGAAGAAAAATTTCCCCTCGGTGCGCCGCGACAGGCGAGTGCCCATGGAGGTGGAAGTTCAAATTCACGGCCACGCGATACTGCCAGGCACCGAATCGACCTTCACAGAGAACGTCAGCGCCCGAGGGGCCCGCGTGCTGACCACGCGTCGATGGAAGGCCAACGAAAAGCTGGTGATCTCGACCGCGGCAGGTTCGTTTCGCTCCGTGGCGCGCGTCGCCTATTGCCAACCGGTCCCGCGCGCCGGCTATGCGGTGGGGCTTGAGTTCGTGGAACCCAGCGGAATCTGGGTGGTTGACGCCGGCACTTCTCCAAAACCTTCTGCGGCTTGAAGCCTTGTTGACCTACTGAACGAATCCCACCTTGGGTTCTTGTCCCCCCGGCGGGCCTTCCGGCAGGGGACCAAACTGCGCCTCATAGCGGGTGATGTTTTCCTGAAGCGCATGCAGCAGCCGCTTGGCGTGACTTGGGTTAACAATGAGACTCGCGACGAGCTTTCCCTGCGGCACCGTGGGAAACAGGTAGATAAAATTCAACGAGAACTCTTCGGCGTTGTGATGCACCACCACCAGATTTGAATACTGGCCCAGCAGCTCCTTCTCATCGGCTTTGATCTGTATCTGTTGCTGCGGCTTTGGTGCTTCGGCCATGGACCTCTCCTTGTCTCCACCTCTCGCGCCACTATAGCAAAGCTGGCTCATTCTCGCCGATCACTTTTCAGGACGCGCAGCGGTCATAAGAGTTGACGCTGCGCCTAGTTAAGCGTAGTTTATCTGTGGAGTTTAGCTCAGTTAATATGAATGCAGGGAAAAACGAGCCAGCGAACAATTCGTCGTTTGGCCCAGCCCACCCCACGACCGATGTTGCCGCCGCCTCTCCTTTGGCCCGCGACCTCGCACGTCTATTAACTCATGAGGATATGGATCGGGCTCGCGACCGCTGGGCGGTGAGCCGCGCCCGCTCCTCCGAGCGCCGTTCCAAGATCCGGGGAGGGCTTTCGCTGGTGTGGCTGCTGGTGGGACCCGGCGTGCTCGTCTTCCTGGCAGAAAACGACGCCCCCAGCATGCTTTCCTACTCGGCCACAGGCGCGCGCTTCGGGATCGGCTTCTTCCTTCCCTTCGTGGTGCTGACGTTCGCCATGGGTTTGGTGGTGCAGGAAATGACCGTGCGCCTCGGCGCCGTGACCCACCGGGGTCATGCCGAGCTGATCTTCGATCGCTTCGGACGATTCTGGGGACTGTTCGCCATGAGCGACTTGGTGTTGGGTAATTTTCTGACACTGGTGACGGAATTCATTGGAATTCGTGCGGGCCTGGGATTTTTTGGAGTCCGACCCTTCGTGGCGGTGGGCATCGGGCTGGCGGTTGTATTCGCGGCGATTACCACGGGCCGCTACTGGACCTGGGAGCGCATCACCATGGGCCTGGCGATTTTCAACGGCCTGTTTGTTCCGGCGGCACTGCTGGCACGTCCTCCTTGGAGCGCCGTGGCCCATTCGCTTCTGACCTGGACGCCCTTGCCACACGGAAAAGCCTTCGACATTGTTCTGCTGATCTTAGCGGACATCGGCGCGACCGTAACGCCATGGATGATTTTCTTCCAGCAGAGTGCGGTGGTGGACAAGGGCATGCAGCCGCGGGATATCGGTCCGGGACGATTCGACACACTGCTGGGCGCTCTATTGGCCACGGTATTTGCGATTGCGGCGATTGTCGCTACTTCGCCACTCGTTCATCACGGCATCGACGCCTCCCAGTTTCAGGCGGCTGAGTTCGCCCAGGCCCTCGAGCCCTGGATCGGTCATGCCGGTGCGGCCCTGTTTGCGCTCGGGATTTTCGAGGCCGGCATTGTAGCGGCCATTGCCATTTCTACGTCGTCTGCCTACGCGTTTGGCGAAGTGTTCGGCGTCGGACACAGCCTGAACCGACCGCTCCGCGAGGCCTGGCCATTCTATTCGACGCTGCTGGGATCGGCCGTGGCGGCAGCTGCGCTTGTGCTCGTCCCCCATGCTCCGCTGGTATTCATCGTCCTGATCGTGAATGTCATTGCCGTGCTGGCCATGCCTCCCGCGCTCGCCTTTCTGCTCCTGCTCGTGAACGATCCCGAAGTGATGGGAGAGCACGTCAACAACGTCTGGCAAAATGCAGCGGCGGTCACGGTGACCGTGCTTTTGATCTGCGCCGGCCTAGGGTTCGGCCTGGCGACTGTTTTTTCGACCGGTTGAGGCGGTCAGCCGTCTTAGGAGAAAGCATGAAGCCAACGGGCCTAGAGAACCATCTACGTACAGCGGAGCTCGAGCGAGGGCAAGACAGGCTGCCGCCAGATCTGAAGGATCCGCGGGTGGTGCTTTCGTTTTTGGAGGCTGACCAAGTGGTTGCCGCCAAGCAGCGCACGCACTTTGGCCGCCGGAATCTCTCGCTCAGCGTGCGCGCCATGCTGTGGGGCCTGCGCCTCTATGTGGTGGTCATGCTCGTGCTCGTGATTGCGTCTGCCCTGCGCGCCTTTCATCTCACCCCTTAGACTCCCGTTGCCCGGCCCTTTCC
>Ga0187782_10001259_pt1 | contig 18214 bp, 19 predicted proteins | sample 0715_SJ02_MP15_2_FD_132454 | JGI IMG/M metagenome (GOLD analysis project Ga0187782, IMG submission 132454) | Tropical peat soil microbial communities from peatlands in Department of Meta, Colombia - 0715_SJ02_MP15_20_MG | ecosystem: Environmental > Terrestrial > Soil > Wetlands > Peat | place...
CGGCGGCGGTGGTGGCAACTACCGCGGCGGTGGTGGCGGCGTCGGTGCCCCGCCCGGCGGCGGTGGCGGTGGCTTCCGCGGCCGTCCAGGTGGAGGCGGCGGTGGCCGTCCCGGACAGCGCGGTGGTGCTGCCGGTGCCTTCGGCCGTCCCGGCGGTGCGCCGCGACGGGGCCGCAAGTCCAAGCGGGCGAAACGCGCCGAGTACGAGAACATGCAGGCGCCGGTCGTCGGTGGCGTGCGGTTGCCGCACGGCAACGGCGAGACCATCCGGCTGGCCCGCGGCGCTTCGCTGAGCGATTTCGCCGAGAAGATCGACGCCAACCCGGCCGCGTTGGTGCAGGCGCTGTTCAACCTCGGTGAGATGGTGACGGCCACCCAGTCGGTCGGCGACGAGACGCTCGAGCTGCTGGGCAGCGAGATGAACTACAACGTTCAGGTCGTCAGCCCCGAGGACGAAGACCGCGAGCTGCTGGAATCCTTCGACCTGAGCTACGGCGAGGATGAAGGCAGTGAAGAGGACCTGCAGACCCGTCCGCCGGTGGTGACCGTGATGGGTCACGTCGACCACGGTAAAACCCGACTGCTGGACACCATCCGAAATGCCAGCGTGCGCGAGGCCGAGGCCGGCGGCATCACCCAGCACATCGGTGCTTACCAGGTGTCCGTCGATCTCGACGGCGACGAGCGGCTGATCACCTTCATCGACACCCCCGGTCACGAGGCGTTCACCGCCATGCGTGCCCGCGGGGCCAAGGCCACCGACATTGCGATCCTGGTGGTCGCCGCCGACGACGGCGTGATGCCGCAGACGGTGGAGGCCATCAACCACGCGCAGGCCGCTGACGTGCCGATCGTGGTGGCGGTGAACAAGATTGACAAGGAGGGCGCCGACCCGGCCAAGATCCGGTCCCAGCTCACCGAATACGGTTTGGTGGCTGAGGATTTCGGCGGCGACACGATGTTCGTCGACATCTCGGCCAAGCAGGGCACCAACATCGAGGCGCTGGAGGAGGCGGTGCTGCTCACCGCCGACGCCGCACTGGATCTACGGGCCAACCCCGACATGGAAGCTCAGGGTGTGGCGATCGAGGCGCACCTCGACCGCGGCCGCGGCCCGGTGGCCACCGTGCTGGTGCAGCGCGGCACGCTGCACGTCGGCGACTCGGTGGTGGCCGGCGACGCCTATGGCCGGGTCCGCCGGATGGTCGACGAATACGGCGACGACATCGAGGAGGCGCTGCCGTCGCGTCCGGTCCAGGTCATCGGCTTCACGTCGGTGCCCGGCGCAGGCGACAACTTCCTGGTCGTCGACGAGGACCGCATCGCCCGCCAGATCGCCGACCGGCGCAGCGCGCGCAAGCGCAACGCGCTGGCGGCGCGGTCGCGCAAGCGGATCAGCCTGGAGGACCTGGACTCGGCGCTGAAGGAAACCAGCCAGCTGAACCTGATCCTCAAGGGCGACAACGCCGGTACCGTCGAGGCGCTGGAAGAGGCCCTGATGGGGATCCAGGTCGACGACGAGGTGGAACTGCGGGTCATCGACCGCGGCGTCGGTGGCATCACCGAGACCAACGTCAACCTGGCGTCGGCCTCGGACGCGGTGATCATCGGCTTCAACGTGCGAGCCGAAGGCAAGGCGACCGAGCTGGCCAACCGCGAAGGCGTAGACATCCGCTACTACTCGGTGATCTACCAGGCGATCGACGAGATCGAGAAGGCCCTGCGCGGCATGCTCAAGCCGATCTACGAGGAGAACCAGCTGGGTCGGGCCGAGGTTCGCGCGCTGTTCCGCTCGTCGAAGGTCGGCGTGATCGCCGGTTGCCTGGTGACTTCCGGTGTGGTGCGTCGCAACGCCAAGGCCCGACTGCTGCGCGACAACATCGTGGTGGCCGACAACCTCACAGTGGCGTCGCTGCGACGGGAGAAGGATGATGTCACCGAGGTCCGCGACGGGTATGAATGTGGTTTGACGCTGACCTACTCCGACATCAAAGAAGGCGACGTCATCGAAACCTACGAGCTGGTTCAGAAGGAACGCGCCTGACGATGAGTGCCGACAACGTGAACGCGCGGCATGGCTGACCCGGCCCGGGCTCGCCGGCTGGCCAAGCGGATCTCGGAAATCGTCGCCTCGGCGATCGAATATGAGATCAAAGACCCAGGACTGGCCGGGGTCACCATCGTCGACGCCAAGCTGTCCGGCGACCTGCACGACGCGACGCTGTACTACACGGTGATCGGGTCGACGCTGGATGATGAGCCCGACTACGCAGGCGCCGCAGCGGCGTTGGAACGCGCCAAGGGTGTGCTGCGCACCAAGGTCGGAGCCGGCACCGGAGTGCGGTTCACTCCCACGCTGACGTTCACCCGGGACACGGTGTCCGACTCCGTGCAACGAATGGAAGAGTTGCTGGCCCGCGCGCGCGCCGCCGACGCCGATGTGGCTCGGGTTCGCGAAGGTGCCAAACCGGCCGGAGAGGCCGACCCCTACCGTGTCGCTGGGGCCGACGCGGCCGACGGACCCGAGGGGGAAGGCGCCGATGATGACGATCAACTCGAAGACTGAATCCACCCCCACGGCGCGACGCGTGGACGCCGTCGGAGCCGCCGAGGTGCTGTCCGCCGCCGCCACAATCGCGGTGGTCTGCCACGTCTATCCCGACGCCGACACGATTGGCGCCGGGTTGGCGCTGGGCCTGGTGCTGGACCGGTGCGGGAAGGCCGTCGAGGTCAGCTTCGCGGCCCCGGCAGCGCTGCCCGAGTCGTTGCGGTCGCTGCCCGGCGGTCACCTGCTGGTCAACCCGGAAACGATGCGTCGCGGTATCGATCTGGTCGTGACGGCAGATATTCCGAGCATCAACCGGCTCGGAACCCTGCGCGAAATGGCCGGTACCGGGCAGGAGCTGCTCGTGATCGACCATCACGCGTCGAATCAGCTATTCGGCACCGTCAACTTCGTCGACCCGTCGGCGGACTCCACCACGATGCTGGTGGCCGAGCTGCTCGACGCCTGGGGCAAGCCGATCGACACCGACGTGGCGCACTGCCTTTATGCGGGGCTGACGACCGATACCGGGTCGTTCCGGTGGGCCAGCGCACGCGCACACCGGTTGGCCGCGCGGCTGGTCGAGCTGGGCGTCGACAACGCGGCGATCAGCCGGTCACTGATGGACACCCATCCCTTCCGTTGGCTGACAATGCTGTCCAGGGTGTTGGGTTCGGCCCAGCTGTTGCCGGACGCCGTCGACGGTCGTGGTCTGGTGTACGCCGTTGTCGGACACCAGGAATGGGTCGGTGCACGCTCGGAAGAAGTGGAGAGCATCGTCGACATCGTCCGCACCACCGAGCAGGCCGAGGTGGCGGCGGTGTTCAAAGAGATCGAGCCGAAGCACTGGTCGGTGTCGATGCGGGCAAAGGCCGCAGTGGATCTCGCTAGGGTCGCCTCGACATTCGGCGGCGGCGGTCACAAGCTGGCCGCGGGCTACTCGACCAGCGGTTCGATCGATGATGTGGTGACGTCGCTGCGTGCCGCTCTAGGGTGAACGACCCGGGCCAGCCGCAGGCGGGTGGCCGACAAATAGCGCAGCTGGCCCTGATCGTCGTCGTGGTGCAGGCGGCCGCGGTGCCGCTGGTGTCGGCGATCGCTGGTTCGGCCGACATCGCCGATGCGGCGCTGGCATGGTTGCGCATCGCGATCCTGGGCGCGCCGGCGATTCTGGTGTCGTTGGCCGGCAATGGATGGCTGCGCGGCGTCCAGGACACCGCTCGCCGGCTTCGGTGCTGGCCGCGATCGCAGTTCCGTGGTGGTTCTTGGTGGCCCAATTGCCTTTTGCAGGAGTCGTTTTCGCGCTCGACGGCGTTCTGCTGGGCGCGGGGGACGCCGCGTTCATGCGCACCACGACCGCGGTCAGTGCGCTGGTTGGCTTTCTGCCGTTGACCTGGCTGTCGCTGGTGTTCGGCTGGGGGCTGGCGGGCATCTGGTCGGGCCTGAGCATGTTCATTGTGCTGCGACTGATTTTCGTCGGGCGGCGGGCAGTGTCGGGGCGCTGGGCAGTCACCGGGACGTGACGGCTCGGGCTGCCTGACTCGACAGAAGTGTTCTGTACCCACGACGGTCGCCGGCGTTGACAGCGCATCGCGGATCAGCGAGTTGAGGTCACAATGGTGAGCTGACGCCCATGTTGACCTGAAAGGCTGACTGCATGATGGGAAACACAGCTCGCGGGTTCGGTGTCTTGGGGCCGTTGCAGCTGATTACGGGCGGCGCCCTGGTGCCGTTGGGCGCCCCGAAGCAGCGCGCAGTGTTGGCCGTGCTGGTGATAAACCGAAACCGGCCGGTGTCGGTCGAGTCGCTGATCGATGCGGTCTGGGACCAGTCGCCGGTGCCGGCGGCACGGACAAGCATCCATTCCTACGTCTCCAACCTGCGCCGACTGCTCGGCAGCGCAGGGTACGACCCGAACAAAATGCTGGCAAGCGTCCCGCCGGGCTATCAACTCAGTGTCGCTGACGCTGACTGCGATCTCGGGCGTTTTATCACCGAGAAGAACGCGGGGGTTCACGCCGCCGCCGCGGGACGGTTCGAAGATGCCAGCAGGTTCCTGTCTGCTGCGCTGGCCGAATGGCGCGGGCCGGTCCTCGATGACCTACGCGAATTCGCCTTCGTCGATACGTTTGCCACCGCGCTGTCCGAGGTCAAAGTGGTGGCCCAAATCGGCCTCGCCGAAGCCGAGATCGCGTGCGGACGCGCCGACGCCGTGGTTCCCCGCCTGGAGCTGCTTAGCGCCGAACATCCCTTCCGGGAACCGCTATGGGCCCAGCTGATCACCGCCTACTACGTCGCCGACCGCCAATCCGACGCCCTCGACGCCTACCGGCGACTGAAAGTGAATCTGGCCGAGAACCTGGGGATCGACCCCGGTCCCACGGTGCGGACCCTGCATGAGCGGATCCTGCGACAAGAGCCGCTGGACACCAAACGGACCGCCCAGACAACCGCCATGAACCGCGTCGTCGATCTCGGCCCGCACACCGACACGGTGGCCGGGCGATCCGCCGTCGCCGAGCTGCGGGGGAAGGACGGGAAGCGCTATCGACTGGATGCTTCGACCCGGATCGGCCGCCGACCTGACAACGACATCGTGCTCGACGACGACGACGTTAGTCGCTACCACGCCGTCGTCATCGACACCGGAAGCAGTTTTGTGATCAGCGACCTGCGGTCGACCAACGGTGTCCAGGTAACAGGCCGGCGCATTCGAGGCAGCGCCACGCTCGCCGATGGTGACCACGTCCGCATCGGAGGCCACGAGTTCACCTTCGAAATCCGGCCGCGCTGAGCTGCGCGGGTGCCGCGCAGCAAACGCAAGAATTCCGCAAGAATCTCGCCAGGATCCGCCAAGGCGTCTGCTGCACGCTTGCGGTGTCGGGAAAAGCAACCGACCCCCAGCGAAGGATTTACATCCGGACCTCGGGACACCACTGCCCGGTAAGGAATCACCACCATGAAGCCGCAGAAAGTTTCCAGGCTGCGTGTCGCAGCAGCCGGCCTGCTGGCCGCCGTCGGCCTGTCCGTCCTTGGATCGCTGGCGCCAGCCGTCGCGTCCGCCGACCCGTGGGTGCCATTCAGCGGACCGTTGCACCCGATCCGCCACTACGCGGCGGATGTCCTGCACCCGGTGTGGGCCCTCACCCACCCGATCCGCGCGGCCATCCCCTGATCGATCGGATCGGCCAACGACGCAATCTGCCCCGTTTCTTCCTCCTCTGGAAACGGGGCAGATTGCCGTCGGCGCAAGCTGCTAACGCACCTGGGCCCGTCCGCGCTGCAGGACCGCCTCCCGGTTGGCGGCGATGTCGTCGCCGGAGGTCCGGAATTGCTTCGCCGCCGTCGCTTCCAGCCACAGCCCCTCGCTGGTTTGCGATTCGTCGATCCGGTGGTAGGACGCCAGCAGGGCCCGGACCGCGCTCTGGTTGTTGCCGACGATGCTCGCTGCCACTTCACGTGCGGCGGTGAGCAGCTGGTCATGCGGCACCACCTGGGTGACCAGGCCGGTCCGCAGCGCGTCCTCGGCGGACAGGTAGTCACCGGTCAGGCTCATCCGACGGGCCACGCCGATACCCACCTTCTGTGGTAACCGCACGCTGAGCCCCCACGTGGGCAGCAGACCCACCCGGGCATGGGTGTCGGCGAATCGCGCGTGCTCCGAGGCGATCAGGATGTCGCAGTACAGCGCCAGCTCCAGCCCACCGGTGACAGCGGCGCCGTTGATCGCGCCGATCACCGGCTTGGTCAACGGTGGCCAGCGCGGCGAGATGTCCGGGAGCGCCGACTGCCCGCCCAGCTCTTTGAGATCGAGCCCCGCGCAGAACACCGGATCGCTGCCGGTCAGGATGACGACGTCGACGGCCTCGTCGGTTTCGGCCTCGGCCAAGGCCGTGAAAAACCGATCCCGCAGCGCGGCCGACAGCGCGTTGCGCGACTGCGGTCGGTTCAGGGTCAGGGTGCGCACCCGATCGTCGGTGTGGATCAACAGGATGTCGTCGGTCATAAGCGCCACTCCTCCTCATCGCTTCGCTCTGCATCGTCGCCGGCGCGGGTCATAGCGCCACCGTAGTCAGTCCGACCTGCCGCGGCGCGACCGCCTTATCGTTGAGGGATGTGCCGGAACATCACCGAATTGCGCGGCCTCGAGCCTCCCGCGACGACCGAGGAGATTATGGCGGCGTCGCGGCAATACGTGCGCAAGGTCAGTGGCATCACCCATCCGTCGTCGGCGAACGCCGAGGCCTTCGAAGCGGCGGTGGCCGAAGTCGCGGCGACGACGGCGCGGTTGCTGAGGGCCCTGCCGCCGCGCCGCCAGCCGCCGAAGACCTCCCCGCCGTTGCGTCGGCTGGCGATGAAATGACGCAAACGGCGACGCTTCCCGCGCTCAAGGAATGGAGCGCGGCGGTGCGCGCGCTGCTGGACGGCCGGCAGTGGGTGTTGTTGCGCAAGGGTGGGATTGGCGAAAAGCGTTTCGAGGTCGCGGCCCGCGAGTTCCTGCTGTTCCCGACGGTCGCGCACAGTCACGCCGAGCGGGTCCGACCCGAGTTTCGCGACCTGCTCACTGCCGCGGCTGCCGACAGCGCCGATGACCGTCTCGTGCTGCGAGCGGCGGCGAAAGTCGTTGCAGCACTGCCGGTCAACCGGCCCGACAACATCGAGGCGATCGAGGATTTGCATATCTGGACCGCCCAGTCGGTGCGCGAGGACCGGCTGGACTTTCGCCCGAAACATCGGTTGGCTGTGCTGGTTGTGCAGACCATACCGTTGGTCGAGCCGGTGGAGCTGCCCCGCACTCCCGACTACGCCGGCTGCACCAGCTGGGTGGAGTTGCCGGCCCCCGTTGATTTCAAGCTGGGCACCCCGGTGCACGACGAGGCGGCACTACGACGAGTCGCCGACCGCGTCCGTGAAGCCGTCGGGTGACCCTGAGCTTCAAGGGGTCTGGTCCACCAGCACCGCGCCGTCCGGCCGACCCCCGACCGTGCACAGCGCAGCCGTCTCGCCGGCTGCGGTAAGTCGGACTAGTTGCGCCAATTGCGCTGGCGCATCGCATTGCAGATAGTGGTCGGCGGTCGGGAGTATCCAGTAGCGGTTTCGTCCCGGCTTGTCTTTGAGGAATTTCTGCCAGACGAAGTTGGCGACCCGGATAGGGGAGACGTTGTCGTGCAAGCCCCAAACCAGGCTGGTGTTGATCTTGTTTTCGGAAAGCGCTGCAAGCCAATTGGTTTCGTCGGCGGCGCGCTCATTGAGGTACTGAATCGTGTCCGGCAGTATCCCGATCCCGTCGTTGTGCGCGAAGCACTTGGTCAGGGCCACAATCTCGGGATCGGCGGGCGTTCGGCGCGGCATGAACGTGGTTGCTCCCATGCCGGCGGCAAGCATTTCCGGCGTCGTCGCGCCCGCTGTGCCGCGTGCCGTGGCGGGGTCGAGAAGCGCGGTCTGAAATGCAGTGAGGTTGGCCAACGGGAGATAGATGTTGGCATTGGTCAAGATGACTTCGGTCGGCGGGTTTCCGTGATCCTGTGCCGCGAACATGGAAAGCGCGATCATGCCGACGCTGGTGCCCCGGTCGTGGGTCAGCATCGTGTATCGCTCGAGCTGCCATACGTTGGTGATCGCGTGGATCAGCAGCCGCGCATCGTCGTAAAGCGAATACACGTACGGTGCGGGCGGCTTATCCGAAAGTCCATAGCCGGGGAAGTCGAGCAGGAAGATGTCGAACTCGCCGCCCAATTCGCGTGTCAGCGCGAAGTAGTCGATGCTTGCCGTCGGGAAGCCGTGGACGCACACTAATGCCGGTGCGCCCGGTGTGCCGCAGCGACGGGTGAAGACGGTGACTTCCGCTTCGTTGTTGGCAGCGGTTGATGACCGCCAATGGATTTCGGTTGCGCCGCTTCGCCATTCATCGAAGATGTCCATGGGCTAGGCGCCCAACGGAAGCACCACGCGGGAAGCACCGAAGTGCAACTCATGGGTGGCGGGCTTGAGCTCGCTGCCGGTCACCGTCGCCTCACCGGTGCCGAGGTTACGGGCCCAGCGGGGATGGCTGCCGCCGGCGATCAGCACGCGGATGCGTGATCCGGCGCGGAATCGGTGGGCGATCGCGTCGAGTTCGAGCCTGACGGAGTCGGTGGCGTCGGTTAGCCGCCGATATCCTTCGCTGACGTTTCGGGAGCGGCCCTTGGCGTCCAGCTCGCTGATCCGGACGAACACGTCGACGTGGGGATTGTCGGAGGTGTGTGCCAATTCGGCGATCGGGTTGCCGTGGACGCACAGGTCGTTGTTGAGCACGTCGGTGGTGAAGCTGAGTACGTCGCTGCGGGCGGCCAACGGGGTGTCGTCCCGGTATCCGCCGTCCGGCGACAGCAGTCGGCCGCCGATGGTCGGCGTCGGGTTGGCCGGGTCATAGCGAAAGCTCACCGACGACACCGCGGTCGGCGGTGTGTCGGCCAGGCCGCCGCCGGGCTGGAGGTACAGCGCGTGGTCGGTTGTGGCCGGCGGCCAGTCGGCATCTTCGCGCCAGCCGTCACCGGCGACGAAGACGCGAACTCTGCTGCGTCGCGTTTCGGGCGGGCGACCGGCGAGGTGGGTGTCCAGCCAGTCCTGCGTTTCCCCGGCGATGGTGCGCAGACCCTGGACGAGCAGCTGGGTGTGTGTCCACGGACCGATGGTCAGCGCCACGTCGAGACCCCGGTCCCGAAGCTGCCGGTACTGCTGGAGCGACTGCTGAAGGAACAGGTCTTGCCAGCCGCCGATCAGCAGCACCGGCACCTGCGCCCGTTCGAGCGCGGCCCCGAGTTGAAGCGGCTCCCAGAACGGGTCGTCGGTATCGGGATGTTCCAGCCACGACTCCCACCACGGCGCGCCCGCGCCCAGCAGCTCCCGGCCGGCCGCACCCAACGGCACTTCACCGGCGGCACGTATCACGCTTTTCTGCGCCCGCAGTTGGCGGATGCCGGCGCGGATTCGTCCGGGGTCTTCTTGGTGGGCAACCAGATGGCTCCAGCCGAGGAAGTCGTTGACCGTGAACGCGCCGGTGCCCCAGGCCGACGCGCTGAGATCGTGAGGGCCTGCGGTGATGACGGCCGCGGCCAACTCCGGCGGCGGATCCTGCAGCAGCGCCCACTGGGTGAACCCCAGATAGGAAATCCCGATGGTGGCAAAGCGACCGGTGAACCATGGCTGCTGCCGTAGCCACGCCACCGTGTCGGCGCCGTCGGCTACTTCGTGGACCATCGGCGTGAAGGTCCCGCCAGAGCCGAATGTCCCCCGCACGCTCTGCATCAGTACGCGGTAGCCGCGGGCGGCGTACAGCGCGCCGAACATCAGCGAGAACGGAAACCCGCGGCCATACGGTCCGCGCATCAGCACGGTGCCGACGGGTTCTCCGGCGGGCACGTAGTGGTCGGCCAGTAGCTCGACGCCGTCGCGCATCGGGATCGCGACCGTGCTCACCGTGTAACGGGAGCTCGACGCCGGCAGACGCAACATCCGGCCGAGGGCACCGCCGGCGAGCCGTGTGGGCAGGGAGCGCAGCGCCGACCCACCGGGCCGGGCGGATGTGGCGGATGCAGAAGTCACGAGATCAGGTTATGGCCGCACCCGCGGATATGGGCTCAGAACTTGTAGTAAGGCGAAAGCACATCGGTCCACCTCTGCCGGGATTTTTAGAAGTCGCGTCCGTGCCATCAGAGGCGAACGAGAACCTGTTCTAGTGCGGCAGCGCGGCGTCCGCCGACGCGCTCGTTAGGCTGGTGAGTCGTGGCCACCCAGAAACCGACGACCGCGCGGCAGCCGACGCTGTGGGCGGTGTCCGACCTGCACACCGGCCACCAGGGCAACAAGCCCGTCACCGAATCGCTGTACCCGTCGTCGCCGGACGACTGGTTGATCGTCGCCGGCGACGTCGCCGAGCGCACCGATGAGATCCGCTGGTCGCTGGATCTGCTGCGGCGACGGTTCGCGAAGGTGATCTGGGTGCCCGGGAACCACGAGCTGTGGACCACCAACAGGGATCCCAAGCAGATCTTCGGGCGCGCACGCTACGACTACCTGGTCAACATGTGCGACGAGATGGGCGTGGTAACCCCGGAGCATCCGTTTCCGGTCTGGACCGAGCGAGGCGGCCCGGCCACCATCGTGCCGTTGTTTCTGCTCTACGACTACACGTTCTTGCCGGCGGGTGCGACCACCAAAGCCGAGGGGCTCGCGATAGCGCGAGAAGGCAACGTCGTCGCCACCGACGAGTTCCTGCTCTCACCCGAGCCGTACGCCACCCGCGACGCGTGGTGCCGTGATCGTCTGGTCGCCACCCGCAAGCGGCTCGAAGACCTCGACTGGATGACGCCGACGGTGCTGGTCAACCATTTCCCGATGGTGCGTGAACCCTGCGATTCGCTGTTCTACCCGGAGTTCTCGCTGTGGTGCGGAACCACCGAGACCGCCGACTGGCACACCCGCTACAACGCGATCTGTTCGGTCTACGGCCATCTGCACATTCCCCGCACCACCTGGTACGACGGGGTCCGCTTCGAAGAGGTCTCGGTGGGTTACCCACGGGAGTGGCGGCGGCGCAAACCGTTCAGCTGGCTTCGCCAAGTACTGCCCGACCCGCAGTATGCGCCCGGCTATCTCAACGAAATCGGCGGTCATTTCGTCATCACCGGGGAGATGCGGGCGCAGGCGCAGCAGTTCCGAGAGCGACTGCGCCAGCGGCAGTCACGATGACGCTGAGCAAACTGATGTCGTCGGTGCTCCCCAGCACGGGGGCGTCCGTCGCGAACCTGGCGTCCGCCGAGCTGTACTCCGACCCGCCCGGGCTGGCGCCGATGCCCGATGAGGAGCCGTTGATCGCGCGGTCAGTGGCCAAGCGGCGCAACGAGTTCATCACCGTCCGCCACTGCGCTCGTCTTGCGTTGGGTGAACTCGGGCTTCCGCCGGTACCGATCCTCAAGGGAGACAAGGGCGAACCGTGCTGGCCCGACGGCGTGGTAGGCAGCCTCACCCACTGTGCGGGCTATCGTGGTGCGGTAGTCGGCCGCGGCGCGGCGGTGCGCTCGGTGGGCGTCGACGCCGAGCCGCATGACGTGTTGCCGCATGGCGTGCCCGACGCAATCAGCCTGCCGGAAGAGCGTAGCGAGCTGGCTGCATTGCCGGCCGGCGTGCATTGGGACCGAATCCTGTTCTGCGCCAAGGAGGCAACGTACAAGGCATGGTTCCCGTTGACGAAGCGTTGGCTGGGCTTCGAAGACGCTCACATCACGTTCGGTGTCGATGGCTCAGGCTCCGGCGGCACTTTCGAATCGGTGATCCTGATCGATGGCGCCACACTGTCAGGTCCGCCGCTGACATCACTGGCCGGACGATGGTCGGTTGAACAGGAATTGGTGCTCACGGCGATCGTGCTATGAACGCGGGCCTCGTCATCGTCGACAAGCCGGGCGGAATGACGAGCCACGACGTGGTCGGGCGCTGCCGACGCATCTTCGGCACCCGGCGGGTCGGTCATGCCGGAACGCTGGACCCGATGGCCACCGGTGTGCTGGTGATCGGGGTGGAGCGCGCCACCAAGATCCTGGGGTTGCTCACCGGCGCCTCCAAGTCTTATGCGGCTACCATCCGACTCGGTCAGGCCACGTCCACTGAAGATGCGGAAGGTGAACTGCTGCAAGAGGTCTCGGCGGAACATCTAACCGAGGCGACCATTGCCGCCGCGATCGCCGGGTTGCGCGGCGACATCATGCAGGTGCCGTCGACGGTCAGCGCGATCAAAGTCGGCGGCCAGCGGGCCTATCGCGTGGCCCGCGGGGGACACACCGTTGAACTGGCCGCCCGGCCGGTGCGCATCGACCGGTTCGAGATGCTGGCCTTACAGCGCCACGGCCAGCTGATCGACCTTGATGTAGCAGTTGACTGTTCGTCCGGGACCTACATCCGCGCCCTAGCCCGCGATCTCGGCGAGGCGATGAAGGTCGGCGGTCACCTGACCGCGTTGCGGCGCACCCGGGTTGGCCGGTTCGGTTTGGATCAGGCACGCTCGCTCGACCAGCTGGCCGAGCGGCCGCAGCTGAGCCTCACCCTCGACGAAGCGTGCCTGCAGATGTTTCCGCGCCGCCACCTCACCGCCGAGGAGGCCGCCGCGGCGGCCAACGGCCGCACGCTTACGCCGGCTGGCATCGACGGCGTCTACGCCGCGCAGGACGCCGACGGCCGGGTCATCGCGCTGCTCCGCGACGACGGCCCGATGACGAAGTCAGTCGTCGTAATTCGCCCGGCCACACTGTAATCCGATCGCGACGTCAGAGCCGTTCATGCGTCGGCTTGATGCGATCCAGCGCCCGCTCGGCCTGGTCGACCTCGCGTAACATCACCGACGCCGCGGCATCGTCGAACGCGGTCTGTTGCAGGTGAGTGAGCAGCGCGCTCACCAGTCGGCGCCCTCGCTCCGCATTGTCGGCAAGCGAACCCCAGTCGGGTGTAGCGAATTTCGACGACACGAACGGCTCCCACACGTCTTCGGCATAGGCGCGCAGGATCATGTCCGCGATCGAGCGTTGGTGGCCGCGGACGTCGACCAAGGTGGCAACCAGCTGCTCCAGCGAAACACCCACACCCGTAAGGCCTTCGATCAGGTCCAGCGCCTCAGCGTCGCGCACCGATACCGGGTCGCCGTCGGCGTCGGCGATCAGGCCGAGCTTGGCCAGCTGCGCTGCGGCGCCGGCGCCATCGACGCCTACTTGGAACACATTCGGCGCGGGTTGCCCGGCACGGTGTGGATGACCGGGTGCAGCAGCTGGTACCTGGGCGACGACGGACTGCCGGAACTGTGGCCGTATCGCCCGCAGGACTATCTGCGGCTGCTCAAAGAGTCCGATGACCACAGCTACATCATGGAAAGCGGTGTCGGTGGACGCCGCGCCTCAACTCTGCGACCGATGCGGTAGCATTACGTTCTCAGTTGAACGTATCTCTACTTCGATATGCACCGGGAAGGTCGTGCGGTCGCGATGGCGACGGAAGTCAACGGACAGCGGGTTCGGCGCACCCAGGCGGAGCGCACTGCCGCCATGCGGACGCGTCTGCTGGACGCCACCATCGAGTGCCTGGTGACCTACGGGTACGTGGGAACCACCACGCCGCGAGTCGCCGAGCTGGCCGGTGTGACCCGGGGCGCACAGATCCACCACTTCCGGTCAAAAGAAGATTTGGTGGTCGCGGCGATCGAGCACCTCGCACAACAACGCGCGCAAGCCGCGATCCGCGAGCTCGGTCGCGTGCAGGGCAGTCCCGATCCAGTGTCGATGGTGCTGGACTTCTTGTGGGAGGCACACCAAGGTCCGATGTTCGTTGCCGCGCTTGAGCTTTGGGTGGCCGCACGAACAGACTCCGTGCTGGCCCGGCAGATCGAGCGCGTGGAACCGGTCGTCAACAGCACGCTGATTGCCGCGATTTCACAGCTGGTACCGGACCACACCGCGCAAAGAGAGATCCGCAACGTCGTCTACACGGCGATGGACGCACTTCGGGGGATCCTGGTGGCAAGTTTCGTCGACCGCGACGCCGAGCGTGCACGTCGCCGCTGGGACCGGGCCTGCGAGCATCTGCGTGTGCTGCTCGCCGAGGTGTTGCCCGCCCAGACGCCTGGCTAGATGCGCTGATCCTCGCGGTCGAGATGAGTCTCGAGTTCTTGAACGATGCCGGGTAAATCTCCCCATGTCCACCGGATTCGCAAAGATACAATCAGCCATGTATGTTATGACGAGAGCGGTTGATCGCTGTCTCAACCTCGAATGGAGTGAGTGCGATGTCTAACAAGGTCTACGTCGTCGGTGTGGGGATCACGAAGTTCGAGAAGCCGGGGCGCCGCGAAGGCTGGGATTACCCCGAAATGGCTCGCGAGTCCGGCACTAAGGCACTCGAGGACGCCGGCATCGACTATACCGAAGTCGAGCAGGGCTACGTCGGGTATGTCTACGGCGAGTCGACCTCGGGCCAGCGGGCACTTTACGAGCTGGGCATGACCGGGATTCCGATCGTCAACGTCAACAACAACTGCTCGACCGGGTCGACCGCGTTGTACCTTGCCGCCCAGGCGATTCGCGGCGGGCTCGCCGACTGCACGATTGCCCTGGGGTTCGAAAAGATGAAGCCCGGTTCGCTGGCATCGACGTACGACGACCGCACCCAGCCGATGGACAAGCACATCATGGCGATGGCCGAAATCTCCGAGGTGCTGTTTCCGCCGGCGCCGTGGATGTTCGGGGCGGCCGGTCGCGAGCACATGAAGCAATACGACAGCACCGCAGAGCATTTCGCCAAGATCGGCTACAAGAACCACAAGCATTCGGTGAACAACCCGTTCGCGCAGTTCCAGGAGGAATACACGCTCGACGACATTCTGGCGTCGCGGATGATCTACGACCCGCTGACCAAGCTGCAGTGTTCACCGACTTCTGACGGATCAGGTGCGGCGATCCTGGCCTCCGAGGCGTTCGTCGACAAGCACGGCCTGGCTAAGCAGGCGGTGGAGATCGTCGGGCAGGCCATGACAACCGACTTCGCCAGCAGCTTCGACGGCACCTGCAAGGGGCTTATCGGCTACTACATGAATGTGCAAGCCGCCCAACGTGTTTACGACCAGTCGGGGCTCGGCCCCGAGGACTTCCAGGTGATCGAGCTGCATGACTGCTTTTCGGCCAACGAACTGCTGCTGTACGAGGCGTTGGGCCTGTGCGGCGAGGGCGAGGCGGCCAAGCTGATCGACAACGGCGACACCACCTACGGCGGCCGTTGGGTGGTCAACCCGTCCGGCGGGCTGATCTCCAAAGGACATCCACTCGGGGCCACCGGTTTGGCGCAGTGCGCCGAGCTGACCTGGCAGCTGCGCGGCGCTGCCGACAAGCGACAAGTCGACAACGTGACCGCGGCACTGCAGCACAACATCGGACTGGGCGGCGCAGCCGTCGTCACCGCATATCAGCGGGCCGAACGCTAAACAGAACCTCCGGCTTGGCAAAAGAACTAGGGGGAACCGCCGTGGGACACATCGAAGCCACCAGAGACCTGTCCGCCGACCCGGAGGCACTGTGGGGGACCGTCAGCGACCTCGCTAACTGGGACAAGTGGTTCACGGTCCATGAGAAGTGGCTGGCAGAACCACCTGCCACGCTCAGCGAGGGTGCGAAGCTGACCGCCAAGATCGTCATGCTGGGGATGGCCAACAAGATCGAGTGGACGATCGAATCGGTGGACGCACCCCGCAGCCTGGTGCTGTCGGGTACCGGGATGGCTGGCGTCAAGGCGCAGTTCACCTTTACCATCGAACCGGCCGAAAGCGGCTCCAACTTCACCGTTTTCGGTGATTTCGAGGGCGCGCTGATCAAAGGCGCCTTGGGCAAGGCGGTAGAGAAGGACGGCGTCAAGCAACTCGACAAGACGCTCGATCAGCTCGACGCGCTGGCGTCAGCGTCGGCCTGAGGGCGCGTCGATGACCGAGACACTGGAATTCGACGACACCGGTCTGGACCGCTGGACCGACGACGAGCGGTTCGAAGTGACCCGGGAGCGGCTCGCAGAGTACGCGGCGGCCACCAACGACCCGATCGAGGCGCACCGCAACGGAGACGTTGCTCCGCCGGTGTTCGCGATCGTCCCTGTTTTCGAGGCCCTGCTCACTCCGGCCGTTGACGTGATGCCGGTCGAGGCGATCCCCCGAATCGTGCACGGCGAACAGGACTTCCACTTCCACCGGCCGATCCGCCCAGGAGACAAGCTCGTCTCGCGCGGCAAGATGATCGGATACCAGGGACTGGAGAAGGGCACCCGCGCCGTGATCGTGCTCGAATGCCGCACCGAGGACGGTGAGCTGGTCAACGAACAGTACGTCACGACGTTCGTGCGGGGCTTGTCCGTCGGCAAAGCGGTCGGCGAACTGAGTCCCGACCATAAGTTCGACGACAAGCTTCGCGAGCGGGCGCCGGTGGCGAAGGTCGTGCAGCACATCGACAGCGACCAGACCTTTCGCTACGCACCTGCCGCCGGCGATCCGATGCCGATCCATCTCGACGAGGAGGTGGCCAAAGACGCCGGGCTACCCGGAATCATCGCTCACGGGTTGTGCACCATGGCGTTCACCTCGTGGGCGGTGCTCACCGAGCTCGCCGGCTCGGATGTCAACCGGCTCAAGCGGTTCGCGGTCCGATTCTCCAAACCGGTGCTGCCCGGCGACGCCCTGGAAACCCGGGTCTGGGACGTCATCAGCGCCAACGGAACCACCAGCTACGCGTTCGAGACGGCACGAGGCGACGACGGTGGCGAGGAATGGGTCATCACGGACGGGCTAGCGGTACTAGCCGACTGACATCGAGGAGACCTGTATGGGTGCATTAGAAGGCCGGGTTGCGGTGATCACCGGCGCGGGCCGCGGGATCGGGCGCGAACACGCGCTGCTGTTCGCCAAGGAAGGGGCCAAGGTCGTCGTCAACGATCTCGGCGGCGACAACGCCGGCCATGGCGCCGACAGCGGCCCGGCACGCGACGTGGTGGAGGAGATCACCGCCGCCGGTGGCACCGCCGTCGCCAGCACCGAGAACGTCGCCACCTGGAGCGGCGCGGAAAGCGTTGTGCTGCAGGCCATCGCTGAGTTCGGCCGGCTCGACATCTTGGTCAACAATGCGGGCATTCTGCGAGACTCGTTCATCGCCGGCATGGAGGAATCGCATTGGGACGCGGTGATCGCCGTCCATTTGAAGGGCCACTTCGCGATGCTGCGGCACGCCGCCGCCTACTGGAAGGCGCAATCAAAGGCCGGTGATCAACCCAATGCGGCGGTGATCAACACCGCATCGGGCTCCGGGGTAACGCTGCCGAATGCCGGGCAAGCCAATTACGGTTCGGCCAAAGCCGGAATCGCGGCGCTGACGCTGATCGCTGCCGAGGAATTAGAGCGTTACGGCGTGCGGGTGAACGCGATCGCACCGATCGCCCGCACCCGGCTCACGCTGGCCACCCCCGGCATGGGCTCGCTGATGGCCGAACCCGAGGAGGGCGAGCTCGACCTGTTCAGTCCGGCGAACATCTCGCCGCTGGTCGCCTACCTGGCGACGGAGAAGTGCCCGATCACCGGCAAGGTCTACGCGGTTCAGGGCGGGGCGATTTCGGCGCTTGCCGGCTGGCACGACGTCGACACCATCGAGACCGACGGTCCATGGCAGATCGACGACATCGCCAGTCGCCTTCCGCATTAACAATCCCGGTCAGGAGCAGATGATGTTCGAATGGTCTGACACCGACCTGATCGTGCGGGATACGGTGCGGGAGTTCATCGGCAAGGAGATTCGGCCGCAGCTGGACGCATTGGAAACCGGTGAGGTTTCGCCGTATCCGATTGCGCGCAAGCTGTTCAGCGAATTCGGCCTGGACGTGCTGGCCGCCGAGGCGGTCAAGACGGTCCTGGACAAGGAGTGGGCTCGCGAGGCAGAGGCCACAGCCGAGACCGAGAAGCGGTCGTCGGGCGGCTTAGCAGATCTGGGTGCGCAGGCGTCGATGGCGGCCGTGTTGGTGTCCGAACTCGCCGGGGTGAGTATCGGATTGCTCAGCACGATCGGTGTCAGCCTCGGTCTGGCTGCGGCGACCATCATGAGTCGCGGCACGCTCGCCCAAAAGAAG
>Ga0187782_10001261_pt1 | contig 18204 bp, 23 predicted proteins | sample 0715_SJ02_MP15_2_FD_132454 | JGI IMG/M metagenome (GOLD analysis project Ga0187782, IMG submission 132454) | Tropical peat soil microbial communities from peatlands in Department of Meta, Colombia - 0715_SJ02_MP15_20_MG | ecosystem: Environmental > Terrestrial > Soil > Wetlands > Peat | place...
ATCCAAGCCCCAATCATCGTGTTCGTGGCTGCCGTACTTTTAATAGGCCTCCACCTAGAACACCTGCTCAAGTTCGGCCTGGCAGCGGTGATCGCGGTTCCGCTCTGTTTCGCGGCAGCGTATCTGGTTTTGAAAATTCCGTACGTGTCGAGGGTGCTTTGAATCTTAGAGATTGCTGCCGTTTTAACCCTGAACCAAACTCTTTTTAGTAATAGCTAGGCGAGTTGTGGCGCGCCATTTACTTACCGCGATCTCCTGAACGCTCGCAGTGACGAATAAGGGCCACTTAAGCGCTATATCGCCATTAGAAAAAACCAAAGAGGAAATATGTCATGCCGTCATGTGATTATTGCTGAGTAGGAGGGATAAAATGCTCACCAAGGCGTTAGTTTTGACGGACGGCGAAGCAGACTTGCTACGTCGTGTGCTTGAAGAAGTGAAGACCAGAACGTTTGAGGAGTCCCAGATTAGCTTAGATGATATGGGAGCGCTCAACGCTCTTGTTTCACATTTCCGAGGCGCACAGAAGGAAGAACCGAATAGGGAAGCACGTCAATCATCTGTCAAACCAATTAGCAAACGCCTTTTTCTAGGGCATATTATCGGTAACGAATACATCAAGGACACAGCGAGCGGGTCTTAGGGCTGACCCGCGTTGCCGGCCCTTGACCTAGGGACTGTCCGTGCGAAAAGGCCCGAAATCGTCTGCTTTTAGGGTGACTTTCGCCTGAGAGTACTATCGCGTGAGTGCTGTTCGACAAAGCAGAAGTGACTCTATGCGCTATCGAGTGCATCTCTCGATAAAGCTGCTATATCAAGCTCCTACGAGCGTCCACAGTTGATTCATCCCGTCCGCTTAATTGCAGCGCTAGAGCCTTGTACTGCCCTGGTTGAATCAACTACTAGTGCTACACTGGGTTCGATGCAGTGAAATGTATCGAGGCGGATGCGCCGCTTTCTTCTCTTACCACGACACTTGAATCGCTTCCTCAAGCGGCATTGCTGGTGCGACGTGGGCCACACCGAGGCTGCTAAACGGTCCCGTAACCTTTAACAGTGCTGCCTCATCGGGTGCCTCAAAGATAGCAACCGAAATATGCCTGCCGATGAGTACGTACCGGCCTATCAGTTTCACAGTTTCCGGGTACTTGAACTGTTTCCACATTTCACGAACTCGATCGGTATGATCGGGGTCGAATTTAAACCACAAAATAAACAACATTCTCTCCACGTCCTAACGCTTTGCGCAGTTCTGGTAGCGTTAAGGCTCACGCACGGACCAAAAACAAGACATCGCGTTTTGTTTCGGATCTGGCTCCATCCTACGCACAAGTGGCAATGCAAGTTTCTGACAATAGTTCTTTCACCATCTTTTTGAGCAGGCTCTTTATCAAGGCGCGTGGTTCGCGCGCCCGTCGCACACAACCGGAGTTAATATATAGGCACGGTTTTCCATTGTTTACTCGCAGTGATTGGCATGGACCTGAAAGAGTTGCGCGAGCAGTACTACGATGAGTGGGTCGGAAATGACCTCGAATTTAAAGGCTTGGACGGCTACTTGTATCACGGCTTTCTGTCTGACTGGCTCGAGGACGGATCGCTCGTCTTTAACAGCCTTACCACCATCAGTATTGGTGACGATGGGGTGCAGCAGGAATTGAATTCATGGGGTGAGTCATTCTGGCTCATCATCAACGGCTCCTCTATAGCCTACATAATCTCAACGAAGTCCATAGAGAGTAAGCGAAGCAAGTCCGCAGGCCGTGGATAACCCTCTCTGTGACATTGCAGACAATCGAAGATTAGTCCAGACGCGTTGAGCTGGCCGCCTTTATTTCCACGGAGACTTATGTGAAACCTTTCAGGCGTACAACGTCTTGTAGCGGCCGTCTGGGGCTTCGGTACTGATTGAGCGGATGTTGGCGATCGCGGTAGCCGAGTGCGACGCCCATTAGTATCAACACGTCTTCCGGAATTTCCAGTTCTGCGCGAATGAGGTCAGGGTAGGAGATCAGAAGCGCCGCGGCAGCTGAGTCAACGCCGTACTGCTGTCCCGCTAGCATGATACTCTGCGCAAGCAGTCCCATATCAAATACCGACCACGACGTGAGCGTGCGGTCCATGCAAAGGTACACCACCGTCGGCGCTCCAAAGAACTGATGGGCCCGCTCTAACATGACCTGCCGCGTCGCTGCGTCGTCGCGTTCTTTGCCTAGGGATTCAAAGCGTGCGGCTCTGAGTTCGTCCATGCGCTTTTGCAGAGCAGGTGGCCATTCCTGCGGCGCCGGTAGATCAGGGCTGCCAGGCACCCTTTCCTTGAAGCGTTCTTCATAAGCGTGACGAATCCGGTCCAGCGCATCTCCGCCAGCAACGAAGAGTTCCCATGGCTGGGTATTGCCTGATGAGGGAGCACGCGTCGCGGCATCCAGAATCTTAAGAATCGTCCCTTCGTGCACAGGATCTGGTTCAAATGCACGGACCGTAAAACGAGAGTTTAGAGCATCTATTACATTCATAAAACCTTTCCTGCGTTTTTATCATCCCACGACGACGCGGGAAATCGTGAACGCGTCCCTTATTCAATGACGGTCGGGCGACCTATGTGATGGCGTATCAGCGCGGCAACAACGCGAGGGTCTGACGTTTCGATCGGTTCCAGCGGGTGCGGGTCCCCTACGCTCTCGAAGCGGACGACTTTGCCGCTTAGCGAGGCCAGGACGACTCGCCTTGAGTCGGCTGCAAATTTCTCGTACTCTGGCGTGATCGTTCGTGGCGATTTAGCGGCCTCGTCCACCGCCGATAATACGACTTCGAGCGTTTGATGCTGCTCGCCGAGGTCTGCGAGTTGCTCTTGGAGCTCGCCGCGTGCCCGCGTTTTATCCGGATCGATTTTTATTTGGTATAACGAGCACTCTCTTCTGAGCATCCCCATTTCAGCGTCGTTTGTGATCACCGTGTCGAGACACTTCATCGCGCTTCGAATCAGCTCTTCTTTCTTCTCGACAACGCGAAATGCATCGGTCAGCCGGAGGGCTAGATACTCCGTTTCAAAGTGCAGTGACTCGGTGATAAAAACGGTGGGAACGGGCACGAGTTTGGACTCTAGATCCGGTGGACGAGTGCGTTTTTTCGCCATCTGAGGTCTCCGTCTTTTTTTCGCTGCTGACTCGTTCCTAGCGCCCGAACGGCACTTTCGCAAAAAGCCGGCATGATACTCATTGAGCGTGCATTGATAAACTTAACCTTCCATTCTTCCACGAACAAATAAATCGATCTGAAATGAATCCTCAGCAGGTACGGTGTGGCGACGCCCAACGGATTCCGACATCAATACATGAAACGGTTCTATTTCGCGACGATCGGGCATTACGGCCCCAGTCAGGGCTTTGGAACAACCACGTGCCCGGCTGCACAACATTTTTTTAGCAGGCCTTGACGCTAAACAAGGAATACAGTTTTCAACTCGCTTCGCCTTCAATAGTGCTGGCTTGAATAGAGGTCAACAATGTGACCGTCTTGGTGACCGCGAGCGAAGTCAAAGTGCTTCGCATTCGTGCCTGCGCGCGCCTACGCTGTGGCTTATGCGATCATCGCACGGGCCTACCTGGAATTCGGCTAAAGACGAAGAACAAGTGAAGACGAGCCGATCGCGAGGGTACACGCGGTCGTGGTGACTGTTACCAGGAGTGATGTGAATAATGGACGTTACAAAAGCTATACTGTTGAGAAGAAGTATCCGCAAATACACCGAGGAGCCCGTCTCTGATGATGACATCGAGGCGTTGCTCACCGCCGCAATGCACGCGCCGTCTGCGGTAAACGAACAGCCGTGGCATTTTGTGATCATTAAAGACCGAAAGACCCTCGAGGAGATCTCACGGCTTAGTCCCACTGCTCCGATGGTAAAATATGCAGCCGTCGCAATCGCGGTTTGTGCAGACAAGAATCGGGAGAAGTTTCCCGGGCTGTGGGCTCTGGACTGCTCAGCCGCCGCCGAAAACATACTGCTCGAAGCGACAGGACGAAGACTGGGGGCAGTATGGACCGCAGTTTACCCCTTTGAAGAACGAGTCAATGGAATTAAAGAGCTGCTTAACCTGCCTGCGAACGTTATGCCGCTGTGCGTAATCCCGGTAGGACGTCCAGCGGAGACTCCAGCTCCTGTTGATCGGTTCAATCCCTCGTGTATCCATCACAACACGTGGTGATTCCGTCACGGCAGGTCTCTCTTGGGATCAGCATTCTTGGCATACCTGAGCGCCTACGAATAAAAACCTTTGGGGCAAAGCAGCCCATTCAATCGCTATCGACCATAGCCGTGCTAAGACTTTCCGCGGTCATTCAAGCGAGGACTGTAGAACAGGTATCTGGTTACGTTAGGACGTAAGTAGCAGTACGCCTCAGGGCAAGGACCCCATTCAACCAGCCACAGAATCGCGCGGTGCACGTGAGGGTCGACTAAACGAGATGATCGCCGCAAACATCGTAAACACGGCAGCTACAAGAAATACCTCGTGCATACCGAGCTCGAAGGCCGCCAAGACTTGAGGTGTGCCGCCGAGACCGCCTCCATACAAAAAAACGTGGAACAAGACGACCTCAGGAATCTGGCTGAGAATAAGCGGGAACGCGATAGCAATGGCGAGCATTTGGCCGGTGTTCATGAGCATAGTGCGTATGCCGGATGCGCTCCCGCGCTCGCTCGGCTTAACCGCACTCATGATCTCATTCGCATTCGGTGACGCGAAAAGGCCTGAGCCACCGCCCATGAGCACCATGTACACAGCGAGGACCCAATACGGCGTCGTGCTTACCACAGTGGCTAGCCCAAGCAGCGCTACGGCGGAGACGAGCAGCCCGGCCGTTGCGAGGTAGCGCGCACCGTACCGATCGGAGAGGTGCCCTGAAATCGGGCCAACGACCAAAAAAGCGGCGCCGAAAGGAGCCAGCAGAATACCAGCCGTCAGCGGGTTGTATCCGTAGGGCCCTTGCAGGAAGAATATGAGCACGAAGAGCACTGCGCCTCTAGAAAGCCCGTTAAGCCCGTTAGCAGCGGCGGCGAAGGCAAAGCTTCGATTCTCGAACAGGTGCAGGTTGAGCATTGGGTTTGGAGCGTGCCGTTCAGCAACAACAAACAGCGCGAGACTCACAGCGGCCACAACAAAGAGCATATACACGACCCAGAGTGCAGTTACTGGAAAGGCATAAAGTGACACGCCGAGAAGGAGTGCCCCCAGGCCCAGGGTGAAAGTCAGGCTTCCGGCCCAATCAAAGCGCTGTCCTGCAGGAGGTATCACCGGCTCTCTAAGCTGGAGTACCCCCCATGTCGTGCCGACAATACCAATTGGGACGTTTATTAGAAACACTAATCGCCACGAAATCGACGTGAGCACTCCCCCAACCACCGGGCCGAGGAGGAACCCAGCGGAAAACGCGATCCCGTTCACCCCCAAGCCGAAGCCGACATTTCCCCGGCGAAATGCATCGGTCACGATCGCCGCGCTGTTGGTGATAAGGAGCGCGCCGCCCACGCCTTGTATCATGCGGTAGCCCACTAAATCCAAGCCGTGATACTGCGCCTGTGCCAGTGCGCACAGCAGCGAGCCAAGGGTGAAGACGATAAAGCCTAGGTTGTAGAGGTTCTTACGCCCGAGCATGTCGGCCAGCCGGCCAACCACTGGGACCACCGCTGCAAGGATGAGCATGTACCCGAGCAGCACCCACATAGCCGTTATGAAGCTTGCCTGTAGATCAGCCAAAATTGTAGGGAGCGCGATGAGCACGGCAGACGCATCAATCGCCGCCATCAGCGCGCCTATCGTGGTCACTGAGAGCGCAATCCACTCGTAGCCGATATCCGTATCTCTCGACGTCTTCGTGTCCATTTCTTGGCGACTGTTCACGTTTTAGCTATATATGCGTGCTGGCGGGAGCTGCCAAGGGCGCGCAAGTCGTGAAGCGCCCGGGTTGACAGTTAGGAAGCGTTTTTTTTGACAAACAGAGCTGAGCATAGGTCTACCTCTGCGCGTGTCATACTGTCGTTAGGTTCCTTCATCGTTAGGCGAGTCACTGGCGACTATATCTAAGAAAGGCCGTGAAACGCTCCGGACTTCGAGCGGTGAGTCCTGAAAACAAGGAGGATATCGACTTATAGCTGTAACGTGAGGATCAATCACTTTCGTGTCACACGTCCGTGATTCATACCGACGGGGACGTTCATTGCACTAGCTAGAAGAGCGTGTAACTATGAAGAACAAAGCGCACCTCTATGCGAGAAGGCGGGAGATGTATCGTCTCCATGTTCAAAAATTGAACATGACAGAGATTCTTGATAAGCTCTCCGTTAAGTACAGCGTATCTAAACGGGCGCTGTGGCAGGACTGGAAAAAGCGCACCCACTGGGTTTACGACGTCTTTGATCTCGAGCCAGCTCGAGCCTCGTGACCTGGTTAACTTCTTTTTTTGTGTGGGCCTTTGGTCGTGCAGCTTATCGCAATTTCCGCGTGCCACTCACTTTCATAAAGTAGAGCGACGTTGCAAGCCGAAGAATATGAGCGCGACGTCACAGCTTCTAAAAAACGTTACTTGTGTAAAACGAAATTTGGCTCTATGGGGTATGTGGGGCGAGAAAAACTCTTGCCAGCGGCGCGCTTAAAGGCAAGGTACCTTTGTTCTAGAAGCGCTAGAGCAGATTTTAACTTACTCGACCGTTGGTAATTGGTGTTTTCTCCTCCACATCGCCCATAGAGGGTGAAACCATAATTGGCTTTTCTCAAAGGAGTACCTTCCCCATAACTCTCGCGGCTTATGGCAAATAATCCCTAGAAAAATGTTAAAAAAGACAAGAATGGTGCGTTTTCCGCGCCGTTTCTTTATATCTAATTTAGCGGGGCAAACAGGTTTCGGTCTCATCGCTTTTGCTTGGTGCGTGATAACACTGCCGTGTGATCCTGCCCTTGAATCACAGCGGTCTTGTTGTAGTAGCACGGGTCCCTGCTCGCACGCCGGTCGTTTGGTCGTATCATCCACAGAAAAGTATTAACGCCTCTGGTCTCGAACCATAGTACGAACGTGAAAGATGAAAGTAGAAAAGGCAGCGAACAGGCGCGTCAAGCGCAGCGTCAGTACGCGCACTCCTACAAGCCTTGGAGACTTTCAGCTTTGCTTGTGTTCCGACCACGAGGATAAAAAAGAGCAAGCCGCTCTAATAATCGGCACTGTATGGGGTAAATCCAATATCTTAGTGCGGATTCAATCGCACTGCTTTACCGGTGAAGTGCTTGGCTCTTATCGCTGTGTGAACGTAAAGCAACGGCTTTCATTGCATCCGACCCTAAACGAAATTACTTTCAGGGCAGATCAAGGTCTTGAGCACGAATGACATGCTGAACGTTGGCGCCACGTCACACGATCGAGAGAGCGGGGGGACGGCCTGTGGCTGAGGGTAATTCTTTCGGGCCGAGCACCAGTACAGCAGAGCGTGCCAGAAAGCCCGTCAACCACGCAACGTCGTTGTATTTCACTGCCCGACGGCGAGTGAGCGTCCACGAAGAAGCGCTCCCTACACTTAAAGCTACTCAGGTATTGGTCGAAACGTTGTTCTCGGCTATCAGTCCTGGCACGGAACGCCTCATTTATCGCGGCGAGTTTCCAGAAGGAATGGCCGTCGACCAGAGCATCGTGGATCTCCCAGGCGAGTTCGCTTACCCGCTAAAATACGGCTATGCGGCGGTCGGACAAGTAGTCGCTCTAGGGAAGGACGTGGCGGCTGATTGGGACGGCTGTCTCGTTCTGGCATTCCATCCCCACGAAAGCCATTTCATCGCAGACCCGTTGACGCTGTTACCAGTGCCTGGCGACATAAATGCAGAAGATGCCGCATTCTTACCAACGATGGAAACCGCGGTTAATTTTGTGATGGACGGTGCGCCGGTAATTGGCGAGGATATGCTCGTTTTTGGCCAGGGAATCGTCGGCTTAATGACGACAAGCATTTTAGCGGGTTTCCCGCTCGCTAATCTGATTACTTTAGATCAACACGCGTTGCGCCGCCGAACGTCACGTGAGGTCGGGGCACAGGCTTCTCTCTATCCTGACGACGGGCACTCGAAACGTTGCTGCGTGATCAGTTGCCAAACGGGGCAGATCTGACGTACGAGATCTCAGGCTCTCCGGCTGCGTTGCAGCAGGCGCTCATTGCAACCGGCTTCAACGGTCGCATCGTCATCGGTTCATGGTATGGGAGCAAGCGTGCCACCCTGAGCCTAGGTGGGAGCTTCCATCGCAGTCGCATTCACCTGATCAACAGCCAGGTCAGCAGCATGGCTCCAGAGTTTGACGGTCGATGGACAAAGATGCGCCGTTTCGACGTCGCGTGGGAAATGATCCGCCAGCTCAAACCATCACGTCTCATCACGCATCGTTTTCCAATCAACCAGGCCGCAGAGGCCTATCAGCTGCTGGATCTCAACCCTGAAAAGGTGATCCAGATCTTATTGACTTATTAAAGTGACCATGCATGCTGTGGCAATCAAACGGGATTTCATCGCTCGGCATCATCTGACAGGGGATGATCGGGGGGAAGAGAACCGCAATCATTCCCATCACTATGTGGTGGAACTCCAGCTGGAAGGGGAAGAATTGGATTGCCACGGCTTTCTCGTCGATATTGTTGACTTGGAAGCTCAGTTAGATGCGCAGGTCCGTTACTATGCGGACCGAACGCTCAACGAGTTGCCAGAGTTTGCCGGATCGAATCCAAGCGTGGAACGCTTTGCTCTTATTCTGTGCGATGTGCTCTCTGCGAGACTAGAAACCCCCGCTGTGCGCATCATGACGGTAAAGGTTTGGGAAAATGACAATGCATGGGCGTCGCACAGTTGTGTAAAGCAATGCAGCACGTGAGGCGTGCCCGTGCCTAAAGCTCTGAGTCTCGACAACCGAAAATGCGTATTGCGCTGGTAATCTACGGAAGCTTGGACATGCTCTCTGGCGGCTACCTATACGACCGCACTCTGGTTGCCGTTCTGCGCGCAGTCGGGGATAGCGTGGAGATCATCTCCTTGCCCTGGCGAAATTACCTGCGAAGCCTCGGTGACAACTTCTCGCCTGATCTACGTCGTCGCTTATTAGGGCTCGAAGTGGACATCATGCTTCAGGATGAGCTTAATCACCCGTCCCTATTCCTGCTCAACCGCCGTGTGCGCGAGCAAATCAGTTGTCGTGTAGTGTCAATCGTCCACCTTCTCAGAAGCAGCCTGAATCACCCGGCTTGGCAAAACTCCTTTTACCGCTCGGTCGAACGGCGGTATCTTTCCGGCGTTGATGGCCTCATTTACAACAGCGCGACGACTGGTCGAGAGGCAGAACGTTTACTCGAAGGTTCTCTGGCTCAGAAGCGCAAGAGTCTTGTTGCGTATCCGGGCTGTGATCGGTTGAATCCACAGATAAGCGATGAAGAGCTGAAGCATCGAGCGCTAGATGGTCCCTTGCGCCTACTGTTCTTGGGCAATGTCATCCCGCGCAAAGGGCTGCATATTGCTCTAAAGGCCCTTGAAAGGTTGCCTAGTGATCAGTGGACGCTTACGGTGATTGGCAATCCTCGCGCTCACCCAGACTACGCTCGCGCAGTAAGCCGTCAAATGGCACAGGCGGGATTGGCCCCGAACGTGCAGTTTGCAGGCATATTACCCGACCGGGAACTGTCGACGGTTATGAAAGCGAGCGATGTTCTGGTTATGCCCTCCTCGTACGAAGGGTATGGCATAGTCTACGCAGAAGCAATGGGTTTTGGCCTGCCGGCAGTCGGCACAACATCTGGTGCGGCGGGAGAAATCATCACTCACGGCTGTGATGGTTTCCTCGTGTCACCAGGCGACACCGTTGCGCTCGCAAGCCATTTGACTGAATTAACCCAGAATCGACTGCTTTTAGTCGAAATGAGCCTGGCAGCTCGCAATCGTTATCAGTCCCTCCCCACTTGGGAGGGGTCAATGAATGCGATTCGGGCTTTTTTGATCAATCTCGTAGCCGATGTTGCTCTCTAAATCACTAGCCGCTCTCGCGCGCTGGTCTTAGAGGGTTTGCACCCGCAAAATTCTTCATTTCGGCCGAATCCGTCACCTATGCTCGAATGCCCGGAAAAGGTATTTAAAGATTTGAATTGAACATTTCTGCGGTGGTTTATCTATGGATGAAAAAGAACGAATCGGCGTCGTCCCGGACGCGTCGTTGTATCACGACAAAGATACCTACACGATTGAAGTGGAGCTGCCCGGAGTGCACAAAAAAGATATAGAACTCGAAGCCTCTGAGAATGGCTTTTGTCTTACCGCACCGAGAGATGACATTGAATACGTCGGATGCTGGATACTCGCCCACGCCATTGAGCCTGGAAAGGCAAACGCTACATTCTCCAATGGACTTTTAAAGGTCACCGTACCTCTAATAGAGAGTTTCGAAGGAGTCAAGGTACCGATAAAGTAGTCTTAGAGTGCTGGCCCGCGAAAGGGCCGTCATCCTTTTTAGTTCCCTATCAGGTCAGCTCTAGCACGGGATGGGCGCACTTTTTTCGTTTCTTTTGTGCACACACGCGCGTGTCTTTGTGCGGTTTCTGCACTGCGCGCTTCTAGCGCCTTAAGCGAGAATACATACCCTTTCGATTACCTTTTCGTATAGCAGAAGCCATCTCTCCGCGCGTTTTCGCGGATTCAAAGCTGATGGCCTCGCGACGTCCTTTGTCGCACAAATACGTGCTTAAGTGCTAGCAGCCCTCTTAGTGTGTTTCTCAAGTTGTCTTAATATCCGGAGGTATTTGCGCTCCAAATCTTTGTTCTCTGCCTTTAATTTGTCATTCTCCTTCTTCAGGCGTTGAACTTCGGCGCGCACGCGGGTAAACTCTTCCGAATGCTTTAACTGTAGCCTCTCGTTCTCAGCTTTCAGGCGCTCGTTTTCGACGGCTAGTAGAGATTCCTTGAGCATACCCGGGCGTAAGCTGTACTAGCATAAATAGAGCGCGCCGCAAAAAAAAGCACGACACGTTCGCGGAGCGGCGATGCAACGGAAGCCCTCTCGCGCGTGTTGCGTGGGGGGCATGCGGCTTCTTTGGTGCCTGTGGACGAGCACTTGAAGACGCGGGGCGGTCGTCGTCGGACGTCGATTTGCTTATGCTCAAACTCGGGCTCTGCGAGTCCCTCGATACGAGGCGCTATTGCTTCAGGCACCAGGTGGCCCCGCGAATATCGAACTCAGGGAATCCCTGGGAGCCCGTCTCCTCGAGTCAATACCTCGCAGCCTTCGTCAGTTATCCGCACGACATCCTCCCGTCGGTAGCCTCCGAGTCCAGGCACCGCTAATACCGCGTGACCGACGCTCACCGTCATGTTGGGTTTAAGTGTGATCTCGCCGTGCTGCGGATAATGGCTCGGGTGGGGGTACTCCTCGGCTTCAAGGCCGACGCCATGGATGTAGCCGGGAACGACGTACTTGGCGAACTCGGTCTTGTTAATGGACTCCACCATGAACTGGGTGACCTGCTTGACTTTCCAGCCTGGTTTTACCGCGTCGATCGCCCCTTGTTGCGCCTCATCGTAGGCTGCCGCAAGCTTGATGAACTCCGCACTGAGTGCTTGTGCTGCTGTGCCGCCAGCTGATTGGCAGCACACGAAGGTACGAGCCATGTCGCAAGCATACAGATCCGCTACGGGGTGCAAATCAACGATGACGGGATCTCCGCCGCTGATAACCCGGCGTGAGACAAATCCGTGTAAGCCAAGCGAGCGCTCGCCTGAGTTAACGAAGGTAAGAAACCCCAAACGCTCTGAACCTGCCTTTCGCATGGCGTATTCGGCTTCTGCGGCAACGTCGTTCTCGGTTGCGCCGGCAATGAGCGCATCTGCCGCAGCCATCATTCCGAGCTCTGCGACGCGAGCGGTCTTTTTCATACGAGCGATTTCATCAGCTGACTTCACCATGCGTAGCTCGCTCATGATATCATCGTTCTCGACCATGGTGATGTCGGGATTGAGCTTTCTGAAACGAAATACTTCGAATCCGGGAGCGGTGTGCGTATCGAAACCGACCGTAGCTTTGCGAAGGTCGTGGGTCTTCATCGCGGTAAAGAAGTGCTGCATGAGCTCGTTCGCGCTGCTCCAACCGCGGACGTCGTCCACCCATGTGTGCGCACGAACTTGCTCTACCTCAGGTTGGAAGACGATGATGGTAGGGTCACGGTCTTGATAAAACAACATTCGAGCTTGACGCCGATAATCTCCCGTAATGTAATAGTAGTTTTCAGCCCCCGCAATGAGCATCGCATCGACGCCCTTTGCTCTCATAAGCTCTTGAATCTGTTTTTTTCGTTTGCCATATACAGCCATTTTCTCTCCGAACGTAGGCGAAAAACTCAGCAAGCAGGCGAAATAACGCTCATCGGCGAACGACGTACCTGCTGCTCTCGACGGCCTTTTCAAAGGTACGCATGTGCTCGGCGCGCGTTGTCAGGAACAGTCTTCCGTTTCGCTCTTCGATGAACCTCTGCTCTTTGAGTTCAGAAATGCCAGCTTCAATCAGGGTTAGCGGCGTTGCCGCGTCGTCCAAGCTACAGGAGGCACACGCTTCGTGTATCTCAGCGGAGCTGAATCCTTGGCGTTGTCCTGGTTCGTCTTCTCCTTCTTCGATCAGCATTGCGTACAAGACGCTTTGAGCCCCTAAGCTTAAGCGCTGCACTTTTTCGATCAATTCCTGACTTTCAGGGGCTTCCTCACCTGTGTACTTACTTTCTTCATTTTCTTGTGTCATTTTTAACTCCTGCGTGACTTACTCCAAGGTCGGTGAGGCCCGAATCATCGTAAGCAGCATCTTGAACCGTTTTGCAGCTTGAAGCGCGTGCGGGACGTTTGCAGGCATCACGACCATGGTCCCTTGACCCGCGTGGACGGCATTCCCGCCAATCGTGATCTCTGCTTCGCCTTCGACGATTTGCACGACAGCATCATATGGTGCGGTGTGTTCGCTCAAGCTTTGCCCTACATCGAAAGAAAACAACGTGATCGTGCCCGCTTTCGTGTCGATCAGGGTCTTACTCACTACAGAATTGGTCGAGTACTCGATCAGTGCCTTCACCTCGAGTGCCTTCCCTCTGTACGTTTCTATATCGCTCACTTCCGTTCCTCCACTATCATGACGACGTGAGTCGCGCTTAAGTAGGTACTGCGCCACGAAAACATCTCGGCGCGCACCGGAATGTTCCGATTCCGGTTCACGTCTGCGCATTCACGCCAGTTCTTTACGCAAGCATCTTCGATATATTGCCGTCGGAGTGTTCACCAGCATAATATCGTGCTTCGAACGAGAAGCATCAAAATGTCTTGTCAATCCAGCCGAGGACAATCGGACCGAGGTAGATGCTCCTCAAGTCGCGTAAGCTCCACAGGATCGCTACAGAGTTCTGCCATCCAGTTCACCTGAAGCGTCAGCGGCCGGTCATTGACTCCCGCGCCAAGAGGTCAGAAATGCCCGCTTTCTTGTGCAAAGCTCTGTTCGCAAGCGCAACTATTTTATCCTTACGTCCTCTTTTTTTGGCTATTCAAGAAAAGTAATTTCGGGCCAAAAAACTCAATTTGAGAGCGCATTAAGTACCTGAAAAACATGGCTTTGAATGACGTCAAACTAAATCGCATCGACCTTCTCTTTTTAGCGGCAGGCGGCGTAATCTTTCTTCTTTTTGTTTTTGACCTAACTGGCGCCAGAATTCTGTTCAATGGTGATGCGAGTTCTGCGAGTTTCTTGCTTAGCACGCTTACCGAAAGCCTTGCCGCATTGTTTGCAATAACCTTTTCTGTTTTGATCATCGCAATTGAATTCTCAGCGTCTAAGTATACACCGAAAGTGCTGCACTTCCTCCTCGCATCAATCTTCAAAGATTTTCAAATTGTGGGCATCATCGTGTTTTTTATCTCGGCGATGTTCGTCAACTTCATCACGCTTGCCCACGTAAGCGGGGCAACGATCCCCAATGATGTCAGAGTGTTCACGTCACTCAGCGTGGCGCTGGCGGCGTGGTGCTTTTTGTTGATCCTAAATCTATTCCGCCGCATTCCACGGTTCTTTAATCCTGACGATGTTATTGACAACGTTAAGACCGCAGCTCTAAGGGAGAACGGACCACGCGAAAACACGGAACTCATTAAGATCTTAGGAGATGTCATTAAGAAAGAAACGCTACAGGGGAATGTTGACGTCGCAAGCGACGCTTTGACAGCGCTTGAAGATGTGTCAGTCTATAACTTCAAAAATCGCAGAGAGGGGTTAAATGAAGAGGTGCTGGAACAGCTGTTCGATATTGCCCGGACAGCAATCAGGATCGACGACACGAGTACACAGATCGAGGTTGTTGACTCCATTCGAGCCGTGTGTGTTGCTACCATCGACGAAGATAGTAAATATCTAGGGGGTTTCAGATACCTGAGAGAGATTGGCATCCTCGCTCTCGATCGCTCGAGAGGGATCGTTCATTCCCAGATGTTGTTGTCAGTGTCTCGCCTTTTCACCGATTTGATATCATACGCAAAGGAGAAGGACCGGCACGCGCAGGCTCTGTTTTCGATTATGCAATTCTTCATTTTAGGTGGTTTTTACAATGCAAATCACGAGTCCGTGGCGAACCACATAATTGAGGACATCACGTCTGTTTGTACTCAAAGAGAAGTCGAAGTCGCCTTCAACGGAGTAATCGAAAAGAAAGAGACGCTGCGATCGTATTTCGGAGGAAAAGATCCTGAAGATGCCATCAGAGATTTTTACGATGCGTTGATGGCATATTGAAACTCTCGTGAACGGTTACAACTGCACGTCGGGAATATGGCGCTTGTCTGAGCACTTGATGTCGTACAGTTCTGCCTTTGCTTTGCCAATCGGGCACTCTGGGGAGTGCTTATCGGGACCGCAGTGCAGGCAAGCGTTATCCAAAGCTTTGAGAGCATCATCTACTTGGTCAAAGGAAATCTCTTTTCCGCTGTATTTCCATTTAGTCAAACGATCACCTTTTCTTTCCAGGCTGGCTTATTATATGGTGTTTTGAATATTAAAAGCTCGCCCGATTCCCACCACGGGCGAACATCGTTCGGCCACAAATAGAAGGTTTAAGAAAAAACGGTAGACTGGCAGCGAATATGAAAACAGCAGCGTTAACATCTTCAACCTTAGCCATGTGAGCGCGGACGCTTGTATCTTGAGGGCTCTTGGAAGCGCAACGATGAAGAACGAAGAGTGGCAATGTTTAGCGACGTATGGAGCTGACTGAGCAATCGTCCGATTCTGCAACGGACGGCTACGCATTACAGGTGCAAGGCCTGACAAAGAGGTTTGCTGACCTCGTTGCCGTCGATGGACTCACCCTGCAAATCAAGAAGGGAGAGATTTTCGGATTTTTAGGACCCAACGGAGCCGGGAAGACCACTGCAATCAACATGATAGTGGGGCTGTTAAGCCCGACAGCCGGTGCAGTGCTTATCAACGGACAAGATCGGGCGCGAGCACCGAAAAGGAGCATAGGCATCTGTCCGCAAGAGCTCGTCTTGTGGGAGGAGCTGACGTGCGCCGAGAACCTGATCATTATGGGCGACATGTACGATCTTCCACGGGCAGTCACGAATGGGCGCGTAAGCTCATTGCTCGCTGATCTCGCTCTTTCCGAAAAGGCGAACGTGCGCGTGTCGCAGCTTTCTGGAGGCATGAAGCGCAGGCTCAACGTCGCGCTCGCTGTTGTTCACAACCCCGATATTGTTGTACTCGACGAACCCTCCGCAGGCTTAGATCCCCAGTCCCGCCTGTGGCTGTGGGACTTTGTTCGTTCCCTCAAGAACAAGGAGGGGAAAACTATCATCCTCACAACCCACGCTATGCAGGAGGCCGACACGTTGAGTGACCGTATCGCCATCATCGACCACGGCAAGCTCCTTCAGCTCGATACTCCAGCGAATCTGAAAAAAACGATCGGTTCCGGCGACATCATCGAGATGCAACTCGCGGAACAAGAGAAGAACGAAGCAGTCATGACAGACCTCAAAGCCGTCAATGGCATCCTAGAAATCAACGACGCAAGCGGAAAGATCAACATACGCGCGTTAAACGCTGTCAGTCTGCTGCCTGAGATAATCGAACGCGTCGATGCGACGCGCACCCGCGTCTCGGATATTTCCATCCGGGAAAACACGCTCGAGGACGTCTTTATCTATCTCACTGGGAGGGGGCTGCGGGAGTGACGATGAAGTCTCTATCGTTAGCGATCAAGGCGCTCAAGCAAACAATTCGAGACCGTCGGTCGCTCTTTTTCCTCCTGTTATTCCCTGTTGTGTTCATGATCATTTTTGCCTTCGCGTTCGGCAGTCCCAGCTCGCTTGGCACCGGAACGACGTCTCACGAGATTGCGGTCATTAATCTCGACCAAGGGGCAATGGTCTCTAAAAATAATACCACCCAGTACGTCAACGACGGCGCGACTTTCACGCAGCTCCTCGAAAACGTCACCTACGCGCAAACTGACATACACATGTTCCAGCTTAACAACGTGAGTGCAGATCAGGCCCAGACGATGCTTAAAAGTCGCAGTCTCGATGCAGCGATCACGATTCCGGAAAATTTTTCACAGGCGGTCGTTTCATTGGCCAATGCTTCAGCGCGGGGTGCGACGCTCTCTGATATCGGCCTACTCGTGATAAACGAGACTACCGTTCAAGCCGCTGCGGCGAGCGGCCAACAGTCTCCGACAAGCGTGTTATCATCTCAGCTGCCGGTGAATATCACGCTTCCGAGACAGAGCAACGTCACCGCACAGGTCATCGTCGAAGGGGACACGGGCACTGCCGCCTTTGGCGCCGCGCAAAGCCTGATCTTCAACGTCCTCCAACAATACGAGAACCAGATACAGACCACAGCGATGCGACAAGTTGACGCCTCGCTTGCACAAAACCAAAGCAACGCGAGCATGGACTACATTTCTGCAGCCGTACAACCACTCACTGGCACGCGATCATTGACGCTCTTCGACTATCAGGCGCCGGGATTGATCGTATTTGCGTTGCTTATGCAGGTCAGCAGCGTTGCGCAAGACCTTGCAAGAGAATCGGACAGCGGAACGCTTGATAGACTCAAACTCTCTAATATGCGGTCATTTGATCTCCTCTTCGGCACGATGCTCACGTGGATTGTCATCGCCGTGGCACAGATACTGTTGCTTTTGGGGGTCGCGGTGGCGCTCGGCTTTGAGTGGTCTGGCGGCACGAATTCCATCGGACTTGCTCTGCTCGTCGGTATCATTGGCGGGATAGCCTCGATTTCGCTCGGCTTGCTCCTTGCGGCGTTTACCACTAACGAGCGGCAGGCGGCACAATTAGGGGTGCTTATCGCCGTGCCCGTGTCCTTCCTCACCGGGGCGTTTTTTCCTCTCCCCAATGAAATACTTGGAACCGCGTTTGGGACGACATTTCAGGTCTACGACCTACTCCCCTGGACACAGGTCGCTGACGCGCTGCGTCAGGTCCTCCTTTACGGGAGTAACTTCAGCGCCGTGGCGGTCTATGTGGGATTTGCGATTGTTCTCACCGCGATCCTTTTTTTCGTCGGTGTGATCTCTTATTCGCGGGTGCGACTGCGGTCGGAATAGCATTATCGCGGGTCGCAGAATGCCATAAGAGATACCATAAAGACGTGAAATACGCGCAGCCGCTGTGCGGTTCCTGGAACTACTTAGCGCGGACTATAGGCGCAAATCTGACTGGTACGTTCCGCAGGCTGCGGGCGGAACTCGTGCGGTGCTTGCGTACTTATTATTATCCTCGATGGTGTTGTTCATTATCGGCTCTGGCTCTCTCACAAATCCATCTAAGGGCGCTAAAATAACTAAAAAGGCCATTTCGGTTCCTTTGTTCCGCCAAGCGGCGCGCACGGCAAAGTATTTCGTGTGAAGCAGGCCTGGATTGATAGGGTATATTGATGGCAAAGATAGAAGCAAAAATGGCTGATGAAATGCGAGCAGCGTGTATATCCCACAAAGGCGCGGTTGCTGCGATAGAGGACGATATGCGGCGGATACTCAGCGAAGTCATCGAGTGGGTCATGAAGGGGGGGTTGCAGATGGCAGGACCTCCATTCGCGGTCTATTGCAGCAGCCAGGAAGATATGGCGCGAGGCGAAATGCAATTTGAC
>Ga0187782_10001262_pt1 | contig 18199 bp, 18 predicted proteins | sample 0715_SJ02_MP15_2_FD_132454 | JGI IMG/M metagenome (GOLD analysis project Ga0187782, IMG submission 132454) | Tropical peat soil microbial communities from peatlands in Department of Meta, Colombia - 0715_SJ02_MP15_20_MG | ecosystem: Environmental > Terrestrial > Soil > Wetlands > Peat | place...
GAACAGCAAGCATTTTGTGCGCCGAACCGTCAAGCTTGGCAAGGCCCAGGACGGGTTTGACGAAATTCTCGAAGGGCTGCGTCAAGGCGAATCGGTCGTCACCGACAATGCGGTCTTCCTGAGCACGCAATACGCCCTGCTGGGCAATGCTACGGACTGAAGCCGCCGGCGTCGCCTGATCGCCGCGAATGCTGCATACCACACAGAGGTCGGGACCTTGCTCAAAGCCATCCTCACATTCGGACTGACGCGTCGCGCCATTGTGCTGCTCGGCGTGCTGGTGTTCCTTGTTTCCGGATACATCGCCTTCCGGAAGCTGAACATCGAGGCCTACCCGAATCCTGCGCCGGTGATTCTCGAGATCACGGCGCAGCAGGCGGGTCTTTCCGCGGAGGAGATGGAACGATACTATACGATCCCGATGGAGGTCGGACTCTATCCGACTCCGGGCATCGCCAACATCCGCTCGACCTCCTTTTATGGGCTTTCCTTCGTCCGCGTGACCTTCAAATATGGCGTCGACTATTACACCGCGGTGGAGCAGGCCAATCTCAATCTCACGCAGAACGTCAGTCTGCCGGGCAACCAGATCCCGCAGATTCAGCAGTCGAGCCTTGTCGGCGAGGTCTATAGATATCAGGTCGTGGGCCCCGAGCACACCGGCTTGACCAATCTGCGCACCATCCAGGACTGGGTGGTGCTGCGCCGGCTGTTCACGGTCGAAGGCGTGGTGCAGGTCAATTCATGGGGCGGCACGACGAAGCAGTTCAACGTCGATGTGGATCCGGCGAAGCTCGAAGCCTATTCCGTCACCGTTCCGCAGATCATCACGGTTCTTGGCAACGCTAACATCAATGTCGGCGGGCGCGAGATCCAGATCGGCCAGCAGTCTGTGAACATCCGCGGCGTCGGCCTGATGGACGACGGCGGCAACGACAATCTTCTGATGGGCGACAAGGTCAAGGACATCGAAGAAGTCGTCATTACGCAGGTGAACACGCTGCCGGTTCGGATAAAGGACGTAGCGACCGTCTCAATCGGCTACGTGCCGAGGCTCGGCATCGCCGGACGCGATAATGACGACGATGTGGCGCTCTCCATCGTCGTCATGCATCGGCTGCAGCACACAAATGATGTGGTGCCGCGCATCGAATCCGAGATCGAGAAGATGAACACGGACGGCACGTTGCCGCCCGGCGTCAAGCTCGTGACCTACTACGATCGCTCGACCCTGGTCGAAGTGACGACCCACACGGTGCTGCACAATCTGATCTTCGGCTGCCTGCTGGTGTTCTTCATCCAGTGGGTTTTCCTCGGCGATCTGCGCAGCGCCATCGTCGTCGCCGCGAACATCCCGATTGCGCTTTTCTTCGCCATCATCGTGCTCGTCATCCGGGACGAGGACGCGAATCTGCTATCGGTGGGCGCCGTCGATTTCGGCATCATCGTCGACTCCGCGGTCATCCTCGTCGAGAACATCTTCAGAAACTGTCAGGCTCCTCCGGAACAGCGTCGAACGCTGCTCAATCATCTCGCCGAAGGGCAGTTCGGATCCGATCCGACGAGCGGTCAAGGTCTCGATGACACGGTCACCTGGACGGATCGTCTGCGGCTGATCTTCATCAGCGCGCTGCAGGTCGACCGGGCGATCTTGTTCTCGACGACGATCACCGTGGCGGCGTTCATCCCGTTGTTCACGATGCAGGGCGTCGAAGGCCAGATCTTCAATCCAATGGCCAAGACCTATGGCTATGCGCTGGCTGGAGCTCTTCTGTCGACCTTCACGGTCACGCCGGTGCTGGCCTCGGTGCTGTTGCCCGAGCATATCGAGGAGGTGGAGACCTTTCTCGTGCGGTTCCTGCGTCGCATCTACTCGCCGATGCTGCGGCGCGCGCTGAACAACATCAGGGTCACGGTCGCGCTCGGCGCGCTGTTCATGGTCGTCGTAGGCCTTCTTGCGACCCGCCTCGGCAGCGAGTTCCTGCCGCATCTCGAGGAGGGAAACTTCTGGATCCGCGTGCAGATGCCTCCCACCATGGGCCTCGTCGACGGCACGCCGGCAACACGGAAGCTGCGAGAAATCCTGCTGCGTCATCCCGAGGTTGTCACCGTCGTGTCTCAGCACGGTCGACCCGACAATGGCTCTGACGCCTCGCCCTTCTCCAATGTCGAGCTCTTCGTTCCGCTGAAGCCATACGACCAGTGGCCCTGGGGCTTGACCAAGGAGAAGCTGACGGCGGAGATCGAGAAGGAATTCAAGGACGCGCTGCCGGGCGCCACCTTCAACTTCTCGCAATACATCCAGGACAACATCGAGGAGGCCATCTCCGGCGTCAAAGGCTCGAACTCGGTCAAGATCGTCGGCCCGAACCTCGTGAAACTCGAGGAGCTCGCCGAGCAGGTGAGGGCGGAGATGAGCCAGATCCAGGGCGTCACGGATCTCGGCATCTTCCACGTGATGGGCCAGCCCAACCTCAACATCAAGATCGACCGCGAAAAGACTTCCAGGCAGGGCATCAACACCGGCGACGTCAACACCGTCGTTCAGGCCGCGCTCGCCGGCACGGTGGCGACGACCCTGCTGGAGGGGGATCGCGCCTGGAACGTCACGGTCCGCTATCCCACGGAGTACCGTGACTCGGTCAATAAGATAGGCGACGTCAAGGTCGCGGGCGGCAACAACGGGAATGCCTATTTCCCGTTGCGCGAGCTCGCCGACATCAAGCTGGAGACGGGCGCGTCTTACATCTACCGCGACAAGCTGCAACGCCTCATTCCGATCAAGTTCAGTGTTCGCGGGCGCGATCTCGGCGGCACGGTGGCGGAGGCGCAGGAGCGCATCAAAAACAATGTAAAGTTGCCGACGGGCTATCGCATCATCTGGGCCGGAGAGTTCGAGGATCTGGAGCTCGCCAAGGAGCGGCTCCAGGTGATCATTCCCATCAGCCTCGCGCTGATCCTGGTTCTGCTCTACGGCCTGTTCAACTCGCTGCGCGACAGCCTTCTGGCCTTGACCGGCATCCCCTTCGCGGTCGCCGGCGGGATCATCGCGCTTTGGGTGTCCGGGCTCGATTTGAGCATCTCCGCGGCAATCGGCTTCGTGTCGCTCTTCGGAGTGTCCGTCATGGACGGCATTCTGATGATCACTTACTACAATCAAGTGCGCCGGGGCGGCATGGGCGTGCTGGAGGCCATGTATCACGCCGCCGAGCAGCGCATGCGGCCCATGCTGATGACCGCCCTGTCGGCCTGCATCGGCCTCTTCCCCGCGGCGATCTCGACCGGGATCGGCTCGCAGGTGCAACGGCCGCTCGCGACCGTCGTGGTCGGCGGGATGCTCATTGGTCCAATCATGCTGCTGCTCGTCGTGCCCGCGCTTCGAATGATGTTCCTCGGCGGAGACGATCATCACGGCGCGCCGTCGCCGAACGGCTCACCCGCTCCTGAACGGGCGCACGGCTGATGACCGGTATGGAGAGTCCATCGTCGCAGGGCAAGGCGGAGGCGGCGAGCGCGCCGCCCCTTGCGGCCTCGCGGCGTCTTGATCAACCCCGAGATCGTAGCCCTGATGTGGTCGGCGCGGGGCAAAACCCGCAACCAGATCGCCGAGATCATGGAAATAACCGTCCGGACGGTGGTCTTTCATCTCAGCGGGGCGCAAACTAGCCTCGGAGATGCGGCCTTCGCCGAAGCGGTCGTGAAAGCCGCGATGCAGGGATTGTTCGAGCCATGAGGCGAGAAAAATGAGACAAGTCACCGCAATCATCAAGCCGTTCAAGCTCAACGACGTCCGCGACGCGTTGAACGCAATCGGCGTTTCCGGCCTGACGGTGACGCATGTGCAGGGCTATGGGCGCCAGCGTGGACAAGGCGCGGTCTACCGCGGACCGGAGTACGAGGTGAAGTTCATCCCCAAGCTCAAAGTGGAAGTGCTCGTGACGTCCGAAGCCGCCGAGAAGGTGTTCGCCACTCTCCTCGAGGCGGCGCACACGGGTCAGCTCGGGGACGGCAAGGTCTATGTGCAGGAAGTGACGAAAGTGGCGCGAATCCGCACCGGCGAGACCGACAACGCGGCGCTGTGATCGGCGCCGCTCGCGGTCGTCGTCGGGCTCTATTCCCGCCGCGGCGGGCGCTTCGATCGGTCAGACGACGTTCCGACCACGCGTCCTGTTCGCGGGTTTGCTCACTCGCCGCCGTCGATCCTCTGACCGATATAGGCGATCGCGCGCTCGTAGACCTCCGCGGCGTTCCAGGCCTGGATCGCTGCGAAATTGGGTTCTCCGGGCTGGTAGCCGGCGCCCGGACGCCAGCCGTGAGCGCGCAGAAAATTCGCCGTCGCCGAGAGCGCCGCCGCCGCATTGTCGAGATTGCCGCCGCCGCCGTACAGCAGAATGTTCTTCGGCATGAACTGCGTCTGGCCGATCTCGCCGTGCATCGACCCGCGCGCGCCGGGCGAAATCTGACCGCGATCGATCAGGGTCAGAAAGGCGTGAAGCTGGTCGGTGAAGAATTCCGAGCGCCGGCAGTCATAGGCGAGGGTCGCGACAGCCGACAGCGCGTGCTGATTGCCGTGGACCGCGCCGAAGCCCGTCTCCATGCCCCAGATCGCGAGCAGCGGCCCCGGCGGCACGCCGTACTGCTGCTGGATCGAGGCGAAAAGTCCCGCCTGCGAGGCCTTCAGCGCGCGCCCGCGCGAGATGATGGCCGGGCCGCCGCGCTTGGCGAGGAAGCCCTCGAGCGAGAGATGGAAGCTCTTCTGTCCGCGGTCGGCGGAAATCGTCGCGCTGTTGTAGCTGGCGCTTTGAAGAGCGGCGAGAGCCGTCTGGCCGTGAGTTCCCTGATTCTCCTGCGCGAACTCGTGCTTCCAGCGCTCGAAGCCGCCCGAACCGCTGCCGCATTGCGCGGCGCGCGCTCCGGCGGTGGCGCAAAGGAGCGCCGCGGCGGCGGCGACGACTTTCTTGAACTCCCAGCCCATAGTCATCCAGAATCCCTCTCGCGCCTTTTGCATAAGCCGAAATGTTCTTGCCCCCGAAGAGTGGGGCCGGTTGCAGCTTTTAATCCATTGCGGACCCCGTGGCCAGAGCAGCGGCGGACGCCCGGCGGCCCCTCCACATTGCCGTGTCAACCCTCCGATGGAATGGGCGCCAGGGCGGCGGCTTCCGCATCGGTGAAGACGCGGCTGCGCGTCAGGAAACGCAAACCTTCGGGCGCTTCGAGCGAGAAGCCCGAGCCGCGCCCCGGGACGACATCGATCACGAGCTGCGTGTGCGCCCAATAGTCGAACTGCGCCGCGCCGATGTAGAACGGGGCGCCGCCGATCTCCCCAAGTCTCACGTCGCTCGCCCCGGTGCGGAACTCGCCCCGCGGATAGCACATGGGCGCCGACCCGTCGCAACATCCCCCGGACTGGTGGAACATCAATGGGCCGTGCTGACGCGCGAGCTTCTCGATTAGCGCCAGCGCCGCCTCGGTCGCGACCACGCGCGCGACCATCTTCAGAAGAATCCCACGGCCTTGGGGCTGTAGCTCACGAGCAGGTTCTTGGTCTGCTGATAGTGATCCAGCATCATCTTGTGGGTCTCGCGCCCGATGCCGGACTGCTTGTAGCCGCCGAAGGCCGCATGCGCCGGATAGGCGTGATAGCAGTTGACCCAGACCCGCCCAGCCTGGATCGCCCGCCCGCAGCGATAGACGCGGGAGCCTTCGCGCGTCCAAAGGCCGGCGCCGAGGCCGTAAAGCGTATCGTTGGCGATGGCGAGCGCCTCATCTTCTGTGTCGAAGGTCGTCACCGAGACGACGGGTCCAAAAATTTCCTCCTGGAAGATGCGCATCTTGTTGTCGCCCCCGAAGACGGTCGGCTGGACGTAATAGCCGTCTGCGAGCTCTCCCTCGAGCCGGCTGCGCTTGCCGCCGGCGAGCAGCTTCGCGCCCTCCTTGGCTCCGATGTCGATGTAGGACAGGATCTTTTCGAGCTGGTCGTTCGATGCCTGAGCGCCGATCATCGTCGCGGGATCGAGCGGGTGGCCTTGCTTGATCCTGGCGACGCGGGCCAGCGCCTTTTCCATGAAGCGGTCGTAGATCGACTTCTGGATCAGCGCGCGGCTCGGGCAGGTGCAAACCTCTCCCTGATTGAACGCGAACATGACGAAGCCTTCGACGGCCTTGTCGAGGTAGTCGTCGTCTTCCGCCATGACGTCGGCGAAGAAAATGTTGGGCGACTTGCCGCCGAGCTCCAGCGTCACCGGGATGATGTTCTGCGACGCATATTGCATGATCAGCCGGCCCGTCGTCGTCTCGCCGGTGAAGGCGACCTTCGCGATGCGCTTGTTCGACGCGAGCGGCTTGCCGGCCTCGACGCCAAAGCCGTTGACGATGTTGAGCACGCCGGCCGGCAGCAGGTCCCCGACGAGTTCCGCGAGCGCCATGATGCTCATCGGCGTCTGCTCGGCCGGCTTCAACACGACACAGTTACCCGCGGCCAAAGCCGGCGCGACCTTCCAGATCGCCATGAGGATCGGGAAGTTCCAAGGGATGATCTGAGCCACGACGCCGAGCGGCTCGTGGAAGTGATAGGCGACCATGTCATGGTCGATCTCGCTGATCGATCCCTCCTGCGCGCGCAGCGCGCCCGCGAAGTAGCGCAGGTGATCGATCGCGAGCGGAATGTCGGCGGCGGTCGTCTCGCGGATGGGCTTGCCGTTATCGATCGTCTCGATCAGCGCGATCGCATTGAGGTTCGCCTCCATCCGGTCGGCGATCTTGAGCAGACGGTTGGCGCGTTCCGCGGGCGAGGTCTTGCCCCAGGCGTCCTTCGCTTTGTGGGCGGCGTCCAGCGCAAGCTCGACGTCGGCGGCGCGCGAGCGCGCGACCTCGCAGATCGGACGGCCCGTGATGGGGCTCAGATTCTCGAAATATTCGCCGCCGACGGGAGGAACCCAGGCGCCGCCGATGAAATTGTCGTAACGAGGCTTCAGCGCGACGCGACCCTTGAGCTTGCTGATTTCCTGCTGCAGCATGGTTTCCTCCCGTCGCTTGCCGCGATGTCGGTTTTCGTTGCCCAGAATATAGCGCGATCTCGCCCGCTATGAAATGACGCGTCCGACCGCGTCTGCCTGCACAACGTCCACGGATGGAGAATCTTCAGCTCCGCCATCAAGGGCGCAGCCGCGCCGCCATATGGCGAAAGTCTCATCGCCGAGCCAGCTTGCGATGAGACTGCACGCGAAGTCCAGACGCGCTCGAAACAAAAAAAGCCCCGCCCGGCGGGGGCCGGGCGGGGCTTGGCGACGTTCAATGCAGCAGCCGCGAGCCGAAGGCGCGGATGGGCTCGGCGAACAGCACGCCGAGCGCCGTCAGGAGAAAGGCGACGACGCCGCCGATTGTCGTCAGCCTGATCTTGTCGCTCTCGAGCGTTTCGATGCGCCTGCGGTCTTCCTCGCACTGCTTCTTGAGGATTTCGACTTCGGCCTGCAGCGCGCCGATGTCCTGATAGAATTCCGGCGACGGCATGTGTCGGGCTCCCTAACGCGCTCTCGGGCGCTCTCCGCGAAGAACCGCGTCGAGGTCAGGTCGGCGCGTCTCACTTCTCTGAATGCAGATATTTGTCGCCGTTCTCGCGCGCGCAGACATAGAGCGGCTCCGATGTCCGCGACGTCTCGCAAAGGCTCTTCCCGTCAAGGGCGGAGTGACACCACTCCCGAACGATCACATGGTCTCGATATCCGTCGAGCCTCACGCAGCGCTCCGAGCCGAGCGCCGGAAAGCCGGCCATGAGCCCCACGATGACGCCGAGCGCCTTGGCGAAAATTTGGTTCAGTCTCCGGATCACTCGAGCCTCCTATTTCGCGACCGTAGCGACCGTCGCCGCCGTCCGCGCACTGGGCGAGGCGGCCTTGACGAACAGCGGCAGCACGACGTTGAATGTGGCGGCAAAGTTTGCGAGGCTCGCGCTCATGCTCGAATAGGGCGCGCCTGCGCAGAGCGACCGCAGCGACGCGACAGCGTGGCTTTCATTCGCGATGTCCGAGGACGAGAACAGCTTCTGGCCCGGCACGAAGACCACATCCTGGAAGATGGCGTCGGCGCCCGGATAGAGCGCACAGGCTTCATTCACGGCCGCGATGTTCACGCTGGAGATGTCCCCGCCGACGGCGGCGCCGAGCTGCTTGAGTTGCGCGCTGGCGCTCGCCACAGAGGCTTTCCAGGACGCGTAATCCTGCGCGAGCGTCGGCGCGCCGGGAGCGAACGGATTGCTGACGCAGCCGCCGAGCGCGACCGCGCCGGCCGCCGCGATTGCGACGGCGGATTTCCTGAGCATGGAGATTCCTTTCGGGCGCCGCATGCGCGGCGAAGGTTGCGATGGATGACGAGCGCCTGCGCCCGGTCACGACTTCGTCAGAGCGGGCTCGGGCCGCGACGCTCCCGGCAAATGCCCCGCGAGCGGCGCGAGCAGGGCGCCGAATGCGAGCAGCGCGCCGGCGAGATGCGGATCGGAGAGGAACGTGGCGACGCCTGTGAAGCCGAAGAGGCCGGCGACCGTCGCGGCCGCCGACAGCAATCCCGTGATTTGTCCGGATGTGATCGACATGTGGAGCCCTTTCCATGCGCCTCGGGCGGGCGTGTTGGGGGAACCGCGCCTCCCGCCCGAGGCTTGAAGGGCGCGCGCGGCGATTCCTTGTGCGGATGAGGGGTCCGAGGCTGCTTAGCTCAGCGTGTTCACGTCTTCTTCGCGCGTGCGCAAATAGCGGTCGAAGGCGCGTTCGAGGTCAGGATTGCCGCCGGAGAATTCGAGCACGCCGAAACTGTTGCGTTTCAAGTCGCGATGCGGATCGAAGCCGTGCTCCAGGAACATGTCCCAGCGCCCGACATAGTTCCGATTGTCCTTGCGGCCATGGAAGGCGTGCTCGATCGTGCCGTGAACGAAGCCGATCTTGCGATTGACATGCGTCTTCGCCCGCTCCTCCCAATATTTCACCGTGTCGCGATAACTCGCGCTCACCCCCTGCGGCAGCGAGTAGTCGGCGAGCCCTGCGAGCGCGAGCGCCATGTGATGATCGCCCGATCCCGTCCCGCCGAGTTCGAAGAGGCCGCCGATCTTGTCGAGAACGTCACGCACCCAGCACCAGGCGTAACCGGAGTGCGGATAGTCATAAGGTCCGCCGTCGAACGCCCAGAACTTCGAGCTCGCGGGCGCCACCGGACCGCCAGCGTGGAAGATGCTTCCAAAGCTCTTGTGCGTCTGGATGTGTTCGTCATGCGGCCCGAGATCGTAGCAGACGTCCCAGGGCTGAATGACGGGATAGAGATCGAGCGCGTTGAGCGCGTTCTCCGCCCAGCCCTTGCGACGGAAGATGACATCGGCGTCGAAGGTCCCGATATAGCGGGCGCCGGGCTCGAGCCGCGCGACGCCGATGTTGAGCAGGCACTCCTTGTTCCACACGAGCGACGTCGCGCGCACGGGGACGTGCCTCACGCGATCGGAGGCAAGATCGGCAAGCTCGTATCCGCGCGCGCCATAGGCGCATTCGACGAGCGTCACGCGCACGTTGGGGTCCTTCAGCCAGTCTGCGATCGTCGCGCGTGCGACGCGCGTGCGGCTCTCCCAGCGCAGCGGGTTAGCGATGCAGGTCACGATGTCGAGAAAGCGTGTCATGATCATCTCCTTCGGCCCGGCCCGCCAGGACCTGAGCGCGACAGGCGGTCGGGTTGCGACTGCGGGGCCGCAAAAGCCCGTCAATCGCGCTCATCCGCTGGCGGGCGGCACGTTCGATAAAAAGCGGTTATCCGGGGCGCGTTGTCGTCGCGGGTGCGGCTCGTGCGGGGCCGGTCAGGCTGCGTCCGCGACCTCTGCGGACTGCAGCGCATGCAGGAAGTGCATGTAATAGCCGGCGACGAGGCGCGCCTTGTCGTGGCCGTTGATGATGGTTCGCGCGTCGATCGGGTCGCTTCGAGAGCCGGCGAAGAACTGCTCCAGGCGTCGACCCGTGAACCAGCCTTCCAGCATCCCATGGATCATCACCGCCGCCGCCACGTCCAGGCGCAGGGCGAGCGCGGGCGACCTGACCATGTCTTCGTCTGGCTTCAGCACCTCGAGCGCGCGCAGCTTCGCGGTCGCGAGGCGATAATTGCGCTCCCAGGTCAGCTGGACGTCGCCGCGCCCGTCATAGACCTGATGCCAGGGTCCGGAAGGCGCGCCATAGGCGCGATGCCGACCATGGCCGCGTTCCTCGATCGGCTGCATCGTTTTCGCGGTTTCGTGATAGGCCGTGGCCAGGGAATAGGCGACGAATCGCGCGTCTGACCTCGGCGCCGTCGCCTCCCAGGCGCCAAGGATGGCGTTGATCCCGTCGACCTGGGATTGGCTCAGCGGATGAAACAGCGTGTCGCGGATTCCGGCGAAGAAGAGGGCGTGATCCGGCATTCAACCCTCCAGCATCGCAGTGAGCGCGCCGACGCCGGCTGCGACGACGCAGCCGATGAGATGGGCGAGGATGGGTGCGGCCATGTCAGTATCTCCACGCGTTCATCGCCTGGATCGCGGTGACGATGTATGGAGTGATCTGTCTGGCTTCGGTGAGCTGCCCGAGCGGCCCCGGATGCAGCTGGTTCATCATGAAGGGCGACGACGCATAGGGGTTGGAGATCGACCCAAGCACGGCCTGCTTATGCGCGACCTGGATCTGCGACGCCTTGCCCAGACCGAGAGCCGGCGCCCCGGAGAGATAGGCGGCATAGGCCGTGTAGGCGCCGTCGAGCAGCCCGGAGACTTGCTGCGCGGCCTGCGCCAGCGTCAGCCCGCCGTTCGTCCCGATCAGCGAGCCGCCGCTCGTCTGCGGATAGTCCAGATAGTAGTTGGGCGATCCGCTGCCTGCGTCATCCGCGGTGAACGCATTCGGCGCCCACAGGACGATTTGCATGTTCGGATTGCCGGTGAAGGTCGCGTACCAGCTCGTCGCGAAGGTCTCGGTTCCGCCGCTGACATAGGCCCCGGGATTGCTGGCGAGCGCATATTGGAGCTGGTTCGCCGCCGGCACGCCCGTCAGCACATAGGCGCCGTTGTAGCCGGAGGGCGACACGCCGGCGACCGTGATCGACGGCGCGTTGAAATAAGTGAGCTGGCTCGCGTTGAACTGATGGTTCGTCGACGTGGTGATCGTGACCGTGCTGCTCGTCCACGTCGCATTCGTGATCGTATAGCTCGTCGCCACGGGACTCGTGTATGAGCCGCCCGAAGTCGCGCCGTTGAACGCCGCATAGACGAAAGTGTCGATCATCGACTCGAGGAGATTCTGCGCGGCGGTCGCCGACGAGCCGAGCAGGCCCTGGCGAAGATCGTTGATGCCGTAACAGAACACGGCGATGTCGACGGGGTAGTTGTTGACGCTCCCGGTCTGCGGATTGCCGCCGGAGCCGAGCACGTTGCTGATCGGGTAGGTGACGCCGTTGACATTGTTCAGAAAGTCGAACAGACGAAAGCCATTCGACCCGAAGTTGATCACTGACGAGGACCCCTGGATCAGCCCCGTCCAGCCCAGTCCTCCCGTGGTGAGGCCATTGACCCCGTTGTTCAAGAGACCGGCGGTGGCGAGCGCCGTCGTGCTGTCGCCGATGAAGGCGACGTTGGCGAGCCGCTCCTCCTGCCAGTCGAAGGTGACGCGCAGCTGTGCGTTGGTCGGCAGCGTCTGACTGTTGAGGTTGATGACGAAATAGGGATTGAGATTGGCCGGGTCCTTCAGCAGCGGCGACTTGGCCCGCATCCCCGAGTAGTCGAAGACGATCGGCGTCCCGATGGACGAACCCGCGACTCCGCAGGTCATGTCGCCTTCGGCGATCAGCAGACGTGATGCGGAAATTCCGTTCGCGTTTCCGCCCGTGCGGTTCGTCGTGTAATATTGAACGAGGCCGTTCGGCGTCGGGTCGCTCAAATCGTGACGATCCGCCGTCACGGCCGTCGCGGTCCCGAAGCCGCCGTTCACGGTCTTTTGCAGGCGGACGGTCAGCACGCCCGTCGCGCCGCCGGCGCTGGACAGGCAGCTCACCGTCACGCGCTTGAGATAGACCGCGGCGGGTCCGTTGTTGTTCTGCGACAGCGACGCGATGTCGTTTGGCGTCGCCGCCGGCGTGAACAGCGAGGTCGAGGCCGAATAGGTCGGCGCACTGTCTTCGGAGGCGACGCGCGCAGAACCATCCGGCGTGTAAGGCGTGGCGAGGCCCTGGCCGACTGTCGTTTGATTGAAGCTGAACGGCGGAATGCTGCTTCCCGCGCGGACGCCTTGCATCTGCCAAAAGAGCTCCAGGACGGCGAAGAAGAATGAGAGCGCTCTGCTGCGCATGGGGTTGCTCCTCAGTCTTGGAAGATGGAGACGATCGCCGTCGACGACGGCGCGTAGACCTGGATGCGGCCCTGGAACGTCTGCGAGGACCATGAGCCGCCTTGCGCGCCGGCGGAGGATCCGCCGCCGAGCGCGAACACGCTGGCGTTTGCAGGCTGCGCGCCGGGCGACGCCGTGCCGTCGTCGCGCACGATCGCGATCTGCGCGCCGGAGACGTTTTCGATGTCGATGTTCTTGCGCGCGGCGTTCGCGGGCGCTGTCGCGACGAGCGCGTAATTCGCGTAAGGGCCCGAGCCCGCGAAGTTCGCGCCGACGTTCGGAAGCGCCGGCTTGTTGACGGAGTTGTCCGTGCCGGTCGAGCCGGCCATGCTCACGGGATGAACCGAGTCGCTCGACACCGTGACGCGCGGAACGCCGGCGCCGCTCGCGCCCGTTCCCGTGACGATGTTGCTGCCGCCAAACTGCGTGACGTTCTGCGTCCACGGGCCCGACGCCTGCGTGGCTGCGACGCTCTGTCCGCTCCATTGCACGCTCAGCGTCGGCGCCGCGCCAAGATTGAAGGTCGGCGTTGCGGCGAAGGCCGGCAAAGTTCCGGAGATGCCGAAGGATGTGTTGCTGATCGCGCCGATCGTCGCTGCGCCGGGCCCAAGCGTCCATATCGAGCCGGCGCCAGGCTGCACGAAGAGTCCGTTGGACGCGCCGACAGCCGACCCGCCCTGGTATGGCGCGAAGAGCCAGGCCGATGATCCCGCCGCGCCCTGCGCGACCGCGCCGCCGCCGCTCGCGCCGCCCCAGCCCGCAGGCAGCCCAGCGCCGCCGCTGATGTTGAGCGACGTCGCGCCATTCGCCGTGACCGCTGCGAGATACGCGTTGCTCCCGACGGAAAGCGCCAGCGCGCCGCCGGGCTGAACGACGTCGCCAGATGTCGTCGCCGTAACGCCCGCGGCGCCGAGTTGCAGGAAGGCGGCGTTGGCGCCCGTGTTGTAGACGACGATCGTCGCGCCAGTCGGCAGCGCCACATTCGCCGAGGTCGTCGAGACGGCGAGCGCTGCATAGGCGCCGGCGGGCGCGAAACCCAACAGGGGCGTGGCGAGCGAGCCCTGAACGTAGCCCGGATTGCTCGCCGAGAAGAGCCCGTTGGGGAAATAGGCGGCTGTCGCGGGCAGATAGCCGCCGGTCGCCGTAGCGGCGATCGGCGCGCCGTTGACGAGAAAGCTGTCGTTCGCAGCGGCTGCGGGAAGCGTCGTCAGCGCAAACGCCATCGCGCCCGCTCGCGCGGGTTTCAGTCTCATGTCGACCTCGTGTGTGGGAGAGAGTCGCGTGCTTTATGAAGCGGCGACGTTGGGCAGCAGGTAATGGATCGTCATGCGCACCGCGCCGGCGGTGAAATCTCCACCGGCCGCCGTGAAGAGCACCGGCGTCGCGGCGTAGAAGGGATTGGGGCCGATGAGCCCGAGATTGGTCGAGCCTGCCGCGACGCCGAGAGAAGCGCCGAACATCGACGCATTGCTCGCGACGCCGCAGCTATAGGACGCAGCCCCCGTGATCGCCGTGATGACGAGGTTCGAGACGGCGAGCACGATCGCGCCGTTCGGGATGAGAACGGTTGAAGTCGTCGTCGCGCCCGAAAGCGCCACGAGCTGCTCGAGGCAGCCGGCGGCGAGTCCGCCGCCATGCGCCGCTTGCGCGATCGTCGTCGTCGCGCCGAGCGCCAAAACTTCGGAGAGCTTGGCGGCGGGCCACCCGCCCGCCGTCACGCCATCCTGCACGCACAGACGGTTGTTGGTCGTGTCGACGATGACTTCGCCGGGCTTGCCGGTGAAGGCCGAGACATTCGCGGCCGTGTCGCGCCGCAGCTGGACTTGTGTGCTCATGAGGCGACATTCCCCAGATCGACCGCGGCGTAGACCGGCGCCGTCGCGGTTCCGAATTGATCGAAGACGCTCGCAGCGACGCTGGCCGCTCCCCAGTCCTGCGCCTGGCCGAGCAGCAGGGCCGTCGTGACGGGTCCGAGCGCGCCGCCGCCGTTCGGGACGTAGCTGTAGACGACGCAGGTCGAGAGATCCTGGAGGCCGCCGCCGAACACGTTGAAGCTCTGGAACTTGAGATAGATCGTCTGGCCGATGAAGTTCGACGGCAGCTGATACTGAACGACCGCGCCGTCCAGCCGCGAGAACGGCGCGCCGGAGGCGTGCGCCGCGGGCAGGCTTCCATAAAGTCCGCGCGGCAGGCCCGTGAGATTGTAGGCATAGGTCCCCGACAGCGTCGCCGTCGCAAAGCCCAGCAGCTCTTCGTCGACAAGGCACAGCGTTTGCCCCGCGAGCGCCGACGTCTCCGTCGCGCTCGTCAGCGTCCCGGCGCTCTCTGAGAGATTGACGCTCAGCGCATCGGCTGTGTCGTAGCCGCTGGCGGAAGGCAGCGCCGCGGTAAGAAATCCTTGCCGCAGCGGATTCTGAATCGTCGTGATCTTCTGGTAGCTCACATTGTCGAGTGAGGCATACACGTAGCAGCCGCCCCAATTCGGATCGGCGACGCCGCCGGCGCCGCCCGACGCGCCGAGCCAGATCTCGGCGGCGTTGTTGGTGAGCTGCGGCGGCGGCTCGAAGATGAGCGGCGCATTCACCGGATCAGCCTCCACGCCGGCGTTGATCGACGCGCCGCCTGTCGCGCCCGATGGATTTGCAGCCGGCGTCGACACGCCGATGACGAGCTCTTCGGCCGTGATCGACAACAGCCCGCCGTCGTCCTCCTCAATCTCCGTGATGCGCGCGAGCGCGCCGGAGAGGCCGAGATTGGCGTCGGTGAGCGTCACCACGTCCATCGGATCGAGCAGACAGAACTCCCAGGACAAGGCGAATTTATATGTCGCGCGGACATAGAGCCCGCGCTGCAGCATCGTCTGCGCGACGACGGCCGCGACATTCAAGTCGCAGATCTCATGCGCGGTGATCGTCGAGCCCGTGCGCAGCCCGAACTGCTCGATCATCGCCTGATCCCGCGCTTCGATCGGCGTCGCCTGATACTCCGGCAGGCCCTGTCCGCTCGTGACGCCGGTGCGGTTGAGCGCCTCGACGCGCAGAAGATTTGGCAGCGAATAGGGGTCGACGCGGGCGATCTTGATCGGATCCTCGCCCGCTCTGTAAACGAGATCGTCGTCGCTCAGCGCATAGACCGGCGTCAGATTGGGCATGTAGGTCACGCCATTGCCGGTGACCGGCTCGTCGCCATAGGGGATGAAGCGCAAGACGCGTCCAGACCACACGGGCGCCACGACGAGCAGCTGCAGCCAGCGCGTCAGAATGCTCGAGGCGGTCTCGATCTGATTGATGAAGGGGCTGAAGCAGAGCCCCATCGCCTTGCAATAGGTCTGCAGCGAGGCGTCGCCGCCCGAGCCGTAGACCGTCGTCGCGTCGATATTGGCGCCGGGGAAGCCAACGCCATAGAGCGGATTGATGAGCAGGTCGGCTGTGACCTGCGCCGGGTCGGCGTCGAGCCCGTTGGCGCCGCCGCCATAGAGATGACCCTGGACCTCGAAGCTGAGCGTGCCGATGCTCGCCGACTGGCCGAGGCCGTAGTTCGCGGCGGCCACATAGGCCGTGCCCGGATAGGCGAGCGCTTCGGTCGGATAGGAGGCGGCGAGATAGCCCCAGGTCGCCTGCGGCGTCGCGCCGTCAAAGAGCGTCACGCCGATCGCCGCGAGGCCCGAGCCGCCGCCTGTTACTGTCGCGGCTCCGCCACCGCCCGTCGCGCCATAGCTCGCGCCGCGCGTTGCGAACGGCGTCCCATAGACCGACTCGCCCTGATAGACTTGGTTCACGCCGCTGATCGGGCCCTCGCAGAGCGCCATCATGAGATCGGCCGTGTAGGTCCATCCCACAATCTGAAACCCGCCGCCGCCGCCCTTGAGGCCGCCGCCCTTGCCGCCCTGCGGCTGCGCCTCGAGCAGCGGAATGGCGCGGAAGTTCGAATAGAAGAAGATGTTTGGCGCGGCCTTGTTCAGGCCCCAGAGCAGCGGAATCGGCAGCGCGTTTGTCGATGTCTGCAGTTGCAGCCCGGTGTAGCTCGGCCAGATTGCGGCGCTCTGCGGCGAGGCGCGCTTGGCGGAAAGAAAGCTCATGAGCAGTCTCCGACGACGCTGGCGAAGAGAGCGGAATGGACGCGCTCGCGCATCATGGCGTTTTGCGCCACGACCTCCTCCAGCACGACTTTCGCCGGCCATGAGGCGTGCACGAGCGTGAGCGGATCCGAGCGCGTTACGACGCCGCCATGACTGTAGCAGCGCCCGACGCGAAACAGCATGACGTCGCCGGGCTTGGGCGCGTCGACCCTTGAGGCGCGCGAGAGCAGCGCGTCGAGATAGCGCTCCTCGCCGCGATGCAGATGCCAGTCGGCGGCATAGGGTCGCGGATCGAAGGGCGGAACGAGCTTGAGATCGACGAAGACGCGCACCAGCAGCATGCCGCAATCGCAGCCGACGCCCTTGATGTCGGCGCAATTGTGATAGGGCGTGCCGATCCAGCTGCGCGCCTCGGCGATGATTTTGGAGCGCATGGGGGGCGTCCTTGACAGCAAGTCGCAAGAGTGCTTGGAATTTCCGCGAATTAAGCTGCGAACATGTTCCGTGTTTGCACTGGTTGGCCCCTGATGTGTCTGGGGTGTGGGGTTTGATTGCGTTGGTGTTCTTCGTGGGAATGAACCTAGTCGATATGGCTGAATAGCCGCAGTTTTGTGGACCCTCTTAACAATTGTCCTGAGTTTGTGCCTAAAATTCCGCCTGCAGCCAAGACAAGAGCATCCGATATGGTGAAGCTGCGACTGCCTCAATCAAAGGAAGAGCGTGCAGCCGCCTACCTGAGAGTGCTCTTTGAGATCGACGCTCGTGTCCACGCAATAAAAGTGACCATGACGTCAGATTGGCCGGCGGGTATGTCGCGAGAAATCTGTCAACTGCAGCTTCGGCATATATGTGAATTGGTTGCAATCGGATGCGCTGTAATACAAGGAGAGTACCAGTGCTTCAGTATTGGCGAGTGGAAGCCAAAAAACATTTTCAGGGCTTTGTCAGCCAAGTATGAAGGATTTTTCCCCCAGTCAGCAGTTATAACGAAAGCGGCGACTGGCACGGATATAAGATGTAATGTGGTTCCCGGTTGCGTCACTCGGTCCGAAATTGAGGCAATCTGGGAGCGGACAGGGAATGTCCTGCATCGGCTGAGTGTGAAGAGTTATTTCAGAGAAGATGAAGCAGGTAATAAGTTGGCTGACGTGGAAGAGTCTGTAGTAAAAATAAAAACATTACTAGACAGCCGTGCTATTCCAATGCACGGCTCTAAAATACTTGTTGTTGCCGGGCTCGGATTCAACAATGGGCGTCCGGGTATCTCGTATTATGAATATAACGATAATCAGACTATGAGCGTTGCTCACTTCGATCTGAAAGGTCCGTCGGATTACTGGAAATAGCAAATTGCCTACCTTTGCTTTCAAAGATGAGCCCATCGATTTTTATCCGTGTCTTAACTCCTTCGGCAAGTAGCGGATGCGTTGGCAGATTTTCGGTCGCTTCGCTCGCTTTCGGTCTGGGAGTGCGAACAACTCTAATTCCCTTTGGGTCGGGCCTTTTTTTTGTCAAGGTCATGATAGCCTCCGAAGTTGGGTTGCTGGTTCCGTTTCCGCTTCTCCGTGATTGCTGACTGACCAGGGCTTGGAGCCAGTCAATTGGGCTGAAAGGGGCGGCCCTCGGTAATTGCCGGCGTACATCTTTCGGACGCATAGAGGCGTCCACGGCGCGGATAGAGTCCGTCCGCAAGGCGTTTGGCTCCAGCGAACAATTGAAACACATTCCGAGCAGTGGCCGTGCGAGCCAC
>Ga0187782_10001263_pt1 | contig 18195 bp, 14 predicted proteins | sample 0715_SJ02_MP15_2_FD_132454 | JGI IMG/M metagenome (GOLD analysis project Ga0187782, IMG submission 132454) | Tropical peat soil microbial communities from peatlands in Department of Meta, Colombia - 0715_SJ02_MP15_20_MG | ecosystem: Environmental > Terrestrial > Soil > Wetlands > Peat | place...
CCGACCTCCATCCACTCGAACAGCGAGATGCCCTCGATGTAGTTGATGGGAACGCCGTTCTTCAGGGTGAATCCAGCGAGGTAGGCGCGTAAGGGCAGCCGCCGCTCTGGAGGCAGGCCCCACAGAAAGATCTGGGTGCCACGTCCAGGGCGGGCTTCGACTACGCTCGCCGGGTCGCCAAGAGTTGTGCCGTAGAGCTCGCGGTAGCGGACTGCCATCACCTCGCGGATGAGGTCCATGATGCGCTCACCGTCCCGCGGCGAGAACTGCCGGACGGGCAGGCGCAATGCCATGTCTGCGGCCAGCGAGATTTCGCTGCGCCGGATCAGGGGACCCTGGTGGTAAAACACCGAGCGAACCGGCCGCCAGTTCCGCGTGCGGCTGGCGCGCAGGTTGTCGAGTTTCCACTGCACGGTCAGGCCGAGAGAATTGTAGAGTTCGGCCTTCTCGCGCGCGGAGAGCGGCAATCGCTCAAACCTCTCCAGCAGCCAGAGCAAGGGGTTGCGAGCGCCGGATGCCGCCCGCAGCCACTCCGGATAGGAAACATCCGCTTCAACGTCGGCATCGTCTGCGAGCAGCGGGATGAACCGCGGTAGCGTTGTCGCCAGATGGCTTTCCTCCTCGTAATCCGTCCAGTCGATCGAAACATAGCGGGGGAAGCGGCGCGCCAGCCAGCGGACCACATCATAATTCCAGGTGTCCTGCATGGTGGTGCCGGCGATGCCGGAGACCTGTTCGGGATCGAACACCGACATATCCACGCCGGCTTCGCGCAGGCGCTCGACCCGTCCGGCAAACAAGTCGAGCAAACGCTCGCTTTGTTGCAGCACAACCGCGCTGTGGGGATAGGCGCGCAGGAACAGCAGCGCGTCGTGGAAGCGGATCAGGGCCGCAGAATCACGGAACTCGTGCCGGCCGAGCTGAGCGAGCAGGCGCAATACGACAGAAACGCTGCCGCGCGAGAAATTGGCTTTCTCCCGTTCCAGTCGGAGCAGCAGGCGGTGAGGCGATTGCATCGTTGCGCTGGGCAGTGTACTCCGGATGTCAAACTAGCCCCGTCGCGCCGGCGTCCCGCCGATGCCAGATTTGGCCGGCACAGGTGATAATAGGGGCATGCTGCGCGACAAGAACCTTATCCCACTTTCACATCAGCACCAGCATGCGCTGGCTATGTGCGTGCGCCTCGACCGCGCTCTGGCCAAAGGAAATGCTGACCTCCATGCCTGGCAGGAAGAAGTGGTCAGCCTGTGGGAAAGCGAGATTCGCTTCCACTTCGAGGCGGAAGAGAAGGTCCTGTTTCCGGCGGCGGAGAAATATGCGGACCTGAAGCCGCTGCTGAAGCAATTGCTCTCCGAACACGCGGTGCTGCGGGACTTCCTCGCGCGCGCTGCCGCGCGGCAGATGGACGCGGCGGCGCTGAAGACCTTTGGCGAAGCGCTTTCCGGCCATATCCGCACGGAGGAGCGTCAGTTATTCGAAGAGTGCCAGCGCCAGATGACGGCCGACGAAATGGCCCGTGCCGGCAATGCCATGGACGAATATTTCGCAAAGTCCGGCATGCCGGGAGCCAGTTGTGCGCTGCCCTCACCCAGAAATGCGCGGTCCGGGTGACCTACGGGCCCGAACGCCTTTGGAGGCGTGTGCTAAATCGGTTGCCGCCGGAATCGGGAGCATAGTTTTGCACTGTCTTCGCCGCCGCCTAGCTGAAATAATCCTCTTTAGCGCGACCTGGGCGGGGGAACGAGTCGCCATCATGCCTAAGTTCGGCCCGCTCGGGTACAGGAGGTAGCGCGGCGAAGCCCAAATCTCATCTCAAGGCCAGGAAGCCGAAGCATAGAGCCATCAAGCCCCTGGTGTCGACGAAAGCAGGCAGGAATGCCCGCGCGCCTGAACTGCGCGCCGTCCCGGAAGCCGAGGCGCTTTATCGCGGCCTGTTCAACCGCATGGCCGACGCGGTGTTCGTCATCGACGCTGAAACCCTGCGTTTCCTGGACTGCAACGACGCCGCCTGCCAGGCCTACGGCTATACGCGCGAAGAACTGCTCTCCATGACGCCCATCCCGCTGCATCCTCCGGAAGAGCGCGACCTGGCCGCACGGCGGTTGCGGGAAAAGAGGTGGGCGCACCGCGAATACACCCATGTCACCAAAGAAGGCCGGCGCCTGGCCGTAGAGGTGCGCACCACCAACGTTCCTTACCAGGGCCGCGACGCCCACCTCAGCATCGTTCATGACGTCACCGAGCGCAAGCAGGCCGAGGGCACCCTGCAACTGCAGTCTGCCTACCTGGAGCAGCTGATCGAGAGTGCCCCGGAGGGAATCGCGGTGCTGGACAACCAGCACACCGTACTGCGCATCAACCGTGAGTTCACCCGCATGTTCGGCTACACGTCCGCGGAGATCGTCGGAAAAACTCTGGATCTTCTGGTCCCCGCCGAACGCGGCAACGAATCCAGCTTTATCACCAACGCGCTGGACAGGGGCCAGCCCATCAATGTGGAAACCGTTCGCCGCCGCCGCGACGGCTCCTCGGTGGCCGTCTCCATTCTGGGGACGCCCATCAAAGTAAGTGGCAGTCCGGTGGCCCTGTACCTGATTTACCGCGACATCACCCAGAGTAAGCAGGCGGAACTTGCGCTCATGGAGAGCGAAAGCAAGTTCCGGGCGGTGGCCGAGACCGCCGCCACCACCATCTGCATCCACGACAACCAGCGCTTCCTCTACGTGAATCCGGCCGGCGAGAAGATGACCGGGTACAGCCGGGGCGAACTCATGCACATGGATCCGCTGGCGCTGGCGCATCCCGATTCCCGCGAAGCCATGCGCCAGCGCTCGAAAGCGCGCTATCGCGGCGAGCCGGTGCCCTCGCGCTATGAAGCCAGGATCGTCATCAAGGGTGGCGAGGTGCGCTGGCTGGACCTGAGCGTCAGCTCGATCCGCTTCGAGGGCAGGCAGGCCACTCTGGCCACCGCCGTGGACATCACCGAGCGCAAGCGCGCCGAGGCATTGCAGGCGGCCTTGTACCGCATCGCCGACCAGACCAGCGCCTTCACCGATCTGGAGGCGTTTTACCCGGCCATTCACAGCATCGTGGGCGAACTCATGGACGCCCACAACTTCTACATCGCCCTCTACGACGAGAGCTCCGCCCGGCTCAGTTTTCCCTATTTCGTGGACCAGGAGGACCCCACGCCGGCACCCAAGCCTCTGGGCAAGGGCCTCACCGAATACGTGCTGCGTACCGGCGAGCCCCTGCTGGCTTCTCCCGAGCGCTTCGCCGAGCTGGCCCGGTTGGGCGAGGTGGAACGGATCGGGGCGCCCTCCATCGACTGGCTGGGCGTCCCGGTGAAAAAAGGCGACAAGCCGTTCGGGGCCCTGGTAGTGCAGAGCTACACCGAAAATGTCCGCTACAGCGAGAGCGACATGGAGGTCCTCAACTTCGTCGCCCAGCATGTGGCCACGGCCATCGAACGCAAGCGCGCCGAACATGCCCTGCGGCAATCGGAAAAGCAGCTCTGGCAATCGCAGAAGATGGAAGCCGTGGGACGCCTGGCGGGCGGCGTGGCCCATGACTTCAACAACCTGCTCACCGTGATCAAGGGATACACCGAGCTCATGCTCAGCGACCTCAAGCCATCCGACCCGCTGCGTCCGGAGATGGAAGAGGTGCAAAAAGCGGCCGACCGCGCCGCCGCCCTGACCCGGCAACTGCTGGCCTTCAGCCGCCGGCAGGTGCTGGCGCCCAAGGTGGTCAACCTCAACTATCTGGTCGAGGACATGAACAAGCTCCTGCGCCGTCTGCTGGGCGAGGACATCGAGCTGGCCATCAAGCTCGCCGACCACCTGGGCTGCGTCAAGGCTGACCCCGGGCAGATCGAGCAGGTCATCATGAACCTGGCCGTCAATGCGCGCGACGCCATGCCCAAGGGCGGCAAGCTCACGCTCGAAACCGCCAACCTCGAGCTCGACGAGGGCTACTCGCGCGAGCACGTCATGGTCAAGCCCGGTCCCTACGTGATGCTGGCCATCGCCGACACCGGCTCCGGCATGGACGCCGAAACCCTGGCCCACGTCTTCGAGCCTTTTTTCACCACCAAGGAACAAGGCAAGGGCACCGGCCTGGGGCTGTCCACGGTGTACGGCATCGTCAAGCAGAGCGACGGCTACATCTGGCCCTACAGCGAGCCGGGCATCGGCACTACGTTCAAGATCTATCTCCCGCTCGTCGACGAAATGGCCGAGCGCGAGCAGGCGCGCGCGCAGCTATCGCCGGGACTGGGTGGCCAGGAGACCATCTTGCTGGTGGAAGACGAGGAGGGAGTCCGCGGGCTTACCCGCCAGCTCCTGCAGCGCCACGGCTACACCGTGCTCGAAGCCGAACACGGCCAGGACGCCCTGATGCTCTGCGAGCGCTTCTCCGGCCCCATCCACCTGCTGCTCAGCGACGTGGTTCTGGCCCAGATGAGCGGCCGCGAACTGGTCGAGCGGCTTGGCCCGCTGCGGCCGGAGATGAAAGTGCTCTATATGTCCGGCTACAGCGACGAAGCCATCATCCACCACGGCGTGCTCAAGCCCGGTACCGCCTTCCTGCAAAAACCCTTCACCACCGAGTCCCTGATGCGCAAGGTGAGGGAGGTCATCGACAAGAAACGGATCGGTTAGCCGTCCCTGCCCCTCCCCCCTTCCCCCTTGTCTCGCCGACCTAATGGAATCAGCACCTTAGGCAACGTTGGCCGGGGAAATACCGTCATCCACAAGAGTTAGAGGCAAAATCTTGCTGGCAAAGGAGTTCGCCGGCGCTGGCGGCGTTTCGTTGTCAAGGATCGCAATCCGCGCAGCGGGCTTGCGCGCGGGCATGTTATCAATTTGATAATATTTGACAATAGGATATATCAATTGTGCTTGAGTTGTCAAGCGCAAAATCGCGTCCCCTGGGGACTGACCCCTGGCTGATATCCCTACCCGGCACTACCACCCCAGCGCGCCAAATGCGGGCGCGCCGGGGACCCCGGTGACGTGCCGGGCTACATTCAATCGCCCCTGCGGGGCTGCCCGCGGCTGGGCGGGTTGTCCACACCCCGAGCAGAAATATTCGACATGTGCTAATCGCAGCAGATGTCGAGCCTCGTCCAAGCAAGGGAGATGCGGGCCCTCAGCCGGGCTGGCTCGGCAAGCGCCGGTAGGCGCGACTGAGTGTAGCCCGGCACGTTAGTGCCGGGAAAGCGTCATCAGCGGAGGTTTAGTCCCGCCAGGGACGGCTGAATTACCGGTCGCCAAAGCCGTACAGTTAATCAAGGCAGGATCGTCGAAGTGGCTGCGCGAGCAGAAAGGTCTGCGCCTATTTAGCTGGCAGGAGGCGTACGGCGCGTTTACGATCGGGGCGTCGCAGGTCCCGAAGACGGTTTTGTATATTCAAAACCAGCCCGCGCACCATAAGAAGCGGGCATTTGAAGACGAATATCGGGCCCTGCTGCGGGCGTACGACGTTGCGCACGAAGAGCAACACTTGTTCGGGTGATCCGGTCAGCCGTCCCTGACGGGACTGACTCCTGACAATACCGCGGACCCGGCACTGACGTGCCGGGCTACATTCAGTCGCCCCTAACGGGGCTGGCGCCCGGCGTCTCCAATAATCATCTTGCGAAAACACCCACGTCTGCTAACTGCGGCAGACGTGGGGCACCCTCACACCCATTCGAGGTCTGGGCCACGATTCCGTATGATATGAGCAGAGGTCGCCTGGCGGGGTGAGGCGCACATACCACGTGGAATTCGACCTACAGCCGACGCTGACGGGAAATCTGATCGAGGTCCGCCCGCTCATGCGGGAGGACTTCGATGCTCTCTTCGCGGCGGCCAGTGATCCGCTGATCTGGGAGCAGCATCCCGAAAACGATCGCTTCCAGAGGGCGGTCTTCGAGAAGTTTTTCCAGGGGGCCATGGCTTCGAAGGGCGCGTTCGCGGTGATCGAGCGCAAGTCCGGCCGAATCATCGGCAGTTCGCGGTACCACAATCTGGTTCCGGCGGAAAGCGAAGTAGAAATCGGCTTCACGTTCCTGGAGCGGGCGTTCTGGGGCGGCGTCTACAACGGCGAGTTGAAGTCCCTGATGCTCGCCCACGCCTTTCGATTTGTCGATCGCGTGGTGTTCGTGGTGGGAGAAAACAATCTGCGCTCCCAGAAGGCCCTGCAGAAAATTGGCGCCAGGTTTCTACGGAAAGCCGAACGTCCGGCGCGTGACGGCACCATGAAACCGCAAATTGTGTTTGCTATTACGCGGGCGGAGCAGCGCTGAGAGTTTCGCAAAGCGGGGGGCCTTGGGTCCGCAACCGCACCGAGCCTAGGATGACAACTCAAGCGGTTGATTCGGGGTCTGGTAAGCGGCTCGACCTACTGCGGGTTTCCTGGCAAGGGCGAGTTTTTCTCGGCTCCCGTTGAACTCAGGGTGGCCGGCAGCGCCTTGGCGTTGATCGCGTCCTTGTGATCGGGCCCCAGGCCGAGCTGAATCAGGGCGCGGGAATCGGGAAGCGTCTTGGTCTGCCAGCCATGGTCGGCCTGGTAGCGGGTCATGGCGTCCTTGGTAGCCTGGTCCCAGGCGCCGCTGGGTTCGCCCTTCATGTAGCCCTGGCGGATCAGCGCGCTCTGGATCTCGCGGGCCCGGTCGCCCTCGATCACCTGCTGCCCGCGAACCTTCTTGCTCTTCTGGTGGTGCTTCTTCAGGGAAACCAGCTCCAGACGAGCGCTGGCCCGCAACGACAAGGCAACCGACGCTCTGCGTTTGGACGAACTCTTACGATGCGTGTGCTGAGTTGTCGCGCTGGCTGCGCCCGCACCCAGTAGCATGACGCAAAGGCAAGCCAGCGGCTTGTTGAAGGTGTGGAAAACCCTGTTCTTCTTCAAAACGGACACCCCGGGAGAGGTGGACGAAGCGCGCAACAGCCTCTCACCGCAAATCAGTTATATTGTTAGCACTGGGTCTCGCGGGCCAGAGTACCCAGCGCTGCGGCATAATAGCGGGTTTGACGCCGCAGCGCCAGCCTAAAGACGGCCATCAGACGGTTACGGAAGGGTACCGGCCAGGAAGATGGTACCGGCGTTCCGACCCCTGCCCTGGCGTACCAGAAACACCACATCCTGGCCGCTTTTCAACTGGGATTGGACCTTCCTGAAGTCATCCTCGTTGTTAACTGGCTGCTTATTGATTTCGAGGATCACATCCCCACGGCTGAGGCCAACGTCCTCGCCAAACGAGCCCGCACGGACTTCCTGTACGATCACGCCTTTGCCTGCGACGACGCCCAAGCGGTCAGCCATATCGGGAGTAATGGGCCGTACGCTCAGGCCCAGCTTGGTCTCCTGCGGCTGCTCCTCTTCCCCGCCGCCTTCATCCTCGCCGGTACGAGCGGCGAAGAGCTTGGAGCGATCGGCGATAGTCACCGTGGCCTTGCCTTCCTTATTGTTCCGCAGGTAGGTCAGGGTGTGCTGGGTGCCAGGCCTCTGACCGGAGATATCGGCAACCAGTTCATCGCCATTCTTCACCGGGTTGCCATCGACGGCAGTGATGGCGTCGCCGACCTTCAGGCCTGCCTTCTCAGCCGGGCCGCCGGGGGTGACCTCGGCGATGATCACGCCATTCTGCACGCCGTAAACTCGCGCCAAGGCGGGGTTAGGTTCAGCGTTAAACAATACGCCGATGGACCCCCGCACCACCTTGTGGTCGGAGCTGGTCAACTGGTTGTAAACCTTGACTACGGTGTTGGACGGCAAGGCAAAGCCGACGCCCTGGTATCCCATGGACTGGGTAAAGATGGCGGTGTTGATGCCGATCACTTCGCCGTTCATGTTGACCAGCGGTCCGCCGGAGTTGCCGGGATTGATGGCGGCGTCGGTCTGAATGAAGGACTGGAACTGGCGCTGGGGCACGATGTTGCGCCCCTTGGCGGAGACGATGCCCGCGGTGACGGTTTCTTCCAATCCGAAGGGGCTGCCCACGGCAAGGACCCAGTCGCCCACCTGCATGCCTTCGGAATTGCCGAACTTCGCGGCGGGCAGGGGCTGGTTGGCGTCAATCTTGATGACGGCCAGGTCGGTCTCTTTATCGGTACCGATGACCTTGGCATCGTGCAGCACACCGGGAGGATCGCTCTTGAGCTGCACGCGGATGCGATCCGCCTTTTCGACCACGTGCTCGTTGGTCACGATGAAGCCTTTGGGATCGGCGATCACGCCTGACCCGAGCGAACGCTCGCGGGAGCCCTCGGGCGCTTGCCCCTGGTCTCCGCCAAAGAAGCGGTCGAAGAAATCCTGGAATGGGTTGTCCTGGTCGCCCTGCCCGCCGCCCGGGTGTCCCTGAGGCAGCCCGCGGCGGCGCTGCGGCTTGACCACCGATTCCGTGTTGATGTTCACCACGGACGGTTCGATCTGCTTGGCGATCTGGGCAAAGGCGGAAGAAAGCTGCTGCGGCGGGGGCACCGTCAACGGGGTTGCCGTGTCCGCCGATTTCTGCGTTTCTTTCCCTTTTACCCCTATGGAGATGACGCTGCCGATCAGGATGCCGACGGCCAGCGTGAACACGATCAATAGCGTGGAAGTCAAACGACGATTTTTCATTTTTTCCAGAAGACCGCCTGTGCGCGGATCCATCACTTTCCCTCCGGCGAACCCGCCAAAACTCGATTATACCTTGCAGGATGGGGTTTCCCCGGAATGAACATATACGGAAGTAACCGTAATATTAGATGCAATCGCTGGCAAATCGTTATCTTTCCATTGCGGGCGCCTGGTTGCCCACTTCTTCAGCAGGCTGGCTGGCGCTTCCTTTCAGTTCCGAGATCAACACCCCGGCGATGATCAGCAGCGCGCCCAGGCCGGCGCGGGTTCCCAAGCGCTCCCCCAGCAAGAGATAGGAGCTGGCCCAGGCAAAAACGGGCTCCAGCACGAAGATCAGGGCGGTGTGGGTGGGCGGCGTGAACTGCTGGGCCCAGGCCTGAATGGTAAAGGCAGCGGCCGTGGCGAGCAGGCCGGTCACCAGGATTGCGATCACCACGCGCGCCGACCAGATTGCGTGAGGCTTCTCCAGCAGAGGGACTGTCACGGCCATCAGCACCGCCGCGACGCACGCCTGCAAAGTCGCGATCTGCTCGAACGGGTGCGAGCGCATCGCCCGGCCCATGAAGATGATCTGGAAGGCAAACGTCACCGCGCAACCCAGGGTGAGCAGGTCGCCGCGGTTGATCCCCGATAGCGAGCCGGACCCCGCGCTCGGAACGGTAAGCAGGTAAAGACCCGCGAATGCGGCCAACACGCCCAAAGATGTCCACCGGTTAATGTGCCGGCGCCAGATCAGCGCCAGGAACACCGGCACCAGCACGACGGAGACCCCGGTCAGGAAGGCCGATTTCGAAGGAGTGGTGAGAACCAGGCCGGTGGTCTGGAATTCGTAGCCCATCCATAGCAGCGTTCCCATCCAGATGCCGGTGCGGAGCGCGGCGGCGCTCATCCGGAGATGCTTGCGGAAGACCAGCGCCAGCGCGGCGCCCGCGAGCGTCATGCGCACGGCGTTAAAGAGCAGCGGCGAGATGTCGCCGAGCGCGTCCTTGATCTGAACGAACGTCACGCCCCAGACCAGCGTCACCAGCACGAGCAGGAAGTGGGCTTTGAGGGAGCGGGACACCAGAAGATTTGTAATTTGTGATTGGTGATTTGTAAATTGGCGGGCAAGTCCGCGGTCCACCACGCCAATCGACCGGGTTAACCGCTTTCCCCGTTCGAGCTGTCATCCTTCGCGAGCTTGAGGCGTTTAGCGGGCGTCTGAACCCGCTGCCGAGATTCTGAGCGCAGCGAAGGACCCGGCGAGCGGAGGATCTGACGATTAGGCCTGCGCCACCGGCGCAGGTTGCGATGGCATTAACGTCAGATTCTCCCGCCTCCCTTTGGTCGGCGGAAGAATGACATGCAAGCAGCTTTCAACGGGTCGACGAGCCGATCACCATGCCCGTTCCGTAGACGGTCTTTCCGCCAACCACGGTCCGCAACACTCGTGTCTTAAGAATTGCGTCGGGTTCGACTCGCGTGATGTCGCGGTCGAGCACCACGAAGTCAGCCAGCATGCCCGGCTGGAGCAATCCTTTCTCGTGCTCGGCGAATTGCGCGTACGCTGAACCCGTCGTGTAGGCGGCGATGGCTTGTTCGATGGTCAGTTTCTCGTTGGGAAAGTACTCCTGCTTGCCGTCCTCGCTGCGACGCGTGATCGCAGCATACAGGCCGCGAAAGGGAGTGATCGGCTCGACCGGATAATCAGTCCCGAAGCAGAGCGGAACGCCGGCATCGAGGAATTCCTTCCAGGCGTAGGAGTGCGCAGCGCGATCTTTGCCCAGGCGTGCTTCCGCCCAGCGCATATCGGTCAGCAGGTGATTGGGCTGCATTGAAGCAATCGCGCCGAGGTCCCCGAAGCGCCTTATCTGCTCTGGTGTTGTGATCTGCGCGTGCTCGACGCGAAAACGAAAGCCCTGGGCAGGAACTTGTCCGCGCTCGCGGGCATCGCGCTCGGCGGCGGCAAAGGCATCGAGCGCCATCTCCACGGCGCGGTCGCCAATAGCATGAAAGCCGAGCTGAAATCCAGCGCGCACGCGCTCGACCGCCATCTGGTCCAGTTTCGCCTGGTCGTATCGCGCAAGGCCTTTATTGCCGGGGTCGTCAGCATAAGGGGCCAGCATGGCGGCGGTGCGCGAACCGAGCGAGCCATCCATGAAGCCCTTCAGCATGGTGGTGTGGAGCAGGTTGTCGTCCTTCGGATGATGGGCGCGATGCTCCTGGAGCTGTTGCAATAAGGCATTGAAGGGCAGCCACTCCGCGACTCGCAGCGTCAGCTTGCCTTCTCTCTCCAGGTCTTCGAGGATCAGAAAGTCTTCCCACTGGGAATTGTCCTGCGCTGAAATGATGCCCCACTGCGCGGCATCGGCCAGGGCAAGCTCCAGCCCGCGACGGCGTTGTGCCGGCGAAGGCGGCGGAAGTCTGGCGAGCAGGTCATCCTTCACCGTCTCGCGCAGAATGCCGGTGGGCTCGCCCTGCGCGTCGTGATCGATCTTGCCGCCGGGAGGGTCCGGCGTGGACCGGGTGATGCCGGCGAACTTCAGCGCCGCCGAGTTGGCGACCGAGATGTGTCCATCCACGCGGGTGAAAATCGCGGGGTGATCGCCGGTGACCGCATCAAGGTCCTGCCGCGTAGGCAGCTTCTGGTCCGGCCAAAGCGTATGGTCCCAGCCGCGGCCAGTGAGCCAGTCTCCGGCTGGAGTGGTTTGGGCAGCTGCGGCAATGCGCTGCTGCATCTCGGCCAGCGAGCGCGCGCCCGCCAGCTCCACGTGCAGCTTTTCGAAACCGGCATTGGCCAGGTGCACGTGTGCGTCATTGAAGGCGGGCATGACGAAGTGCCCGCCGAGGTCGACGACCTGTGTGTGCTTGCCCTTCAGCTTTTCGATTTCAGCATTCGAGCCCACGGCCACAATGCGTGCATCGCGCACGGCCATGGCCTGCGCCCGATCCATCTGGGTTGCGCGAGCCAACGTAGGAGCTCCGCCACTCTCCAGGAAGGAAACAATGCCCGGCAGAATGTTCCCATGCACAAAGATCGTGTCGGCAGAGTTGTCATTCACGGTTGTCGAACCAGGCAGAGCAGTGATCCCCAAAAAGAAACAAAGAAAAATCCGCGCGAATCCGTGCAAATCCGTGGCGAAAAAATTTTTCATTTCACGCCGGCGAGGGCCAGCACCGCGAGCAGCACGCGCGTCAGGCCGCGATCGCGCTCAGCGGGGTCGTACCATTCCTGCAGCGTGTGGGCGCCGCCGCCCGAGCCGCCGGCGCCAATGGAGATGGCCTCCCGGCCCAGCGAGAGCGGGATGTTGGCGTCAGTGGAAGCGCGGTGAGGGCGGGCGCGGTTGCCCAGGTGCTCGTCCACCGCGCGGATCACGTGCAGGATGCGGGCGTTCGGGTCCAGTTCCGCCGCCGGACGGCAGCCGATGAGCTGGATCTCGCAGGCAATTCCCTTGCTGCCGTTACGCGCCCGCCTGGGATATTCGGCGGCCGCCTCCGCTACGGCTTCCCGCAGCGCGCGCTCGACGCGGTCCATCTCCTGCGGCGAAGCGGAGCGGATGTCCACGCGCATGCTGGCGGATTCAGGGATCGAGTTGACGGATGTGCCGCCGCTGATCACGCCCACGTTGGCGCTGATCCTGGGCTCGGCGGGCAGCTCGGTGCGGCTGAAGCGAGCGATGGCGCGCGACAGCACCACGATGGGATTGGGAGCGCCGAAATCGCTCCAGGAATGTCCGCCGGGACCGTGGATGGTGACCTGAAATCGGCGGCTTCCCAAAGCCTCTGTCACCACGGTGTCGATGGTGGCGCCGTCGAGCACAACCGTCGGTCCGATGCGGTCCGTCCACGCGGATTCGCAGAAAATGTGGCGCATGCCGCGCAGATCACCTTCGCCTTCTTCGCCCACGTTGCCGATGAACAGAAGGCCGGTGGACAGGCGGACCTTGGCCGCCCGCAGCGCCGATGCCAGGGCCAGCAGCCCGACGATCCCGGCGGCGTTGTCGGAGATGCCGGCGCCGTGCAAGCGGCCGCCGTCGCGGCGGATGTTCAAGGGTGCGCTCGCGGCAAATACGGTGTCGATATGCGCGGTGACGGCAACCAGCTTCTGACCGGGATCGGCCGGCGGACGCACGCCGACCACGTTGCCGACCGCGTCCACCTGGACATCTTCCAACCCCAGCGCGTCAAAACGCGCGCGCAGCCACTCCGCCCGCGGGCCCTCGCCGAACGGCGGCGCGGGAATCGCCGCCACTTCCAATTGCCAGTCCTGCAATTCACGCTCGTGGGCGCGGAACCACTCTATGGCAAGCTGGACCTCGTGAAGACCGGCGAGCCGCGCGATCTCAGGGGCCGCCGAATGGGCGTTGATGGGGGCCGAAAGCGCCATGGCTGGGGCTTCAATACTACAACAGCGCTCGGCAGCCAGCACTCAGCATTCGGCACTTTTGAGCTGTCATCCTTCGCGAGGCAAAGCCGAGCGGACGCCAACGCCACCGACGTGGTTGCGCCATCCTTCCGTCAGATTCTCCCGCCTGCCTTTGGTCGGCGGAAGAATGACAGGCCGGGCGCGAGCAGACTCTAGAACCGCTTGGTCATGTGGATTTCGGCGCCGTTGCGTTCGAAGCGCACCTCGTCCACCAGTTGCCGGATCATGTGCAAACCGCGGCCGTGGTCGGCTGTCAAGCCGGCAAGCTCAAGGGGATTGGCAACGCTGGTCGGATCAAAGCCAGGCCCGGAATCCCGCACCAAGATATGCATCGCCGGGCCATCGGTGGTCACCTGGCACTGCACCTTGAGCGCGGGGTTGTTCTTGCTGCCGTGCTTGACCGCATTGGCGAGGGCTTCGGTCAGCGCCAGGGCAATCTCCTGCTCCTTGCCGGTCTCGCCGTGCAACTGGCAGGCGAGGGCGACCACCTTGTCCACCACTTCGCCGACGCGATTCACGTCCGCCGGGAAGCTGATATCCAGCATGGTCTGCGGTTGAGCCTCGGGGGTGGGTTTCGTGGACATGGCGCGGCCTCAGGAAGAAGCGCCGTTGCAACAGGCGAGTATCTCCTGTTCGGTAAGCAGCCGGTCGGACTGCTTGGCGCGCTCGAAGATGCGATTCACCGTTTCCTCCGATGCCGGCAGTCCCTTCCGTTCCAGCCAGAAAAGGATGTTGGACTTGCCGCTCATGGGGCCGATTTCAATTACCTGGTCGAGTCCGAAGAAGTGCGAGGGTACACCGGAATAGACGCTGTTGGCCAGTTCAATGTCATTCTTTCTGAGCGCCTTGATCACGGCGGCGGCGTGCACCCCGGTGGCGGTGCGGAAGGCGTCCTCCCCCACCACCGGATAATTCCTCGGGATGGGCACGCCGGTGGCGCGGGAAACCGCTTGGCAGTAATCCTTGAGCCGGGTGAGGTCCTGCCGGTCCCAGGGCGCGACGCCCATCAGCTTCAGGTTCACCAGCATCAGGTCCATCTGGGTGTTGCCGACGCGCTCGCCGATGCCGATGGCGGAAGCGTGGACGCAATCGGCGCCCGCGGCCAGTGCCGCCAGCGAATTCGCCACCGCCAGCCCGCGGTCGCAGTGGCCGTGCCAGTCCACGCGGATCTTTTCGCCCGAAGGCTTGACCACTTCATTGATCACGAACTGCACCAGCGTGTAAACCCCCATGGGCGTAGCATGCCCGCAAGTGTCGCAGATGACTACGGCGCGAGCCCCCGCGTTGATGGCCGTCGAGTACAAGCGTTTGACGGTCTCGGGATCACAACGTGAGGTGTCCTCGGTGACGTACATCACGTCGAGGCCCAGCGAGCGCGCGTACCTGACGGCATTTTCGCTGGTGCGCAGCAAAAAATCGTCGGTCCAGTCCTCGGTGTAGCGGCGGATGGGGCTAGAACCGATGAAGGTCGCAGCCTCGATGGGCACGCCGGTCTTCTCGACGATCTCGGCAATCGGACGGATGTCGTTCTGGTGAGTGCGGGCGGCGCAGTTGGCTCTGATCTTGAGGCGTGAGCGGGCGATCTCGCGCGCCAGCGCCTCGACGTGGGCCACGGCGCGCGGGCCGGCGCCGGGCAGCCCCAGGTCGAGCGAATTGATCCCCAGGGCCTCCATCAGGTGGAGGATCTCGATTTTCTCTTCGATGGAAGGGTCGCGAACGGAAGGCGACTGCAGCCCGTCGCGCAGGGATTCGTCGTTGAGCTGGACCCCTGGGCGCAGCGCCACTTGCCGCGACGGGGCCCGGTTCCAGTCGTAGATCAGCTCGGAGCTGTTCATAGAGTACCGAGTACGGAGTACCGAGTGGCGAGATCATGGAGGGCACACACGGTACTCGGTACTGGGTACTCGGTACTCGCTACTTCTCCTTGGGCGGCAGCGTCAGCCCGAACGTCGAGATCGTTCCCTGGCCCGCCACGTTCAGTCCGCTGGGATCTTCCGCGTTGGGCAGATAGAGCGTCTTGCAATGCTCGCAACGATAGATCTCGGCGTCGGGCCCGAAGGCCTTGGCGACATCGCCGCAGGCCTTTTCCTTCACGTCCGCCATGTAGAACCAGCGCTTCAGGTGCCCGCCGCAGAGCTTGCCCTTGGCGTCTTTTTCGTTGCAGGAACGCTGTCCCGGCTTCTTGATCTTCACTTTGTGGTTGGGGAGCTGGGCTACTTGCGTCTGGGTTGTCGCCACGAGTTTCGATCTCCTATGATGACGTTGCACCCCCGCCGGTGCGGTCTATTTTACTAGATGCATACAAACTGCTCTAGCCGCCGCAGTAACTCAGGCTGTCATCCTTCGCGCGGCGAAAGCCGGGCGGAGGATCTGGCGAGAACGCCAGCGCCACCCTGGCTGGTGGTATTAACGGTTCCCTCAGATTCTCCCGCCTCGCTTCGCTCGGCGGAAGAATGACAGAATCCATTCGAATGCCGCGCACATCCGACTGCCAGGGGTACGGCGATGCTCGAAACCGTTCTGAAGCGCTTTGAAGAGCCTGACGAGGTGCGGACATTCGAAAAGGGGAAATTCGAACTCGTCCGCATCGGGGGGATGACCATCGGCCGCGCCACCTACCAGCCCGGCTGGAAGTGGTCGCTGCACGTCGGGCCCAAAGTGGGCGCATCGCGCTGCAACGTCGAGCACGTTGGGCTGGTGCTCTCCGGCTGTGCCACGGCTGCGATGGAGAACGGCATTGTCCACGAACTCCGCGCCGGCATGCTCTTCTACATCCCACCCGGGCCTCCGGGTCACGATAGCTGGGTGGTGGGCAACGAGCCCTATGTCTCGCTGCATTTTCTGGGCACGGAGCGATACGCGAGCAAGTAGCCGTGGCAGAACTGTTGGGACTGCCCTAGAGCCTTCCCTTGCGGAAGAACGCGCGCATCGCTCGCAGTCCCCCACTGATCCGCCGCACCCAGCCCCGGGAAAACAGGAAGTCCACGAACCCGTCCATTTGCCGCGCGAACCCGCCGCCATAGCCGAACCACCAGACCTTGGGCACGCGTGGGAGCAAGTCGGAATCCACGTATTTGACGCGGACCATTTCTTCCAGGCCCAACCGGCCGTGGGCGCGGCCTATCCCGCTCGACTTCACACCGCCGTGCGGGGCTTCGCTGATGCCGAAGCAACTGATCACGTCATTCACCATGACCGTGCCCGCCTGGATGCGCCGGGCGAGGGCTTCGCCACGGCGTCGGTCGCTGGTCCAGACGCTGGCCGCCAGGCCAAAGTCGGAGTCGTTGGCCAGCCGCACCGCCTCGTCATCACTATCGAACGACATCACCGGCAGCACCGGTCCAAACGTCTCCTCGCGCATGATCAGCATTTCGTGCGTGACGTCGGCGAGGACGGTGGGCGCGTAGAAGTTTGCTCCGAGATCGGGCAGGCGACGGCCGCCGCAAAGCAATCGAGCGCCACGCGCGACGGCATCGGCAACGTGAGCTTCGACAATTCGCAACTGCTGCTCGTGGATCATGGGGCCGATGTCGGTCTCGGGATCCATGCCATTGCCCACGCGCAGCTTGCCGGTCTTCTCCACCGCCGCAGCCAGGAATTTGTCGTACAAGCTGCGATGAACGTAGCACCGCTCCACTGAAAGACAAGTCTGGCCGGCGTTCATGAACGCGCCCCAAACCGCCGCGCTGGTAACGACGTCCAGGTCGGAGTCATCCAGCACCAGCATGGGGTCCTTGCCGCCCAGCTCCAACAGCGTGGGAAGCAGCTTTTTGGCCGCTGTCTCGGCGACGCGCTTGCCGGTGCGCACGCTGCCGGTGAAAACGACTTTGTCGATGGGCGCCTCGACGAGGGCCGACCCGGCGGAGCCCTCGCCGACCAAAACCTGAAAAATGTTGCGCGGGACGCCGGCCTCATGCAGCAGGGATGCCAGCTCCAACGCCGCCAGCGGCGTGAATTCCGACGGCTTCACTACCACGGCGTTGCCCGCGACCAAGGCCGCCAATCCTTCCGTAGCGGGCGTGGAGAACGGATAGTTCCAGGGAGAGATGATGCCGATCACGCCGTAAGGCTCGCGGACCAGGTGCGCCGACTTGGTCTTCATCACGAGATTGCCATGGGGCACCGGCTCGGGCTTGAGCGCGGCGTGCGCGTTATCGATGAGGAAGCGCGCCGCGTCGAGGACCACCACGACCTCAGCCACCAGCGCTTCGACCTGCGGCTTGCCGTTCTCGCGCGTGATGGCGCGGGCGATTTCGTCCTTTTTCTGGTAGAGCAAGCGCTGAAATCGCCGCAGGATTGCGGTCCGCGCCCTGACGCCAAGCTCCGCCCATGCCGGTTGCGCCGCCCGCGCACGCTCGACCGCGGCGGCCACCTCGACCGCACTCGCGCATTCAAGTTCGCGCAGGATTTCGCCGCTGGCGGGATTGCGCGAGATCAGCCGCTGTTTGCCGATCTCGACGTCCGAGGCTTGTGCAGCTTGAATTATTCTTCGCCTTCCGTCTGCGGCTCTTTATCCACCAGCACCTTGATCGTCGCGTTGACGTCCTTGTAGAGGCGGATGGGCACCTTGAACTCCCCGATATGCTTCAGCGGCTCGTCGAGGTGGATCTTGCGGCGGTCGATGTTATAGCCCTTGGCTTCGAGCGCGGTGGCGATGTCGCCCGAGGTGACCGAGCCGAAGAGCTGGTCTTTCTCGCCTGCCTTGCGGGTGAAGCTGAGGCTGACGGCTTCGAGCAGCTTGGCCTGCACCTCGGCTTCGGCCTTGTCGCGGGCGGCGCGGCGCAGCGACGCCTGCTTCATCTGCTCGATGACGGCGCGGTTCGAGCGCGTGGCCTCGATCGCCAGCTTGCGCGGCAGCAGATAGTTGCGGCCATAGCCGTCGGCGACCTTCACCACATCGCCGCGCGAGCCCAGCGTGGGAACATCTTCTTTGAGGATGACGTCCATATGAACTCCAGTTTCGAGTTTCAGGTTTCGAGTTTCGGTGTCTCCGCGCAAAGTGGCTGGAAACTTGAGACTCGAAACTGGAAACTTCTAGTATCGCGCCGCGAACGGCAGCAGGGCGATGTTGCGGGCCTGCTTGATGGCTGCGGTCAGGCGCCGCTGGTGGGGCGTGCAGACCCCGGTCAGCCGCCGCGGGACGATCTTGCCTCGTTCGGCCACGAACTGCTGCAGCAGGCGCA